>Ga0307942_1001866_pt1 | contig 17038 bp, 22 predicted proteins | sample OrgLakmetagen175_FD_201846 | JGI IMG/M metagenome (GOLD analysis project Ga0307942, IMG submission 201846) | Saline water microbial communities from Organic Lake, Antarctica - #175 | ecosystem: Environmental > Aquatic > Non-marine Saline and Alkaline > Saline | place: Antarctica: Organic Lake... | reverse complement strand
AGCCCCGGAGTAGCAGGGGGCATGCAGCTTTCAGCAGGGGCACCTGAGTCAGCAGCACTGCAAGCCATCGGCAGATCCATCTTCCCCGGTCAGCACCTATCTTGGAAAGCTTCCATGTAAAATTCACCTAGTTAACATCAAGTACTGTACTACACCAGACCTCAAAACCAGTTGAGCACCGTGCAGAAACAGCACAAAGACCTCCGCATCATTCTTCACAAGGCCTCCACTATTTTTCACGCCATCCTTTGAAAGGTCCTCCACACAAGAAGCTTGTTTTCAAGCTCTATGTGCAAACTGTCAACTAGCTACGCTACTAATCTTGCTTGTCCATACCAGACGCGCCTTTTTTGGTACCATGATCAAATCTCATCCAAAGCCGGTTTAGGCGGGCCAAGCCTGAAACTCTCCTGATTCCTGTCGTCTTTCCTTCTTTTTTCTATGACGGAGGAGTTTTACCGTAGTACCCAATACCAAAGAAGTGGCTCCTTTTCCTTATGAATGTGGGGAGTGGCTCTCACTGCATGCATAAATTTCCCTTTTCTATATGAGGGAATAAAAGTGTAGGTTCTTGATAACAAAAAATATCAGAGGCAAATCTACGTCAGTAGAGATCAGCACACACTACAAATAAATAGCAATGGATAAAGTTGATGATATGCAATTGTGCCGATATAAATACTGCTTGCTTGCTGAAGAAACACAGTTTTAAAACATTGTTATATGCAGTTTTGTTCGTTCGTTGCTGCCATGTAACTGTGAAATGGCTGAGCAAATAACGAGTGCGGCCTTTACACGCTAGCAGAAGGTAGCAACGACTCCTAATCAAAAAAGTGCATGAAATCACAAGGAGCTGTACATCCGGCAAAAATTCATAATCAAAAATTGAACAAAAACTTGGAATAAAGGAATGCACGTATGTATGCAGACAATACTCTAGTAGTAGGTAGTGAGGGTGTGGTGTGCAGGTGGGTGCGCTTTCTGCTCTCGTTCCCCCACCTCCCACAAAAACCAGTCAAGCTGTATGGTGATAGGGACAGCCGTCCCGAGCGCCTGACACCTGGCAATGTAGCACAAAGTTCAAAAAGAAATTGATACTACAGGATTCACACTCAGGGTCATTTAAACAGGAGCCCAATTAATTTGTAGCCAGAAACCATGAGCAGCTGCTCCCACTCTTGAATTAAACCTGCGCACTTGCAATGTACATGCACACCTGCCATGGATGATGAGGGTGCATTGCTGGTAGCTTTAAAGAACATTAAGCTTGACATCTGGTTTGCTGCCAGTTTTGCTGGAGATCAACAACATCCCTTTAAGATGATTAGCAGCAGTTTGTACAAATTAAATTCAACTCAGCAATAGTTGGGTTTAGTTTGGATCACAAAGGCGTTTATCTGGGATGGCTGCTCAACCTATGAGAATGATGTCAACCTCAGAACAAACCAAGTAGAATGTCATGCTAATGAAAAATGCCAAGCTCACGAGAGGAAAGACGCACATTGACACAGCAAAGAAGCTTCCGAATACAGCACAAATTACACCCATACACACACATGCCGACAAAGTAACGACGCAACTTCACACAAAGATGCAAGCTGACAAATTAAGACCTCGAGCTAGCGCCAAGACATATACACACTCACAAAATGAAGGCAAATTTTCAGCAATATTTGCCAACTGTTCTTGGGGCTATACATAAAACGTATAACCTTTGTCCATGCCTCACGCAACTTCACACAATTCTATTAAATCTAAACGTGCCACAACTTTCATCGAGACACCTCATACAGCACACAGCACTTATCATACATCATAATACCTGGTGATTAAATGTGATGTGTTCCACAAAACACGCAGTTACGCAGTTACACGATAATGTTTCATTTTCACTTGACGCCTTTGCACTTGATGCCCGCCCAAAAGCGAACACAAACACGCACGACAACACAAGCACACCTGCCACTGCTTCTAATAGCTTCCTTCAAGTCCTCCACAGCACTGATGGTTGTGGCGCGGATTTCGAGCTCCTCCTCTCCACCAGCGGGTAGTTCTTCACCTGCTGCCACCTGGAAAGCATGCAATCGCGTATGGCCTGAAATGGAACGGCGGAACAGGAGCGGCATCATGTTCATTTTGGATCCATCTTGCTTGCATGAAGTGTGATGTGGAAGTTGATGGAAGGGAAGGCGACCGAGGTGTCGAGGACAGTAGGAGAATAGCACAGGGAACGAGCTGACAAGCGAGAGGAGTGAAGGGGCAAGATCTCCGATGTGCGCTTGCGCCTCAACACCTTCTACAGCCCGGAGAGGCAAAAAACAAAGATAAGGGCGGAGGTGAACTTGTAACAGATGCTTTAATTAGGGAGGTTTGTAATAGTAATGCATCTGCCAAATTCTCTTGCTAGCAGCAGGTTTTCATAACTGGTTTCAACATTGTTTTTTGTATGCATGACGAAACCAGAGCAGACGAGACCCTCACCTTAGCTGTTAACTCTGGCGAAAACTTGAGTATACTCATGACGCGTAGAACTACAGGAACCCGATAGTCTGCGAACATTGTCAATTCCTCGATGTCAGAGAAAGCACCCAGTCCTCGGCCTTGCAGGGCACCAAACACGTCCCCCACAAAGATCTGTGCCCGCTTGTAGAAGAAGACCTGAAAACCAGCATGCGTGACGGTGCAGCTGTGCGGTGCAGGAGGGCGCTTTGACCAAAATATTATGCTGCATATTGTGACACTAGTGCTGATGCCGTGCCTGCGTAGCGCTAGGTGACAACCATCTTGTAAGCATGCAGCAAGTACGACTCAGTAAGCCATTGCTTTTGGGGCAAGCCCCTTCCAAAGCTTGTGTGTAGCAGACAGGTCCCTTCACAACTCAACCCCCACACACAAAAACCAGCAGCTGGAGTCCATTCTGCAGGTGGCTCAACGTTTTGCAATTCCTCTTTGGTCCTTATCGTTTATTGAAACAAGGTGGTTATCAAAGCAAGGTTAGCAAAGAAACCTCACTCACGCCAAACAAACAGACTGCAGCGCTGCTCTGTAATTGAGCAACACCAGTCAACCGCAGAGTCCGCCATCTTGCCCTCAGCATCCTCAGAACTGGAATGGACGGGCTTGCAACAAAGATGCCCCTTATTATAACCTAGAAGGTAATTGCGGCCACACACAACGCCTCACCTGGTGGCCTTTGTAGATGGCATGGTCTCGAAACCCAGGGAAGTGTGCGGTGAGCTGTTCCACCAGGGCCACTGCAGAGCCCTTTGCAGAAGCCACCAGGTTGGCTGCAGATCCGTCGAAGTGTGTCAGCAAGCCTCTGCCAACCTGCAGGCATAAAGTAGGGTGGTCAGCGCGTCAGCGCAATTTAATATTTTCATCATCCATCGTAGACGGTGATCTTGAAAAATGGCAACTTTGCAGATCCACAGATTTACACATGCAGCTTTGGCTGGCCGTACGTGGGGTGGGGTTTAATTGTACAAGTCTCAAGTGTATTTATGCAATTGCTTGCTAGCGTATCTACGTGTCTGTGTGTATGCTGCACATCAGACCTCTGTGTAATTACCTCTGTGTGCGTATGTGCTTTATGTATGCTATGCTTTGTGTGCTAAAACCTCCCTTTAGGCAATTACGGAAGAAGAAGCACGAGTACGTGGAACGCAGGCACGCAAAACCTCCATGAAAGCTTGCCATCTCTGACTCAGCAGTTTTCCAAGGACACTTACCGCGGCTGATTGGGGGGGAATCGCTGTGTTCGGGACACAGTCAACCTTGAAGCCTGTTCATATGTAGCACTTATGAGCAGGGACACACACTTTTGAGGTGAACGGTATGGGCACATTTGAAATGTCACACATGCTTCTAAACAGCAACTTACATAATCAGAATGTGCCTGCGTGCACTTCTTCTCATCATGACGCTATGGCTTCAAGTCGTTGAATCAGCTTTCAGCCATATGACAACCTGCAAGCCATTGCTTTGCATCAAGGCATGCATATTGCTATACAGTCATCTCTTCCATTCTCTCTACTCTCACAGTAAATAGCACTGCAAAACCCAATATCACTTGAAAGCAAATAGCATCTTCGTCCAACACACACACACACACACACGCACGCACAAGCATACACACACACGTTGCACCTCTCTCAGCAAGCGTGCCCTCTCTTCCTGCTGCGGCAGGTCCCGCTTCCAGCCCAGCAGCTCCCTTACATCCTCCCCCCTCATATTACACAGCCTTGATGCCTGGAGGAGCCCAGGGTCCCGCTGCAACGATCTCTGTCGATTATGGCGCAGTAACATGAAAAAAATCAAGGAATTTAGATCCATAGCCCATGGTTTGACAACACATGTGCGCATGCGCTTTTAATAGAACGAGCCAGCAGTTCTCAAGGCTCAAGTTGCCCCCTGCCTTCACACACCTTGACACCAAGGCTGAGCTGCTGGTATTCGAGTTCTGGATCTGGCCAGAAGCAGAAATTGAGGGCGTCCACCACCATCAAATATTGAACCGTCAGCTCCTCTGCTTGTTTGCTAGTTGTATCCACGAAATGGAGATCTACAAGGGGTGGGAGGAGAGGAGGCAAGTTCTTCCCTGGCTTGGGTTTGGCACGCCTGCAAACCACCTTTGCTCGTCCATGTTTCTTTGTGCTTGCACGTCAAGTCGTTGAGTAGAGCTGACACAAACGTGCACGGCTGCCCGCGCATTCACTTGTATATGTTATGAGCTATGGATTGGGTGTGCGTGCATGTGTAAGTGAGCTGTGTTTGTGCATATGCAATATGCGTGATTTATGAGCAGGTGCAAGAGAAGGTGCATGTGTGTGTATGAGTGTGTGTGTGTGTGTGCATGTGTATGTGTGTGTGAGGGTGTGATATGTGGATGTGTCTGAATTTGCGTGTGTATGTGTGTATGTGTGCGTGTGTGATGTGTGCGTGCGTGCGTGCGTGGTGCGTCTGTGTGTATATGTGTGTGCGTGTGTGCGTATGTATGTGTGTGTATGTGTGTGTATGCGTGTGTGTATGTATGTGTGTGAATCTGCGTGTGTGTATGTGCGCGTGTGATGTGTGTGTGCGTGTGTGTGTATGTGTGTGTATGTGTGTGTATGTATGTGTGTGTGTTTGTGTGTGTGTGTGCGTGTGCGTGTGCGTGTGCGTGTGTGTGTGTGCGTGCGTGCGTGCGTGCGTGTGTGTGTGTGTGGTGTGTGTGTGTGTGTGTGTGTGTGTGTGTGTGTGTGTGTGTGTGTGTGCGCGTGTGTGTGTGTGCGTGCATGTGTGTGTATGTGTGTGTGTGTGTGTGTGTGTGTGTGCGTGCGTGCGTGCATGTGCCCTGAGAACAACCTGCATCATAATTTGCCGGTGAGCTCAGCTTCCTCAAGTCCTCATCTGTGAGCAATGCCACTGTCTTTTGAATGGCTCCCTGATCAATTTTGACGTGATTACTGAGGGCAGAAATGAAGCGGGCGGACTCCCTCACAATGTGAACCATTTCGAAATTTAATTTAAGCTCGAAGTTATCTAGCCCCAGATCGTCTTTCCTCGGATCCGCCGACATACACCTCGAAAAACAGGAATTCCACCGGAATAAATTTCTAAAAACATGGCCAGCCGTGAGGTCCCCCTTCAGCTCTCCCTAGTCCAACTGAACCAGGTACCTGTTGAGGCCTCATAGCTTACAAGCTGTCTAATCCTCATCATTGTATAGGATTTGGAATTAATTATCCTCTCCCTCTTTCCTCATCCACAGGAAGGGGTCCGGATGTCCAAGGCTGGTGACAAACATGGTGCGGTCGCGGCTTGGACGGAGCTGCTTGCGAGGGTGAGGGAGGTCCAGCAGGATGTGCAGCCTCGCGTGTTTGTCTTGGCATGAATGGGTTTCAAACGGCAGCTTGGCGTAGTGCTTGATTGTCCTATCCATTCTTTCCTCTTTTTGTGCATACCCTACAGGTTTGGCAGCAGCGCCTGCTGCACCGTGAGTTGCATGTGTGCTTGTGCAACAGATCAGCAGCCCTTACCAGCCTCGGCCAGGCAACACAGGCACTGAAAGATGCACAGGAGGCGCTTTTGCACATCAAAGGACAGATCCCAGGGTAAGTAAATTGCTCTTAGAGCAATCGATCGGGAAATGACATCTTTAATTTCTTCACTCACAAGCATGCATGCGCAAAACCCAAAAAATGCTTTGCAGGGTGCCCCTCCGCCATCACCAGTATTACCCCAAAGTGCTGCTGCGCCAAGGCCAGGCTCTCGTCGCACTGGGGAATCACACGGGTGCACAAGTGCGTAGGTTGAGATGAAATAGAAAGATGGCTTGGAATGATAATTGGCCCTTGTTGTGTGTGTGTGTGTGTGTGTGTGTGTGTGTGTGCTCCTTGCTTGCAACTGTTCGCAAATTTTGGAAAAAGCTTGTTATTCTGTTGCTGCAAAATTGTGCAGGTGGTACTCGAGGAGGGGCTGCGTGCAGACCCGATGCATCTTGAGCTGCGCCTTGCCCTAGAGACAGCCATTCAGCACCAAGCCCTCACACCAGACAAGAAACTTGTCAGGGAAGTAAAGGAGCTGTCTGGGGAGGAGGAGAAGGGGGTGCTTACCGAGGGAGAGCCTTCAAGCGATCCATCCCCAGGCACGGACATCCAGCTGAGGAGCAGCACAGGAGGAGAGCTGGTTTTGGGAAGTTCCAGTGAAGATCCATGGGCTAAGCATTTGATGCAGGTTGGTAGGGATTAGCAGATCCAAAGCTTCCCTACCTTTGGATTGTGCATCAAGGAAGGTCTGTTTAGTCTGACCTGAGCACAAGCTGCACTGGTTACGCCAAATTTGCAAACCTAGTCTGCATCCTCAGTCTGCCGTTTCATTTTGTGCCCCATCATATCGATCTAGGTCATGCAGGCAAGCGAGCCGACAATGCCAATGGTGCGGCAGCTTCCTGCCAAGAGGGCAGAGGTAGGCGTTGATTTGAGGTGATTTTAAGACAAAGAGGTTAATTGACAATGGCAACTTAACCACCGTGCTCTTTGAATTACCCAGGGCTGTCATTCAATGCATGATAGACAGGTCAAACACACCCAACATGTGTAATCAGTTGAAGCTGCCACATACTTGGTGCTGTGTGGCAACCAGAAGACAAAAAATTGGCCCTTGCGTGTTTCCTGCAGGTGGAGCAGTATACACGAGACACGTACAATTATGTAAGTTTATGTGTACCTACAAACAATTGGATCGACAAGAGTGTTTGGGTACAGAACTGGATGTCTAATTTGACTTCATACGTTGTTTACAAGAGCCTTGCTGGGTCACGTATTGGACATCCCAAATCCCTGTGATGTTTTCCCCAGTTAACCATCCAAGCCGATGCTGCCGTGCCCAAGCGACTGATAAACAGCTTTGTGCATGACCAGCAGCATCTTGAAGCTCTTGAGAGGGCAATCTGCCAGGTGTGTTTAGATCCATTTACATGATCCGATCAATCATTTGTATTGCAAAACTATATAAGCTGGCTGCTACAAACTGTATGCATCATGTGCAACCAGCAGTGTAATTCTTCAAGGGACTGGCGCCTCACACCTGCCACCACATTTATCATCACAGGCCGTGAGTGACATCCAAGAGACACACAATGACTGCCGTGTCCTTGTGCTGGGCAGTGGCATGGGCATCATTCCACTGCTTGCGCTCAAAGCAGGAGCTGAACACGTGACCGTAATTGACAGGTGTACATTAGTATGCATCCATCGATTTATGCAAGCAGATCAGCTCAAACAAGCACCCTGTGTTCCATGTTTGAACATGGCACGCTTGCTCGTTGAATTGATGCTGTTGGCCGGCAACAAGAGTCAGATGCATTTAAGACAAACCATTTCTGTTTGGGCAATCAAACATTATATCTCAACCAAACTGGTGACCAGCTACATTATGGTGTAAATTACAAGGCTCACAATATGCTGAAATGCACATCTTCAGGTGGCTGTATGTGGCTTCCGCATGTAAGGACCTCCTGCTGCATAACAACATGGACCCAGCCGCTTTTACAATCATCCACGCACGAGCCACGGACGTACAAATCTCAAAGCAGCTACCTGTCCCTTGCAACCTGCTGGTCGCAAACGGAATTTTGGATGATGGTGGGTAAAGGGAGTTGCGGCGGACCAAGATATTTCTGTATCGCTTATTGCAAAATAGACACAATCATGCTCTGCTTTGATAACAGCAGAATAGGGTCTGTGAACAATTGGCTGCTAATATCAGCCGGGTGCGGAGCTGACGAGCTGCATGCAAAAGATCTTGTAACCCCATAACCTCATCACGTTTTCAGGAACTGTGTTTAGACATCATACACCTAGAGGGTGTTTGATTTAAGCGTCAGGAATGCATACAACCCGCCTGTAAACATCTAAACACTCCCCCTTCTTTGTGCCCGAAATCTGCACCTACCTTTAAACACCTAAAGACTCTTCCTTCTTTGTGCCCTACATCCGCAGGACTACTCCTGTCTGGAATCATTCCGTGCGTGTCCCACTGCCTTGAACACCTCATGTTACGTGAAGCCATCATCATTCCTGCTGCAGCTACGGTCTATGCACAGGCAAAAGATATTTCTACCGCTCCAGTGTGTGGGGGTCTAAAGCTTTCGGCCCTTGATAGCTACAGGTCAGAGGTCGCAAAAGTCATTAGATGTCTTATAGCAACCATCTCCCTGACCAACACCTTTTTGCATCACTTTCCATTGTCATGGAACAATTAACCCTTGAGCATATAGTATCTTGGCACTCTGCAGCAATCCTCATAATATCCCCCATGGAAGCAACTGCTGTGGTTCTGAACTCTTCCTGTGTTTGTATCTCATAATCAACGCAGGTGGCAGGCCCTTCCCTGTGCCAATGCTCCTCTCAGCCCAACCCTTGGCATAGCACTGTCGCATCCACAGATTGTCTGGCAGTTTGACTTCAGAAGCCTTCCTGTGGAGTCACAAGTCAGGTCAGTCTCCCTTTTGTGGGTTATACTTTATCGCAATGTCCCAATACATGGTCGATTAAATATACACACAAGCAGGAGCTACCTTTGTGATGAATAAAAGGCATTAGATGACTAAATAGATAAGATCTTGGTAAAGTGAATCTTTATTTGCTGGAAATAAGGCCCGTCCTCATTTTTTGCTTTGCCACAGGTCTTTCTGCGTCCAGATCACTTCTCCAGGGCTTCTGAATGCAGTTACCTACTGGTATGACCTGCGGCTCTATGCGTTTGAGCACTACAGCAGTGCAGGAGGGCATGCTCCACCCTGCTCCTCAGCATCAGATGCAGACACGGCCAGCTTTGGAACCATGAAAGAATCTGCCCCTTGCCTCCACACTATTTCTCCCCAGCCTTGGCTGCAGCCAGCCATACAGTACTTGCTGGGTGGAGTGCATGTGCTGAAAGGGCAGGTGGCCCCCTTAGTAGCAGCTCACAACATGTACCGGATCAGCTTTGCGCTGGATGCCTCCTTGCAGCCCCCTAGCATGAGCAATGGCAATGCAGCACACTCCAGCCAAGGTGTGCTAATTCTTTATGGGATTGGTTTGGCGAAAGGTTTTACTTCACACACGCAAGCAAAAATGCAACGTACTCGCACATAAGCTCACACGTTCACATGCATACATACTGCGGACATGCACTCACGAACAAACACAAACACAATGCCTACAGGTGCAGAAGGCCCGAGCATCAGCAGTGCGGCCTCCCCTCTTCAGACCACACCACTGCAATGGTCCTACCTGTTCTCCTCTGAGCCCTCCCTCCCACGTAAGCACTTTGCTGCTGCAGCAGATGCACCTCGACTGGAGGCATACGATGCAGCCATCAAAAGGGCAGTTGCCAGCAGGAAAATTGCAGGTGCGCTTTCTAGATGAGTGATAAAATCGTGCTCTTTACTGATTTGAGTTCATCTTTTGCTGTCATAAACAAGCCATCAACGCAACAAAAAAATTGGATGCAGAGGATCTAAGAAATGTGACACTTTTGGATCGGAAAAAAATACTGAAGTACTAAAGCATACACCCACTCGTATGTGCAGGCCTGCAGACCCACGCCTTAAGCTTAGATTTAGGCTGCGGGGCTGGCGCCCTTGCCATGCTAGCTGCACGAGCAGGAGCAGACAGCGCAACTGCGGTGGAGGCAAGTGCTTCATTTCACTGGTGTATTCCTTAGCCGCAGAGGGGGGATCTGAAAGTGATAATGGTTTCCACATCCTTTCACCCCAAATCCAAGTCATTTGTAACCTGCACGCCTGTTTGTGCACAAAAATGTGTACACAATGTTGTACACACACAGGCACATCCAGCTCTTGTGGCTGCCGCACGCAGGAATATCGCATTGAATGGGCTTTCTAGCAAGGTAAATATTGGAACCCAAATGGTTGTTTGTAGCAGCTCAAGAACCTTCCAGTCAGGCTCTAGCCTGGGTGAGGCACTGGCTTGTGAAGACTTTTCTAAATGCACGCAGCATTTACCAGCACAGATGCTCTAATTGCTAGAGCTCTAAATTGCATAGCAGCTGGCACATCTGTGTGTAGGATCACACAGCAATTACCTCCACCCATTATATTATGCAAGGTTACAAATATGATACTACTATACATGTTGCTTAATTGCGGCAGGTGTGCGTTGTGCACGGAGACTGTAGTAGCCTTGAGATCGGGCAGCACGTGCCATGGGATGGAGCAAACCTCCTGATCATGGATTTGTTTGACGAGAGTGAGTACATAGGGCAGAAGGATCAAGCAAGAACAAAGTAAGTCCCCTCCTGTACATATAGCCATCCAAATTGTCATGTTATGGAAGTCAAAGACCCAGTCATGCTCATCACTTTGCAGCTCTTTTTGGCGGAGGTGTTCTGCGCATGCTGCGAGCTGCAGCACGGCGGGGCTTGATTGCTAAGGATGCCGACATCATTCCTGCGCATGCTTCACTGTACATGAGAGGGATGCAGGTGTGCATGCCTAGAATGAAGCAGGTCCTTTTGGTTCTTGCAGAGACGAGTGGTGGTGCAAACAGGATTGTCCCTGTTCTGCTTGCCTGAGAAAAGAACGTAAATTCATAGTAATCAGCAGGCCCAATTTCCCGCCAAGTATTGCCTCTATTCCAACCAGGCATCTAAAAGGTCTATGCACAGTGCCAGCATGAAAGGCGTGTAAAGACTCAGGTATTCAGTTGGATCTCTCTTGGTTTACAGCAGAGAGGAAACAAGCACACAAAACACAGGTGCTGTCCATCAAGCCAGGAACTGCTGGACGTGAGATCACACCTGAAACAGATGAAGACAAAGGGGAGCGCAGCAACTTCTCTGCCACACACCTTGGCAGCATCAGCTTGGGGCCCCTTAACAAGTTCAGGTGAGGGGTGTGGGTCTGAGTCGGCCAACCACACACACACAAACACACACACGCACACACACACACACGCACACACACACCTCCCACTCGTATCCTAATTGCATTGACATTTTGTCACTTTTTAATCTTGATCTTGTTCTGCGTCTCTGAGGAATCAGATCAGTGCAGGTCCATGATGTCACATTGCTTTTATTCTTTTATTTGACTGCTTACCTAAAAGCGAGGTTCCCCTATCCCAAATTTTGAAACTTGCAGGTGGGACTCCTCCCCGCAAGCTGTACGTCTAGTTCGCACCCCTCACATCCCTCTCACACCTACAATCCACTTGTGGGATGTGGATTTCAAGGGTGTGGCTTCCTCTGGACCGTCCTTCCAGGGCATCTCACCTGCAGCAGCGTTGGCTGGTAGGGCTGCAGCAATGTCCACAGGAGCAGACAGAGAGGGAGAAAAACAAGCAGACGGTGGGACAGCTACTCAGCCTGATGCCACGCCCTCCCCCACAGCAAGTGACAGCAGCAATTGCACAACTGGCAGCAAGGAACCTGGAGGAGCCGTTGTTTATGGGGCGGATGTTGTCGCTGCTCATGGCTCTAGTGCTGCTGTGCTGGCAAGTGTGCCAGCGAGCGAGCGTGGGGTATTGAACAGCGCCGCCTTGTGGTTCTCTCTACACTTGGATGAGCACACTAGCCTCAGCACTGCTCCTTACGGCTCTGGCTGTGGTATCACTGATGGTACTGAGGTAAAAAAGGAGCAGCAACAACAGCAGCAGGGCCAGGAGCCTTACTGGGGGCAAGCTTTGCTATACCTAGATTTTGTGTTGCCGGTACAGCCGGGGCAGGTGAGCAGCTGTGTGGTACAACAGAGGTTGAGTAGCTGTAGGACGCTCTGCTGTTTTCAGACAAGCACCTTGCTGGAAACAGGAGAAAACTGGTGATCTATGTTGCACACGAGTCAGCCTTGGGCAAGTTCCAGCTTCAGCCTGTCCCTCCTGGACACCGTGTGCAAAACGGCCACCTCCATCCACGGCATATTCACCATTTTCATTAAGGCATTCACTGCCTTTCCACTGGCTGTAAGAAGAAGCATTGTGCAGCTCTTTCCATAGAAGTAAGCCATTTCTCCTATCCATGTTGCTCATTTTTGTCTGATACAAGACAGGATCCACAGTTCAACTCTAAACTCGACTTGTTTTGCACCTAGCAGGCTTGGGAAAGTGTTTCCACGCATGTTCCTGCTCTTTCCTTCAGATCTCTCCCATTTTCCCCTCCAACATATTACAATGTGCTTCGTTGTATTTGCAGCTGGTGGAGATGGCTGCCAAGCGAGAAGGGCCAACTAAAGTAGTGGTAACACTGAGACCTGGGAAAGGAGCTAAGGCACCCCGCCCGCCATGGAAGGTACAAATTATTGTGGACAATGGACTTTATCAAATCATAATGGCACTCCTTCTTAGTGCTAGCAGTTTTTACTTTTAAGTGATCCAGAAATGCACTTCTGCATTCGCTTGGATGTCAAATCATTCAGAAGGCGGCAGGTACAGAGAACGAATAGCGCCTCGTTAGACCACATACGAGTTAAATCAAACAAATTGTTTGTTCACCAACAAAACCGCTTTACGCGTGACAACTTTGGACATCATTTTCTGAACGCACAGGAGCCTTGGGGGGGTGGCGTGTCCATTGAGAACCCGCATGTCCAACGCGTGGAGTACTGCCGTCTGCTTGAAGCTGAGTACATGCAGCGTCTCCCTGCGGGCAAGGGGCATGCGGTGGAGCGGGATGTGCAGGTGAGCCGCGTCTAGCTGTTTTATCAGCTGGCAAGACAAGGGCATGCGACTGTTTGAGCAGCTCTTTGATCAGAAAATTGAAAAAAACTTGTAATCTAGCCTTACGTGTGCGCTCATCCCAAAATCCTGTAGGTGATTGCTTCTCACTGTGGCAGCTTGCATCTGGATCCACACAGCCTGTTATCCTGCTACACACGACTAGCCCTGATGGATCGCTTGTACCGTGGGAGGTGAGTTTTGGGACCAAAGGAATGGCCAGTGGGATTTAGTGGGCAGAAAAGTAAACCAGGTCAATGATGATACTACAATGCATGGGCAGGCATTGCTAGGAAGTTTGTATAAATTAAACATCCAGAAGGCTTAAGATTAAAGAGACTGCACATCCCCAAAATACACTTGAAGGAATAGAAACAAAGGGCAGCAAAAGAGGCGCAGGAGGAGAATTACTTTGTTCTGGCGTATGGCAGTATTACAGGACCAGCATCAACACAAAGTCCAGACACTTCCGCCCTTCCAAATCATCTCAAACCTTCAGGTCTGGCTACGCAAGCACACCGGAGGTCCAGGGTGTCATGGGGCCTTCAGCTCTGGCGTATGGGCACTATACTCCAGGTAGAGGAGCTGAGGAAGGACACAAGGCTGACGAGAACCCTTCATGTGCAGACATGGCAACAACTGTCCTGGGATTGCAAGGAGGGGCAGGCCTACACAACGTGAGCAGCCACTTTTTTGCTGAGCCCATCCCCCAGGTGGCGATTGAGGAGGTGCTTGGCACGCAAGCACTAGAATGGTGCTGACCGATGGCTACTACTACTAACTCAGTATTAGTGCTGTGGTTTCTGGCATTCAGAAGTGTCGTTATGTGGCTGCTTGAGGATTCCTGAACGTTATGTTGTTGTGTGTCTCAGCCTCAGCTGGGCTGTGAAAAAGGTACCGGGTATGCAAGCGCTTCTCAAGGCTAGCTTTGAAGCATTACGTGTGCAACCGTGCGTCGTTTGTGCTGGGTAGTTGGTGTCTTTGCTTGAGCGTGTTTGATAAGTTACTTTTATTCAGACTTCCATGTCTGTACGAATTTTTGCACATCGGTATTGGCATGGGACTAGCTCAAGCAACAGCTATTCTATTGCACGACTTGATCATAGCTGTGTCAGCCTGTCTAATGAACTTACGAGCAAATGTCCAATGGATGCAGATAATTTGGCCTGTTTAATACCAGACTTTATTGCCAAATAGACACCATGTCAAAAAAATGTAGGTGATCGTATTCATGAATGATTCTATGCAGGCAGTAAACACTGCTCACAATAGTAGAGGAAAAGGAACCCAGTACAAAGAAAATGTATGGGGATCAGGCAGCTGGGATTAGAGTGCAATCATTTCTTGTCATGTGTTGACCTTTACTGGAATAGAAGGGAAAGACGGATCCCTGCAAAACCCAGGCACGTGGGTACCCCTGTTTAATGTTTAATGTTTAATTGCGGGGTGAAGTCCCGGATTCCCTCTGTGGTTGGCTGGGATTGCTCCTTACCTCTTTTGCTATACAATTATATGTCCAAAGCGTATCCATTCCTCTCCGGCAGTTTGAGCTTGCATGCCTCTGTCCGCCAGCAATCAACCAATAATAAAAACGGCATAAATCCTTAGCGTATAAAATGCTAGCTTGTCCGCCACTCAGCGCGGAAACGGCCTGCTGGCAACATGATTTTCGTGTAATGGGCTGGATTTCTCCGTGGTTCTCTCGTCTGTTTCTTTTACTTCAATTATAGTCAATAATGGCACGGAACTTGCTCGCTCACCCTGCCCCACACACCCTCCCTTCACCCTGCAAAACAAATGCTCATCAGCGCACACGCACACCTTATGTCCCTCCCCATATTACGGCTTGCCTGCCTATGATGTATATCTGACCGCCTGGTTTCCATTGCTGCACCGCTCCAACCCCCGAAGGCTTCTAAAGGAAAAGAGGGCAGTTTGCAAGTGAAAGGGCATTTATTATCTTTTATTTCAGTTGTGGCAATCGTGACATTGGAGAGCAAAACCCATCAAATATCTTTTGAAATCCAAATTGATATCCTTGTAGGTCGACACATTCACACATATGGAAAGTCTTGACACATTTCAGACTTAAACCTGTGTTATGGTTGTGTTGTATCGCAATTTACACCGAACTTCAATTTTGAAATTTGTACTTTTCGCACCCGGAACTTGCCATAACATACCGTAAATAATATTTATATAACTGTACATGGACTTAAATACGAAAGAAAGACTGCTGTCCGTTCTCAAGGATGCAAGCAAGGAGTTGAGAGGTGAGCCGTCCTGCACAGAATACTTGCACAGAAATAGATGGAGCAATAATGTCTGCACACACGCACACGCACACACACGCACACACGCACACGCGCACACACAAACACACACACACACTCACACACACACACACACACACACACACACACACACATACACATACACATACACACACACAAACACACACACATACACACACACGCATACACACACATATATACACACACACACACGCACACACACACACACACACACACACCCCCACACACACACACACACACACACACACACACACACACACACGTGCGCATGCACACATACGTACGCACACATATATACATATATACCTATGTGGTAGGTACACACAAAAGTACGTACCTACCACATGTACAACGTGCACATGTACAACGCGCACACAAACACACATGCCCATACAGGCACACATATACACCCGTTATGACTAATTGCGCACACCCCCTTGCAGAAGTGGATGTAGGGCACACAGTTCAGCGTGTCCACATCAGCGAGCTTGGAGGAGCTCTTGGTTTTGCAACGCAGTTTGTAGCCAAAAACAAACCAGTCATAATTGAAGGTGACATGACTGTGCGGTATCCGCACCCATCCTCTCCAGCCTTACAGCACAATATAATGTTTGCAATTCGCACATCTCACTAAGTCTCGCTAATTTGCAGGCGCATTGAATGAATGGCCTGCACTTCAAACGTGGGATGATGTGTACATCTCCAACAAATCCGGGGGCAAAGAGATCACGTGTGATATATCCCCACATGGGAGAAGTGATGCAGTCGTCAGCATAGGCCAGCACAGAGGAGTTGCCCCCGCTGGCGCGTCTGACGGAACACAGAAGAAAAGCTTTGTCATGCCTTGGTAAGGAGCAACACCCTCCGCCATAGTTTGGCGCCTACTGCAGGCTGCAGGTCTTTTATTGCAATGTATCATTATGTCTCTCACATGCCAATTGAGAGGCCACAAACTCATGCTCATCACCAGGAGGCCAAAAATGATCCTGGACGTCATATCCTATTTTTGGGGTGGACCCCCTTACCCACCACCCCCCCCTTCCGGTGCCCCCACTCAGACAACAAGGGTACAATCTGCTCCTTGTTCAAATAGGCATCCATCTGCATACTAATCAAGACCTGAAACTGAAGTGTTGCAGAGTTATGGGGCAAAAACTGAGGCACGGACGCCCATGAACACATGACCTACCAGGCATTCACAACTGGCTTGCACAGCCCCACATTGCGTCCATTTCTTCAGAATTCCACTGGCTATCCCATGCTGGCACAATCCTGTAAGTTTAAGTTTACTTGCTGCTTCATTGGCTTGACTCACCCCGCGGCCTGCACCCGAGCGCGTGTGCCTCTGACTTTTGGACATGTCCACAGACCCCCCCTTTAACCCAATTTGCTAAAAAGGGTGCCAATCGACTAAGCTTAAGCTGAGGATTCCGCTCATATTAATATAAGTTTCGTAGAAGTGTCCCAGAAATTTTTTGTAGGAGGGGTCCAAAAACTCCATCCCCCAAAATTTCCGATTTTGACCCCACC
>Ga0307942_1001864_pt1 | contig 17050 bp, 22 predicted proteins | sample OrgLakmetagen175_FD_201846 | JGI IMG/M metagenome (GOLD analysis project Ga0307942, IMG submission 201846) | Saline water microbial communities from Organic Lake, Antarctica - #175 | ecosystem: Environmental > Aquatic > Non-marine Saline and Alkaline > Saline | place: Antarctica: Organic Lake... | reverse complement strand
GTGGGTGTGGGTGTGGGTGTGGGTTTTGGTGTGGGTGTGGGTGTGGGTGTGGTTGTGGGTGTGGGTGTGAGTGTGGGTGTGGGTGTGGGTGTGGGTGTGGGCGTGGGTGTGGGTGTGGGTGTGGGTGTGGGTGTGGGTGTGGGTGCAACTCTACCTAAAACAAGGAATTTGTCAGTTTATAACACACTCAAATGCACTACGTAAACGCAAACACGCTTGCACCCTGAAATTGCTCAGGTGGATGCCCTTTGCCAATTCATAACACACACTCACACGCGCTATGAAAATGCAAATCCTTGCACCCTGGAAATGTTGAAGTGTATACGTAAACGCAAACTTTTGCACCTTGGAAATGTTGAGGTGGATGCGTAAACGCAAACACGCTTGCACCCTGGAAATGTTCAGGTGGATGCGTAAACGCAAACCCTTGCACCCTGGAAATGTCCAGGTGGATGCGTTAACGCAAACACGCATGCACCCTGAAGAATGTTGAGTATACGTAAACGCAAACACGCATGCACCCTAAACATGCTCAGGTGGATGCCCTTGATGCAAAGCTGGTGAGCGAAGGCAGGCCAGGCCTGCAAGCGATGTGCCCTGAGGATCTGGTGCATGTGAGTTTTTGCGTGCAGCTGAGCTAAAAGGTGGTGCGGAGTTGTAGTACTGCTGGTGCTTATGAGCTCGGCATGCAACTGTGTTGTATGCTGGTAAGTGGTAAGGATCGATTTGCCAACACATGTGTGCATGTGCGTCATGTGTGTGTGTGTCTGTGTGTGTGCGTGTGTGTGTGTGTGTGGTGTGTGTGTGTGTGTGTGTGTGGTGTGTGTGTTCAATGTTGATGTCAGATCGGGCACCCTCCCGCACACCTTACCACTTGCAATACAGTTATCTGACTTTCTGCTTATATTTATGCCCACTCGTACAGCTGCCCTACATAGAGGCCTGCTTCCAAGAGGCCCTCCGCTTGTTCCCTCCCGTACGCCTTACCACTCGCAATACAATAATCGGACTGTCTGCTTTGACGCTGTCCATGCGCACAGCTGCCCTACACAGAGGCCTGCTTCCAAGAGTCCCTCCGCTTGTTCCCTCCCGCGCACCTCACCACTCGCGAGACTTCTTCAGGGCCCTTCACCTTGAATGTCAACAGTGGGCAGCCTGGAGTGGGCATGCAAGCAGTGACCATCCCACAAGGTGTGCTGTCAGGGTGTGTTGTTTTGTGCATTTCGATCAGGGTACATCCTGGAATGGGCATGCAAGCAGTGGCCATCCCACAAGGTGTGCTGTCCGGATGTGTGTGATGTTTTGTGCATCTCTGATATGATACAACTTTGGAATGGGCGTGCAAGCAGTGACCGTCCCACAAGGTTTGTTGTCCAGATGTGTGTGTTATTTTGTGCATCTCTGATATGATGATATGATCCAACTTTGGAATGGGCGTGCAAGCATCGACCACTCCACAAGGTGTGCTGTCCAGATGTGTTTTTTGTTTTTTGCATCTCGATCAGGGTACATCCTGGAATGGGCATGCAAGCAGTGACCATCCCACAAGGTGTGCTGTCAGGGTGTGTGTGTTGTTCTGTGCATCTCTGATATGATACAACTTTGGAATGGGCGTGCAAGCTGTGACCACTCCACAAGGTGTGCTGTCCAGATGTGTGTGTTTTGTGCATCTCTGATATGATACAGCTTTGGAATAGGCATTCAAGCGTCGACCACTCCACAAGGTGTGCTGTCAGGGTGTGTGTGTTGTTTTGTGCATCTCGATCAGGGTACATTCTGGAATGGGCATGCAAGCAGTGACCATCCCACAAGGTGTGCTGTCAGGGTGTGTGTGTTGTTTTGTGCATCTCTGATATGATACAACTTTGGAATGGGCGTGCAAGCAGTGACCGTCCCACAAGGTGTGCTGTCCAGATGTGTGTGTTATTTTGTGCATCTCTGATATGATGATATGATCCAACTTTGGAATGGGCGTGCAAGCATCGACCACTCCACAAGGTGTGCTGTCCAGATGTGTTTTTTGTTTTTTGCATCTCGATCAGGGTACATCCTGGAATGGGCATGCAAGCAGTGACCATCCCACAAGGTGTGCTGTCAGGGTGTGTGTGTTGTTCTGTGCATCTCTGATATGATACAACTTTGGAATGGGCGTGCAAGCTGTGACCACTCCACAAGGTGTGCTGTCAGGATGTGTGTATTGTTTTGTGCATCTCTGATATGATACAACTTTGGAATGGGCGTGCAAGCTGTGACCACTCCACAAGGTGTGCTGTCCAGATGTGTGTGTTTTGTGCATCTCTGATATGATACAACTTTGGAATAGGCATTCAAGCGTCGACCACTCCACAAGGTGTGCTGTCAGGGTGTGTGTGTTGTTTTGTGTATCTCGATCAGGGTACATCCTGGAATGGGCATGCAAGCAGTGACCATCCCACAAGGTGTGCTGTCAGGGTGTGTGTGTTGTTTTGTGCATCTCTGATATGATACAACTTTGGAATGGGCGTGCAAGCTGTGACCATCCCGCAAGGTGTGCTGTCCAGATGTGTGTGTTGTTGTTCTGTGCATCTCTGACATGATACAACTTTGGAATGGGCGTGCAAGCTGTGACCACTTCACAAGGTGTGCTGTCCAGATGTGTGTGTGTTGTTTTGTGCATCTCTGATATGATACAACTTTGGAATGGGCGTGCAAGCGTCGACCACTCCACAAGGTGTGCTGTCCGAATGTGTGTGTTGTTCTGTGCATCTCTGATATGATACAACTTTGGAATGGGCGTGCAAGCTGTGACCGTCCCCGAGGTGTGCTGTCCAGATGTGTGTGTTATTTTGTGCATCTCTGATATGATACACTTTCGGAATGGGCGTGCAAGCGTCGACCACTCCACAAGGTGTGCTGTCCGGATGTGTGTGCTATTTTGTGCATCTCTGATATGATACAGCTTCGGAATAGGCATTCAAGCGGCGATTACTCCACAAGGTGTGCTGTCATGATGTGTTTGCCGTTTTGTGCATCTCGATAAAGGATCCGCCGTGTTGGTATTGGCATGCAAGCCTTGACCACTCCACTAGGTGTGTGGCGTGAGGATAATGTGCCTCTGTGTGTGCAAGCCAAAGAGGGGTGGATATGCAAGCGTTGACTGATTCGCTTAGTTCTTGTTCCCCTGATCTTGGGCATTGATCTTTTCTTAAAACGCTGCAACCATCCCCGTTCACATTATTTACCATCCACAACGACCTTTCCATGATCTCATCTTTCTTCCATTGAATGTGCAAAAGCAAGTGCTCGTTCACACTCCACTGAATGTGCAAAAGCAATTGCTCGTTCACACTCCAATGAATGTGCAATTGCAACCATCCGCGTTCACAAAAACATACCATTCACCACGACCCTCTACATGATCTCAGAGTTGATCTCAATGCGCATCCGCAGGTTCATCCATCGTCATCTCCATCAACACCATCCACCATGACCCTCTCCATAATTTCAGATCCATTTGCAAATTACAGTTTATTGTGCAGGTGCAATCATCGTCACCTCCATCAACACCATCCACCATGACCCTCTCCATGATCTCTCCATGATCTCAGAGCCATTTGCAACTTACAATTTAATGTGCAGGTGCAACCATCCTCATCTCCATCAACACCATACACCATGACCCTCTCCATGATCTCAGAGCCATTTGCAACTTACAATTTAATGTGCAGGTGCAACCATCCTCATCTCCATCAACACCATACACCATGACCCTCTCCATGATCTCAAAGCCATGATCTACGTACATTTAAATGTGCAGGTGCATCCATCGTCATCTCCATCAACACCATCCACCACGACCCTGCTTTGTGGCCTGAACCCGAGGCCTTTAGGCCAGAACGGTTCTTAGGGGTAAGTCGCACGAACTACAGTCTACATTGTTTATTATAGGTGCCTGAAAGTATAATCATTTGATACAAAGAGAAGGATAGATACGAAAATGTTTATCACTATCGAACAAGAAGAAGCTGAGCCCTACATCAGCTACCAGCGTAAGGCTTACCTGTGTACTTATAATATTACTTTGGCACTTGGCACTCTGACACTTGGCAGTCTGCACTTGGCACTCTGACACTAAGCAGTCTGCACTTGGCAGTCTGCACTTGGCACTCTGACACTTGGCAGTCTACACTTGGCACTCTGACACTAAGCAGTCTGCACTTGGCAGTCTGCACTTGGCAGTCTGCACTTGGCAGTCTGCACTTGGCAGTCTGCACTTGTCAGTGTACACTTGGCACTCTGACACTTGGCACTCTGACACTTGGCAGTCTGCACTAGGCAGTCTACACTTGGCAGTCTGCACTTGTCAGTCTACACTTGGCACTCTGACACTTGGCAGTCTACACTTGGCACTCTGACACTAAGCAGTCTGCACTTGGCACTCTGCACTTGGCAGTCTGCACTTGTCAGTGTACACTTGGCACTCTGACACTTGGCACTCTGACACTTGGCAGTCTGCACTAGGCAGTCTACACTTGGCAGTCTGCACTTGGCACTCTGACACTTGGCAGTCTACACTTGGCAGTCTACACTTGGCACTCTGACACTAAGCAGTCTGCACTTGGCAGTCTGCACTTGGCAGTCTTCACTTGGCAGTCTGCACTTGGCAGTCTGCACTTGTCAGTCTACACTTGGCACTCTGACACTTGGCAGTCTGACACTTGGCAGTCTACACTTGGCACTCTGACACTTGGCAGTCTGCACTTGGCAGTCTTGGCAGTCTGACACTTGGCAGTCTGACACTTGGCAGTCTGACACTAGGCAGTTTACACTTGGCAGTCTACACTTGGCAGTCTGCACTTGGCAGTCTGCACTTGGCACTCTGACACTTGGCAGTCTTGGCAGTCTCTTGACACTTGGCAGTCCACTTGCGAGCGGTGACTTGCAAAGGAATGCTTGCAAAATCATGCAAGCTGACCGCTGGAAGGAAATTCCTACTTGCAATGACATCTGCAAAATTCATCACACAAGTCACACACACAAACACACGCACGCACGCACGCACGCGCAGACACACACATACACACACACACGCACGCACACACGCGCGCACACACACACACATACACGCACGCACACACACACAGAAACACATACACACACAGACACACACACACACACGCACACACACACACACACACACGCACACACACGCACACACGCAATGTCTGCTGCATGTCTCACGCATATTGTTTTTTCATAATGTTCCATTAATCAATGGCGGTGCAGCGGTTGCTGCTATTGCACCAGTCTATGCTAAGCAATAGAGCACCCGTATAGGACACACTGCAAACCAGTGCTGAAAAGTCTCCACATCGTATGCGTTTTGTTGGTACAGCGGTTGCCGCTGTCGTGGAAGTCTGCGCTGATGAAGACAGCGTCTGTTTAAGCAATTACCCCAAGCTTAGGAAATACGACAAAAGCTGTGTCAACAAAACATTTAAAGCCCTTGAATGCCAACCCTTGAATTCCAACATCTAAAGCCCTTGAATGCCAACATCTAAAGCCCTTGAATTTCATCTTGCCAACATCTAGAGCCCTTGAATGCCGACATCTAAAGCCCTTGAATGCCAACATCTAAAGCCCTTGAATGCCAACATCTAAAGCCCTTGAATGCCAGCATGCTATCAGGGACAGACGCACAAAATAGGCTACATCTCACCAGGTCTTAAGCCCTCACATCTCACAACGTCTCACATCTCACAACATCTCACTTCTCACAACATCTAAAGCCCTCAAATGCCCGCGTAGTGTTAGGGACTTTGGAGGCTTGAGATGTGTAGAAAGAATTCACATGCGTTGAAATGTAATCAATAAAGCACAGCATAGTACCGTAAACTCCATGTCAGTACACAATTCCATCAGGGGCACAGAGCAAACAATGCCGGCACAACAACAAATACAAACGGGGGGGTGTGCACTGTGTGTACTGTTTTTTGCAGCACAGCAGTATCAGCACACATCAAATACAAAGAGGGGGTGTGTACTGTGTGTGTGTGGTTTTTGCAGGATCAGCATTATTAACACACAGCATTATTAGCACAGCAGTATCAGCACACATCAAATACAAAGAGGGGGATGTGTACCGTGTGTGTGTGTGTGTGGTTCTTGCAGGATCAGCAGTATCAGCACACAGTACTAGCACACATCATATACAAATGGGGAGATGTGTACTTTGTGTGTGGCTCATTATGTGCACGCTCTTTTGCCAATCCTCACACATATACACACACGCAGGTATACACGCACATACGCACGCACGCACACATACACACACACACATACACACACACGCACACGCACACACACACACACGCACACACGTTTACACACACACAAACACTGATGTGCAAGGTGTCACATTGGTTCCTGTTTGCGGCTGCAGAAGCAAGACGGCCCTAACCTAAATCACGTCCCATTTGGATTTGGCAGTCGGATGTGTATTGGGTACAGGTGAGGCCAAACATTACAATATACATGTATGCATGCGTATGTGAATGCGTATACCACGGTATAGAATCGGATGTGTATTGGGTACAGGTGAGGCCAAACAATATGATATACATGTGTACATGCGTATGTGAATGCGTATGCCACAATATATAATCTGGGCTATGTTCAAGGTCTTTGACTATTTCCTAGAGACCCCAAGTGCAGCTTATGAATGGATCGCTAGTTACTGGGCTATGCTCAAGGCCTCTGACTAGTTCCTTGAGACCCCAAGCGCAGCTTAAGAATGGATCGCTAGTTACTGGGCTATGCTCAAGGCCTCTGACTAGTTCCTAGAGACCCCAAGCGCAGCTTATGAATGGATCGCTAGTTACTGGGCTATGCTCAAGGCCTCTGACTAGTTCCTTGAGACCCCAAGCGCAGCGCCACTGTTTTTCTTAGTTTGAAGGGACTTCATGAGGGTTTTGTCAGGAATTGTTTGTGAATTCGAGAGGCCCCACTGTTGGCCTCTGCTGCTGCTGTGCAGGCTGATGGGCCGACTGCCCATTGGCTGCATAGGCAGACTGTCAGCGTGACTGCTTGCATTCTTGCTTCCCTCAATCAGAGAAGCAAGCCTCTCTTACCCACTTGCCAGCAACACTCACTCTGGGTGGGTGTCTCAGAGGAAGGGTTTGAAGGGGCTGTGAGAGGAGGAGGCTTGTTCTCGGAGCTGCATGCATGGGCACCCCACGGCCTCGCCCCTTGCTTCCTTTGCCAGCTCCTGAGCTGCCTCTCCCTCCGCAGCTTCTTGTGGTCTCTTTGCTGAGAGGCCAGCCTCTCAGCTGGGGGCTGGGGCTTTAAGAACAGGGCCAGGAGGGTACGCTGTCACGCTGGGAAACCGCTTGAAAAATCACCTTAAAACCACTGGAATTGTTTATTTTTTCACTTCGAATTCGTTCGGAAAGGGATCCAAAAACTATTAAAACTTTACATTGTTTGCCAAATAATTACTTAATTCCAAAGTGATTGAGGATCTACGGTTTACGTGTAGGTTCAGGTGCTGCCAAAACAATGTGTATCGGGTACAGGTGAAGCCAGACAGTGCAATTATATATACATATGTTTGTGAGCGCGTTTATATGTATTGTGTACAGGTGAGGCCAAACGATGCAATTATACATATACGTGTGTGAATGCGTATTTTTGTATAGGGCTAGGTGCTGCAAAAACAATATAAGCATACACATACTTTCTTAAACCCCAAATAAAATTTTATATTTTTCCCCTTGGTCCTTTTTTCCGCACCTCACCAGAACCACAACACGCGCTCCTTGCAGGCTTGCGCTGTGGTAGAGGCCAAGCAATGCAAGTGCATATCCATATTTTTGTTGTGTGAATGCGTATGTATGTGTAGTTTCAGGCTCTTAGTCCTTCTTCCCACCAAAGCAACAAATTGGTCCCACCAAACGACAATTTGGTGTATGTGTAGTTTCAGGCTCTTAGTCCTTCTTCCCACCAAAACAACAATTTGGTGCACTTTCCCACCAAAACAATAATTTGGTGCACTTTTCTTGCAGGTTCGCGTTGGCTGAGGCCAAGCTCGCCCTGGCGCGTCTATACCATGAATTCCACTTTGAATTGGAACCAGGCCAAGTCCCTATGCAGGTATTGATTGTTCGAGAGAGGCATTGATTGATTAAGAGGCAAAACGGGGGGGGCACCATAAAGGGGGGGCACCGAGCAAAGCAAAAACAAAGCTGTTTTTGGCACCAAGGGACAACGACAACCCACACGCCAGCCCAACAGATTAGAACCAATACAGCTTCAAAGTGAAGCTGATGTTCTAACTGATCGTTTATAATCCACCTGAGCACGTACTCAGATCAAGTTAAGCTGCCCTGCATTCAAAAAATGACAGGACTAAACACAAAAGGAAAATATCTGCACCCTACAATGGTGCTTTCTATGGGGAATTGGCTTGTGCATTTGCATATCTTAGGGTTAGGGTTTAGGGTTTAACCGACCCTTGGTATCTGTACTTGATTATATTTGCTATGACATTGTTCTTCATATTAATGCCTATAACACCAAATGCCGCAGGTTGTATTGCAGGATGCATTGCAGTAGGTGTCGTGTTATGTGTATTGCCGGATGCATTGCAGGAGGTGTCACGACATGTGTCACACAGGATGCAGTGCAGGAGGTGCCACGTCATGTGTGTTGCCAGATGCATTGCAGGAGGTGTCACTTAATGTGTGTCATAGGATGCTTTGCAGTAGGTGTCACGTTATGTGTATTGCCCGATGCATTGCAGTAGGTGTCGTGTTACAAAGTTTGGCAGATGTATTCATTTTGATGCCTACCTAAGTAAGCCACCAAATGCCACAAGATGTATTGCAGGACGTATTGCAGGAGGTGTCACGTTATGTGTATTGCCGGATGTATTGCAGTAGGTGTCATGTCATGTGTATTGCCGGACATATCGCAGGAGGTGTCGCGTAACAAAGATTTGGCAGATGTATTCACTTTGATGCCTACCTAAGTAAGCCACCAAATGCCACAAGATTAGGGTTGGCCAGAACCATATATATACGGTGTACATACGGTATTGTTAGCAGGGAAATCACCATACATACGGTCATATACGGTGTATATATATACGGTTCTGACCAAACCTACACAAGATGTATTGCAGGACGTATCGCAGGAGGTGTCGCGTTACAAAGATTTGGCAGACGTATTCATTTTGATGCCTACCTAAGTAAGCCACCAAATGCCACAAGATGTATTGCAGGACGTATTGCAGGAGGTGTCACTTCATGAGGGTTTGTTTGGCAGCAAAGGGTAGGGCACGCTGCAGAAAGTTACCCATGGGCATGCCGCAGCAAATTACACATGGGCACACCGCAGCAAATTACCCATGGGCACGCCGCAGCAAATTACCCATGGGCACCTTGACTGGCAGTTTTCAAGCTCGACCAACTTCTTGTATCAATGTTGAGGGTTTGGCAGCAAAGGGTAGGGCACGCCGCAGCAAGTTACCCATGGGCACCATGACTGGCAGTTCTCAAGCTCGACCAACTTCCTGTATCAGTGTTGAGCTTGAAAAGTGCCTGTCACGGTTGAGCTTCCTGTATCAGTGCTGTATCAGTGCTGTATCAGTGCTGTATCATCACCTGCTTCCTGTATCATCACCTGCTTCCTGTATCTTCACCTGCTTCCTGCATCATCACGGTTGAGCTTCCTGTATCAGTGTTGAGCTTGAAAAGTGCCTGTCACGGTTGAGCTTCCTGTATCAGTGCTGTATCAGTGCTGTATCAGTGCTGTATCAGTGTTGAGCTTCCTGTATCTTCCCCTGCTTCCTGCATCATCACAGTTGAGCTTCCTGTATCTTCATCTGCTTCCTGCATCATCATCTGCTTCCTGTATCATCATCTCCTTCCTGTATCTTCACCTGCTTCCTGCATCATCACCTGCTTCCTGCATCATCACAGTTGAGCTTCCTGTATCATCATCTGCTTCCTGCATCATCACGGTTGAGCTTCCTGTATCAATGTTGAGCTTGAAAAGTGCCTGTCACGGTGCTCGAATCCTTAGACCATTTATACTTAAAAGAGCATACCCCCCTTGGGCCTGAGGGTTCCCTTCTGCATAAATGTACTGCCATACCAAACTCAATGCTCAAATTGTTGCTTATGAGCTCTCATGCGCAGCTTCGCAGCTCTATGGCTGTCCTCTCGTGTGTATAAGTGCTCGCAACCTCATTGCTTTACAGCTGTCCTCTCGTGTTTATAAGTGCTGAGTATGAGCTGTCATGCGCAGCCTCACAGTCTCATGGCTGTCCTTTCGTGTTCATAAGTGCTTGCAACCTCATTGCAGTGCCAGCTCTTGTTGACCTCCATGACAAAGAACTAATTTCTGTACACCTGTATTGCAGCACCAGCCAGTACTCTTTGCAGTACTCTTTGTCCGTGACAAACACATATGTCAATACTCTTTGCAGTACTCTTTGACCGTGACAAAGAACACTTATGTTAGTACTCTTTGCAGTACTCTTTGACCATGACAAATAACTTATTTTATATGCATGGCTCCTCCCTCTTAGGTGTCTGTGGGCCTCACACAGGCTCCAAAACATGGCGTCCGCATGAAGGTCACGCTTAGGAGCCATAACTAGTTAGTTTAGGCTGACAGCAACATGCAGCAGAGAAGTCCTTACAGCGCACTGTGGGTGTGAAGTGAGACGTCTAATCATCCTTGATAAGGACGGCCTTGCAAAGCTTTGTTAATTTCATACTTTTGGCTTTTTGTGGTGTAAATATGTGTGGTGTTGGACTGGCGCCAGTGGCTCTCTTACAGATGGAATTTAATTGTAGACGTAATTTTCAGACCTGCGTACTGATCGTGTTTCCTTCGGAGCAGAAGAATAGGGAATACAGTTATGATTTTTTAAGCAAATGCAGAAGGACTTTGCTGTACCACACGCACGTGGTTGTGTTTTAAAAGAGAGTACCCTTTACTGAACTTTCCGGTGTTCATGAGATTGCTGACTAGCTTCGGTAGTAAGAGTACACAAGTACGATCACATAAACACTTCCCCCGCAACTGTTAATTTGACTCCTTTTCCCTTACTTGATGAACTCGATGCTTTGACTGTCTTTGATTTATTGTGCTGCAGTACCCCTTGCATGGGAACAACTCTTTGTGTCGCTTTTGAGATGTTAAACCACAGCCAGATCGCTTATTACTTGTCACTTATCTGATTATTTTGATTTGTGGTGAAAAGAAACAGAAAAAAACTACGCAGGCAGTGGAATCCACTCCCCACATTGATCAAGAAAAAGGAGCCACTTTGGTACCGAGTACCGTAAAGCTCCTCCACCACGAAAAGGAAAGAAAAAGCAATGGGGATCAAGAGGGTTGCAGGCTTGGCTTGAAAGTGGCTCCTGATGAGAGATGATAGCAGTGCTGGAAAGGGCACTCTGGTAGAACGGCAACCCAGCGCTCACAGCGCTACTCACAAAGGGTATCCAACCAAATAAAAAGGAACCACAACTATATAAGCACATCTCCAATACCACTGCCACAAACTACAGCTATTACTTGCCTCTCTGACCCTGCACCCACTAACCAACTGGCCGCTCTCTCCCAAGACCAACAAGCAAAGCGTGTGCGGCATACACAAGATACCCTCCCCGGTACCAGAAAGAGGACACACAGCCAAACAGAAAGTCAGCAACATACGCCCCTGACTCAAATCCTAGACTTTGCTGCAATTAACTCACAAATAGTAATTCAGCCTACCAAACAACTTATAAACAGTCAGCCAAACAAACGCACCACACGCTCGCAAATCACTAGCCACAACCATCAAGCAACACAAGCGTTCACACAAATTATCACTCCTCCCACCCAGCAAATCAATATCATCAACCCAATAACTTACCAGGTACACTACAACCCAACCTTTGAGATTGCAGACCACCCAGCACCATCATCACAGCGCAGACCCCAAAGGAAAAGAAGATGTGAAGTCCTCGATATACCCCATAACCTTCCTAGCCTAAACCTGACCCCCCTGCGCACCATGCATATTCAACAAGAACTCAAGACGTACAAGAAAAATGTATTTTTCAATGACACCCACAGAGGCCATCAACACTCTCTACTATGATGATATTGACATCCTGCACATAGATAATATGAGGTTCTTCACCCCCAAGAAAAGAGACAGAGATGATACACCCCAAAGACAGAAACAATACCACACTTACTATAATGCCCCTATGAATATTGAAAGATGGGCCCTGGCCCTCTTTAGACCAGCTGGACTAGTGCCCAAATCCAGTAAGACTATTGCCCGGAGCTAAAATAAGTGCGCAAGTTGTGAAACTTGCTCCTACCATCTAGGACTTCAATCTCCAGACCTCTCCCCACCTTTTAAAGACATTTACATCTGTGACGTCTGCGACCGTACCTACCACTGGCAATGCTTACTTAAAACAAGCTGCTTCAACACCACTGAAAGGGAAGCTACTGATGCCAATGATTCATGGGCCTGCCCTGCCTGTATCAATCTGAACCAAAATGAAAAGGAAATCCGTATCCACTTTCAGAAAAGAGAGATTGTGGAAGTCTCATGGAACCCAACCTGGGAGCCAGAAGAACTACAAGACATGTGTGAATGCTTCAAGCAGAGTTACAATAAATCTGAAGAGCAAATCACCGCACCAAACTTATCTCAGCCTGCACCAGATTGCACCTAAATGATTTTCGGAAATTAAGGGTTCTCTGCCATCCAAGAGGGCAACGAGTACCAGCCCTACAATGTCGATCTTCGGAGCAAAGTTAGCGTTGACATCCAACCCACCAACCCACAGGCTGACATTACGGCCACAGGGCATTGTCAGTACTGGATCACATCCATTGATTTCATGGAGTATCAAGAAAAGTGTACTTTATCCTCCCCAGATGACACTATGCTTCTTGGAGTGTACACTGACACAGTATCCTGTAATTACAATGTCGACGGAAAGTGTGAAGGTATGCTTACTCCCGAGCGCCTTAACATACTACAAAAGGCCTTTGACATGGCAAAATGCAGCGGTCTACACGATCACGTCCAACCTCCTCCCATTAGCTTTGCATCAGAACTTGTAGGCCTCATTGCACGTAAAGACACCTCTGCCTCTAAACATACGAACAAAAAAACCAAAGACTCTTTCGCACGCATACTCCCCTCCCACATCACCGCCGCCTTTCAAGAGTTGGCCCTGGTCACTCAAAAGAAATTGGCATCCCCCCTTGACCATGACCCCAAATTCCCCCATTACAGGAGTGAGCACCCAAGGGACAAAGTGTTTGGGGCAAACACCAATGCCTTCTCCTCCCGATTTTATGGTTCTCACCTGCCATCCCATTATCATGAAAACACCATGCTCTCAGCAACAGACACGCCATCTACTCTGCTGCTGTCAGCAAAGAGGAAACAGCCACATTCATGCTCCTCCCTTCCTGGAATAAAAAATGACCACAAGTCCCTATGCATCACTCTGCCGCAAATACCCACGCGTATGTAAATTCATGGGCACCATCACATTAGACCAACTCCAATATGCGAAAGTGCCCTTCTAAAACAACATACAAATACCACTTTCCAAACAATTTTTGGAATTGCAGATCATTGCCATATGGAACACTAAGGGCAGGGTCTGCCTCAATGCTCACTACAAAGACTGGCTTAAAGAACTTGCCAAAGAGATCCCTGAGGCAAAGTGGGAATTTTAAAACATACATAACCATCCCTACCAAACAGCCTTAAGTTCCGGACAATACTCAGGACAACAAGTTTAACAAGCTACCCAATGACCACCCTCAAGCCTCAGAAGGCCCAGATAAAACAAGTGCCCTGATTAGCACTGACCAACTTCATAATTATCGTAGTATTGACGAAGCACCCCAAAACAGCTCCCGCCAAAACTTAACCCGTAAGGTAAAAGATTGGAGGGATTGGACCTACACTGATGGCAGCCTCCAAAAGAATGAAGTAGGGCAAGATACTGGATCAGACGTTTCCCACTATGTAAACCCAAAAGGCATAGGTATAACCAACACCATCTCACGTGCACAGCTAGCAGATATAGCAGCTGCAGTCATACACAGTTACTCACATATAGCCACAGACAACCTTACAGCACTGCACCAAATTAAAAAGAAGCTCTCACACCCAAATCTCCATCGCCACCACATCCAAGGATATGTCCTTCAATCCATTGCTAAAGTAATCCGCCAATCACCGTCGCCTATCCACTTCTTCATAGTAAAGTCCCATGCCGGTATTATCGGTAATGAGCATGCCGACGACCTTGCTAAAAAGTCAGCCACCACCGACTCCGACTTTGCAGACACCTCCATCAGAACAGCAGGCCCTGAGGGAATCCCCTCTACAACATCCATTGGCTTGCAAAAGAAGACATAGAAAACCAAACACAAACTCATAATCATACCCAAACAACAGACATGGCCCATTCTCCTCCCCCAAAGCTTGGGTACCTACCAAACCACTGTGACGCCCTTCGAGCACACATGCATTTTCTCCATAAACTGGGAAATGCCAAAACTGAATCAAACTACCATGCGTACTACCAGACCCTCATAAAGGACGGCACTGCCAATGGAGCCATTAGCAATGCTTACCTAACATCATCCGATGTTCCCTTTAAGACCAAATGTATCATTATGAAATACAGAACAGGCACCCTATACACTCAAAAACATGCGGTATTGTTCAAACTCTCAACAAGTCAAACTTGCCCCCTCTGCCCACAATTAGACAGTGCCCTGCACATCCTTTCTGAGTGCCAACACACGCAAATAAGGAACATGATCACCAAAAGACACAACTTAGCATGCTGCACGATTCTTAAAGCTATCAGCTATCAGCAAAACAGGCTCCTTAGGATCATGCATTGTCTCCAAAGATATAGGCAGCAACGAACAGATGACTATGCAAAATCTCCAGATTCCTGAAACAGCTGAACGTAGAATTCTTCACAAATGGCTCTTTCCACCCCGCTTCCCAGATAGAGACAGATTTACCTCCAGCCGCCCAGATATTGTGCTGGTTACTCCCATCGCTGCAAAAACACAAAAACAAGAAACTACTGCAGGGGGGTGGGTTCTTCGGAGTGGCAGGGGGCAACTGAGGGAGACTGGGAACACCCCAGCAGACTGCCAGCCACCAGCAGAGCCACCAACCCCAGACAGCATCGACCTAAAGACCTCAACAAAACTCGGCGCGACATCCAACTCGTCGAGATCAAGTACTGTGAAGACGCTTGACCGCAGAACCAGCTGAGCGCCGCACAGGAACAGCATGAAGGCCTCTGCTCCACCCTTCAAGGAGCCTCCATTACTCTCCACACCATCCTTTTGGGAGTGGGTGGCACCATCTACAACAATCACATGCTGGAGCCTTTTAAGGAGCTGGATCTTGATTCTCACAGAGTTAAGAAACTTGCTTTTAAGCTTCATGTACATCTGTCAATTACGCTGCCAAACTTGTCCTTACCAGACGTGCCCTTTCCAGCACTTTGATCGACTCCCATCAGGAGCTGGTTTCAGGTCAAGCATGCATCCCTCCTGATCCCTATTGACCGTTATCTTGTTCCTTTGGTTGAAGGGTTTTACACCTGGTACCAAAGTGGCTTCCTTTTCCAATTAATGCGGGGAGCGTTTTCCACTGACTAGTTTATTTTTCTTCTTTTTATTTTTCCAGGGCAGTAAACAAGATCCTCTCTTAATCAAGGCTGATGGTTTTTCTTTGCTCACTAGAAAAAAAATGGCAAATTGTCACACATAGTGGCCAGTTTGTATTGTCTGCAGTCCAGCAGCCACTTGAAAGAGGCCTTTATTTTAGACCACTTTCCGCAAAGTGATACTTGGGATTAAGCATCCTCAGAAAAACTCGACAGTGGATTGAGACCAATATTCGTGCGGAGGGAAAAAAGAAAAAATAACGCAGGCAGAGAAAACCGCTCCCAAAATTAATCAAGAAAAAGGAGCCAATTTGGTACCAGGTACCGGAAAAAAAATCGAGTAAGAAAACGAACGCAGATAGTGTATTACATCATGGCAAATAGAAAACAGATGACGCAATCAAGTACCGTAAAACTCCTTCACCACGAAAAAAATAAAAAGATCAATGGGGATCAGGAGGGTTGCAAGCTTGACCTGAGACCGGCTCTTGACAAGAGTCGATAACAGTACTGGTAAGTGCGCAACTGGTTTGGAGACAAATCTAACCGGAAATAGCTAACACTGTTCTCATCGTAAGAAACATTGTGAACTCAGGGCGGGTGGTTTCAGACCAAGCGTCCTGATCCTCATTAACATTTTCTCTTTCTTTGTGGTGAGGAAACTAGTTTTACAGTACAGTACAGTACTCCGGCTCGGTTCTAAATTGTCTTTCCTTGACGACCGTGCCTAAGTAGTTTCTTCTCTTTATTCTTCAAGGGGGAATCCTAACGCTGCTGACCGGCTGGCGGAGCTGGATCATTCTAGTCGTGGTCAAGTTTAAAAACCATGTTATTTTTCTATCTGTTCTAATAAATTAACAGTACTTGATACGAAACTGGATACGAGAAGGCATTTAATACTACACACCTGCGGCGGTTCCCTTCTCCCTTCCGAGCAGGCCAAGCAACAAATGAAATGTTTCTACTTAACTTAAATACATCATGTTATGAAAATAGTGACGACGACCGGGTTAAAACAGAGCTCGACCTATGTGTTCGTACAAAATGATAATAGAAGGATGGGCAATGTAACCTCTAGTAATTCGGCCTTCCTGGTGTCCGCGAGTACATTGGACTATACTTCGTATGTAGAATCGCAGAAGTGGCGCAGTAAACGAGCACAGGAACTGGATGTCATCTATGGTGCGGCAATGGGAAATAGTATGCCCGTTTGAAACCGACCACGGCGTTATAACACACACACACACACACACACACACACACACACACACACACACACACACACACACACACAAGCACACACACGCGCACACACGAGCACACACGCG
>Ga0307942_1001852_pt1 | contig 17089 bp, 22 predicted proteins | sample OrgLakmetagen175_FD_201846 | JGI IMG/M metagenome (GOLD analysis project Ga0307942, IMG submission 201846) | Saline water microbial communities from Organic Lake, Antarctica - #175 | ecosystem: Environmental > Aquatic > Non-marine Saline and Alkaline > Saline | place: Antarctica: Organic Lake... | reverse complement strand
TATGTTCACGAAGAGTGAGTTCAAACTGTCGTTGATTGATAGTCTGACGAGATCGTATGGCATCCAAAAATTGTTGAGATGTAGGTAAATCTTGGAGCGCATGCAGAACCTGGTAAGTCCATGTATCCCTTCTGTTTGCAAGAAGTAAATCAGCCCGCACAATTTTCTCAAGAAGAGGGTTGTTTGAAGAGAGTAATCTGTTCCAGAATCTTATGGTGCATCTGTGAACCAGTAGAAAAAGATGATTTGTGCCATTACTCTTTGTACATCATGCAAGAACCTTAAGGATAAACGGGCTTCGTCAGGCAAAACAGGAATTAAATATAGTGCGGCTAACGCGGTTGATTTCAACCGCGCGGTTGATTTCAACCTGGAAATATCAACCACCTCGGTTGAAATTATTTGCCGAGCGTGTAGGAAGGTTTAAAAACAGGTTGATCTCCAGCCTTCCAGGATGTTTCTGTTTGATTGCCCCATCTGCACACAAAAAAGGAAAATTACTTTGCTATTTTTGCAACTTGAAACATTACTTGAATCACTTGAAACAATACTTGAAACATTTCCCTTAATCATGCTGGCTGTGTCATCACTACCAGCGGAGTATTTGAAACAATAGAAAGCAACAGACTAATAACTAATAATAAAGGGTGGTGGGTTCTTTAAAGTGGCAGGGGGCAATTGAGGGAGACTGGGAGCACTTCAGCGCACTGCCAGCCATCAGCAGATCCACCTTCCCCAGACAGCACCAACCTGAATGTCGTCAGACTTCAGCTGATCCTCGTCAGACAAGGCATCAACCTCTTAAAGTTCAAGTACTGCGAGGACACTAGACCTCAGAACCAACTGAGCGCCGCGCAGGAACAGCACAAAGGCCTCTGCTCCATTCTTCAAGGAGCCAAGGAGGAATTTGGTAATTGCTTCGTGCTACTAGACCTTGCCAGTGACATAGCAGTATCTTTGTGTGCTGGGATTGGCTGCGGAACCAGCTGCTGTCTTGCTTGCTTGAGCTAGTTCTTGTGTTAGCTTAAGGTTAGAGGCGGTTGAGGTGCTGCTCAGGCAGTGCTTTGCAAAGAGTAGGCTGTGAGGTGGTAGTTCTGCTCCTCTGACAGAAGTTAGGGGTACCTGCTCTCTCTGCTCTTCAACGTGTGGGTTTATGCTTGTTTTTTTTCCCGGGTGGGAGGGTTTTCCAGGCAGACTTCCTTTCTTTTCTGACTTATGGTCTTATGGTGCGTGGGGAGATTGTGAGTCTCTTTTCCTAAATCAATGCTAGATGTGTTACCACTTCTAGCGTTTTGAGAGAGGGTGGCACCATCTACTACTATCGCTCACTAAACCTTTAAGGGCTGGGCCTTGATTCTCAAAGAGCTATGAAACTTGCTTCAATTTTACTCTGTCAACAACGCTGCTGAACTTATCCGTATCAGGCGCGCACTTTCCAGTGCGTACTAACATCTACTCTCATCAGGAGCAGGTTTCAGGTCAGCCCTGCAACCTCTAGATCCCCCAGGATTTTTGGGGTGGTGCCCCCCAGGGCGTAATCCCCCTTACATTCAAACCACTTGCTGAGTCACCACGCTGAACCAAAAAGCTTTGAGCCTGCCACAACGTCAGACCAAATATGACTACTGGTATTATGGTTATTTAACAGGTGTAACAGGTTTATTCAACAATATCTTGCCAACCTCCTTAAGACCAAAACACGTAACTGATAGAACAGAAGTTTATCAGAGGGACAAGAATACTAGATCAATTCTTGCTTTTACCTCAATCTCAGATATTACTTAGCTCAGCACTCCAAAAAAATGGGGGAAGCATTGAGAGGAGCGTGTGTTACCTGCTATTTTTGATTCCAGATAGCTTCTGAATCCAGTTATGCAAAGGCTGACATGCTCGGCTTTTGGTCTACTCTTCAAGCACACACGACTGGCACCCCCTGGAATGTACGACATTACGCTACATAATTAAGGGTTCTTAAGCGTCCTGTTGTGTTTTTAAACTAACCACGCTTTTTCTGTGCTTTAATTTCAGCTCTTTGGCCAACAAACACAGCATCTTGTCCTTACACTAATGCAACAAAAATCGAGCATTAAACAAGATAAATTCTATCATGCTTTGTTTTGCCAGTGTATTGCCAGTGCATTCGATCAGTGCCAGGAGAGTTTTGGAAGCTATTGATACTAATACCTGAATGTTGATTAGTACATCTTCACAACGCACGTCAATATAATACCCTTTGCAACTTTTAGCAACAAAAGATATACCTTTAGCAACATACCATCGGTGATTAATGAAATTGTGAAATCACTGCAGTTTGTCCGGTCAACCTCAGTTGACATCTTTCCATCTTACCTATACCCTCTGTCTTGCATATAGTATAACCATCCAATTGCAATACCGAGCACAGGGGTAAGAACACCATTTCCCTGCATTTTTCAAACATCAATCTACATGCTGCCCCTCTGCCTGCCCTCACAAACGCCATAGACACTACATCAAGCTGCAGCAATTGCCAGTTGGGGTGATTCAAAACGTAGCTGTTGCACGTCAGAAGCCTGGCTTACAAACATCGGCCTTTGCACAGGCAGCCAACAGGCCGTCCAGCATGTCTTGTACCTGCACACATTAGTTTAAGGTGTCACGTTCAGCAAAGAGCCCGTTACCTCCCTGTGCTATAGAGACCTAGGTATGCCACCATATGAGTAGCATTCTCTTTTGAACACGTCTAAAGTTCAAAGACGAGTGTGTTTGCCCCTTGGCCTTCTATTACATGCGATTTTATTCACTTTCTTTCAACAACCTGCTTCCCTTCTCCTCCAGGTACTTCGCTGAACTTTGTTGTGCAACCTTTTTTGTCGGCAACGGTGAACAAGCAATACCCAACGTAACATCATTGTTAACTAAATGGCTTCATATGAAACAAGGCTTTCCCTGTATTTTTCGATATCTGTTCACCCCAACCCGCTGTATTTTCTAGCTAGCTGCTTCCGTACATGCCACAACAATTTCAGCTGGTAGCAACACAGATCAATCATTATTACCTAATCTTAAGCTGCTGATGCAAGGTTGAAGGATTTAAAGGAGCTTGTGTATGCGTTTTCACTCTACACTCGCTTTGGATATCATAAAACGTCCCCCCAAAAAGGGACTCCCATACCTGCCCAACAGCCTGTCCCTTCAGTGTGTGATTGATTGGATAAGGCGGCGCAATTTTAGGTGACATGAGCATGTTGGTGACGCGGACCATGGTGCGCGCAGCCTGTATGTGTGGTAAAATATATATAGACGATATGAGTACGTTGGTGACGCGGACATGGTGTGTGCAGCTTGTGTGTGGGAGGGGGGGAGCAAAAAAGTTCCAAACATTCTTGGATTTGTCATGCCAGCAGAGACTTGCGTAAGTCTGTTTTTCACCATGGCTCAGCTCAAGCATTCCCAATACTGGCAGCATTGTCTTTCCACATTTTTGAAGAAGAGGTGAGACAAAGTACCTGATTTGGCTTCATGCCCAGTAGCGGAATCTCGTCCAGATCTGTGGTACCGTCCTTCTTGCGCTCACCAATTCCCAGGGGGTCATCTTGCACCTGATATGGTTAGATTGTCCTTGACTTTTACTCGGCTGTTTAGTCATTAAATGTGAGGAAACACTGTTTGTATGCGCGTGTTAAAAAGTGTGGCAAGGCTCTCTGCAGGAATGCACACATGGCACGCATGCTTAGCTTATTTACAAGCCCTCTCACTCAAGCACGACCAACCTGGTGGGTTCCCATGAGAGGGCTGTTCAGCAAAGGGTTGGTCATCGCCGCCAGCATGTTGGCCTCTAAATTTGGTGCGCTCCCGCTAGCACTAAAACTGCCACTACCACTGATGCTGCTGCGGGGGCTGCTGCTCAAGCTGCTACGGCAGGCAGGAAAGGGCAGCTCCGCAGAGTCCACACTGCCTTCAGCCACGTTGGTAGCAGTCACTGGCAAGATGGACCAGGTGCCTTCGTACACGCGCAAGAAGCCCGGCTCCCGCAGCTTGAAGTGTACCTGGGATCAATGTGTGTGTGTATGTGTGTGTATGTGTCAGAGACTTTTTTGTGCGGATAGGACAGAGTTTTTGTGCCTTGGTATAACATACTTTGTGTATGAGTCTGTCAAAGTATGATTTCCCTTAGTAAACACTTGGCCTCAAGTAACAACTTGCAGCTTGCCAAACAGTATTTAGGCTGTAATATTCAGATCACACACTCTTCACTCACCGTCTTCTTGTCTGCATCGGTCTCCATGTGTAGAAGGTTCTCACAAACACCGGATACCTGCAGCAATGTGAGCAAGCTCAGTAAGGTGATGGCAAGCAATTTTCTCATTGACATTTTCGACACGCAATTTACTCAATTGGCATTTTCGAATTTTGACTTGCAATTGAGTCCCTAGGAGCAAACCAGATGCCTTCCATACCTTCCAGAATTTCCAGCGAGCTGAATAGTCAAGCTCATACTTCTTACGAGACCCATCGACCTCCAGCAGCCGGGCGGTTGCTCCCTGGTAGTGCGCAGATGATGAGTTTCATAACAGTTTGTTTCGTTACAACTGAATCTGAGCAACCTGCCTTCCTTTGTGTTTGCTTTGCAGCACGCACTACTCACTCGCTTGCAGTACAACAAGACAGCAACGTCTTGGCCTAGTCGATCTGCAAACCAAGTATCACGCACCTCGATGGCTTTGAAAATGGATTCGTGCTGGAATGGGTCCGACAAGATGCTGTACATGAGTTCTGGGTCAGCGGCGACCTGTGCACGCGTGGAGAATACAGTAGTGTAGTGCGGTAGAGAGAAAGCAGTCACCGCTGTGGTGCGGGATGCGCGTTGGAGGCAGGTGATCTGAAAGCAAGAAAGCAGCCCTTAACTCCATCAGCCAGGGACTTTAGAATCAAAGATGCATCGTGTTTGCCTCCAGAAACAGCATATGCTGTTGGCGTTCGCGCTTTTAAAAGTCGACCGGAAAGGTGTGGTCGTCATCACCAACGCTTCTGTGTTTGCTGAGCGCACTCGCGCGCGCGGGGAGAGCAGGACCACCACCAGCACTACAACCCACCTCGCAGTTCATGTCGACGCGTGCGCAGGAACAACTCGGCATCGATGTCGTATAACATGGGCTTATCTTTTCCTTCGCTCGCTGCCCCTTGTTTTCCCCGCTCGCTGCTGCAATTCCGTTGCAGTTGGTGTTGCTGACATTATTATTGCTGCCGCGCCGGAAAAAGCCCATTTTTTATTTTGGGTGAGAGGAGGAAGCGCGTTTACTGCTGATTTAAAATATAGTATAAAGTAAGCATAAAGTATTGATGGGGTCCAACTCGCAAATTGGGTGAATACTGCTCTTTAAAATCGAAAATAACCAATGGCCGCAAAAAAAGAGGTAAACTAAAAGCTTCAACATTCTTTGTCGTTTTGCCTTTTCTGATCGTCCTATCCAAATGAGTAGGCTAAAAACTTAGTCTAGCAAGCGGGAGCCCACGAAAAATAATTATAATAAGCAGCGACTCAATCCTACTCAGGCGCATCCCCAGAGCCCAGCGCACGCAGTATGAGCAAGTCTTTGTCCGGCATTGCCAGCACCATATAACTACTTTCACTGCCTGCCAAGCCTAAATTGTGACGACTGCTGTGTTCCATGCCGATCCAGGCAACCGGGCTGTCCTGCCAGCCTCGAACCGTTACAGCAGCCCAAGGCACGAGACGCAAGGCCACAACGCGCTGCGCCTCTTGTATCTGCCGCAGGACCTGCAGTTAACATCAAACGTCTTTTGGTTTCCCTGAACAGCAACGCACGGTTTGTACGACCAGCTGGCCTATGTAAATCCCTCGCCCTCCTTGCAACGAGGACGAAGGGGTTGACTTGTTTGCACAGACAATCACACTGCCGCCTTTTGGGCGCAATTTGACATGCCACACAAACCCCAAAGCATGTTCACGCAGAGCGTTGCTGGCTCTGACCTACTTCGCTGAATCTCGAATTTATCTTGTGCACAACTGAACAGCAGCACAAATCAGGTTTTGAATTTGCGTTTCAGATCTAGCTACCAAAGAAACGCAAGAGCTACCAATCCAGATGTCTATTGTCGACAAGGGAGAGGAACATTAAGTAATGTCCTCGTTGCAAGTTTTGTATTGCACGAGGCCGCTTTCAAAAGATAGGCTGCTCATACTGGCACACAGGCGCCCACGGGCTCTACAATCAGCAGTGCTAACCCTATGTGCACTCTTCTTAGATTATCACGTCCTGCTCCCTTGCCAAAATATCGCAAACAGCAATTAAGATTGCAAAGAATTGAGCAACGATCAATGCAAAACCGCTTGAACCAAACCCTGATGTGGCTTCTACATCAACAGCGCAAAGACAAAGAAGCATCCCCATAGCCCCCTTAACCCAAACCCCCTCGTTCGCCTACACACAGCTTACAGTCAGTCCTTACAACCATACACGCAAATCCCCCTTTTATTAACGCTAACCTTAGCCCCCTCCCTGCTTTTAGATACCAACGAACGCCATCAACATTGAATACCAACACCACCCTAGGATTGACATCAATGCCCCCTTCTCCCTGGAATTCGGCTTGAGTGCATATCAGTCAAAGCGTGTAACATCGTAGCAAGATACGTGGCCATTACTTTAGATCAACACGCAACATTCACAGGTGCAAGGAAAACAATCGACTCCCAACCGGCCTTAAATTTATATGGGGAGTTCTTACTTGTTTTTCCTTTACCTTTCTTACTCACGCCAGCCCTCATTTTTCCTGTCCAACTCGCACCTGGTGGAAGGTGACAAGCCCTGACCACTGCTGCACTGACCCAGGGTGGCCACTGCTGCTGACTGGGTGGCACGTGTGTGGCAGCAGTGCATTGCACGATTGACCTGCACGCCGGGAAGGGGGACAGGAGGTGATACACCTTTGCCAATTAAATGCAATGTTGCTGTGTGCTTCAGTCAGTGCTTTGGTAGTGAAAGCACGCCGCCGACCTCACAAATCTGCTGCAATTCCAGAAAACAGGAACGCCATTAATCTTTGGTCCCTTTGTATGCTTTGACAGGTGCAGGGTCAGCGGTTGCAAGCCAAGCACAAGCCAAGCCAGCAAACAAAGCATTGAACCCCTTCATTACCTTGCAGGCCACAGGAGAGTGCCCCTAGCCATTGATGGATGCCTTGGATCACATCCGCTCTCAACATCCCCCACTCCACTCTTGCGCTACTGCCCTCCCCTCCCTTGCGCTGCCTTTTGCAAGAACCTGTGCATGCACGTGTGTATGTGTCTGTGCGTGCTTGCTTGCGAAATACATCTGTGCGTACTTGCTCAAATACGCGCGCACGAACATGCTCGTCATCATGCTAAACACCCACGCATCTGCACGATACCTTGTGCCTGCTGGCCCTGCTCCTCTCCCTCACCCTGCTGGTGGACTGGCTCTGCCTTGCTGCCCACACCCCCCAGTGGGATGTCCACCTCCATACTTCCCTCCCCTCCAGAGCCTGCTGCTACCTCACCCTCCCCTTGCAAGCTGCCCTGTCCTCCTCGGTCCTCTGCTTCTTGCCCCTCCGGATCCCTGTGCCCTACACCCTCCCCTCGCTCTCCCCCTTGGTTGCCTCCCTTGCGCACACTGCGTCTCTCACCTCTGCCACTCCACCCACGTGCACCCTTTTGCCCATCCCCACCCTCGCCCTCCTGCTGCACAATGAGCTGCCTGTTCAGCAACGGCACCGACAGGCCACTGACCTCCCATTGCCTGTGCTCCAAGGGGCACACACAGCAGCGATTCTGGGCGTTCAGCACATTGCGCAAACCATGACTGGGTGCTGTAGCAGGACAACTCCCCCTGCCACTGCTATTGTCATCGCTTGCTGCATCTGCTTCCTGCATGCTACTGTCTGGAGGAATTGAAGCAGTACCTCCTTCTGGGGTGACGAGGGTTGCTTGTTGAACTGGAAGGCTCCATGCCATTGCCAGTGTGCACAAGCCCATGCGGTTGTTCAAACAATCCACTACCTGCCGTTGTACGCGTGTGTGTATGTGTGTGTATGTGTGTGTATGTGTGTGTATGTGTGTGTATGTGTGTGTGTGTGTTTGGTGTGTGTGTATGTGTGCGCGCGTGTAAGGACATGCATCTGTATGTGCATTTACGTGTTTGCTTGATTCTGTATAAATCGTTATGAGAGTGTGTGCGTGACAGTCCGAGCATGCACAAACATAAATCAAAGAACTTGTGTCTACTTGCATGTGCAGCTTCATCGTCAATTGAGTTCACGAACAAGCAGGTACCTTGTCATGGAAGGACCGGCCTGCCTTGAAGCCCTTGGCATTAAGCTTGATTGTGATGTTGTAGCGCTCACCTGCCGCGGAGGTGTGCGGATGAGGAGGAGGTCTGCATTTAAGCTACTATCGCCAAGCAACGTGCAGACGCTTGCCAGCGCTATGAGGTAGGGGGGCAAAATCACTTACCAGTCTGGGTCGGGCTCTCTTTGCCTGGGAGACCCAGCTGCTGATACATGTCCTTGGTAACTGCCAGGTGCAGCATGCCGTCAGGGGTGATGGCGATGCCCCCGTGCCGATCCAAACTGGGACCTACTGCTACGGCCTGGATGTCCTGCAGGGGCGAGGCGGAAGTGGATGGCTGGTCCTGTCCCTGATGCTTGCAGACCTCTTGAGCATTGTGCGCAGCAGCAAGCTCTGCCACAAAGTCGCCCAGCCGCACGGAGGCCACTGTGTAACGCAGCGCTGACTGTTCTAGCGCTGCCGCTGCTGAGCAAGCAGCAGGCAAAGCACTTGAAGCTAACGGGGAAGAGGGTAGGAGCAGCTGTAGCGTGCTGTTGATGGGATGGCTGCGCACGAGGGCCTCTAAATCACACTTGGGGTGCCCAGCAGACGTTAGGCGTGCGGCGACTCGAGGTCCAAAACGTGACGGCATTTGTTTTTGCTTGTCTTATAAAATAAAAGCTGATTAGTTTTGGGTACCAGAGCTAGCAGGCGTAGCACGCAAAACATGCAGCAGCATGGAAACGAGTTTTTTGGATGGGCAAAATAAATATCGTGGGAAATTTATTTTTTTGCTGCGCGAGACCTCGCGCAGATTTGCCTTACAAGCCTCGATCTTCCGCAAATTTGCAATGTTCTAGAAAATCTGCCAGGAGGAAAACTGGAGGGTTAGGAACAAATAATGAAAATGCCCCTGAGTACAAGTTGCTTAATTAAAAAACAGCGCAAATTTGGCATGTACAAGCGGTGCCTCTTTTAGCACCAACAGACGGTCATCCCAAAAATGATATAAAGCTAGTAGTTTGCTTCTTTGTATTAATTTCTATCCTATATGTGAAGGAGGAAGGTTATCATGCAAGACATCGCTCATAATACAAGCCACTTCTTTACGACAGCCCTGTAATTTTGCCGGTCTGCATGTCAATGTCGATGTCATAGAAAGCAGGGCGCGTGGGTAGACCGGGCATGGTCATCATGCTGCCCACTAAGGGGACACAAAATCCAGCTCCCACTGAGGCACGCACATCACGGATGGGCAGGATGAAGCCACTGGGAGCGCCTGTGTGTGTATATTTGTGTGTGTGTGTATGTGTGTGTGTGTGTGTGTGCAGAATATCCAGGCTGGATGATCGAGTGATTTAAAAAGTTATTCCAGCAAGGGGAAACACAAGAAAAACACTGCTGCTAGGGATAAAAGCGCCGCTAGAAGCATCTAGCCACGCCATAATTCAAAGCTGGTAGGCAGCTCACCTTTCTGGGCAGCCTCATGACTGAAGCTGTACTGCGTCTTGGCCATGCTGCGCAGACGGAAGAGATCAGAGGGGAGTAAGTGCACAGCTCACAGATGCAGGATGTGGTGCTGAAATTTCTGCTGACACGCATTGGAAAGCGCTTCTAGTACGTTTATACACAGAGTTTTTTAAACCCTACTCACCAGATGGGCATCTTGTCAAATCCCATGCTTGTGTACTTTTGTATCTGCAGGTTGGCACAGGGGGACGAGCTCGCTGTGAGTATGTTTAAATGATAAAGAAGCAAAGCATGGTGCGCATTCTACTATGATTTTGTGCACGTTCACTGCCATCACATGTGACCATAAGAAGGTTGCCTAAAAAAAAAAAAGAAATCAACACATGAAGAGGTAGGGAACACATGAAGAGGTAGGGAGGGTCTCAAAAAGGATGGCCTGAAAAGCATTCTAATAAAGTTGTTGTGTTTCCGCAACCAATCTTTGGCCAGTGATGGGTATGGTATTCCACACAAAATGGAAGATGTGAGTGCCACGACAGCTTTGCATTTGTTCCCATACCTGTGCTTCAGCCTGTGGTAGGTACTCCACACCAGATGCATGATACATCTCCCGCGCAATGGATTCGATCTTTGCCTGTAAAGTACAAAAAAGCCGGCGTATATGAGAGGCTCTCATCGAGAGCATACAAACAGATACCTGTCCAGCAGTAGTATACAACTGAACAAGGTGCTATAGCGAAGCTTTTGAGTGGGGACCGTGGTTGGCTGTAAAAGGATGAGAGGGCTGACGGTTTTCTGCCCACACATAAAATGCAATGACAGGTGGGGCGAGTAGCCCTTATTAGCTCGTGCATTTGCATAATCATCATCCAGGGGCAAGCTAGCTAGATAAGAAGTCCAGTGCCCTCCCTGCCCACAGAAGTGCCCACGCACATGCACACACCTACACACGACACACCTGCACACGATATACCTACACACACATGACATAGCGCAATCCTCCACATCCCTGGGTGCTCTCTTCATTTGAGAGGTGCAACTGTGCCTTTCAACATGCACCCTCATCAAAACAAGATAGCAATAGCCAACCGCCTCCATTGCCTGCTGCAACACCCTTCTCCTTGACTTGGGTGCTTCACAAAACGAACAGCCAAAAAGATGGTGCGTGTTACACAGTCGTGACAATGCAGCATGGCCTTGGGGTGCAACCTATTGTGGTGTTTGTGCACACAGATTTGACCCTGCCACGTGCCTTGATGGGTAGTTCCACATCGTACAGGAACTCAAACTTGCTGGGCTTGTCGCACGCATCCAGCACGGCCTGCCCTAAGTCAGTGGCACCCGCTCCACCAAGGCCGTGGTGGTTGCAGATTGTGGCGGCTTCTGCTCCTGCGAGTGTATGCGCATGTGTGTATGTGTTTTTGTGTGTGTTTATGTGTGTGTGCGTGCGTGCGTGCTTGCGTGTGTGTATGTGTGTATGCGTGCGTGCGTGTGAACATGCACATGCATGTGCGTTTGTGTGAGTGTATACAAGGTGATTACCTATGCAAAGAAGCCAAACAAGCCACAAACTCCAAATCTAATGCATACCTAACATCAAACCAACTACAATGGATGTGAGGAGTAGTCATTACGACATAAGTACTCTTCTCCTTCACACTAGTGCCCTGTGGTTGTAAAGGATAGCTCATCAACCCCTCCCTACCTTGGTAAACGGACCCACAGCCTTTGGAGGTGCAATATCTGAAACAGATCCTTGGGCTTCCTACTCCTTGGGCTACTGCACTTACATCATTCTGCGCCCCATAAAAAACTGCACTTGTGTGCTTAAAATCCAGTTCACATCCTTTGTGTGAACGCCACACATATTCACACATAGGATGCGCAGGGGCCCCACCCTTAGCTTGGACACAGCCCTGCCCTATTTTGATCCATTAAATGCAACATCCAATTTCTGCTGAAAGTAGTCAGTCGCACAGAAGAAGTCAAAGCCCCTATCTCTGACATAAAAAGTGGCAAACCAAAAGCTGAAATCTCCGCAGCCATCCCGTGAAGCAAAAAGTGATATCAAATGCGGGCTATATAAACAAAAGGTACGTGCTGCATGGAGCCTCCTCCCTCCTTGCCGAGGCTACACTCCCAGCAAGCAAAACTATAAACCAGCATTGCAAAGTGTTGCAGGTCACCTACCAGCAGACTTTTCTACTGTTCCACCGGAGTGGATGTGTTGCAGGTCACTTACCAGCAGCCAATGCAGCACTCTTCACCGCCTCAAGCTCAGCAGGCGTGTCACTGGCAAACTGGTTGATGGCTACCACCTGAAGGAAGTGGTTGCATGTCGTGGACGTGCATTGCGTACTGAAACAATGTTGCTTGATTTGTATTTTTGTGGCAAGGGGTTTAAAAAAGGGAGGTAATCGTTGGCAAGCATGGGTGGTGGAAATGCAAGAAAGAGAAGCCCTTTTGTAATGCGGCCAGACACAGTGGATTTAACAGTGCAGAAAAAGATGTAAAGAAGGGTTTAGAGCGAGGGAAGCCCCAATGGGCACATGCCTGGGGCTGTTACCTGGACTTAGGTGAAGACCGTTGATATGGTTAACGTGTTTGTGTGTGTGTTTGTGTGCACGTGTGTGTGTGTGTGTGTGCGTGTGTGTGTGTATGTGTGTGTGTGTGTGTGTGGAGGGGGGGGGGGACAAAAGGTAACTCGTCATTGTCTACAGGACATGAGTTATATAGCTAGCTGACCAGCTCCTACATTCCTGTAACAGCTTGCACAAGAAGCAGGTGCGTGCGCTTATCTGCGGAAGATCACACAACGTTGCGACGACACAATCACACGCTTGAGCAGGATCACACGCTTGAGCAGGAAGCAAACGCGCTTGTCAACAGCAGCAGAAGCGCACGCACCATGTACAGCTCATGCACACTCACCACAGGCACCCCGTACTTCTTGGTGTTCTGGATGTGGCGCTGCAGGTTACAGCACCCCTTTGTCACAAGGTCCACGTTTTCATTGGTGTAGTCGTGGTGCAGGGGGGTGCCTGTGGTTTGGGCATAAAAATAGAGGCACGTGCAACATCAGAGTGCTGGCAGGGATCAGAAATTTCGGTAAGCCTGCTATTTGATGGCGTTGTCATGGTGCAGGGGAATGCTTGGGGAGTTTGATTTATATCAATTCATGTAAATGCTAACAAACAGGCTTCAACAGAGGTCTGTTGGGGTCGATGTCTGACCTTTACAAGGTAACCTCATTGCAACCAAAGTCAGGAATGTTGAATTTGTTGTTTTGGTGGCAATGTTCACAAACCTTTAAATCGGCCCAAAACCTCGTACTGAGCAACCCTGAGAGATGGTTATAGGCCTGTCCATAGACACTAGCGAAACCAAGGGCGTGCTACGCTTGCACAAATAAAACAAACAACCTAGCATTTTGATTAGGACGCAATATGCCATCAGAATTATGAACTACAGCTTGTGTGCCCGACGCCACAAACACTTCCATAAAGCCGCTGAAATCACCTTTCCCTGTTGGCGATTAGGGCGATAGCTGAACTGTCATGCACACTACCACACTACCATGGACATGTACTCAGCTCGCACGCACATACGTGCTCAACATCCACAAACACATGTATCGTAAGTGGCACACATGACAAGAAGCGTGGTCACAAGCATGGGTAATAGACAGGCTTACAAGCACACACACATACACAAATGTGTACACACATCCCACTCGCACACACACGCGCGCACACCTACCAGCACTGGGGGCCCACTGGGGGCCCACCGCCATGCATCTTAAGAGCATGCACCGTGGCCACCAGCATTTATAACAGGCACACCAATACACACATACGCACATACGTAAACACACACACACACCTGCTACCACTGGGGGCCCACTGCCATGCATCTTTAGAGCGCGCACCTGGCCACCAGCATTTTAACAGGCACACCAATGCACACATGTGAACATACACACTTGTACACACCTGCTACCACTGGGGGCCCACCGCCATGCATCTTTAAAGCGCGCACCGTGGCCACCAGCACTGCGCAGTCAGGCTTGAGGCCTGAGGCACGGCACTTGATATTCATGAACTTCTCTAGCCCAATGTCTGCACCAAAGCCAGCCTGCAGGTGTTGGGGGTAAACGGTACGCTCTATGCGAGGGACTATATACGTGTGTGTATGTGTATGTGTGCATGCATGTGTGTATGTATGTGTGCGTGCGTGTGCATTACATATGCGCACGCGTGAATGATGAGACTTATACTGTTTGCATGGATCTTGAAAGCTTGAGGCTGAGCAGCGAGCCTGGCCCGGGTTTGCTTAACATATCGTGTGAACACGCACGCTGCTCAGAGCTTCTCTGCTCACAAATTGAAAAGGTTGTCGCTTTTCACATCACAGGGCTTTTAGGATATCAGGGCTTTGGGTAGCCATAGTAATTGACAGCTATGTTCTCACAGCTGAGCATTTGCGAATTGTCACAGGCGCGTCCTGATCAAGAAAAGAACAAGAAAGGAGGAAAGTATGCAGAAAATGAAACGACTTCTTCTGCATTGATTAACGAGAAGGGCGAGTATTCGCTATGCAGGGGATTTCATAATATTCAAGAACAACCACCAAGAAGTTTCAGGAACAGACGCTCACCTCTGTCACATCAAACTTATCTCTAACACAACACGCCCACCTCTACCACACCCACCTCTTTTCCCCACACACTCACCACTATTGCGCCCACCTAGAGTTAGCCAGAAGCGTATAAGTATAATTCTAGGTATTATACGGTACGGTATAGTATACGCCGTATAATACGGGGGGGGGGCGTATCTACGTACCGTATCCGAATCCGTATCTACGTTTCGTAACAGAAATCGATAGGTATTATACGCCGTATACCGTATACCGTATACGCCGTATTTCCGTATATACACCGTATTTCCGTATAAAAATACGTTGCAAAACCGTGTTTCGAATTGTACACCCCATACTCAGGTTCGAATCCCAGCAGGTACAGTATTTTTTGCTCTTTGGGGTCATATTTATATATTATTTTTTTTGCTTCCCACTTTGTTTTGATGCACGTTTTTCACAATGTTCTATTGGTGGTTAGAGTAGTTGGGCTTCTTTTTGCACTGGAAATGGCCATTTTGGGGGTCTTTTTGGCTTTGGACAGGCCTAGCCCTTCAAATTTTGTTTTTTTGTGCATGCAGCTCTTCATAAGCTACAAAATGATCCCATTATGATTTAAATCTGAAGGGTACTGATTTCTCCGTGTATACGGAATACGGTTTTATATGGTATATACCTAAATACATACGGTATATACGGTAATTGGAAAGGTGATATACGGTCCTGGCCAACCCTACTAATAAAATCAATTTGGACACATTGTTGTATGTTGTATGTCATAGCAGGTGTGTGTGTATGTATGTGCGTACGTACGTATGGATTAAGGATAGATGGATGGATAGATGGATGGATGTATATACCGTACTGTACTTATATCACCGCGCTACGCAAACTTTTTTGACCCCCTCGCGGTGTGTCGGGAGCAATTTAAATATCTAAGTGACAAGGGCCTCGCAAAGCTCGCATTGTAATTAATTATTTAGTTCTAAGCATGAACGGGGACAGTGCCGGGAAAGTCTACCAAGTCGCCCCTCAAGGCCCCCAAGGTGGACAAACAGCTGTGGAGGCTGGCCTTCTCTTGGGGAGGAAGGACACCAAGAGGAAGGGCGTCTTCAATCCCTTCACGTGCACATGCACGCAGACGTACCCCCCCACACAAACACAGACACATACACACACAAACACACACGCACACACACGCACGCACGCACGCACAAGATACATAACGCACGCACGCACGCTCACATGTACGTACACAACCGTATACACACGCACGCACGTACACAACGCACGCACACACACATACGCGCACGCACACAAATAAGCACGCACATAAGCGCACGCACGCATGCATGCGCACGCACGCACACGTATGCGTGCACGCACACACACACATACCCGCATGCACACACACATGTATGGGACTTGTATACATATGTATATACGTATGTGCACACGTATGCGCGCGCACACACACACGCGCACACATACGCATGCACGCACAAGTACACAGTGCATGCACGCATGTATGTACACAACCGCACACACATACGCACGTATACGCAACACACGCTCACATGTACGCGCACGCACACAGACACACACACACACACACGTACGCGCACGCACGCACGCACACATGCGCATGCACGCACACGTACGCGCGCACACGCGCGTGCATACGCATGTAGGTGCAGCTCATAGGGCCACAAGGTCCTTGCATAGGCTCGCATTGTGTTTATTTATTCTGTGTTGCCCCCCTCGCATTGCTCGCATTGGGGTTAATTAATTGGGTTTTTTCAAAACTTGAATTGGTCACGGTACAGTACGGTACATACGGTATATACGGTATTTGAAAAGGTGATATACGGTTCTGGCCAACCCTACGCCCACCCTGTTTACCACACACGCTCACCTCTGTCACCACTAAACCATCCTTTCCCACAAGCTTCAGCCCGATCTGATCAGCTACGATGGAGGAGTTGCCATGCGCGATGTTGGCAAAAGGGCCGGCATGCACCAGCACGGGCGTCTGCTCCAGCGTCTGCAGCAGATGGTGTTTTGACATGCATAATGTCAAACTGTATGGTGGAGTTATGCGCGTGTGCACAGCGCTAAGTTTGGGCAGCCAACATTTTCATGAACACAAGCAATTCAGCAGCAGCTGTTCAGCTGTTAAACTAGCCAGAGAGGACGGTAAACTAGGATATGCATGAAGATGTATTGCACAAAAGAATATAAAACTTTCCAAAAAATTTCAGGCAAGTCGACTTCAGGTAAAAAGTAAAGGTGTCAACTGCAGCCTTGTTGTATGAAGTCCATTGCGTCCGATAACAAAGCTTGCTCTTTCTTCACACGAGCAGCAAACCTCCCCTGCCCACACTGCCATGGCACGACTCACAAGCACGGATAAATATAGCAATGACTAGATTACCTGCATGAGGGTGGGCTCAATTGTGTCTTTCATCAGCACAGTCAGAGCGCCACCCACACCCAGATCGTCAGCAGTCACAGGCAGTCCTGAACGCAGTGCAGGCATATGAGAGTGTGTGTATGTGTGTATGTGTGTATGTATGTATGCATGCATGCATGCATGCATGCATGTATGTATGTATGTATGTATGTATGTATGTATGTATGTATGTATGTATGTATGTATGTATGTATGTATGTATGTATGTATGTATGTAT
>Ga0307942_1001851_pt1 | contig 17090 bp, 20 predicted proteins | sample OrgLakmetagen175_FD_201846 | JGI IMG/M metagenome (GOLD analysis project Ga0307942, IMG submission 201846) | Saline water microbial communities from Organic Lake, Antarctica - #175 | ecosystem: Environmental > Aquatic > Non-marine Saline and Alkaline > Saline | place: Antarctica: Organic Lake... | reverse complement strand
TGTAGGAGGTTATGTCTGGTCCTTGCTTGCAATGTTAATTAGCAAGTGCTTTCTTGGGTGTGATTCCTGATGGGTGTGATTCCTTTTGCCACTTATGAATAGACGGTGTTATGAATAGACGATGGATTTTGCATTTCAAAAGGAAGCAATTTGATGAAAACGTTTGGGGGGCCTATCTACAGGCCTTTTTTTCACCTGCCGATCAGGCGCTGCTAGCAACACTCAGTGCTTTCAGACAGGTGATGCACCCCCTGGCTGATCTTTTGCCAATAACTCTAAACCAAGCCCGGCACACTAAAAGTATGCATGTTTGTACCATCCCGTAAATCAAGGTAACAATAATCGATTACGCATCATATCTAAACTGTTAGATTTTTTGGGAGGAGAATTGCGGTACCCGGTACCAAAGTCATTTTCATTAACTATTGGCTCATTTTCCTAACTAATATGGGGAGTGGTTCTCCACCACCTGCGCGATATTTTTCTGTTCTAAAAATACGCTAGATTAGGATGACCGAGCTGATTTACAGGTAGGTCTTCTGCTGATCGACTGCTGGTCTCACCGACCGGCAAATTGCTGGGCTAAAATCTCTTTTCCAAATATTATTTTATTTTTATTGCTTTTGCAACTGTGCCTTCCTAGAGGGATACAAAAATAGGCTTCTATAACATCAAAAAACTATAAATACTAAGTGCAACCATGAAAAAGCTGTTTGAGCAGGTTAACACAAACAGAAGTCTGATTCAGAGCAAGTGGGCCCAGTATGCAGGAAAAGAGCCACAAGCCACTGTGCCGACCGGTGAGTTAAAATCCTTGCAGTACAGCCCAAGAATTACATACACACACATTTACGCACATGCCCACACGCACCCACACACCCACCCACCCACACACACACACACACACACACACACACACACACAAACACGGGCACGCGCACACTCACACTCACACACGCACACACACACACACACACACACACACACACACACACACACACACACAAATATACACAAATACACACACGTGCACGCACACACACACGCACACACACATGAATACACACACACGTGTACATACATGTGCATACACACACGCACGCACGCATGCACACACAGTTCCACACGTGTACATACTTGCAAGCAGCTGCAGGACACACTCCAGCCCAAAAAGAAAGATATTCAGACGATGGGGGACCTGCAGGATCCTACAGCAGCTCTGAGCTGTCCATCCTTCGCCAGCAAGTCGTGAACGTGAGTGTGCATGTTACACTAACGTCCTTTCTAATCACGCAACGCATGCCCATGCCTGCTCCGGTTTGCCTCACTGATCATGCACGAAACGGTTTCAATTGCAGATGAAAGTCAAAATTGGTATGCTGCTTTCGGAACTGGAGGTAAGCCTTCACCTTTTGCCCGCATGTATGCTTTTCTGTTTGTTTTATTTAAAAAGGCAACGTCACGAATGCTTGCACGTGGCACATTGTACTTTATTCACAAGGTTTTATGCTCACGTACGCACACATATCATACCCATACATATGCACTCGCGCACCCATACATGTGCATCATACTTCCAGGGAATGTGCCGCGTCGTGCTTGTAATTTTGTGCAGTTGGTGTCAAGGCAAGAACAATAGACTGAAGCAGGAAAAGGAAAGGCTGGGCTGTTTGCAGGCAACGACAGTCGTTCCTTGCTGAAATTGAGTAACTCAGTGTCAAGTGCTATGATGTTCATCTATGTACGGAATGAGAGGGTGCAGAAATCCTTTTGCATACTGCAGGAGGCAAAAGTGCATGCCAGCACGAACGGACAGCTGCGGGCACAAGTGGAAGACTACAAAGTGAGCTTACACCTTAGGTTATGTAGCAAATAGTGCTTACACCTTAGGTTATGTAGCAAATAGTGCTTAGGTTATGTAGCAAATAGCGCTTACACCTTAGGTTATGTAGCAAATAGTGCTTAGGTTGTGTAGCAAATAGTGCTTACACCTTAGGTTATGTAGCAAATAGTGCTTAAATTATGTAGCAAATAGTGCTTACACCTTAGGTTATGTACGGTTATGTAGCAACTAGTGCTTTGAGGTGCAGCTCTGAATCTTCGGGTGAGGTCAAGCTGGCTGGTGATAACGAGGCAGGTAGTTGCGGCAGCTTTCAAACAAAAAGGCACGACTAGAGCTGGCCATGTGTGTCACTCTGCACATTAAATTCTTTGATTTCTCTAGCCGCAGCCGTTGATAACATCTAGCTTTGCTTGCTTACATACATAGCCACACACACGCTCCCTCTTACGCACACCTGCTATCTTTCCAGGTCAAGCTCGTGTTTGCTTTGAAAAGAGGGACAGCCACAGAGGAGGGTCTGGTGCCAAAGGTGAGGAACTTGGCATTGGGAGAGGCTCTTGGGTATGGAGTACTGCTCTGTTGCCTTTGACGTTTGAGGAAACATTGTTTCACAGCGTATCTGCGTTAAGATTGTGTTGGTGCGCAGGTGGTGTAATGCGCAAAATGCTAAGCTTGTGACATAGCGCTGCATAGCAGGTCTTTGAGAATTGCGTTGTTTCCTCTATCCTCCATTGTGGTGTACAGCATCCTGTTGTCGTCCATTGTGGTGTACAGTATCCTGTTGTCGTCATTTGTGGTGTATGGTGTACAGCATCCTGTTGTGGTCCATTGTGGTGTACAGCATCCTTTTGTCGTCCATTGTGGTGTACAGCATCCTGTTGTCGTCCATTGTGGTGTACAGCATCCTGTTGTCGTCCATTGTGGTGTACAGCATCCTGTTGTCGTCCATTGTGGTGTACAGAGCAAAATGCTTGATTACAGCATCCTGTCGTCCATTGTGGTGTACAGAGCAAAATGCTTGATTACAGCATCCTGTTGTCATCCATTCTGGTGAACAGAGCAAAATGCTTAATTACAGCATCCTGTCGTCCATTGTGGTGTACAGAGCAAAATGCTTGATTACAGCATCCTGTTGTCATCCATTCTGGTGAACAGAGCAAAATGCTTGATTACAGCATCCTGTTTTCATTCATTCTGGTGTACAGAGCAAAACGCTTGATTACAGCATCCTGTCGTCCATTCTGGTGTACAGAGCAAAATGCTTGATTTGAAACTGGCGCTGCACAGCAAGCCTTTGAGGTGTGTGTATTACTTGTTTCCTCTGTTGCCCTTTGTCATCACATCTCATGTTGTCCGCACACTGATTCGGCTGAATGAAGGTCAGATGCCAAGCTGGAAGTCAAGTCTCGCACGTAGGGTTGGCCAGAATTGTGTATATACAAGGTATATGACCGTATATTTGATGAATTCCCTGCCAAAAGTACTGTATAACACCGAATATATATGGTTCTGGCCAACCCTACTCACACAGTGTCATGCAGGGATGGTGAACAAGCGTTGCTGTAGCACTGTCTCACTCCTTCCTTGTCAACTTCGCCGCCTATCGTCAACTTTGCCGCCTCACGCCTTCCTTGTCAACTTCGCCGCCTCATTATGTTCCTTGTACAATAGCACTACATCTTAGCTACTTTACTTTCGACAATTTAGGAAGTGCTTCAAGTGCTTCACTACCTGTGAAACTCGTTACCTTGACTCACACAATTTCTTTCACCATTCTCGCTCTAGCTGTGGTGAAAAGGGTTTGGGACCAAAATACGTAAAGCCTGGAAATTTTGATTTGTTAATCCGTTATTCCATGGGGTTATTCCATGAGATTTTTCTAAGTGCTACAAAAATGATGCATACCGGTTCATTCTTGTGTCGAGCTTTTGTGCTTTGTGGAAGCCAAGGTAGAGGCTGTTGTAAATTGAAGTCATTAATTCAAAAAAATGCTACAGAAACTTTTACAAAAAACGATGCATACCGGTTTGTTCTCGTGCCGCACTTTTGTGCTTTGTGGAAGCCAAGGCAGAGGCTGTTGTAAATTAAAGTCATTCATTCAAAAATTGCTACAAAAACTTATACAAAAAATGATGCATACCGGTTTGTTCTCGTGTCGTGCTTTTGTGTTTTGTGCAAGTTGTGGCAGAGGCTGTTCACCTTGGAGACCTGATGCAGGTATGAGTACAACCTGGCAAACTCGGTCGCCAAGTTGTATGTTGTGCCAGCGCACGCAGCTACACTTTTGTGGCACCCACACCCACACCCACACCCACACATACACACCCACACCCACACCCACACACACGTTTGCTGAAGTGGCAGAGCTATGGAGTGATTTAATCATATGGCTCGCATTGACTTGCAAAGCATGTAAACGCTGCTTTGTGACACACCCACCCACACACACACACATACACACACATTTGGGCTCATACTGGCTTACGATGCATGCGAACACAGCTTTTGTGGTGCATGTGTGTTTCAGGTTGTGGCAGAGCTGCAGAGTGAGCTCAGTCGTCTGAGTCAGGAGGTTGGGTCGAGAGATGCAGAAATGGTGGGCCTGCGGACAGAAAACGTGAAGCTTCGCATGGAGGTAAGAAGACGTGATGGGCAAGTGTAAGGAGTTGTGGGTGCAACTGTTTATTTTGGTTTGGGTGTGGAAGTTCAAGGAAATAAAAAATGCAGCTTTTCTAAAGGTGTTAACAAAGTTGTTCTGCAAAGGTAAGGGCTTCAGAAAATAAGTGTCACGCTGATTTTGTGAAGGTTTTAGGGTTAGGTATCTAAACGACGAGGGTTGCAAATTTGAATGACGAGGCGTGATTAAGAAATTATGGGGTTTAAAGTGCAAGAGGATGGGTTTGGCATGTAGGCACCTCGTCAAGGGATGCTTGCATACATTTGAGTGATCAAAAGGGTGATGGGGTAATAGAAAGAGAGAAGAGTACGGCACGAGTTGGACGTTTGTAATACATTTGGTGATCAAAAAGGTGATGGGATGATAGAAAGAGGGAAGAGTACGGCACATGTTGGATGTTTGTAATACGTGTGAGTGATCGAAAGGGTGATGGGGTAATAGAAAGAGAGAAGAGTACGGCACGAGTTGGATGTTTATAATTTATAATACAATTGGGTGATCGAAAGGGTGATGGGGTGAACCAGAATGTCCAGGATAAACAAGGGTCAGGAGGAGGGCTGGCACCAACCAGTGCGCAACAGTTAGGGGTTGGCTGAATTGCAGGCAGAGGGGCGAGAGATGTTGTGTTAAGCTTTTGACTGACGATGTGTTGCTGGACTTTAGCTTCATCCATGAGTGGAGGTAAATATGAGGGAAGTGAAGGTGGAGGAGGTGATTGCTATGGGCGTGTATGGCCTGGGTATAAGTTAGGGTAGAGGAGGTCATTGTAATGGGCGTGTATGGCCTTGGTATGAGGGGAGGTAAGAGAGGGGAGGTGATTGCTATGGGCGTGTATGGCCTGGGTATAAGGTGGGGTAGAAGAGGTGGTTGTAATGGGCGTGTATGGCCTTGGTATGAGGGGAGGTAAGGGAGGGGAGGTGATTGCTATGGGCGTGTATGGCCTGGGTATAAGGTAGGGTAAACGCGGTGGTTGTAGTGAGCGTGCATGTCCTGCAGCTCTTTGCTTAAGTATGTCTGTGACAAGGAGCAGAGCTGTTTTGATGCATGCCTTCAATATGAAGGCAGTATGATGGACAGTTGATTGGGTATCCATTTGCTAAAAACACAGTTTTAATCCTGCCTCTCAAACGACATTTCAGATGCAAGGCCTGCAAGCGGCTGACGCTCGACAGAAGGACAGGCATGTGGATTTGGAGGATTTGGAGGATGAGGCAGGAGGTAAGAAGCTGTAGTGTGTGTAAGTGTGTGTGTAAGTGTGTGTATTTGTGTTTGTGTACATGCAGTTTTATGGAAATGTGGTAGTGGGAAGGAGAGGGGGAGGGGGTGTTGTTGGTGTAAGTGTTCATGTGTTTATGTGTGTAATAGAGCCTGGGCCTGCGTGTGTAGTAGAGCCTGGGCCTACGTGTGTAATAGAGCCTGGGCCTACGTGTGTAATAGAGCCTGGGCCTACGTAGCAATAAAGCCTGGGCCTACGTGGGTCTACAAAAAAGGGAGGGGGGGAGAGTGAATGTCAAAGATACTTGATACTATGTGTTCATGTGTTCATGTGTGTAATACATAGCAAGAGAGCCTGGGGCTACGTGGGCCTACAAAAAGGGGGGGGGGAGGAGAGTGGACGTCAAAGGTACTTGTACACCACCTCTTCAACCTCTAAGACACCTGCCAGCATTTGCTGCAGCATGTGTAGGCTTGGCCTGGACCGTTTATCCACACACCCTGTATGACTGTATATTTACACACCGTATATGTGGTGGTGTCCCTGCAAAAAACACTGTATATAATATATATAGGGTTCTGGCTAACCTTAGGCACATAGTGTGTGGCGTTTACTGGTTGCAAGATTTAGATGTGATCTCCTCTGTGCGCCAGTCGCTTGGTCAAAACGCGCCATCTTGACCTCATTCTAGACATGTCTCATCTATAAACCCACTTTTGAGCTTTCCTTTTATTGAGGCTTGGCAAAAGGTAGACACTACTACATTTTTAATCTGAAGTCTCATTTACAGCACACCCTATGAATTGGAAGCTAAAATATCTTCCTTGGGTAGCCATTTACGAAAAAGCCTCCCATCTCCCGCTTGTGAATCTTGTGGCTTTTTCCTACTACTCTAACACACATACATGCACGCACACCCCAATACCATGCTTTGCTGTACAGGCAGCTCCCATGCAGCCCAACTAGCGATCAGGGTCAAGGAGCTGGAGCAGCAGCTACGTGAATCTCACGAGCTGCTGAAGCACGACAGTCAGCAGCAGCAGCAGCAGCAGCACAAGATGCAGGTCTGTGTACGTGTTTGATGCAGGTCTGTGTATATAAGATGCAAGTTCGTGTAAGTGTATGATGCAGGTTTGTGTATATGTATGATGCAGGTCCAATTATGTATATGATGCAGGTTCGTGTATATGTATGATGCATATGTGTATAATGCAGGTCCGTGTCTGCGTGTGATGCAGGTCCGTGTATATTATATATTATATAATGTGTAATCTGTTTTGTGGTTATGAGCGTGCTTTTAAGCAAGACTCCCTATTATTGCCACTGTTGCTTTTTTGAAATAGCACGGGTGGTTTGTATCTTTACACCTGCGTCTGTGTGTTTCCCCTTTGTTCTTAATTTATTCGTGCACACACGCCCAAGCAGAAGAACACACAAGAGCAGGTGTCGTTCGTAAGGTATATATATAGGGTTGGCCAGAACCATATATATACGGTGTATATACGGTATTTTAGGCAGGGAAATCACCAAATATACGGTCATATACGGTGTATATATACGGTTCTGGCCAACCCTATATATATTCTGCGTCACAACAGGGCTTAGAAGCATTTGCTGCTTTCTATTGGAGATTGTACGGGCTTGATGTGCCAGCGGTATGGGCCAACTATGGGCTAAATAATCAACGTTTTGATCTCATCGTAGGGGCACGTCCTAAATTTTGCCCTACCGCCAAGGGCTTCCTGCCTGGTGCTCTTGTCTAGAAATTCTCACATCACATACGCAGCATGCAGAATGCTGGTACTTGGGATGAAGACCCTGAGGGGATGCAGGCATGCACACACACACTCGCGCGCGCACACACACACACACACACGCACACACACACACACACACACACACGCGCACGCACACACAAAGCATCACGTCACACATTTCACTGCACCCCACAGAAGAGCTCCGGCTGGGATGATGCTTGGGATGAGGACTTTGAAGTAGGACACACAGACACCCAAGTCCAAGCGACATCCGACTCGCCAGCACCGTCCAAACCCAAGCCCCTAAAACTGGCAAAGAATGCACGGCGGCCAAGCCAGCAGCAGCAGCAGCAGCAGCAGCAGCAGGGTCAACCCCAGCTTCAGGATCAGCAGCAACCTCAAAAGGAGCAACCTGACACCCAAACGCTGCCAGAGCTTCAACAGCAGGACCAGCAGCAACCGCAGCAGCAGTCTCAGCTGCAGGAGCAGCAGCAGCAGCAGCAGTCTCAGCTGCAGGAGCAGGTGTCTAGCCTGAAGGACCTGCTCGCTCAGCAGGAGGAGCGGTTTGAAGTGGAGAGGGTGGTGCTGCAGGGGCAGGTATGTTGGAACAGACGCGCCAACACGTGTGTAATCATGCAGCTTGGTTTTTGTCTAAGGTCGGGTGTGAAAAGGAGACAGGGGCAGTGTAGCTCGCGTTTATTGCGTGCTGCTCTTGGCAGACACCAAGTTGGTTGAACTACAATAGACTACGAACTACAATAGACTACGAACTACAATAGACCACAGGCACCAAGTTGGTTGAACTACAATAGACTACGGACTACAATAGACTACATGCACCAAGTTGGTTGAACTACAATAGACTACGAACTACAATAGACTACAGGCACCAAGTTGGTTGAACTACAATAGACTACATGCACCAAGTTGGTTGAACTACAATAGACTACGAACTACAATAGACTACGAACTACAATAGACCACAGGCACCAAGTTGGTTGAACTACAATAGACTACGGACTACAATAGACTACATGCATCAAGTTGGTTGAATTACAATAGACTACGAACTACAATAGACTACGAACTACAATAGACCACAGGCACCAAGTTGGTTGAACTACAATAGACTACGGACTACAATAGACTACATGCATCAAGTTGGTTGAATTACAATAGACTACGAACTACAATAGACTACAGGCACCAAGTTGGTTGAACTACAACAGACTACAAAATTATGTCACTCAAACCCTCATATCTAGGATATTAAAGAAGGACTCATTTGGAGAGGTCGGTTAGTGTAGTGTCACGGAAGTGTCACTTTTTGTATACATGTAGCTGTATGTGTGTGAACATCTTTGGGCTGTGCAGGTGTAGGTGTGCAGGATTGGCTGACTGAGGATGTAATTTTGCAAGGCCGTACATTGTACGTCATGTGTAGGGTTGGCCAGAACTGTATATATATATATATACACACACACACCGTATACGACCGTATAGTTGGTGATTTCTCTGCCAAAAAATACCGAATGTACATTAGTATCTACGGTGCTGGCCAACCCTAATTATATCAATGCCCAAGCAGCTCTCATTCCAAACCCTCCACACTTCCAGCTCTCATTCCAAACCTTCCGCACTTCCAGCTCTCATTCCAAACCCTCCACACGACATCACAACATCCAATCCCCAACCAGCTTACATTTTAAACCATGCACACTTCAACGCCACACTAAATTCAGGTGGTTGAGCTGCAAGCGACCCTTGAAGGTGCTGCTTTGTCACAGCAGCAACAGGTTGCAGCGACTGTTGATAGGGACAATCTGCCCTGCTCTTCTTGTGCCGAGCTCCGGCTGCAGTTGGGTACAGCAGAGGGGCAGGTAGGGTTTGGGGGAGGGCCTGTGTATGTTGTGATGAATGATCGAGCAGAGCAGATGCTGTTCTATCAACCTAATGTGGTTGACCATACGCATGCGTCAGGTAGTTGGCATTAGCCTCAGACTATTCCCTTGTGCCCAAAGTGCACTTACAAGTCTGGTTATAGTTGCGTGGCTTGATCACATTGGCGTTGTGTGTGTGTGTGTGTGTGTGTGTGTGTGTGTGTGTGTTTGTGTGTGTGTGTGTGTTTGTGTGTGTGTGTGTGTGCGTGTGTGTGTGTGTGTTTTTGTGTGTATGTGTGTGTGTGTGTGCATGGCTGCCCAAGGTACTGCTCCTGCCAAAAGCGCACTGCTAATGAAGAATTGTCATGCTGCCCCTCGCAAGACCACAAACCCGTGTTCGCATCCACAAGAACTGCTGGCATACCAAGTTGCGAGAGAAATGCTTACAGTATGCTCGTACGTTCTGGCCCTGCTCACTCGACAGGTAAATGCAAACAAAGAGCACGCGGAGGCAGCTCTCAGGGAGGCAGAAACTGGGATGGCAGCTCAGCAGAAGGCGACGCAAGAGCTGGAGGTGCGTGGTTTTCTATTCTAGCATGTGTGTTCTTGATCAAAAAAATGATATAAATTGACTATTTTTTGTAACCAGAGCTTTCTCATGAAACCTACTTGTATGTTAGCTAACCAGCATTTCACCTATTGTTTGTGTCATTTATCTCAAGCGATTTGAGCTTGCCCATGGCCTATTGCTTAGCTAGCAGGCAGTAACTTATCATTTGTAAGTGCACTTTTAGAGGCGTGGAAAACTTAATAACTGTGCTATAGTGTAAAATTGTGCTCTAGGGTGAGGCGTTCACGAAATTTGCATTTGCTTGTTGTGCGTCACGCAATGATGATGATCGCGTGGCAAGTCATGATGATGAAAGTGTGGAATGAAAGTGAAAATTTTCCTGCAATTGGAAATGAACACGGGCATCGTTTATTGCTCCTGATACCAATTGTGCGATGTGTGAATTGAAGCATGTACTAATCTTGATTGACTTGCGCATTGAAGCGTGTGCACGCACGCGTTTCACAAGCTCGCATTGCTACAAGCTGGGGCTTGGTCTCCCTGTGCTGCAGCCCCTACAACACTTTCGACAACGTATGTGATTTGTCACAAACACACGTATACAAATACAATCCACAAGCGCGCTTTGCAAGGTTTTACAAGCTGGGGCTTGGTCTCCCTGTGTTTCTGTGCCAACCAATCATCGCATAACTCTTATTTTTAAACAACACATGCATTACATTTCACGGGCACAATTTGTCATCATACATGCTGAAGCTCATCCGACAGTTCTGTGTAGCCATTCTAGCTGCTAATGAGAATAACAACTTGTAAATGTAATAACACACACACTTGTAAATGTAATTACACACACACACACACACTTGTTAATGTAACTACATGCACACACTTGTAAATGTAATTACACGCACACACTTGTAAATGTAATTACACACACACTTGTAAATGTAATTACACACACACACACACGTTCCTCAGGCACGACTTGCAAAGCTGCAAGCAGAGGTCCAGTCTGATCGTGCAATAGCCTCTGAAAAGGCCCAGAAGCTGGAGCAGGCGCGCGTGGTGATCAAAACGGCAAAAGCACAGGTGGCAGCTGCAGAGCGGCGGGCAGAGCAGGCGGAGCAGGTGCGTGGAAGTGCAGAGTGCTTTGTAGAAGTATGTGTTTGCAGGAAAGGTTAAAGGCAGTGTGGCGTGGAGAGCAGGCGGAGCAGGTGCAGGTGTAGAAGTGCAGAGAGCTTTGTAGAAGTATGTGTTTGCAGGAAAGGCACAGATGGTAGCCTCAGTGCAGCATGCAGAGCAGGCGGAGCAGGTGCGTGGAAGTGCAGAGTGCCTTGTAAAAGTGAGTGTTTGTAGGAATTAGGAAAGGCACAGATGGCAGCTGCAAAGTGGCGTGCGAAGCAGGCGGAGCAGGTGAGTGGAAGTGCAGAGTGCCTTGTAAAAGTATGTGTTTGCATGAATTTGGAAAGGCACAGATGGCAGCCTCAGTGCGGCGTGCAGAGCAGGCGGAGCAGGTGCGTGGAAGTGCAGAGTGCCTTGTAAAAGTATTTGTTTGCAGGATTTAGGAATTACATTTGCGTTTGAGATGGCGGTGGATTATATACAAGTGTTCAAGTGTTACACACAGCAGGTTTGCTCTGTTGCTGGTCAAATTGCTGCAGCGGCACGTGCCACAGAGAATGAAGCATGTTGTCGTTTCTGCACGGCAGAGTGTGTGTTTTAGGTTCCCAAAGGGGTACAGGCTTGACACGACGCTAAAGCATATGCGTGCAGTGTGGTACCGTTTATGCTCTCATTTGTCTTTTCACAGGAGCGGGGTGAGCTGGCGGTGGAAGCCAAAGTCATGACACGGCATATGCCATTAACACTCTGATATATTTTATCCCACAGGAGTGCAGTGAGCTGGCGATAGAAGCCAAAGTCATGTCATAGCATATGCCATTAACACTCTAATATATTTTATCCCACAGGAGCGGGGTGAGCTGGCGGCCGAAGCCAACGTCGTGACGTGGCATTGCCATTCACACTCTGATATACTCTTTCCTACAGGAGCGGGGTGAGCTTGCGGCAGAAGCCAAGGTCACAAACCGCAAGCTGCAGGGCGCCACGGAGCGTATTGTTGCAATCACAGGTGGGACGTATGTCTGCTTGGATTCTGTTGCATGTTGCACTTCATGCGCATTTTGTGTGTGCACATTGTTGTGATTTCGAGTAGGTCTGTGTGGGACTTGGGCCAAAAACGTGCACATATGGTGGTGCAATTTATTTCAGGCGGGTTGTCTGCCAAAATGCTTTCTATACATCCCGCTCCTGAAGAAACAGCTATCATGTTGGGTTGTGTGTGTATATGTGTGTGTGTGTTTGTGTGTGTGTGTGTGTGTGTGTGTGTGTGTGTGTGTGTGTGTGTGTGTGTGTGTGTGTGTGTGTGTGTGTGTGTGTGTGTGTGTGTGTGTGTGTGAGCGCGCGCGCTAAAGCAGGACGACAGGCGCACACGTTTATAGTCTGGCTCGTTTTTGCAAGCCTTCATCAGCCAAACACGCGATTACTTCAATTTTTTGTGCGCAGAGGCAGAGTGGCAGGCAGACCAGGTCCTCCGCAAGTTTGCTGAGCTCGAACCTGAAATGGCTCAAAATCGTGAGTTGGCAGCCAGTGCTGAGCAACGCATTGCGCAAGCTCAAAAAGACATAGAGGCACAGACTACGGAGACAAAGCAGCAGGTGGTGGAACTGCAGCAGCAGTTAACAGAGCTGCAGCAGCCGGGGCAGGTGCATGAAGCGCAGCAGCAGGTGGCAGATCTACAGCAGCAGGTGGCTGCTCTACAGCAGCAGCTGGAAGAAGTGCAGCGGCAAAAGGAACAGCTAGAGCTACGCTTAACAGAGATCCAGCAACAAGCTGGCCAGCTGCAGCGGCAGGAGCAGCAGCAGCAGCAGCAGCAGCAGCGAGCAGAGCAACAACTGCAGCAACTACAACGGCAGCAGCAGCAACAGGAGGAGCATGATGAGCAGCCTGACTCCCTGCGGCATCAAGTTGCTGATCTACAAAAGCATCCGCGTGAGGTGCAGCAGCCCTTCATGGACACACAGCTGCAGCAGGAGTTGCAGCGGCAAGTTCTTGATTTACAGCAGCAGCTGCAGGAGGCGCAGCAACACGTTGTTGGTCTACAGCAGCAGCAGCAGCAGCAGCAACAGCAGCAGCAGCAGCCCTCCACGGACGCACAGCTGCAGCAGGAGTCACAGCGGCAAGTTCTTGATTTACAGCAGCAGCTGCAAGAGGCGCAGCATCACGTTGTTGATCTACAGCAGCAGCAACAGCAGCAACCCTCCCCTCAGCAGCACGGCACTGATTTGCAGCAGCAGTTGCAGGAGGCACAGCAGCAGTTGGGAGAAGCTCAGCAGCAGGTTAATAATCTGCATGAGCAACTGCTGGAAGCACAGCAGCAGCTGGGAGACTCTCAGCAGCACGGCACTGATCTGCAGCAGCAGCTGGGCGAACCTCAGCAGCACGATACTGATCTGCAACAGCTCAAGGCTGAGGTACAATCCAAGGCCCAGCAGCGTGTGGTCGCAGCAGAGGCAGAGGCTGCGCAAGCAAAGCAGCAGGTGATAGATCTGCAGCAGCAGATGGCCGATGCCAATGAGCGGATAACAGAGGCGCAGCAGCAGTTTGAGGTTGCCCAGCACAGCGCTGGAGGGAGTGCACATCAGGCTGAGCAGCACGCACAGCTGCTGCAAGAGTTGCAGGAGGTAACGTTGGCGCTGGAGGAGGCACAACAGCAGCTGCAGTCAATAACAGATGGCTCAAGCAGTGCTCAGCAGCAGGCAGAGCAGCGCGCGCAGCTGCTGCAGCAGCAACTAGATGAGGCACAGCAGCAGCTGCAGTCAATAACAGATGGCTCAAGCAGTGCTCAGCAGCAGGCAGAGCAGCGTGCGCAGCTGCTGCAGCAGCAACTAGATGAGGCACAGCAGCAGCTGCAGTCAATAACAGATGGCTCAAGCAGTGCTCAGCAGCAGGCAGAGCAGCGTGCGCAGCTACTGCAGCAGCAACTAGATGAGGCACAGCAGCAGCAGGAGGCTGCTGAAGTGCGTGCTGTCGAATCACAGCAGCAGGTTTATCTCCTGCAGCAGCAGCTGGAGGCAGCAGAGCAGCGAGCAGCAGAAGCTGTGGGCACAGCGCAGTCACAAACTGCAGAAGCGGAGCAGGAGCTGGTGCGCTTGCAGAGTCCGACAGACCAGCGAGCCGCAGCTGTTCAGGCACACATGGAGGAAGAGAAGGAGGCTTTGCGCGCACAGCACGCACGCCATGCACAGCATGGCCAAGCAGCACAGCAGGACGTAGCCCAAACCCCAGAGATGCCACCACTGCGAGCGTCAGGCACACAAGGGTCAACCGGTGAGGTGCCACCACAAGCAGTTGCAGCAGGAGCTCCAGTTACGCGTGAACATGGTCGTGCCGGTATGTGCTTCATTGGCGTTGTATTCTTGGCCAGACGTAGATGATTTATGTGACAGACTGCTCCCTTTTCAATATACTAAAAGCGAAGTTTATAGATATGCTGAACAACAGTCACACACGTGATGCACACACGCGTGCACACGTACACAGTATTAAAAAAAATACACATGACCACATACGCAGACACACATACAAACACACACACACACACATACACACACACACACAAATATAGGCAGACACACATATGCGCACATTCTCCCCAACACAGACACAGAGCTGGGCCTGCGTGCTGAGCTGTCAACTCTGGAGCAGACTGTGCACGTCCTGACGCAGCGCCTTGCATCCCAGCCCGGCTCACGCGTGCAACAACAGCAAAGCGGGCACCGTGCCTCTCAAGCTGCACCTCATCAACAGAACCAGCAACAAGACGAGCACCAGCAGCACCAGCAGCTCCAGCTCCAGGAACAGTCACCCCAACACCAGCAGCACCAGCATCAGCAGCAATCCCAACCAGAGGGTAACACCTGTGTGGCCTATCAAAGCGAGGTGCACACTTTAGAAAGCACGGTGCTGCAGCTCACGGCTCTGCTGCAGCAGCACCAGCAGGAGCAGGTGGCAGCGCTGCAGCAGAGTACAGGGCGGAAGCAGCCTGAGCAGCAGGGGCAGCAGCAGCAGCAGCAGCAGCAGCAGCAGGAGCAGGAGCAGCAGCAGCAGCAGGAGCAGCAGCAGCAGCAGGTGCAGCAGCAGCAGCAGCAGCAGCAGCAGCAGCAGCAGCAGGAGCAGGAGCAGCGACAGCAGCAAGCTGAGCACAAGCACGCAGTCCTGAGGCAGCAGATGCGAGATGTGCAGCAGCAGCTGCAAGAGGCACAAAAGCAGGTGAGCGGAGTGATCAGGGTCATGCTCTGTGTATATGCTCGGTGTATATATGCTCTTTGAATATATGCTCTGTGTATATGCTATGTCAGAGCCATGCTCTGTGTATATGCTCTGTATCTTATGCTCTGTTTATATGTTAAGGGTAAATTCATATACCGTCGAAACGATATATTACCGCGTACCGCACATAAGGAATATGCAACTGTGATACATTTGTATGTGGTGAAAGGTAGGGTTGGCTGAAACCGGACATGCACCGAATATGACTGTAAATTTGAAGATTAACACTGCCATGAGTATTGTGTATGGATCGTGTATTTATGGTCCTTGCTAACCTTATATTACACACACAAAATCAACATGTGTGTATGTGTGTGTGTGTGTGTGTGTATATGATTCATTATGTCTTTTATAAGGGGGAGCAGGGAGAGTATGCATGCATGAATGGTGCATGTTATGTCTGTGCATAACAACCTTGGCCAACCCTGTGAAGTTTTCACTGTCTATACATGTACCAAGCAATCATGGTGCTAGCCAACCATGACATCAATAATTGTATGATGATTAACGATCGTAAGATGATTAACGGGGGGCAGAAGATGACCAGCCATGCATGGTGCATGTCATGCCTGTGCATATATGATATATTTATGGTGCTGGCCAACCCTGAAATCAATGACATTATGATGATTAGCGTAGGGCAGAAGATACACAGTCATGCATGGTGCATGTTGCGTCTGTGCGTACATGAATTAGCTGACCCTGTGTAGAAATTTCAATGACTTTATGATGATTAACAGAGGGCAGAAGATACACATTCATATATGGTGCATGTTGTGTCTGTGCGTACATGATTTTAGACGACCCTGTTCAAAATTTCATGTCTGTGCGTATATGCCTAGCAGTCACACGATGTGACTGATGGCTTGATCTGTAAACTCTGTTCTGTCTGTGCGTATATGATTTTAGCTGACCCTGCTCAAAATGTCATGTCTGTGCGTATGTGCCTAGCAGTCGCTTGTGTGACTGATGGCTTGATCTGTAAACTCTGTTCTGTCTGTTTTTATAATATTTTAGCTGACCCAGCTCAAAAAATTATGTCTGTGCGTATATGCCTATTGTTGCACGTTTTGACTGATGGCTTGATCTGTAAAATCTGTTCTGTCTGTGTGTATATATTTTAGCTGACCTTGCTCAAAATATTATGTCTGAGCGTATATCCCTAGCAGTCGCACGTTGTGACTGATGGCTTGATCTGTAAACTCTGTTCTGTCTGTAGGTATATGATTTTAGCTGACCCTGCTCAAAATGTCATGTCTGCGTATATGCCTAGCAGTCGCACGTTTTGACTGATGGCTTGATCTGTAAACTCTGTTCTGTCTGTGGGTATATGATCTTAGCTGACCCTGCTCAGAATGTTATGTCTGTGCGTATATGCCTAGTAGTCGCACGTTGTGACTGATGGCTTGATCTGTAAACTCTGTTCTGTCTGTAGGTATATGATTTTAGCTGACCCTGCTCAAAATGTCATGTCTGCGTATATGCCTAGCAGTCGCACGTTTTGACTGATGGCTTGATCTGTAAACTCTGTTCTGTCTGTGGGTATATGATCTTAGCTGACCCTGCTCAAAATGTTATGTCTGTGCGTATATGCCTAGCAGTCGCACGTTGTGACTGATGGCTTGATTTGTAAACTCTGTTCTGTCAGTGGGTATATGATCTTAGCTGACCCTGCCCAAAATGTCATGTTTGTGTGTATATGCCTATTGTTGCACGTTTTGACTGATGGCTTGATCTGTAAAATCTGTTCTGTCT
>Ga0307942_1001846_pt1 | contig 17113 bp, 14 predicted proteins | sample OrgLakmetagen175_FD_201846 | JGI IMG/M metagenome (GOLD analysis project Ga0307942, IMG submission 201846) | Saline water microbial communities from Organic Lake, Antarctica - #175 | ecosystem: Environmental > Aquatic > Non-marine Saline and Alkaline > Saline | place: Antarctica: Organic Lake... | reverse complement strand
CCTCTGTCCGCATACACACACACTCTCACACACACACACACACACACACACACACACACACACACACACACACACACACAGACACACACACACAGACTCACCTGCAGTCGGGTGAGATGGGTCGCAATGATTGCTGCCCCTCTGTCTGTGATGTGTGCTCCAAACATGTCTAGGGCCGTAAGCGCCGACAGCCTGCTCACCCAGCCATTCAGCCCATTGTCACTGATTTCCCCTGAAAACGCACACACACACTTGAGCAGACATAAGTGTACATATTTATTCCTGCCGTAATGCTTAAACATGTTCAAGGCCGCAAGCGCTGATAGCCTGCTCAGCCGGCCATACAGCCCATTGCCACTGATTTCACCTGAATACGCACACCCACACCCACACACACACACATGCACACATACACACGACCACATACAGAGGCACACATACACACGACCACGCACAGAGCCACACATACACACGATCACACAGAGCCACACACACAGAGACACACATACACACGACCACACACAGAGACACACATGCACACGACCACACACAGATCCACACATACACACGACCACACACAGAGACAACCATACACACGACCACACACAGAGACACACATACAGAGCCACACACACAGACACACACACACACCACCACACACAGAGACACACACACAGAGAAACACACACAGAGACACACATACACACGACCACACACAGAGACACACATACACACAGAGACACACAGAGACACACATACACACACAGAGCCATAAACACACATACACACACATACATACACAGAGCAACGCATACACACAAAGACTCAGGCACAAATGTGTTGTAATTGTAATGCTTGACGTAATACAAGCATTATATATTATACCTATATTATATGTCTGGAGCTTATACTGCTCTCATCTCTCAGGATATATAATATGTCAGGAGCTGCTAATGCTGGTATACTCATCCCTACTATCACCTCAAAGTGCCACCACCAGCATCTGAATTACTGTCGATGTATACGTCCCTACGCCCATTTCAGAGTACCACCACAAGCATCTGAAATACCATGCTGAGATAGTGCTGGTATACTCGTCCCTACTACCACCTCAAAGTGCCACCACCAGCATCTGAAATACTGTCGGTATATACGTCCCTCGCCCATTTCAGAGTACCACCACCAGCATCTGAAATACCATGCTGAGATAGTGCTGGTATACTCGTCCCTACTGCCACCTCAAAAGTGCCACCACCAGCATCTGAATTACTGTCGGTATTTACGTCCCTACGCCCATTTCAGAGTACCACCACCAGCATCTGAAATACCATGCTGAGATAGTGCTGGTATACTCGTCCCTACTGCCACCTCAAAAGTGCCACCACCAGCATCTGAATTACTGTCGGTATATACGTCCCTACGCCCATTTCAGAGTACCACCACAAGCATCTGAAATACCATGCTGAAATTGTGCTGGTATATACGTCCCTACTCCCACCTCAAAGTACCACCACCAGCATCTGAAGTACTGCCCACCACCAGCACCACCGTTTTAGCTTACTAAAGTCGCGGCACACACATTTGCACCACCCACCAAAGTGTTTAAGTTCCAAAAAACATCATTTCAAATAGAGAAGCCAAAGCGTTTGAGTTCCCAAATTCATCATCTCAAATAGAGAAGCCAAAGCGTTTGAGTTCCGAAAACCATCATCTCAAATAGAAAAGCCAAAGTGTTTGAGTTCCAAAAACCATCAACTCAAATAGAGAAGCCAAAGTGTTTGAGTTCCAAAAACCATCAACTCAAATAGAGAAGCCAAAGTGTTTGAGTTCCAAAAACCATCAACTCAAATAGAGAAGCCAAAGTGTTTGAGTTCCAAAAACCATCAACTCAAATAGAGAAGCCAAAGTGTTCGAGTTCCGAAAACCGTCATCTCAAATAGAGAAGCCAGGTGCCTTCCGCCTCAATACATGCCCACCACTAGCACAGCCTTCACTCTAATTGAAACGCAGAAATCACCCACCAACGTACAACTCATTAGAAAATTTAAGTCATGCAAGACATTTTGGGCACCCACCAAAGTCCGAAATCAAGTCACACAAGGGATTTAGGCACCCACCGACATCTGAGTTATGTGACGCAGAAAATCCAGGCACCCACTAACGTCTGAATTTAGGGGATTTAAACACCCACCAACGTCTAAATTCATGTCATGCAGGGAATTCCCTTGGCACCCATCAACGTCTAAATTGAAGTCACGCAAGAAATCCAGGCATCCATCAACATCCAAGTACAAGTCAAGCAAGAAAACCAGGCACCCACCAACGTCTGAATGTATGTCACGTTGGGTTTCCAGACACCCATCAATGTTCAAATTTACTTCACGCAGGGACTCCAGGCACCCACCAACGTCTGAATGTAAGTCACGTTGGGAATTCAGGCACCAACCAACGTATGAATTTTAATTCACGCAGGAGATTCAAGTGCCTCTGCCACCAAAATGAGCCCAATACCTGCACACATATTTTATGTGACACACGCACACAAAACCACACACACACACACAACACACACATACTCACACACACGCACGCACGCACGCATGCATGCATAAACACACACGCACGCACGCGTATATATGCACATATTTGCACTAAACCACCCACCAACGTCCAAATTCAAGTCACGCAGGGAGGTCAGGTGCGACAGCGACTGCAGTCCAGCATCCGTCACCTGTGTGTGTGTGTGTGTGTGCGTGTGCGTGTGTGTGTATGTGTGTGTGTATGCGTGTGTGTGCGTGTGTGTGTGAATGCGTGTGTGTGTGTATGCGTGTGTGTATGCGTGTGTGTATGTGTGTGTGTATGCGTGTATGTGTGTGTGTGTGTGTGTGTGTGTGTGAGAGAGAGAGAGAGAGAGAGAGAGAGAGAGAGAGAGAGAGAGAGAGAGAGAGAGAGAGAGAGAGAGAGAGAGAGAGGGAGAGAGTCTGAAGCGCATGATGGCAGCTGCTTGTGATAAGTAATAAGCAAAAGTAGCAAAATATCACACACACACACAGTAATGCCGGCTCACACACAATAAGTAATACCCATCACACAGAAAGTAATGTCACACACAGTAATATCACAGTGATTTCACACAAAAAATAATATCACACACAGTAATGCCACAGTAATATCACACAATAAGTAATTTCACACACAGGATTGCCACAGTAATATCACACAATAAGTAATTTCAAACACAGGATTGCCACAGTAATATCACACAATAAGTAATATCACACACAGTAATGCCACAGTAATATCACACAATAAGTAATATCACTCACTGTAATGCCGGCTCACACGCAATAAGTAATACCTATCACACAGAAAGTAATGTCACACACAGTAATGCCATAGTAATATCACACAATAAGTAATATCACACACAGAATTGCGACAGTAATATCATGCAAAGTGCACACCTTTTTACATACAACGCTGGGCAGCTGAGTACGCTGCTTGTAATAAGTGAGCAAATTTCCACACACACAATTTCCCAAACACAAATTTCCACATACAGGAGCAAATTTCCACACACAGTGACCCAGACATTCAGCTATACAAAGATCCATTCAGTAACCACGCAATAATCCACACAGCAACCACAAGGATACCCACACAGACACCCACACGGTTACCCACAGACTCACTTTCATGCACACCTCTGCATTTGCAAGGCTGAGCAGCTCAGGGAAAGTGTGTTTAAATCGACTGTATTATGCGGTGCGTTTTATTCAGAGAGTGAAGTGCAGACAGTGAAGAGCACAGCGAACGTTGCTGTATATACAGGGCTAGGGAGCTCAAGGGAAGTAAGTATGTGGTATAGAGTACAGAGCAGGTTGCAAGGCACAGATAGCAATTTGCAAATCCAAATCCAAGTCCTTTATATATACCTTTGTGTACGCAAGGCTGAGGCGCTTGATGGACGTGACGCTGGAAAGGTAGCTGAGGCTTAGATCCTGAGAAGAAATGAAGCGGTGTGTGGTTAGTGTGATCGTTTTGATTGTGTAGTTGTTGGCAAGCTACGTAAGGCTTAGATCTTCAGATGCAATGAAGCAATGTGTGATTAGTGTTGTCGTTTTAACAGAGGAAACACACTAGCAAGGTGCGTGAGGCTTGGGTCCTGAGACAAAATTAACGTGATTATTTCAAAAGTGTGTGACTAGTGAGATTGTTTCAATTTTGTGATCGTTGGCAAGCTACAGAAGGCTTGGTTCCTGAGACATAACAACGTAGTGTGGTTGATTTGTTGATTTGCTTGAGGGATGTGACAACGGCATGCCACGGTACGTGAAGGCTAGAACACGCCTCTCGTCCTCTACTAGATCATTCACACTGTTTTAATTTTGTCTCAGGTTTCAATTCAGGTTTCAATTTTGTCTCAGGATCCAAGCCTCACAGCAGGCCCCCTTTCTGTGCTGTGAAATATACTTTTGTGCCCTGTGAAGAATACTTTTGTGAAGAATACTTTTGCCCTGTGAAGAACACTTTTGTGCTGTGAAGAATATTTTTGTGCCCGAGGAACATCCCAAGGGATCCCAAGGGCCAGCTTGACTATGCCACCATCAAAAGGGGAAAAAAGGAAGGAAAGACACACTCAAAGGCAGTGAGAACCACTCCTTACATTTTTACAGGAACAAATTAGTTTGTGAACATTGCAGTCCAGGGCGCCTGTTTGCAACAAAGTTCTGAACAAGGAAATAATTATGTTCTTTAAAGCTGTCATCTGTTTCCTGCGAGCTGGCTGGTGGGTGTTTACGTGCTGTTTCCTTTTGGCAGATCAGTTTCCTTAATGTGTAAGGTTGGCCAAAACCATATATATATACCGTGTATATACGGTAATTTTGGCAGGAAAATCACCAAATATACGTTCATATACGGTGTATATATACGGTTCTGGCATTTATGTACTGCTTCCTGTAGATCAGTTTCCTTAATGCAGATCATTTTCCTTAATGCAGATCAGTGTCCTCAAAGTGCTGTTTCCTTTTTGCAGATCATTGCAAGTGCAAGCGAAAAATCACATGACTCAGTTTTGTGCCACAAAAAACCCGTTTCTCTGTGATTGTGATTGTGCGGGTAGGAACTCAATTGCTATATTCAGCAGCTATTTACTGCACGAGGTGGAAAAAGTGCCACCGAGGCGCCATGAAACACCTCTCAACAGAAATGGGATGTAATAACAACCCATAAAACACCTCAGAACAAAAAAAGGGATGTGTGATCGAGAGCTAGGAGCTTTACAGGTGCCCTGATCACAACAATACTTTACGTACCAATGCAGTATTTTCAGCCACCCGCCTTTCCACAATTCACTCTTCACTCTTTTTCTATGCATTGAGCCCTTTGTTTATTTTTTCGACTGCACATGACAACAAATTCACAATGTCTGCCAGCTCAGTTGTTTTGGCTTACCACTCACTTGCACATGACACCAAATCCACAATGTCTGCCAGTTCAATTGTTTTGGTTTACCACTCACCCCTGCCAGTGTGTCGCTCAGATTTAGAGTCTGTAGCCCTTTGAGCTTTTGCAGCACCTGCACCAAATGAAAGTACAAGTCAGCACCCGTGCTTGTGTGTGTGTGTGTGTGAGTGAATGTGTGTGTATGTGTGTGTGTGCGTGTGTGTGTGCGTATGCGTGTGTAACACTATGCAAGTGGACAATATTCAAACCTATCTATTATGCGGGCTTTGCCGGGTGCATTTTGTAAGGAGCCATGCCCTGAAGATATCTGTATCACATTATAACTAATGTACTCCACGCACACTCAACCTGCCGCCCTTGCTGGAAATCCGACACAATCCAGGTCCAGGGGAACAGGCGCTCATCTAAGCTATGTCATCACATGTCATCACACATTGTACAACGTCAATGTCGTCAACGTCGATGTCGTCAACGTTAATGTCGTCATCGCGTGTCATCACATGTCATATTGTACAACGTCAATGTCATCAACGTCAATGTCGTCATCACATGTCATCACATATTGTACAACGTCAATGTCGTCATCACGTGTCATAACATGTCATCACGTAGTGTCAAAGTCCATGTCGTCAACGTCAATGTCGTCATCACGTGTCATCACATGTCATCACATATTGTACAACGTCAATGTCATCAACGTCAATGTCGTCATCACATGTCATCACATGTCATCACATATTGTACAACGTCCATGTCGTCAACGTCAATGTCGTCATCACGTGTCATCACATGTTATCACATATTGTACAACGTCAATTTCGTCAACATCATTGTCGTTCGTCAACATCAATGTCGTCATCACGTGTCATCACATGTCATCACATATTGTACAACGTCCATGTCGTCAACGTCAATGCCGTCATCACGTGTCATCACATGTTATCACATAGTGTACAACGTCCATGTCGTCAACATCAATGTCGTCATCACGTGTCATCACATGTCATCACATATTGTACAACGTCAATGTCATCAACGTCAATGTCGTCATCACATGTCATCACATATTGTACAACGTCAATGTCATCAACGTCAATGTCGTCATCACATGTCATCACATATTGTACAACGTCCATGTCGTCAACGTCAATGTCATCATCACGTGTCATCACATGTCATCACATATTGTACAACGTCCATTTTGTCAACATCATTGTCGTTCGTCAACATCAATGTCGTCATCACGTGTCATCACATGTCATCACATAGTGTACAGCGTCCATGTCGTCAACGTCAATGTCGTCATCACGTGTCATTACATATTGCACATCGTCCATGTCGTCAACGTCAATGTCGTCATCACGTGTCATCACATAGTGTACAACCCAGATATAGTTTTCATGTCCCACCCACCTTGCAGCCCTCGTCGGATATTCGACATGAGTCCAGGTTGAGATGAACAAGTCCGGCGAGGGACTGCAAGAACAGGAGCGGAACATACAGGGTCGAACCAGTGAGAGTAGTACACAACAGTTTAGGCAAAAGGACTGGTTCACAATTGTGTAGGCAAGAGGACTGGTTCACAATTCACAACTGTGTTGGCACAATACTGGTTACAATAGAGTAGGCAAAAGGACTGGTTTAAAATAGAGTGGGCAAAATACTGGTTCACAATAGAGTGGGCAAAATACTGGTTCACAATAGAGTAGGCAAAAGAACTGGTTTTAATAGAGTAGGCAAAAGGACTGGTTTACAATAGAGTAGGCAAAATACTGGTGCACAATAGAGTGGGCGAAATACTGGTTCACAATAGAGTGGGCGAAAGAACTGGTTTACAATTAGAGTAGGCAATAGGACTGATTCACATTTGTGTTGGCAAGAGGACTGGTTCACACTAGTTTTAGCAATAACAGTGGTTCATAATTGTTTAGGTAACAGGACTGGTTTACAATAGAGTAGGCAAAAGGAATGGTTTACAATAGAGTAGGAAAAATACTGGTTCATAATAGTGTAGGCAAGAGGACTGGTTCACAATAGTGTAGGCAAGAGGACTGGTTCACAATAGTGTAGGTAACAGGACTGGTTTATTATGGGGGTAACAGGACTGGTTCGTAATAGAGTAGGCAAGAGGAATGGTTCACAATAGAGTAGGCAAGATGGCTGGTTCACAATAATGTAGGTAACAGGACTGGTTTATTTTGGGGGTGACAGGACTGGTTCGTAATAGAGTAGGCAAGAGGAATGGTTCACAATAGAGTAGGCAAGATGGCTGGTTCACAATAGTGTAGGCAAGAGGACTGGTTCACAATAGTGTTGGCAAAGGGACTGGTTCACAATAGTGTTGGCAAAGGGACTGGTTCACAATAGTGTTGGCAAAGGGACTGGTTCACAATAGTGTAGGCAAAATTCTGATTTACAATTGTGTAGGCAAAATGACTGGTTCACAATTGTGTAAGCAAGAGGACTTGTTCATAATAGAGTAGGCAAAATACTGGTTCACAATAGTATTGGCAAAATACTGGTTCACGATTATATAGGCAAAAAGACTGGTTCACAATAGTGTAGTCAAAATGACTAGTTCACAATTGTGTAGGCAAAATACTGGTTCACAATAGAGTAGGCAAAATACTGGCCACGATTGTATAGGCAAAAAGACTGGTTCACAATAGAGTAGGCAACATGAGTGGAAGAAGAGATAAGAGTGTCTGCATCAAGAGAGGCAACCGCCAGCCACAAAGAAGCAATCGCCTCCAACAAGCTGACAAGCTGCGCACGCTACATGCCTACATCATTCTCTTATACATGCCTACATCAATCTCTTATACAAGCCTACATCACACTCTTATACATGCCTTCATCACACTCTTATACACGCCTACATCACACTCTTATACATGCCTACATCACTCTTATACATGCTTACATCACACTCTTAACATGCACGCACTAAGTATCTCAAAGTGCAGGACTGGAGGACTAGCAAGATAAGGAGACGCCTACATCACTCTCTTATACATGCACGCACTAAGTACCTCAAAGTAGGACTAGAGGACTAGCAAAATAAGGAGACAAGTGATGGGAGCAGGAGATGCAGGCGGACTCCTGTAATTCTTTGGTCAAGCATCAATGCCCAGTGGGGGCAGGGGGCAGCGAATGCTGAGAGGGGAATGGTTCTTCACTGACTGCGTGGTATTTTTCTTCTGTACAGCGCTGAAAGGAAGCGTGCATTTAGGAGGGAATGGGGCTTAAGAGCAGAGAAGGCCAAGGTATCATCCAAGACGATGCAGCTCATTGCAATGTGTGTGTGAGTGTGAGCGTTGTGTGCGTGCAGTAACAATTCCAATTTGGCAAAAGAATTCCATTTCATGTCATCCATCTCTTGTGCTACCTCAAAGCTGCGGAGCCCTGCGTCTTGGATGCCTGTATAAGCCACATCCAGAGTGCTGAGACGGAGCATGCTGGACAGCGCTGCGGCACCTGTATTGTACATTTTTAACATAGAATCATCACTTGGATCCCTTTGTAGTGATTAAGCCACACCCAGAGTGCTGAAACGGAGCATGCTGGACAGCGCTGCGGCACCTGCATCGTGCATTTAAAAAATAGGATTATCACTTGGAACCCTTTGTAGTGATTAAGCCACATCCAGAGTGCTGAAACGGAGCATGCACAACAGCGCTGCGGCACCTGCATCGTGCATTTTATACATGAAACTATCAGTTTAAACCCTTTGTAATGTGTAATGCAGAAAGCATGCGCCCTCCGCTTGAAACTGCAGCTGGAACGATTTGATACCTTTGGTGTGTTAGGGTACGCACACTTACGGTGCTGAGACGAAGCATGCTTGAAAGAGCTGCGGCACCGGCATCGTGCATTCCACATCACAATTTCACACGATCAGCAGAAGTGAGTTCATGAACACCAAGTGCAAAGTGTGGGGACGGAGCAGGCTTAAAAGTGCCGTGGTCAAAAAGAATAACAGCATGGACATGTGAACGTTATTTTAGGAAACTGACCCTGATCACCTCCTATTAAGAAATTAAGAATGCTTGATGCGTCATAAGTCATATGTCGTACCTGGAGGTGAATGCTGACGAGAAGATTAAAAGCCTTTGGTTCTATTTTGCTTGCATCGTGAGATGCATAGGGCTCTGTCATTATGACCAAGGAGAACACAACAACTCAGAGAAACCGGAGAAACGTGAGAAAACTAAAGACTAAAATGTAGAAAAGAGGTGAGGGAGGGGGGAAGTATGCTAAAGAGAGAGTTGCGTTCTCCAAGGAATAAAAAGAATGGAGAAGGGAAGCAGAAACCGGAGAAAACCAGAAAGTGAGAACATCTCACTTCATGCTACACTTCAAGAACCTGAGTTCAGGTGCTTCACACTGAACTCATAAGTCCACAGTTCATGCACTGCTGCCATACTTGTATGTTTGTACAAGTGTGTATGTACGTGTATAATGTATGTAACGTGTATGTATGTACGTGTATGTATGTACTTGTATGTATGTAACGTGTATGTATGTATGTACTGTTGTGGAGACACACAGTGGGCAGAACCGCGTGTTTTGTTACCTGTATCACATGACGTGTTGTTGTTTCACAGTTCATGCACTGCTTTCATACTCTGTGGTGGAGGCACACAGTGGGCAGAGCCACGTGTTTTTATTCCTGTATCACTTGATGTGTTGTTGCGCTGCCAATTCACAGCGGATCGTCATCAGGTTGCACCTAGAAGCACTGAGGGCACGCTTACTAGGTTTGGCACCCTTGTTTTGGCACCCTTTTCTTGCCAATCTTGTTCTGGCACCCTTGTTTTGGCACCCTTTTCTTGGCAACCTTGTTTTGGCACCCTTGTTTTGGCACCCTTGTTTTGGCACCCTTGTTTTGGCACCCTTGTTTTGGCAACCTTTTTTTGGAAACCTTGTTCTGGAATCCAACGTGCCCCATGTACCTTCAGCTGCGCTCAACCCGCAGCCAAGAAAGCCTCCGCAAAATAAGGAAAAACGCAGGTGACGATAACACCCAAAGCATAAATTAAGAAGGAGGTGTTGCTGTATGACAGCAATATACTCGCGTGCACATACGCACTGCAAAACCCAGTGTGACGCAGCATGCTGGCGCATGCTCAACACGAAATCAACGTAGTAACACAAAGCACCACACAAGAAAGCACCTGCACGCATATACAAACATAAAACACACACAGGCACACACACACACACACATACACACACACCTGCATCTTTGACCCTGCCACAGTGCCCAACATTCAAGTCTGTCAGCGTTCTGGCACATGGGAAGGCCGCCAAGTGAGTGCAGCCGGCATCACTGATTGCGCAGCCCTGTGTGTGGAAGTTGACGAGAATGCCAGTCAGCATTCACACACTGTCGAAATCTATATACGTACGTTGCGTATACAACATACATACAACATACCGTATACGTACGCAACATATATATACGTATATGTATAGGTATATAACATATACACATATGCGTGTACAACATGCATATATATACATGTATACAACAGATACATATGTAAACGTATATGTATTTGATAGGTGCCCAGAGAACCAGTTTCCCAGCACCACTCTGCTGCCTGGAAACCAACCACTTCGTGCAGCCTGGAACTGCAGGCAGCACCACCCTGTGTGGAAATTCACAAAGAGCGCTTGCAAACCAATTTGCCAGCACCTCTCTGATGCCCTAAAGCCACCAATAACACCAGCCTCAGCCTCAGCATTACCAGAACCGAGGATCATTAAGACCGAGGATACACAATCTCTTAGCAGTACTGTCTCAGTTCTATTTGACTTGCATCGTGAGATGCATAGGGCTCTGTCATTATAACCAAGGAGAACACAACAACTCAGAGAAACCAGAGAAACGGGAGAAAACTAAGGACTAAAATATAGAAAAGAGGTGAGGGAGGGGGGAAGTATGCTAAAGAGAGAGTTGTGTTCTCCAAGAAATAAAAAGAATGGAGAAGGGAAGCAGAAACTGGAGAAAAGCAGAAAGTGAGAACATCTCACTTTATGCTACTTTTTAAGAACCTGAGTTCATAAGTTCGCCAGCACCATGTCACGCGAATCTAAAATGGCACTTGCTTGGCAACCTGCGACTTTTTCTGTGTGCCTCCTGTCATCGTTTCCTGTGAGATTGATTCTTTAATCATGGGTATAAAATGAGCAGCATAAAGGGTAAACTACAACTTCGTCACTTCGCCATACGAGTCTGAAATGGCATTTGGTTGGCAACCTGCAACTTTTTCTGTGTGCCTCCTGTCATCGTTTCATGTGAGATTAACTCTTTAATCATGGGTCTAAAATGAGCAGGTTTGGAAACACTGCAACTTAAACATACAAGTCTGAAATGGCACTTGGTTGGCGACACGTGACATTTTTCTAGCCTCCTGCTGATCGTTTCCTGTGAGATCACCAACTTAATGATGATTTCAAGATGAGTAAGTTTGTTATCAAAGTAAGTTTGTTATTGATACAACTCAGTCACTTAGTCACACAAGTATGAAATGGCACTCGGTTGGCGACACGTGACATTTCTCTAGCTTCCTGCTGACCGTTTCCTGTGAGATCACCTACTTAATGATGATTTCAAGATGAGTTTGTTATTAAAGCAAGTTTGTTATTAATACAACTCTCTGTCATTTAGTCACACAAGTATGAAACGGCACTTGGCAACCTGCAACCGATTCTCTTACCTCCTATCGATTTTTTCGTGTGAGATCACTTCCTGAATCATGGGTCCAGTGCGTAGGTTTAGATTAAACATGGCTTACAGGCTTGTCATATCCTTGAAGATTAATGGGAACAAGGAACTTGATTTTGAGGTTTTTGGTCCGACCTCTTGGTGCAGGTACAGATGGCCCAGGAAGTGGTTTGGTTTTGGGCATCCAGGCTTATTGTTTGATCTTATCTGCAGGTCCGGATGGCCAAAGAAACAGCTTGGGTTTTGGGCTTTCATATCTAAATCTTATCTGCAGGTCCGGATGGCCCAGGGAAGAGGTAGCCACCTAACCTACCTGCAGATCCAGTTGGCCTAAAAGAGTGAGCGGCCTGAGGCACTGCAATCCTTCATCCGTGACCTGAGGAGACATCATTTTGCAGATTAATGAGGAACCCGTAACCTGTGGACATCATTTTGCAATTTTATGAGGAGTCCGTAACCTGTGGACATCGTTTTGTAAACTAATGACGAATGGAGGACGCAGAAATTGAAAGAGAAACGCACACCAAGCAACCGTGCAAATACGACGACTTCACATCGTATCCCGTCTAAAAGGCGCGGGAAGTGTGCGATTTAATATGAAGTGCTGTGCATCCTCCTTCCTTGCCCCAAGTGGGAGAAGACGCTAAGCATGTTAGTTTATATCATAAAATGGGTAGTCGGGAATGTCAAGAGGCTGAAGGGGGTCTGCTTGTATCAAGGTACACACGCACCCTAATGTAACTGATCACCGAAAAAACGGGCAGGAAGGCTCAACACGTGCTGGATGTCCGAGCTACCAGGGTAACATCAATCTACAACGCACACACACCACGCTCATGTGTCTCCACGCATTTCTTTCCAGTTTCCACGCATTAATGCACGTGTTCACGCACATGAGCCCGCGCACACGATCACACACATGAGCCCACGCACGCGTTCACACACATGAGCCCATGCACGCGTTCACACATGATCCCACGCACACACCTTGGTGTAGCTGATCCCTAAAGAAGACAGGCGGGTGAGGTTTGACACGTGCTGGAGGTCAGAGTCCGTGAGGGAGAAGCACCATCCTAGGTGGAGCGACTGCAGTTGCTTCAGACCTGGCAACACACGAGAAGCACGCGAGTTGGAGTACAGGCTCAGAGGAAGCGTCATCCAAGGTGGAGAAACAAACTGCTGAGTTCAGTATAACACTTGAACTCCACTTCCTGTAGAGCGGCAAAGTAATATCACTTGATCACTCTTACTTTAATGTGTGTTTCTCTCCTGTTTCATTATCTTTATATTTCCTTAATCCTCACAACTGCTCTTCTTTCCTAGCTTACTTTTAATCTTGCCTTCCTTTTCCCCTTTGGGCAGTTTGTGAGGACCATGGTTGTCAGCAATTTGTGTTGAGTCCTTAAAAATAAATTCAACGCCTTCTCATGATGCAAACGGAATAGAGCCATAAATACAAGCATCTACCATAAATACAAGCACCTACCAAGAACACAAGCACCTACCATAAAACACAAGCAACTACCACAAACACCTACCATAAACACAAGCACGTATTATAAACACAAGCACCTACCATAAATGCATACCACAAACTCAAGCACCTGCATTGCTCAAACGGACAAGACTGGCGCTTGGCGAAATGCGATTGACTGCACTTGCGCTGAATTGAATGAACGCAAAACGCGCTTGGCTGAAATAAATGAACTGAATTGAATGGAAATGCGCTTGACTGGACATGCGCTGAATTGAATGAACGCAAAACGTGCTCGGCTGAATTGAAATGAACTGAATTGAAAATGCGCTTGACTGCCGCTTGGCAAAATGCACTTGACTGAAAATGGACAAGACTGCTGCTTGGCAAATTGCACTTGACTGCCGCTTGGTAAAATGCGCTTGACTGAATATGCGCTGAATTGAATGAACACAAAACGTGCTTGGCTGAATTGAATGAACTGAATTGAATGAAAATGCGCTTGGCTGCCGCTTGGCAAAATGCACTTGACTGAAAATGGACAAGACTGCTGCTTGGCAAATTGCACTTGACTGCCGCTTGGTAAAATGCGCTTGACTGAACATGCGCTGAATTGAAGAACGCAAAACGTGATTGGCTGAATTGAATGAACTGAATGGAATGAAAATGCGCTTGAATGAAAATGCGCGTGACTGCCGCTAAAATGCGCCTGTGGAGTTGCAGTGCAACCTGACGAGCTCACGACATGCTCTGAACACAAGCAAAATGCGCTTGGCAAAATGCGCTTAAATGAAAATGCACTTGACTGCCGCTTGGCAAATTGCGCTTGGCAAAATGCGCTTCGCAAAATGTGTGTGGAGTTGCAGTGCAACCTGACAAGCTCACGGCATGCTCTGAACACACCTAAAGCTTGCACATACGTTATTGCGTTATTACCTTATTGCTCAAATGGAAACACTCAAAGTTGGCACATGCAGTATCTATTTGACAGTCAAAGGACGAGGCTGCCTTTTTGGAGAGAGCGGCAATGGTGTTAGCGCAGTCTTACCCACGCACGGCAATTACATATGACACACGGCAATTACAAACCAGACACGGCAATTACATACGACACATGGCACTTACATACGACACATGGCACTTACATGGGACACATGGCACTTACATGGGACACATGGCACTTACATGGGACACACGGCACTTACATATGACACACGGCAAGTACATACGTCACACGGCAATTACAAACCAGACACGGCAATTACATACGACACATGGCACTTACATACGACACATGGCACTTACATGGGACACATGGCACTTACATGGGACACACGGCACTTACATATGACACACGGCAAGTACATACGTCACACGGCAATTACATACGACACGTGGAAATTACATACGGCATACGGCAATTACATATGACACACGGCAAGTACATATGACACACGGCAATTACATGGAACACATGGCACTTTCATGCGACAAACGGCAATTACATGGGACACACGGCAATTACATACAACACACGGCAACTACAAACGACACACGGCAAGTACATACGACACGCGGCAAGTACATACGACACACGGCAATTACATAGAACACACGGCAATTACATACGAGACACGGCAATTACATACGACACACGGCAATTACAAGCGGTACACACTCATAGGTGAGTGTCCTTACCACTCAAGTGAACGAGGCTGCCTTTTTGTAGCGAGTGGCATTGGTTACAGTGAAATCTTACCAATACGATTTTATGAAACAAGTGTCCTTACCACTCAAGTGGACGAGGCTGCCTTTTTGGAGCGAGTGGCATTGGTTGCATTGCAAGGAGCGCAGGTTTGGAAAGTTGGACACCACCGCCAGGCCTTTTCCAGTCACAGCTTCACACCTGCAAGCAGGATGATGTCACAGCACCCATGATGCAAGATTAATTCCTGCCCAGTCACAGCTTCACACTTGCAAGCAGGATGATGTCACAGCACCATGATGCTAGATTAAGTAAATCTGCTTGTGCCTGCCCAGGCACAGCTTCACACTTACAAGCAGGATGATGTCACAGCACCTATGATGCTAGATTAAGTACGTCTGCTTGCACCTGCCCAGGCACAGCATCACACTTGCAAGCGGGATGATGCCGCAGCACTCCTTGATGGCACACACACACACATGCACACACACACATGCACACACACACACACATACACACACACGCACACACACACACACACACGCACACACACACACACTCGACACAGTACGTCTTAGCGACAATTTTCCCCAACACATCCAGACTCGCTAGACGTGAGAGGCTGTGTAAGGCGCACACCCGTTGGTCACACATGCACAACACCATTAATATGAGTGACATATTATTTTACCTCTAAGACTTAGCCTGATAAGTCCAGACCTGCTAGGCGTGAGTGCTGAGTAAAGCGCAAACCCGTTGGTCACACACGCACAACACCATTAATATGAGTGACGTATTCTTTTATTTCTGAGACTTATCCTGATACCTAAGTCTAGGCTTGCTAGACCTACAGGCTGTTTAAAGCACACACCCGTTGGCCACGCGTGCACGACACCATTAATCTGAGTGACATATCTATTCATTTATTCCTGAGACTTACCCTGATAAGTTTAAACTTCCTGGACTAATTGGCTGTGTAAAGCAGACACTCTTGGTCAAGTACTACTAAACACTAACATACTATTAAACCTTACTTTAAAGACTCCCCTGACAAGTCTAGGCTTCCTGGACTAATAGGCTGTGTAAAGCGCATACCCCTTGGCCACGCACGCACAACACCATTAATCTAAGTGACATATCTATTCATTTTATCCTGAGACTTACCCTGATAAGTCTAGGCTTGCTAGGCGTGAGAGGCTGTGTAAAGCACACACCCCTTGGTCACGCACGCGCACACACATGCTCAGACTCAGGTGGCTCAGACTAGGTAGCTTCTGCCCGATCAATGTGAGGGCCTGCATGTGAGTAGTGAGCTTTGGTAAGACATGTTGCAGAACGTATATCACTTCTTTGCTATAGCATAGATCACTTGTGTGCTTTAGCGCAGATCACTTCTTTGCTGTAGCGTAGATCACTTGTTTGCTTTAGCGTAGATCACTTCTTTGCTTTAGCGTAGATCACTTGTTTGCTTTAGCGTAGATTACTTCTTTGCTTTAGCGTAGATCATTTATTTGCTTTAGTGTAGATCACTTTGCCTTAACAAATGCCTAGTCAGTCTGAAACAGGTAGCACAGATCAGATAGCTCACGCCTGATCAACGTGATGGCCTGCGTATGTGTCAGTATCCGTGTTTGGTGAGATGTGTGTTGTTGAGTGTAGTTCAGTGTAGGTGTAGGCGACTAAATCATTTACACACACACACGCACCCACAAACACCCTCCCGTCCCCCCCT
>Ga0307942_1001845_pt1 | contig 17115 bp, 24 predicted proteins | sample OrgLakmetagen175_FD_201846 | JGI IMG/M metagenome (GOLD analysis project Ga0307942, IMG submission 201846) | Saline water microbial communities from Organic Lake, Antarctica - #175 | ecosystem: Environmental > Aquatic > Non-marine Saline and Alkaline > Saline | place: Antarctica: Organic Lake... | reverse complement strand
CCTGCGATTACGTGACCGGATGACTGAGCTCTGTAGCTGATTCTAAATTCGCGCATAGGCAGTAAAAGAAGGCCGGCGTGCGGTTGAAGAGGCAGCAGCGGCAGAGGCTGCGGCTCGCAAGGAGGCAGAGGATGAGGAAAGAGCTGAGAGGGAGCGCGAGGCTGGCATTGCGGAGGAGCTGCGTGTCATTGATGTCACGCGGTTTGGTGAGTATGTGTGCATGTGTGTGTGTGTGTGGTTGCGCACCGTTTGGTGTGTGTGTGTGTCTGTGTGTGAGTGTGGTGGTTGCGCATTATATTTAGAACAACCTGCAGTGAAGTTTGTGAGTGGAATGGACTGAGAGGCGAATGGCAACTGGACACTGAGCAGAGCTGTGTGTCATGGGTACCACATAAGAGCTGTGTGATACTGTGTTTATGTGTGTTGCATGTCACGTATAGGGTTGGCCAGAACCATATATACCGGTATATACCATACATACCGGTATACGGTTTATATACGGTATTTTTAGCAGGGAAATCACCAATTATACGGTCAAATACGGTGTATATATACAGTTTTGGCCAACCCTAGTTCTGTACTGAAGCTTGTAATGTTTTTAGTGGAGGAGTTATGTTTGAGTGTGGACGCATTGCTTGAGCTGTTTGAGTAGTTGAGTAGTTGTGTGAGCTGTTTGAGTTGTTTGACACTGCTTGAGTTGTTTGAGTGTAGGCACATGACAGGAGGAGCTATGCTTTAGTGTGGGCTGTCACCATGCGCATGACAGGACATCTTGCTAAGCTGGCCAGTACTTGAATGATGTTCAAAACATATGTGCGTCGCCTTGTTTTCAACTTTCTTGCAGCCTTTCCTGCCAAATGTATTTTCCGCCTATAACTTCCCTGATTTACAATGACCTTTTCCTTTATCTATGGAGGAGGAGTTTTACGGTCCCCGCTACCAAAGTGGCTCCATTTCTATGATTAATGTAGGGAGTATTTCTTTACTGCTTGCAGTTTTTTTTTTCATGAGCTCCAGATTTACGGTTATGGCCAACATGTTTTTCATACGCCATGTCAGATGATAACACATCTAGCACTGTGTGCCTCTTTGTCAATGCAAATTGAGTGAATCTTTCAGATCACTCACTTGCGTGCCCACACATATATAACATAACCACACATATAATAACCCACACATATAATAACCCACACATATAATAATATAACCATTCCTGGGCAGAGGAGCATTAATGTACGGCCATCGCTCAAACATTGTCCTACCGTATCATCTTCAATTCTTCCTTACACAATAGCGCCCATATCATCGCCTGCAAGCATTAAAGAGGGTGAAAGGGGCAAAATGTGCACTTTTAATATGTATTACTTGCGCTTGTGATCTTACTTACTAGTTGCGCTTGTGCTCTTTTAATACATGCTACCTATGCTCACAACAATGCACCTTTATGCCTGCAGATCTAGTGTCGAGGAGCTTTAACCGTCGTCGCTCAAGCGTGGGCCCTGCACGCCTAAGCAGCGGTGGCCTAGGCAGCGAATCAAGCTTTGGGGAAGAGCTGGCGGAGACGGCCAAATCGCGAAGAATCACACGCACCATGTCCCGTGCGGTTTCAGTTGCGGTGAGTGCTTTTCTCTCACTTTTGCACCTTTTGTTGGGGCAAAGGTGTAAACTGAGGATGCTTTGCGATGACTAGCAGTCACACACAGCATGTCACGTGCGGTGATGGTTGCAGTGAGTGCTTTATCGAAAGTGTGCACCTTTTACAGGGGCAAAGGTGTAAACTGAGGATGCTGTGCGATGACTAGCAGTCACACACACCATATAACGTGCAGCCATTAGCTACAATGAGTGTTGCCTTAGTAAGCGTTATTTTGTTCATCTTTGGTGAACTGAGACGGCTAGAACACAGTCAGTCACATGCGCCACCGTGTCACATGCACCACCGCGTCACAACCTGCGGTGTTGGCGGCTGTGGTTGCTGTCGTGAGATGAGCTACTGCATTTTTGCATTTTTTTGGGTGTGGTGTAAACACACAATTCTAGATCACGACATGCAGTGTGAGCTACGGTGGGTGCCAGCAGTCGAACTGATCATTTTTATGGTTCAAATAATTGATGCGCTCGCAAGGGCCACGCGCCTGGGTTGGCCGATATTGTACTATTATGACAGGTACTGGTTATGACCTTGTTTCTTGAGGAAGGTTGATCTTGGCCTTCAAGCACATGCACTGTTTTATGTACAGCATCAGCCAATATGCTACAGTTTATTCCTTAGCGGTCGTTGCAGCCGCTTTCATGTATGGAATTTTTACGCAGTTGGTTGCAATGCTGGTAAGTACAAGAGCTTGCAACCGGCGTCTGTTTTTGGTTGTGTGTCATGATGCGTCATTATTGCCATGTAGCTCTGTGCAGTAACTCCAACAGTCTGTCTAATTCACATTTTCATTAAAAAAAGTTCTAACATTTGCAGAGGATTTCCAACAATTCCTCACGTAATCATTGATCAGAAATACAACAACCCCTGAGGATATCCAGAGGATATCCAACAACCCCTCACGTAATCATGGATCAGAAATACAACAACCCCTGAGGATATCCAGAGGATATCCAACCACCCCTCACGTTATCATTGATCAGATATACAACAACCCCTGAGGATATCCAGAGGATATCCAACAACCCCTCACGTAATCATTGATCGAAATACAACAACCCCTGAGGATATCCAGAGGATATCCAACAACCCCTCACTTTATCATTGATCAGATATACAACAACCCCTGAGGATATCCAGAGGATATTCAACAACCCCTCACGTAATCATGGATCAGAAATACAACAACCCCTGAGGATATCCAGAGGATATCCAACAACCCCTCACTTTATCATTGATCAGATATACCCCTGAGGATATCCAGAGGATATCCAACCACCCCTCTCGTGATCATTGATCTGCGGATCTGAGGTTGCCGGTGCAGCAGTTTGCAGCGTCCTGAAATCCATTTCAACAACCCCTCTTCGTACTCCACGTTATCGCTTTACAGGTCATCATCCATTATTTTTGTACATCTTATTCATTCGTTGAACACAGGTTGCTCGAGCGTCGGTGCGTGGAGAAGCGCGTGCAGCAGATCGTGCTGCTGAGTTTGCTGCTAAAGCTGCCGCTGCAGCAGCTGCTGCTCGTTTGCCTGCTCGGTGAGTTGTTGGTCATTTAAGATACTGCAACGGCATTGATGTATTGATATCCACTTTCCCGCAACGACCTAGTTTAAGAAGAGGAGGAGCCAGTTAAGTACCAAGTACGTGCAACCGAACTCATCTTCCGCAGAAAGAAATATACACGTGTTAGTCTTTGTCTTTGTGGGTATAGTTGGGGTGAAATGCGTCAGCTTGCGTTAAAAAAAATGTATATATGTGTATGCTTCAGCCCGTGACCATTTATTTCAGACGTGTTCTTTTTATTATTGACTAATTTTAATTTACTTGAGGGTTTAAACCACTTGTAATTGACCGGGTGTAAACCACTTTGACACACACACACACACACACACACACACGCACACACACACACACACACACGCACACACACGCACACATACATACATACACTCTTGTTGCCAGGGCTACATCTCACTCAGGTTCAGGTTTTTCCCCTGGTGCTCCCCTACCAGACTTGCACACAAACACAGATCCACAAACACATTGGAACACAGACACAGGCACATATACACAAACGCATACAAACACTCCACAGCGACGTCCCGCTCAGGCTCATGTGCAGCTGATCCTGCCGTACTTGATCCTTCCTTACTCAATGTGTAGCATCTCTTTTCAGATAATACCAATAATTCTGCCGTTGTTTGCTTTTCCACGTGTGTCACATGTTTCCCCACACCTCAATTACACACACACACACACACACTCACACACTCACACACACACCTCCCCACACCTCCCCGCACCTCAATTTCACACCTCCCTACACCTCCCCACACCTCCCCACACCTCAATTTCACACCTCCCCACACCTCCTCACACCTCAATTTCACACAACTGTTCTTTTTCCGCTGAGTTCCGATCAGGTTAACGACACAGCTCTTTCAGCCACAACCTCGCCACCATGCGCAACACTGAGTTGTGAATACTTTGCCACCGTGCGAAATGCACATGTGCATACACTCTTATTTCCAGGGCCATGTCCCGCTCAAGCTCACGGCGCAGCTTTCTCAAAGAGGACTCTGGCACCACACGCGGCACAAGCTTTGGGTCCCAAGCTGCCTCTGATGTTGGTCGAGAGAGCAGAGGGGACAGAGGCTGGGACCAGAGCAGTAAGCATGCACAAGCGCACACACCACATGCACACACGCAAGCATACACACACAGACACATTAGGGGCGATGTCGACCAGCAGGGACAGCTGTGTCGATCACAGGCATGTTTAGAGCCTTACAAAGCGTGGCATATTCTTTTGGTTCCCCTGTCCTTGCTTATTGCAATGCATTTTGCCTCCCAGCTATGAATGCAACGGAAGCGCAGTCAATCCCCTGTCATGGCCACAAATGACGCTTTTCCCCCTCTCTTGTGGTGTTGATCCTGTAAGGGTAACCACTTAAAGGGTTGCTTTGGTCGGTAAGAGCTACTTTGTTCACTGTATGCTACTCTGGTCATGAAGTCTGATGTTGCTCATTAAGTGCTGTGCGTTTGTACGTCATAAATGCGTCGCAATTCAAAATTCAGTACGAAATTGAAAACGACTGTAATGCGATGGCCCACCTGCTCCAGTAAGGGAGATTGAACTGGACATCATTACCAGACTTCTTTCAAACCGTCGTATTCATAGATACTGTTTTCATTTAAGGTGGACACCTCTTCAATTTTCCAGCCACAATAAGTCGTGCTAGCTTTAGGTCATTGAGTCAACCGTTGGTTAAGTTATAAATTGTGCACCAAGTGCTAATTATTCATCAAGTCGAATTTTGTTCAGTAAGTGCCACTTCTGGCACCATTCAATCCCACTCCATGCGGTTTGTTCAAACGACAACTGCCCTTTCATCCTCAACAACAACTTCAGCTAGTCATTTAGTACCTGCAGTCTGCATGTGTTTGATTTTTTTGTGCTTCTTCTCCTGCCAGGTAACGGCAACAGCCCTTACATCCTCGATTTTTCCTGCAGCCTGCATGTGTTTGACTTTTGCATATTCTCCTGCCAGGTAATCGCAACAGCCCTTACATCCTCAACAACCATTGTAAATGCCAATAAGTGCCTGCAGCCTGTATGTGTAACTTTGCATCATCTGTTCATCTTCTCCCGCCAAGTAACGACGCTTCCATCCTCAACAACCACGTCAAAAAGCAATCTAATACGTCCTAACACGCCCGAAAACGTCCTACCGTACCAGCAGCTTGTGTGTGTGTGTGTGTGTGTACATCTGCACTTTCCATTCCTTTTCCTTGACAGGTGACCGCCCTTCCATCCTCAACAACAACTTTGGCAAGCACCCTACCCGTACCAGCAGCTTGTGTGTGTGTACATCTGCACTTTCCATTCCTTTTCCTTGACAGGTGACCGCCCTTCCATCCTCAACAACAACTTTGGCAAGCACCCTACCCGTACCAGCAGCTTGTGTGTGTGTACATTTGCACTTTCCATTCCTTTTCCTTGCCAGGTGACCGCCCCTCCATCCTCAACAACAGCTTTGGCAAGCGCCCTACCCGTACCAGCTTTTCTGGGGATGGGGATGGGCAGCCCAAAGGAGGAGCAGAAGAGGGAAGGACGGGAGGCATCCTGGCAGGGAAAGGAGCCCGTGCACCCCGCCTCCATCGTCAGACCACCGTGCGCTTTGGTGCCAATGGTGTGTGTTGAATCCGGAGTGCAGGATTGGTCTCTCGAGTGGGTGTGGGTGTGGGTGTCCATGGATGCCGAGGAGGGGGGGACAGAATGGTATGATGGTATGTTAGTTATGTGTATACCATACTGTGTGAGTGAGTATGTATTTATGTATTACACACACTTTTGCGCACACAGATACGCAAAATAAACGCTGCAGGTACACATACTAACACACAAACAGACACAAACACACAGGCACACGCACAGACACACACGCACACACACTTGCACAATTACGCACACCTACGCAGATGGCAGCAGCTCAGACGGCTCGGACGGTGTGTTGACTGGCGTGGCCAAGAACGGAGATGAAGCAGCAGGAGAAAAGAGCAAATCTGAGATTGCTGCCGACAACGCACTTGCTGAGGTTGATCCACAGGTAGGTGCTTGCTCTTGGGTACGCGTGCGTGTGTGTGTGTTTTTGTGGATGACTACAAGACTGAGCGTGCAGGTGTTAACACACTTGTTAAGGCTGGAATACGTGCGTGCCTCCTTTTTTTCTTTTTTCTTTTTTCATTTACGCAATTTTGCAGTGACCTGCGTTTTTGAGTGTGTGAGTGATGGCGTGAGGTTGATGTGGGACAATTATAGGAGGTGCTGTCTTGCATTAAGTCTGGCAGAGGCATATGCTTGGTTCAGGGTAGTTTAGTCGGTTAACAATTGGATACTTTTCCGTGATTCCTACTGGCGTAGCCAGTTGTTGTTATGAAGGATTGCGTGTCGATGCGTGCGCGGCTCTCAGCAAGGACAGCGTATTGGTGGCGCTATCTGTCTTGTACTTTGACTGATACAGGTGCTGGTCGCATGACAGTGCGACAGTGTGTCGTGACAGTGTGTCGTGACAGTGTGACAGTGTGTCGTGACAGTGTGACAGTATGTCGTGACAGTTTGACAGTGCGTCGTGACAGTGTGACAGTGTGACAGTGTGTTGTGACAGTGTGACAGTGTGACAGTGTGTTGTGACAGTATGACAGTGTGTTGTGACAGTGTGACAGTGTGTCGTGACAGTGTGACAGTGTGTCGTGACAGTGTGACAATGTGACAGTGTGTTGTGACATTGTGACAGTGTGACAGTATGACAGTGTGTTGTGACAGTGTGACAGTGTGTCGTGACAGTGTGACAGTGTGTCATGACAGTGCGACAGTGTGTCGTGACAGTGTGTTGTGACAGTGTGTCGTGACAGTGTGAACCGCCTGCACGTATATCAGAGTGCTCGCTGAGACTGACAGGACTCTAGACACAACGTCCATGAAAGCAGCTTTAGCTATAGTACAAGATCAGCATGCAGATGTTGCGCCTGTATGTGTGTGCCAGTGTCTTGTGCGTAAATCTATGCAAAATTTCAGAGGTGGTCATCTGAGGCCCCAAATTGGGGTGTTTTTGAAATGTGAATTGCGTATGGTGGCCAAGACTGGCAACAATCAAACTCAATTCCCAGAGGTAGCCCTTGCTCTGGACTGCTGATAGCACCTGAGCTTGAATGTCGCCGGTATTGGCAAAAATGTCTGATTGCCTGCAGCGCCTATTTTTGACCACAAAAACTCCATAGCAGGCCACCTACATTACCAAATCACATGATTTTTGGTGTTATAGAGTCTTTATAATAAACAAACATCATTGCAAAAGAACTGGAGTGAAACGGTCAACTAGTTGGGGATGTAGGTCAACAAATGCTGTTTTCCCATGCAAAGCCACCTTCTTAGGGTTTTGGTGGTCACTGTGGGCTTTCAGCCCTGCCAATTTGCACACAGAGCGACCCACATGAATCCAAGCACATCCTCGTGTAACTTATAATGTCAGCCAGCTCCAATCGGGTAAAGGGACAGTGGATGGCTGGCTTCCGAATGCAAAAGGGCACATATTTGGACATTTCCCCAGTTGACCACCTCTGGCAAAATTCGACATGTTTGTTTGAGGTTCATGAAGACATGCTGACCCAAACATTTAATTATATGTCCTACCAGATTCCTACCAGAACACAATTACACACCTATACACACGTACACACACAGACAGACAGACAGACAGACAGACAGACAGACAGACAGACAGACAGACAGACAGACATACACACACATATACGTACACAGGCCCATGGCAAGCCCAAGCCTGGCCACCCCAGTAACCATCCCACTCGAGGCTCTGCATCTTTCGTGGCAACCTCCCTCATCCAAGCGGGCACCCTCAGCAGCTTAATTCCCACCACCGCATCTGCAAGGTGCGTGTTATCGACTACATCTTACCATATATCAAAAGGTGCCAACACACACGCTCCTCAACCAGGCAGGCCCTCTCAGATGAAGTAGTCCCTACGTACAGCACCTCAAAGCCGTGTGCTGTATGTCATACCTTCAAGGGTATGACAAGCACACAGCTGTCCTTGATACTAGTAGCTCCTCCACTGCATAATCTTAAATATTGCGAGGGTCCTGTGTGTTTGTGCGTGTGTGTTTGTGCGTGTGTGTGTTTGTGCGTGTGTGTGTGTGTCCGTGTGTGTGTTTGTGCGTGTGTGTGAGTGTGTGCGTGCGTGCGTGTGTGCGTCACCCGTAATACCATTACTAAGAAGAAGTTGACCCGCGCAGGTTCTTCTACATAAGCAGGCTCCCGTAGTAATCACCGCTTCCCCCCAAAGGCGTGTTGATATTTATGAGTTTGGATGTACGCACATACCTCGTGCAGGCTATCGTTGCAAGCTTGCTGTGCCCTGTGATTAGGATTGGCCAGAACCTCATATGTAATCCGTATATGACCATGCGTGTGGTAATTTTCCTGCTTCCGTAATTGCACCGTATAGACACAGTTATGTATGGTTTTGGCCAACCCTACATCCAATGCCTCACTGTCTTGTCTGGAATAACAGAGGGTTTAGGGGTTAGGGGTTAGGGGTTAGTGATGCCTCATTGTCTTGCCTGGAATTACAGAGGTCAGCGAGGGGGCAGGGGCACGCGCAACAGCAGCATGAACAACAAAGGGCCCTTTCTTTGTTCAAGACATTGAGCATTTGTTTGGCGTCTATTTGCACACACAAGCAGGAGCCAACGAGGGGGTAGGAGCACGCGCATCAGCAGCGTGAACAACAAAGGGCTTTTTCTTTGTTCGAGACATTGAGCATTTGTTTGGCATCTGTTTGCACGTACATGCAGGAGCCAACGAGGGGGTAGGAGCACGCGCAACAGCAGCATGAACAGCACTCATGGTGCGCATCCTCATCAGCAGCGAGGCTACGAAGCAGCAGGTGGCCCACCAAGCTCGCAACATGGGGGAGAGGGCTTGTGTGTGCCGGAGGAGGGTGTGGAGGGTGAAGAGGAGGTGGATGAAGATCCGTTGGGTCCACATGTGCGCACAGCGTTGCAGGTACGAGTGTTTGTGTGTGTGTGTGTGTGTGTGTGTGTGTGTGTGTGTGTGCATGTAATGTGTATGCGTATGTGAGCGTATGTGTATGTAAGTACATGCATTTGTGCATGTGCGTGCACATGTGTGTGTGCGTGTGTGTGCATGTGTGTTTGTGTGTGTGTGTGTGTGTGTGTGTGTGTGTGTGCGGCGTTGCAGGTAGATATGTATGTGTTTGCACGTGTACATCAGTGTGTTTGCATGTGTGTGATGTGTGATGTGTGATGTGTGATATTATACTGAAATGTACGTGTGCGCCTGCTTCTCACCTACGTGTGTGCTTGTACGTAGGTGGTGTTCAGGCAGGGAGTGGGTGAGGGTCTGCTGGCCACATTGGTATGCACAGCAGTACAGGCTGCAGTGTGCACTGTGTTTTTTCTTAACGCGTTTGCTTGCCAATGGTGTGTAAGTCCTCCAATGTACCTCAACACACTGCTCTGCAGTTGCAGTTGCAGGCCGTAGCTGGTGTGCACTCTTCAGCTATTCAAGCCTGTACGTTTGTGCATTTGTAGTGTGTGTGTGTGTGTGTTTGCGGCCTGGTGTAAGGGTGTGGGGTGTGGGGAGGACGGAGATGAGGTTTTGCTGAGTCCACACTGTGCACTGCATTTCACGCACGTGTGCATGTTTGTTTGTGAAAAGGTAAAATACTTGTACGTGTATGTGTTTGTAGTGTGTGTGTGTGTGCTTGCGTGTAGGTATAGCACCTAAAAGTGTAGTATGTGATACGTAGAGAGAGATACAGATGGACAGAGGTGTTTATTTGAGGGGGCAAAGTGTGGGTGTCTGGGATGTCCAAGGTCGTTATACATTAACATTGTTTGTTTCTGAGATTTCCTTTGCTGTACTGTTCCTGCCTTGCCTTTTTATTGTGGTATGGGTAAGAAGTGGCATACCACAGGAAAACGAGCAATATACATGTATGTGTATCAGTACTTTCAGGGCCCTGTCGGTCCTCCTTCCACCAGCCATGCAAACGCTCCTCCCTCCAACGAAAAAAAAGAAAAGGAAAAAACTACGCAGGCAGTGAAAGGCACTCCCCACATTAATTAAGGAAAAGGAGCCAACGCATGTCTGTGTGTCGTTTCTTTCAGGGTCCTGTAGGTCCACCCTACCACCAGCCATTCAGAGGCTCCACTCGTCCCCCAGGACAGTCCTTGGCATCCCTCAAACGAAACCTGAATCATGAAGCGTGGGAGGCTGTGGCGTTTCCAAACAAAGCCGCAGCAAGGGTGCGTTTTGTGTCTTTCGTGCCAAGGATGGTGTGAGGATGCGGGCGAGCGTGTGTTGCACTTGCATGCGTGCCTTTGGCAACGCCCACGTGCGAAAGGAGGTGCACACATATGTGCACCAACCACTGGGCAGGGATGTTTATGGATTGAACCTCAGCAGTTGGATGTTGATGTGCCATGCGCTCTGCTGTATTGTAGATGTGAACGGCCTGTGTACAATGTGTGTGTACAGAGTGTGTGTGTGTACAGTGTGTGTGTACAGTGTGTGTCTACTGTGTTGTAGATGTGAACGGCCTGTGTACAGTGTGTGTGTACTGTGTGTGTACAGTGTGTGTGTACAGTGTGTGTGTACAGTGTGTGTGTACAGTGTGTGTGTGCTGTGTACTTTTGATTTTTTATACCTCCCCGTGTTTTGCTCTTACTGATCTTGAGCTAGGTGAGCCCTTGCATGCATGTGCGCGTGTATATGTAATTTTCTCATGTTGCTAATCTAGGCTAGTGAGCCCTTGAAAGTGTGTGCGCTTGTGTGGTTTTTTATACGACGCTGAGACCTGAGAGTGAGCCATAATGTGAGGATGGGAGCACTGGCACCTACTTTGTAGCATACAGGAAGAGCACGTTGCCACCCATGCAGAATCTGCAGAGAATGTACCAAACATACTTTGTGTTTAGCGAGAGTCAAAATGCCAGAAAGCACTTTTTACCAATTGTAGCTTTTCTAGATGCATAACGCATGTTTTGTTCAAATGCAGGCAAAGTACATTCTGCAGATCATGTACACAAATCGCATTTTGTAAGGGGAGATTTGATTGAATGCTAAAGGCACTCGTTACAGCTTTCCTGGATATATATACGATGTAGGGATGTACGTGACGCATATTTTGTCAAATGCAGGCAAATTACATTCTGCAGATTATGTACACAAATCGCATTTTGTTAGGGGAGGTTTGATTGAATGCTGAAGGCACTCGTTACTAATCACAGCTCTTCTAGATGCATGACGCATGTTTTGTTCAAATTTCAAATGCAGGCAAAGCATATTGCCAACCGTCCCACCCTCGCGGACTATGTGCCAAAACCGCGCACGGTGCTGGGGGGGGATGCCACTGATTTTACAGCACTGAAGTTTGCGGAGAAGCGCCTGAAGGTGGGTACATCTGCAAAACTATTTTGCTCTGAAAATGTTGTGCATCGTGATAAGGGAATTCCTGTCGTCGAGAAGGTGTGCACGGAAATTTTAGGCTGATAATGTACTCATTATTGGCATTGACTGGGAAAGAACACTATTTTGAATTCTACACCACCCAATGAATGCCGAGCCAGATTGTACAATCTAGCAAGAGGGATGGGGTGGTCCTGATGGTCACATAGTTGAGGGTGCTCGCTATTACCCATAGAATCACACACACACACATACACACACACATGCTGTGCAGGACATGATAGCCTCAGGAGGTGGTGTGGAGGATAATTTTGATTATGAGATGGTGGAGCACACTGCGCGGGAGCAGCGTGAAAAGGTGAGGAGCTGGCTTGGGACAGATGGAATCAACTGCACGCAGGCACGCAGGCAGGCAGGCAGGTAGGCAGGCAGGCAGGCAGGCAGGCAGAGGAAAGGGTGATAAAAAAAACATGTAATTACAAAACAATGACAACTCTACACACACCTTGAGGAAGAGAAAGGGAGACACCAAGGTTCGAGCAGCACCTTCCGCAGCAGGAGTGAAAAAATGATTGGGCATTGTGACTTATAAAGGCTGACTGGTTGAAAGTACCTTCCACAGCAAGAGTGAAAATATAGGTTGGCATTGCAAATTTATGAGGCTGACCGGTCGGTCATTGACATAAAAAACACAAGTATGGATGCGTGTGAAGGGCACGTGCAAACACACACAACACTTACTTGCACACATATACACGCGAATGCGCGCACTCACACACACACACAAACACACCCACACTCACGTACAAATTAACGTTCCTGCAGGTGCAAGCAGAGCTTCCTGTGGCTGTGCGCATAGCCACAGGCGACGGAGGGCCTGATCGCGTGTACGAGTTCAGCCATCAGCTGGGGTATGACCCTCGACATTTAGTCATGTTTGAGCACGTGGAGGGAGCGACTTTTTGTGAGGTAAGAGGCGGATGTGTTGTGCGGACGAGCACGTCTTACAGACTGGTCTTGTTAGAGTATGTGGAGGGAGCCGCTTTTTGTGAGGTAAGAGGCTGAGGTGTCAAGGGGACGTGCAACGTGCTCTTACGAGCACATAATAGCAAACCAATTGTGGCTGAGGACAGTCTACACAGGCAGCGCATGACGTGCCCATGTGCGGAGTTAATCAATTAAAGGTTCTCTCTGCAAGTGCCAAAGTTGTTCTGCCTGACATTTATCGACTGTGATGTCACCTGACGTAATCTGTTTTTCCATACATATGTAAATGTGTGTGACCCGCTTCCCTTCGTTGCTGGCCAACCTATCTGACATAAGCTTGTCCTCCATTCACTCATTCATGGGCTTGAAGGTGGATCCTCTGTGTCTACATACAAAGCCATAGTACACATGCAAACACACACACACACATATACACATATACACACACGCACACGCGTACACACAGCTGCAAACACTCACTGTGCTTGCAGCCCTTGTACGGGCACTATCTTGCGCATTACAGCAAGTGCATATACGCACCTGCGCACCCACGCGCACACTTGAGTTTTCACACACACACACACACACACACACACATACACTGTGCTTGCAGTCCTTGTATGGGCACTACCTCCTGCCCAACGGCAAGCTTGCACACTTTGCGCTGGGAGATACCGTGCGTAAAGGCCACAAGGTGCGGCACACTGTTGCATTATGATCTGTAATTGTATTATTCTGCCACATTACACCCCTCAGCATAGATCCAAAATACTTTGCGCTGGAAAGTTTGCTTATTTACGATTCACGCCCTAGAAGTTTTGTCGTCTACTTGTCAGTGTCGTCTACTTGTCAGTGTCGTCTACGAGTGGCGTCTACTTGTCATTTTAAACCTGCAAACAATACGACAAACATACTTGTTAGTCGTTAACTGCGAGATACCCCTACACAAGCAAACGCTCTCCGGCGCATGCTTAAAAGTACAGTGTGCTGGACGACACATGGCAGGGGGGAGTAATTGCATGCTTGTGCATACTCTTGAGTTTAGACCCTTGACCCTTCATGCTTTCATCAAATGCCTTTTTGCTGTACTCAATCTCAACCCCACAGTGCAGCAAATTGTGAAAAGTGCATGCCATCAGTGGCTACACTGGTGGTGCAGCTTCTCATCTGTTTCCACGCTTCTGCATGCGCAGACTTTAAGGGGCCCTAAACTGATGTACTGATCAACAATGCCATATATTCGTTGTGGTAGTTTGACTTAAGTGCAAAAACACAGAGCTGCGCCTCCTTGGCCTGGGAGCAAAAGAAAATTAAAAATCCAGTAAAAACCACTTTTCACACAGGAATTGAGTGAAAGGAGCCATTTTATATAGAGTTTTAAATGATTCCTCACCACACAGGGCTCATATAAATTGTCAACACACAGGGCTCATAAAATTTCAAGACACAGGGATTATTTGAATCCTCACCACAAATTCCCGATCCTTGTACTTCTGCGATTACGTGGTGTTTATCAGTGATGACAGAGATAGGCGTAAGTGGACCAGAACTGTGGGAAATGGTCACACCTTCTTGTCAGGTAGACCATCCTCATTTCTTGTAAAAGAATAAAAGAAAAGAGAAATTATGCAGCTTGTACTCCTCCTGCGACCATGTGGTGTTTGTCAGTGAGGTGCAAGGCTGATCTGATCTAGAAAGAGTGGCTACACATTCTACAGGCAGGTATAGCTCCCACTAGATCTAGAAAGAGTGGTCACGTATTCTACAGGCAGGTACAACTCCCCACCATATCTAGAGAGAGTGGTCACTCCCTTTCTACAGGCAGGTATAGCTCCCCACTAGTTCTAGAAAGAGTGTTCACACATTCTACAGGAAGGTACAGCTTCCCATCCGCCACTCCCTTCCCTGCAAACTGCCCAGGGGGACCAAACACACACACACACAGACACACACACACACACACACAAACACACATACACACACTCCCACACGCACGTGCATACATACACGCTCACACGCACGTATGCACTCACACAAACTCGCTCACACATGCATACGCTTATTCACAAGCGCACACACAAAAAGACACGCACTCACACAGCCACACGGCCACATACATGTATACCCAAGCATAAGCACCCCTATATATATTTCAGGTGGACATCGCCCCCCCGCCTGCCATACCTTTCTCTGCTGTTGACTGGCTAGATGCCCCAGGGGGACCATTGCCCACTACCAAAGCCTTTGTGAACTGGTCGCTACCAGGATCAAGGTGAGTGCATAAGGCTCGCTACCAAAGCCTTAGTGAACTGGTCGCTACCAGGATTAAGGTGAGTGCATAAGGCTCGCTACCAAGGCCTTTGCGAAAGGTCGCTACCAGGATCAAGGTGAGTGCATGCATGCTAAAACTGTGGATGACATTGGGCTGGAATTGTCTGGGCTGTGTGCAAGGGGCATAGGGCTTAACGCATGACCAGGCATTTGTAAATTGGCTGCTGCCAGGAACGAGGTGTGGGTGTGTGTTACGTTTGCACTTGACAGTAGAGGCTGATGCTGTGGCAGTAGTCGTTTAAATTAGGTTAAGAGGGGCAAGAAGTGCACGCTGCAGGCGTTTGCGAAGCGATCCTCACTTTGGGTGATTTGTGCATGTGCCTTGTCAGAATAGGTCGTTTCTGTTCTGTAATCACCAAACTAGAGGCTTTTGAATAATGTATGCTTCTTTCTCTGGGCCGTGCTGACGTTGGGACGAGATGCTTAGGAAAGTGGTACGGAAGTCCACTGCCTCACAAAACTCCTCGCTCTTTTGTTGTAGTACCTCAAGCCTCAGTAGGATACGAACATGTATTTCATCATTTTCTACTTTTACGTATCTATGTTTGGGTGCACAGGACGCGCACAAGCACAACAACAACCGCTGTTCATGCATTCATTTCAGTTGCATTCATGAATGTGTTGCACCCATACAGGTACACCACCTAACCATCATTGCCATCGCTATCATTATTATCATGTTGTTAATGTACCAATCAACCATGTACACATCTAAATTGGTAAGTACATGATCTGCTGCACACCACCTCTCTCCTTGGCCCAACGTCTTAGTCCAACGTCTTGGCCCAACAATCGAATGTCTTGGCCCAACGTGTCTTAGTCCAACGTCTTGGCCCAACAATCGAATGTCTTGGCCCAACGTGTCTTGGCCCAGTGTGTTGGCCCAACATATTTGTTGGTCCAACATGATCTGCACCTCTCTCCTTGGCCCGACATGTCTTGCCACATACCTCAGCAGATCCCCTGTATGTATCTAGTTTTCACCATATTTGTTTGTATATGGGATTTGCGCAGGCACACCACCAACCTCCTCGCCCCCCTGTGTTGCTCCAAACCTCAACAAAGTCTGAAACACGTATTCATTTCTGTATGAGATCTGCACAGGCATACCATTAAAAGCATGTATTAATATGTGTGTGACCTGCACAGGCATACCACCAACCTCCTCGCCCCCCTGTGGTGTCCCATCCCTGCTCTTGGTCCGCCTGCTCCTACCATCCTCGAAGGCGGTACCCCTTTACTGCAGTGGAAAGATCTCACAACTCCAGTGCAGGTGCGCAAAAGAAAAAAGAAAAAGAACGCAGATAGTTTAATCACTACCGGCATGGATTAGGCAAGGATGGTGTTTTGTGTTCTGCACCAACCAATGGCTGCAGGGACATCCCACCTGGAGAAAGAAATAAACTAGTGCAGGTGTGCAGTGAACAGCTGCTGCTGTATGACGGTATGTTGCTGCTGTATGTTGCTGCTGTATGACGGTAAACGAGTGCAGGTGTGCAGTGAACAGCTGCTGCTGTATGACGGTATGTTCCTGCTGTATGAAAAGTATGTACCTGCTGTATGTTCCTGCTGTATGTTCCTGCTGTATGTTTCTGCTGTATGACGGTATGAACCTGCTGTATGTTGCTGCTATATGACGGTATGTTCCCTAGCTGGAGAAGTTTTTTATCTAGGATTTGTTGTTCGACAGGATGTGTTGGAATGAAGAAGCTGCATCCATCTGACATTCAAGTGCTGTACTCTATGCTGTAAATGGTTGTTATTATCAAGTTGTGCTTTTACGCCTATATCTACGGGGAACAATCTCACACCCACATGCATGCACACATTCACATGCCACACACACGCAGGGTGGTGTAACTCTTCCTGCCTCTGTGAGTGGAGCTCCTGTACCACCCATGCTGGCATTACGCAGGTGCGTGGGTGTGTAGTTGAAGTGTATGTACTATGTGTAAGGTTGGACAGAACCATATATATACGGTATTTTAAGCAGGAAATTTACCAGAGGGGGCTAACGGAGGAAATGCCTGAAAATGTGCATTTTTGCATTCAGAAGGCAGCCACTCACAGCCACTTCATCCGATCGACACCATTTTAGTACCAAAGTGTAGCTGGCATTGAGAGCTAC
>Ga0307942_1001843_pt1:0-12500 | contig 17125 bp, 23 predicted proteins | sample OrgLakmetagen175_FD_201846 | JGI IMG/M metagenome (GOLD analysis project Ga0307942, IMG submission 201846) | Saline water microbial communities from Organic Lake, Antarctica - #175 | ecosystem: Environmental > Aquatic > Non-marine Saline and Alkaline > Saline | place: Antarctica: Organic... | reverse complement strand
GTTTCCCACATCATGCCCCTCATTTGCGTAACCGGCTGCTGCTTCCAAGCCGCCTCTGACGTGCCTTTCGACGTCATGCAAATACTAACTGCGTATTATTAAGTACCATTAAAATGGTAGTGTGTACACAGTTTTTATATCTTTTAAATACTCATTCAAATTGTGATCAAGCAGGTCCTGCCACGTTAGCAGTTGAGCCTCCCTTCACGGCTTTTTACTCCTGCCTGGAAACTCCTGCAGGTCATCGACCCCCACACGCACGAGTACATGACGCGCCTGAAGGACGAGCCTGTGCTGCTGGCCCTGGCCCAAAAGGTGGCCGACTTCCTGCAGCGCAGCGGGGACATGCGCAACCTGGCCAAGGTGGGAATTTCCTGACTTTATTTCCTTCCTGACTTTATTTGTCCTTGGGCAAGGTTTTGTGCTGGTGTATGCAACATGTTTGCTAGGGTCGAACTGCATCTTGCTGGCTTTCTCGCCTGTTGAAGAAATGAGGCGCTTAATGTGATCACAAAGGCTGTGCTGAGAGAACTTCAGCGGTTTTAACCCGTTCGCGACAGACTTTTGCTATTATGGTGAGAAAGGCAAAGTCATGGAATAGGTAGGAAGCAATTGAGCAGAGCAGAAGCACGCAGCACACGTTGGTGGTCTGCACTCACCAGCCCTGTTGCCCTTGAGCAAGGTTGAACATGGACTCTGATGCTGCCACCTTTGAGCTAGGAGGTTGCTGTAAGTAAGTCCTGTGACCTCCATCATTCATGTTGAATGGGGTATGGGGTATGTGCTGAGTATGAGTGTTTGCCCCCTCTTTCCCCATCACACACACACACACACACACACACGCCACTAAATTTGCGCGCGCACGCACACCATCAGGTGACACTGCGCCTGGTGGAGCACTTTTATTTCAAGACCCAGGCCGTGTACAACGCCATGCGCAAGTTGACCATGCTGCAGCAGCAGGAGGCTGCTGCTGCCGCTGCCACCACCCCTGCTGAAGATGGAGAGGCGGTGGAGGAGCCAGACGAGGTGGTGGAAGTCAAGGTGAGCTTTTGAGTGAGGGTGGGACAGAGCGTGTAAATGGGGAAGAGGGCTGTTTGGGTGCCTTGCCATGTGCAGTGTACTGAGATAGAATTACAGAGGAGTGTATAGGGAGGACGAATAAGGGTGCGGAAGGGTGCTTTGGACTTACCCTATTAAATAGGTTGAAAGGTGTGTAGGAGACGCAGAAAGATGTGTGCCAAGGGGTGTTTCGGTGTAATATGAAAGGATTAGTAACATATTGACTGCACGTTGCATTTTTTAGATGCAGGTATGAAAGGACTTTAACAGTCCTGTAATATACATTAAGAGTCGTATACCTTTGGGGTTTACGATGAGTGCAGGGTTGTTCACCACAAAGGGGTCGGTCAAAAGTTTTGGTTTGCAAACTTTCACGCATTTTAACTAAACCTAAAAACGCCGCTCGCAAGCTACTAAAAGTTGGTCGAATTTTATGCCCTTTTTTCAAATTATAGGGCCCAAAATTGTAGTTAAAGATGCAGGGAAAAGCCTTAGATGGCCGTTAAACGTTGTGATATTTTGTATACAGATTAATCATCGTATTATATATTATTAAGACAATTCAAGCATGTTTTGGACGAGCATGACCACAGGCATCAGCAAATTCCTCTATCTTAAAATTGCACATTTAGCTGCTCAAACAGTTTGAGGATTCTAGAACTTTTGCACACTTTATCGAACCCTAGCTTTCAAGAAATTGAACTGAACAACCCACACCCGTCTGAACGTTGCCTGTTTACACTGTGTCCATGTTGTGTGTACAAAAGGCTACCCTGTATCGTAAGATTGTGAAGAGCATTCCTTGCAGTTCCAAGTTTGTGCCCTGTTGTACAACCGCCCTGATGGCCATCTGCTTCTAGTGGAGCAAGATAGTCATTGCTTCCTATGCACGTACACACAGGTGCCCTCCGACTACGTGATGGGCGAGGACTCGCACAGCGTGATGCAGTCGCTCGTCTCCGTGATATTCAAGCACGGGGATGAGCGCACCAAAGCGCGTGCCATGCTGTGCTCCATCTACCACAAGGCCATCCACGCCGACTTTTATGGCGCAAGGGATATGCTGCTCATGAGCCACCTGCAAGTGAGTGTGTGTGTGCGCGTGTGTGTGCATATTTGTGCTTGTGTGTATGCGTGTTCAGAAATGCATCATACGGTGTGTTCGTACAATGCCGTATTTCATACTTTAAGCATTTTCCTGTATTAAACAATTTCGGCCATGTCGTGCAATTGCATTTCTTGCCAAATTTCCTGCAAGATTTCTGCCCAGAAGCGGCGTTCCAACAAACTTGTATTGTCATAATGCATTTTACAATATGTTTGGAAGGAATTAACGACACTGTGGGTTAATTTGGGGCGTTTTGGGGTGAATCGGGTATCTGGGGTCAAGCTGGCACCCAAGTTTGCAGAAATGTGACTTTGTATTTTACACGTAGTTTGTGGTCTGCACAAATTTTACAATATTAAATGTCCCTGAAGTCCACATTACACCTTTTTTTTGTGTGTTTGTAGGTGAGTTATGCTTGTGTGTGTGTACTTGCACCAATATCTTGTTCAGATTTGCTTGGCAGGATTGAGATTATACAAAGTGATTAAAGGGCAAGATGTGGCAAAGGCTTGGCTCGTACTGCACCCAGAAAAGCGTCCCACATAGTCTGTCCAGCACATTGGTTTTTGATAAGATTGGGCCTCCTGTATACGACTGCTGCGGCCTGCCACATGCGAAGCCACCCTTTTGTTGCAACATGAACACAGGAATCCATTCAGCACATGGACATCAGCACCCAGATCTTGTACAACCGCGCGATGGCCCAGCTGGGCCTGTCTGCCTTCCGCAACGGCCTCGTAACAGAAGCCCACTCCTGCCTCAACGAGTTGTACGGTTCCAACCACATTAAAGAGCTGCTGGCTCAAGGTGTGTGTGTGGGAGGGGTGGGAGGGGGGTGCGTGTGTGTATGCGCATGTGTGTGTGCGTGCGTCTTTATATGTATGCAAGCTTGCATGCACAGTCCCGGATGTGCTTCGTGCATCTTGCCCTCCTTTTCAAGGACCTGTGTTGTAGCTGCTGTAAACGATTGCCTGACAGCAGCAGCCTTTCCGCAAAGCTCAGATTGTCCGCACTTATGACCAGCACTGTTTGGCTGTGTTTCCAGCTGTGAACCAAAACAGAGGTGCATTGATCGGAGCTGTGCTCGGTAGTGTCTCCAGGTGTTCAGTTGTTTGATTCGTTTGTAGCTCGCAGCTGATGAGGGTGCCGTCAATACAATGCAGTGCACTTGCCTGTTGTGCACAGGAATGCAAATGAGCAAGTACCAGGAGAAGACCCCTGACCAGGAGCTTGCAGAGAAGAGGCGGCAAATGCCTTTCCACATGCACATTAGGTGAGGGACACAGGTGGCACACTGGTGAGGCAGACAGGTGAGGCACACAGGTGAAGTCCCACCGGTGCTGTGGAGATGCACAGAGGCGAGGTCCCTCGCGAACAGTTCCATGTTTATGTGATGCTGCAGCTGCCTCGTCCGGTGCACGTGTGTGTGTTTGTGTGTGCCCCTGCAGCTATCGAGGAATGGCTGTGCAGCGATGCCCCCTGTGTGTGGGAATGTGTGTCTTTGTTATTATGAGTATATGTATGAAAGGGCAAGACGGTGTGCAAAATCGTGGCATACTTGGCATGACAATGCATCTTCTTTCATATTACTGCCCTTTTGTCAATATGAGCTAGCACTTACCTGCTCGGTCGCTGTCCTTTGTGGGTGGCACTTCAGCGTGAAGCCTTATCCTGCGCTTCCCCTTCTCTTGCAATCTTTGGTTTGTAAGTTTGCCATGCTACAATTATACGCTACCCAGCCTCTTAATCATGCTGGTCATATACTACGCTCGTGTGTGCAGCCTTGAGATGTTGGAAAGTGTGTGCCTCATTTGCGCCATGCTCCTGGAGGTGCCCTCCATGGCCGCCAACCCCCTCAACCCCAAGAAGCGCATCATCTCAAAAAGCTTCCATCGCATCTTGGACACACAAAACCGCCAGGTGTGTGCGTGCGTGAGTGTCTTGATTGTGTCACAGGCGCGTCCTTGTGTTGCGCGTGCGTGCGGTCTTCTTGCGTGCCCTCGTTAAAATGCCTGTATGTGCGTAATTACTGTGACTGCCGCATTGCACGTATCTATGCCCATTGCAAAGCTTAGGACCATACAGACTACTTTGGGGTGTATCTCTTATCCTACCACACATGGCATGCACACACATTTATGCTCACTTACAGGTGAGCACGTGTACTAACTCACACATACACACACGCACGTCTGCACAGATGTTCATTGGCCCCCCTGAAAATGTGCGAGACCACGTGATGGCCGCCACGCGTGCACTCATGCGTGGAGATTGGCGCAAGGCCCAGGAGTATGTGTCTTTGTTGACAGTGTGGAACCTGGTGCCCCAGAAGGTGAGCTTTGTGTGTGTCGCAATCTGGCGCGTGCAAAGTGCGCAGGCCACAGACCACACATGCACACGAGCGCTTGGCGCGAGGCGCTAGGACCACCAGGGCTTGTGCATTCTGGGCTACTGTCCTCAAACGGAAGCCACAGCATTGCAGGAGGAGGCAAACCTTTTCCTGTTCCTTGCGCGTGCGCGCAGGACGAACTACTGGGCATGATCCGATCCAAGCTGCAAGGTGAAGCCTTGCGCACATATCTGTTCAGCTTCAGCAGCCAGTACAACAGCTTATCGCTGGACCAGTTGTGCACCATGTTTGACTTGCCGGAGAAGAAGGTGTACAGGTGTGTGCCTGTTTGTATCTGTATTAAGCTCGTGTGTGTGCGGGCCTGCCTTGTGCAGAGACGCCCTTGACCTGTTTCTTAATTCAAAGCCAGCGAGGTTCTGCAGCAAACGGTTTGTGTGCACAATTTGTGTGTGAACTTGTTGACACCACTCACGCGTCTAGCCCCAGGGGATCAGCAACAGAGCTGGGTTGGGGCATTTTGTCTTCCGCGTATTGTTTCAAGTCCTTTATATTCAATGCTGTTGCTGCCTCTCTCTTCCTTTCTTTGCGCAAAAGCCTCCTCTCTACAGAGCATCTAATCGTGCTGGTGCCCTCCCTCCTTCCTTTCTTTGTGCAATTGCCTCCTCCTCACAGAGCATCTAATCGTGCTGGTGCCCTCCCTCCTTTTCTCTTGCCCCTGCGTGCAGCATCGTGAGCAAAATGATGATTGACAGCGAGCTGCAGGGCAGCTGGGATCAACCCACACGCACCATCGTCATGCACAACATGGATGCCAGCCGCATGCAGCAATTGGCCATGCAGTTCACAGACAAGGCCATGGTGCGTATGATTAAAAGTTTTGGCTTGTTTCCAAACTTTCATACTTGTAAAGTGGCCTTGGTGATGGTCTCAGACAAATGTTTGAGCAAATAGGCACCCACCACCTTTTGCACTTCCCCTCCTGTTGTGTTATCAGGCTCAGTGCACTTGACTTATTGTCAGGACGCTTTGCACGGCAGCTGAGAGCCATTTTACATGGATGGTGTGCATGACCAAAAGTCAGGACTACCTGACCTCCTGTGCTTGCACACACCTCTTGCCTTCGCGCTTGCATACACTCGTGCTTGAAGCCAAGCATTCAAACAAATGAACGCAATGTGGTTGGTTCCTTCAAGCAAGTATTAGTTATGAGTACACACAATGGCGCGTATTGCTCATGCCCTCAGGTGATGGTGGACCTGAATGAGCGTGCCCTAGCCTACCGCACTGGCGGCCTGCGCGACAACGATGACGAAGGTGCTGGTGGTCGAAGGCGTGGGCAGCAATGGGAGGGAGAGGAAGGCGCAGGTGGCATGGGAGGAGGCCGAGGAGGGGGTGGGCGTGGGCGTGGCCAACTGGGCATGGTGCGTGCCGGGGGCTTGTTGGGCGGACGAGGGGGCGCTGGGCTAGGGTACGACAACCGTGGGTATGGTGGGCGAGGCGGCATGGGCATGGCAGGCGGGCGAGGAGGGATGGGGGGAAGACTGTCGATGGATCGGTCTGGCGTGTACCGTGCGTATGGGGGTGGTGCGGGGGGCAGCTCGTTGGTAGGAGGCATGGGTGGGGGTAGCGCGTACAGCAGCAGCAGGGGGTACCGTGCGCCCCAATCGTCGCAGCAGAACAGCATGTCTACGCTTGGTAGCCTAGGTGCCAGGCCAGGCATCTACCGTAGTGACAAATAAATGACAGCATGTTTATTCTGTGGGTTCTATGTCTTTAGTTTTTCTGTGTTAGCAAGTTCATGATGGTTTCATTGATCCCTTTGTTGCCTCGTCAGTGGCACTTCCTGGCCTGACCCGGTGCGCTTGTAAGTTTTTTACTGGTTTGCCCCGCTAGAGATTTAGTTACAATGGTTACAATGGGGGATGACTTTCAGCCAGGTTGTTTGGCTGATCGGCTGCTGTCTGGTCTCGGCCAGCCACAAATCAATTCATAAGCTCAGGAATAAAGAGAAAAAGGAGTCTAGTGTTCTGCAGAGAAAGGAAATCATGAACAAGTTGGTTGCTGATCTGTTGCAGCAAAAAGGGTGAGGCTGCTGACAAGTCCTCAAAAAAAGGTGTAAACAAAAAGGAGAAATGTTTCCTCAGCTTGCAAACTGATGGTTTTGCTTGGCAAAATAAAAGAGCATGCACCTCGTTCTGAACATGTTCATCTCAGGATGGTGAAATTCACCAGGAAATTAGTCACTTTTAAAATAAAGTCAATTATGAGTGGGTGACGCTGAGTAGTAGTATAGCTTATTTCAGTTAAAATCAGACAGGCAACGGACCAATATTGGATGCCATGGGTTTAAGATCTTGGAACGACAGGACCTGCCACTTGGTGGCAACTGAGGGAGATTGTTAGCACCTTAGCAACACCGCCACCCGCCACCCGCAGAGCAACCATTCTCATACCGCACTGACCTGAAGCAGGTCACGGCATATTTTATGGCACACACCTCATTGAGATCATGTACGAGATAGATACAGCAACTCAGACTCAGAAGCAGGTAAGTGCACAGGAGGGACGGAAGGATCCCTCCTTTCCACAACCCCCCACACCATCTATAACATACTCACACAACTTGAATGGAACCATTTGATTACTTGGGTCTTGGTTCTTAGAGAGTTAAGAAACTTGCATCTAAGCGAGAACTGAACTTGTCCAGGCGTGCCCTTTCCAGTACCATTACCAACTCCGCATCAGGAGCCTTGCTTGTTTCAGGCTAAGCCTGCAAAGCAATGTCCTGATTCTCATCGATTATTTTACTTTCAGGTACTTTGGTGGAGGAATTTTATGGCACTTCCAGGTACTTTGGTGGAGGAGTTTTATGGCACTTGCAAAATAGCTTTCTTTCCTCAATTTATGAGGGAAGTGGTTTCCTACTGCCTGCGTATCCTTCTCTCTGGCAGGACTGGCTGGGTGGCCACTCGTCACTGTTGCTAAACAGAGAAGAAACAGCCATGCTTGCAGCAAGAGGCATCTCACACATTGTTAAAGGAGTTCATTACCTTGTTAACCACGGAACACAAACTAGGTTCGTGCCAAGAGCGTTTTAGTTGTAAATTGCTCAACCCCCAGTCATACTCCAAATGTCACTGTTGTAGCTATTCAGTGTCCGATTAAAATGCTGCTGCTTTGCCCACCAACAAATAGGGCACAGCATTCATGGGCGTGGTTGGAGGAGCCATATTGTGCGCCTGACCTGCAAGCTGAGAGTGCCACTCAGACGCTGCCTGTGCCACCTGTATCACAGAAATTAACAAAAATGGCAGCGGTGAGCAGAAAGATACAATCGACTTGACAAGGTGGTCACGCTCGGTTTTCTTTTTGCCTTGCTTGATTAGCTGTAAATCAACCAACAAGACAACCCCCTTACCGTATTCTTAGTGATGGTCTCATCTTTGCTCCACTCAGCCTGCGCAGGGACGATTGGAAGCAAGTTACGTTGATTGCCTAAAAAGGTGCACATGGTTTTGTGCTAGTGCAACTTAGGTACAAAGTATTTCAGATATTTATTTGTGGCCCAGACCGTCCTTGACCTCAAAGACAGTTGACATGATGGTGCTTTTTTGAATGAACAAACCGCGGGTAAGGTTGTGAGGATAAATGCACGTTGCTTCTTGTAAGCATGACTCGTTTTTACTGAATCGCTTTTTTGTAGGGTTGGCCAGAACCATATATTATATATATGTATATATATATTTATGGTGTATACATGGTATTTTGGCAGGGAAATTACCAAATATACGGTGTATGTATAGGGCTCTGGACAACCCTACTTTTTGCTTACCTGAGCCGCAGCTAAAGCAGGAGCGCCTGTCTGTCTCAGGACGTCATTCACAAGGCTCGTATGACCTGACATCACAGCTGCCAGCAGTCCCACACTCTCACGGGCCATGGCATCTGCTCCCGGAACACACCTGCAGGAGAGGGGAAAGGCTTTGAAATGGACGGGAGCGTGGGACTCACATTACTTTTGACTCAAGGTCTGGACAAGCAAACTTCCTTGCAAGAAATAATACTTGTGACCACTGTTGTTAAAGAATCCAAATGGTCATGCGAACTCACAATATAACAGTGAAATTTGTCAGCAATCAAGCATGCTGCATAGTTCTTTAAGTGGCCTTGTTTGTACGGAGTATACCACCGTGCAGCATGCATGTCAAGTTCTCAGCATTAGTATACACCGTTAAGTGGATTAGAGTTTCCTGGCTTACCCTCCCACCCACTTTAATTATGCGTGCATAAGGGAGCTAGGTAAGGTACATCTTGCGTTTAGCATGAGCATCGGCCAGATCCGTGAAAACTTGATTTCTGATATTTCATACTGTCTGCATACGTCACTCAGTTCAAAATATTCTGTACATATAGCATACACAATTCTTGCGATCAACGGCAACTGACCAGACCTACACGCCACACCACACAACAGGCACAAAGAACCCCAGCCACTCGATTGCGCACAACATCAGAGGCTCTCACCCGCGCGCTAGCAGGAGAGGTAGCTCCCGCCTCATGTCCAACTCAGCCATGCACGTGCCCAGTGCTGATAGCTGTCGCGGGGACAGCTGGGCTGCATGGTTGAGCATGAGGCGCGCAAGGGGCTGGGCGGCATCATGCATGCCCACTCCCACTAGGCCACGCACAAGGTCGAGGGCGAGGTCGGCCACGGCACCCAAGGGAGAGGCTGCAGGAGTGGAGTGGGTGTACGAGGTGTGTATGTGGGTGTGCGTGTACGTGCATGTGTGTGAGTGAGTAAGAGTGCGTGCTTGTGTTACTCCCTCGGCGATTCCAGGGCCAGGTAGGCCCAGGTACATCAGGGGAAGACAGCAGATGAATAGAATGTATGCATTTGGTTTCAAGCAATTCCAGGCGCTGCTGATGTGCGGAGAGAATGGAAAAGTTGAGCTTCAGGGCAGAAAAAGGTTCAAGACGGGGAGATGCTGCAATTGAAAGGAAAGCAGCAGAGGTGGTGCTGTAACAGCTCACGACACGCTCGTAGGCAGCAGTTGTGGTAGCGTCAAAGTGTACATGAGGGCCATCCTTTGCCATTTCACACTATTCTGCACTTAATTGAGGTAGGCCCACACTCCAAATTGAGCTTGCCAACAAGCATACGCCTGCTTCTACACATACAACACACCTGGAAAACTACTTGGAGGAGGAGGCAGGGAGCGCGGAATGGAGGACGCAGCTACGCTAGCTGCTGTGCGTGCTGCTGTGCTAGTGCCTGCTTGACGCAGGGGGAGCATCCAATCTAAGTCTTCCTCGTATGGTTGGCCTGCGGCGACAGGATTTGTTAAATGCACTTTGGATGTAGGTGTGTGAGAAAATGTGTGTGTGTGAGTGTGTGCCTCTGTTTGTGCGCATACAGTAATTTACAAGCTGTGATGCTTTCCACGTGCACACAAGTATGCCAACGTGTGGTGTCTTGTTCAATCATTAGACTAGACGTGGATGCAGTAGGTGAGGTTGATACATTCTATTTTTAGGGACCGAGGGAATTTGTACATCTCTCTGTGGTGCACACAAAGTAGTTGCAGTTGGGAAGTCTTAAAGTAAAGGTCAAATGTGGTGTACGTATATATGACAACCGTGCATGTAACCGGATCTGACCAACCATGCTACGTGTGCTCAGAGCACGCGCTACTCTACACACACGAACGTTCATCACACGATCTGCGCAGTGCTCCCTAAACCATTCTCTGTCTCCCTGTATCACAAAGTCAGGGCTAGCCAATTCCTTGATAACATCTGGCTGACCCTTCCATCAGCTCAACAAGTGTACCACACTTATAAACCTTGCCTACAAACTAGAAACGAACCACCAACCTACCAGCAAGCGGCTGCGTGGAACTGGCCATGATGGGAGCGCCAGCAGTCATGGCAGAGCTAGTCACCCCTCCATTGGCACGTGCTGCCTCAGAGGCACCTGTGTGTGGGTTGTGCGCGTGAAGAGATGTGTGTGCATTCCTGCACTTTTACTTGTATCTTGTATTGTATGTGTGCGTGTACGTGTGTTTGTGTGTATGCACACGCATGCACAAAAAAAGTGAAAACGCGACATGAAGAGCCCTGTTGTTTATGGCTGTGGGGGCGCACACATTCCTCAAAGCCAGCCACTGCACCTCAAGGCTTGAGCCTGCTCACCTGACCAGGATCCAAACGCTGCCGAGGTCACAGGAAAACGAAAGGTGCCGTCCGAGGGAGGGCGGCGTCGGAAGCCTGCTAGCAGGGCCTCCACTGCCTCTACAGCCTGGCAGTGTATGAATGTGTATGTATGTGTAAGTATAAGTGTGTGCATGCATACAACTTATGCATTGATATATATCTGTGTGTAAAGTAAGCTCAAGCAGAGTATCCAATTGCATCGGACAGTGATAACTTAAAAAAAAGGGCACACTCATATGCCACCAGTTTGCGCGTTTAGTAAAAAGCTTGTAGAATACTACCCAAAATACTACCCAAGCACGGAGTACCTTGTTATCAAGATGCACCAAAAAGCACATACGCAAGCAACAACTTTTGTGTACCGACAACCCTCGTCTTTCCCCTCTTTCCTTTAACCCCTCTCCCCGTTCACCACACAAGCCTGCATACTTACACACATTCAGATCACCCACCATGGGCCAATGCCTGAGATTCACGCGCAACACCGCTTCCTGCATCAGGCTCAAACCGGGCAGGCCCAGAGCTGCATTAGCGCCCTTGAACTTGTCTCCGTCACCTCCTCCGTTAGCTAGGAAGGTGGCCAGGATGCCGTGGTGGCTGGGGTGAAGCGCATCCTTGGCGTACTGTTGCGTATGAGCGTGTTCATGTGTGATTGTGTGATTATGTGTTCTCCTGTGTGAGTGGGTGTGTACATGTGCGTGGGTAACGTGTTCCTCATGTACGCACGCACGTCTGAGTTTGTGTGTTACAATCAAGGAATGCACGGCAAAAGCTCACTCCCCACAAACATGCATGCAGGTGCCGCCCTTGAGTAAAGGTCCAACACTCCCAGCCCCTTGCAATCTAGTAACCAGTAACCCATGCAACTCATCATTTCCCACACCCTTTTCCATTTCGAGACACACTTATCAAGCCAGACGTCCACTCACCATGACAGCGCCCTGCACGTTCCCGGATGCAGCGATGCTGATGGCACGCAGGACTGGATGCTGGCCTAGAGGCAGTGCCAGCACCTGTGTGCATCATAGCAGCAGTGCACGGCAGCAGGAGTTGAGCAGATCTGTACGACAGCAGATCTCAGGCACAGCGTTTGCTAATCCTTCACCAGCAGCGGCAGCACGCACATATTGGTCACGTAACTTCCCCCATCATAACACACATGCCACATACATACCCACACATCTCACCTGAAAGTACTTGTACCTGCTCACACGTTTAAGGCACGCTCCCCCCCCATCACTACACTCACCTACCTACCCTTAAAGCCCACACACCTGCGCACACGTGTTGGCCAGCCACAGCACCCCATCAGAACACACACATCTAACCCAGATCCCACACACCTGCGCACACGTGTTGGCCAGCCACAGCACCCCCTCTCTCGGCCCCAGCAGCATCAGCAGCCCTGGGGGCCTTGGCAGTGAGGGCGGCAAAGGGCCTTCGCTCAAGCCCGGCATGCCCCCTGCCCCGCCCCACAGCAGCTGCACCTCGCCTGCCTCTTCCCCCTGTGCTTCTGCAGCGGCTCCGAGGGAAGATGATGAGGGCAGGGCAGAGGGCTCGGCAAGCAGGCCCAGGGCAGCAACCTGCGCACATGGCATAGTAGTCATGTGCGTGTATCCATGTGTATGCTTGTGTATCATATATATTAACGATATTGATGACATTGCTGAGGGTGTATCAGGGGCTATCACCGGAACCGCGGGTGTGCACGTCTCACACATGTTGTATGCAGATGATCTGACTTTGCTGACTAATGAGCCCCGTGAT
>Ga0307942_1001840_pt1 | contig 17129 bp, 19 predicted proteins | sample OrgLakmetagen175_FD_201846 | JGI IMG/M metagenome (GOLD analysis project Ga0307942, IMG submission 201846) | Saline water microbial communities from Organic Lake, Antarctica - #175 | ecosystem: Environmental > Aquatic > Non-marine Saline and Alkaline > Saline | place: Antarctica: Organic Lake... | reverse complement strand
CTCTATCTATCTCTCTCTCTCAACATATACACACATCTCTCCCTACATGCAGGTGGATTCCCGCTACCAAGAGGCGTTCAGTGCTTTGCATGCCATTGTGGATGCGCTGCACACCACAAACACGGCGCTGGTGGCACGCCTGGAACACGGCCAGAAGCATGCACAGGCCCAGGCAAGTCAGGCTGTGGTGAACATGCGCTTGTGGGCTTATGCGCACATAGGGGTGTACACTGTGCATGGGTGCTGAAGGACATTCAATTGCTGCGCTGTGCCCTTTTGCGTAAGGCATGCTTTTGCTTAGGAGCCCCCCTCTGGCGATTACAGCCGCTATGCTGCGCTAGATCATTGGGTTGCACGACATCCCTGCACCGTGTTTCCTTTTTGTTTTCTTGTACTTGCTTAGGAAATGGGATGAGTGTAGGCGTGTGCTTTGGCTTTTGGCTGAAATTTTGGGTGGCACACCACAGAGGCCCGAGTACTCGAATGCCTGCCAATTCGCCAGGCGTTGCCCGCCAAGTTTTGTTTTTTCACACATGCTTCCATTGTGAAGCTGTTCACGCAAAAAGGAAAGCGCACGTAACGCATTCGCTCATTCGCATATATATGACTAACACACACACATACACACACACAAAACACACACTGGCCTCTATCATTACCACCTTTTAGCAGCAGCTCAAGGCGCACACACACGCACTGATATTCAGCTCATGATTACAGGCCTCCAACATTACTACCTTCAAGCAGCAGCTCAAGTTGTACACACATACACACTGATGTTTAACTAACATTTGTGCAGGCTGCTGTGAGCAGCTCAAGTCGTACACACATACACACCGATGTTTAACTAACATTTATGCAGGCTGCTGTTGTTTCCTGCTTAGAGCAGCAGATCCAGACGCAGGCAGCGAGCTTGGAGACCAAAGATACTGAACACTCCCAGTTGCAGAGTTCTCACGAGGCGCTAAAATGGGATTCTCAGCAGACCATTGAAAGCTTGAACAGCCAGAATGCGGTGAGCTTACCTAGTTTCTCATCCTTCTTTCATCTCGATTGTAGATGCTTTCCCCCCCCTGCATGGCCATACACGTGCATATTCAAGTGCACACACACCCTCTCTCTCACACATACACACACAGATCCATATTTACAACACTCATTACCAAACAGTCCATGCCCAAAATTACAGATCCTTGCAGAAGAGGCTGACAATTTTAGGACTCGTTTAGAAGAGGAGGAGGCAACCTTTCATGACCTTTTGAGCGAACGAATGGCATCCTCCACTGCTCAGGTGCGTTTCACCCTTCTGTACCTTTCTGTCGCAGCTGGGTGCAAAGTCCTGTCAAATCAATTCCCGCTTGTTACCTACCTTGCTTTTTGCATTGCAATGTGTTACAAAGTCTGGTCCAGGTAGGGCCAAAGCCTCTGCTATTGTACATGGAATCAGCTCTGAGCGTTTTAAAACAAAATGGTGTTATCCAATGCTACTGCTTGAGACAGATCTATAAGTGTAACGAGATGGTGTTATCCAACGCTGCTGCTTCAGATGGATCTAGAACTGTCATACCTGCATGGTGCAGTGAGGATTGCCAATCTAATACATTGGGCCATGCTTACTCTGCAAGCTGTGTCTTGTTCAAGTGAGGCCTGACTTCTAGTTGCACACTTGTCTGTATATACTTTGCTCATTATTATACTTAACACTTGTCTGTATATACTTTCTTGCTCATTTCTTCTCATGCTTTGTCACGCCGTGAGTTAAATCCATAAGAGCAACTAACTGCCCTCACAGGTGGCCAGCTTATCTGATGAGAGGGACGATTTACACCAGCGCCTGCGGTTTCTGGAGAAGCAAAACGCGCTCGTCCGTCATGAGAACAGCAGGTATGTGTACATGCATGGACATCCAATGAGAGAGACAATATACACCAGCGCCTGCGGTTTCTGGAAAAGCAAAACGTGCTGGTCCGGCATGAGAACAGCAGGTATGTGTGCATGTATGGACATCCAATGAGAGAGACATTATACACCAGCGCCTGCGGTTTCTGGAGAAGCAAAACGCGCTCGTCCGTCATGAGAACAGCAGGTATGTGTGCATGTATGGACGTCCAATGAGAGAGGCAATTTACACCAGCGCCTGCGGTTTCTGGAAAAGCAAATCGTGCTGGTCCGGCATGAGAACAGCAGGTATGTGTGCATGTATGGACATCCAATGAGAGAGACATTATACACCAGCGCCTGCGGTTTCTGGAAAAGCAAAACGCGCTCGTCCGTCATGAGAACAGCAGGTATGTGTGCATGTATGGACATCCAATGAGAGAGACAATATACACCAGCGCCTGCGGTTTCTGGAGAAGCAAAACGCGCTTGTCTGTCATGAGAACAGCAGGTATGTGTGCATGTATGGACATCCAATGAGAGAGACATTATACACCAGCGCCTGCGGTTTCTGGAGAAGCAAAACGCGCTCGTCCGTCATGAGAACAGCAGGTATGTGTGCATGTATGGACGTCCAATGAGAGAGGCAATTCACACCAGCGCCTGCGGTTTCTGGAAAAGCAAATCGTGCTGGTCCGGCATGAGAACGGTGTAAGTACATTACATTTTTTTTGCATTGTGAGATGGCAGTGAATTATTCACAAGCAAACAACACGTTGAAGGAACTCGAGAGAAATATAGATTCAAAGTTAAAGCAAAAGTGATATGAGTGCTTATACTTTGGTTTGCTTCATGAACTGGAGTTCAAGTGAAACACACTGAACGCAGCAGTTTCCAAGGATGAACATTTGATTGTCATCCTATCTAGCTGTGTTAAATTGTATGCTCTCCTCCTTATCCATGATTGCAACCGCAACTCTTTTCCTGGAATTCATGCTCGTCCATGTATTACAGTGCTTTTTTTGTACCTCATGGTATCTTGGGCAACTCATTGTCGCCCATATTTCACAGTACTTTTGTTCCACGTGTGTGCTTCCTTGGCCAGTAGGATATCTTTGGCAATAAGAACACCTGCCTTGCTTTCAAAACTCCTATGCAACTGATCAGCAAATTATTTTTTCCCTGCACGGAATGTTGTCAGTGGTGCCCTGTTTGCAGGAACCATGATGGCCATGTCCTTGTATCAGACCTGATATCATATCTGTATCATACCTTGTATCATACCTGGAACTGCTGCTGAGAGTATCATACCTGATACTGCTGCTGAGAGTATCATACCTGGTACTGCATATCATACCTTGTATCATACCTGATACTGCTGCAGTATCATACCCGATACGGTGTATCATACCTAATACTGATGCAGTATCATACCATCATACCTGATACTGCTGCAGTATCACACCTGTATCACAACTTGTATCATACCTGATACTGCATATCATGCCTTGTATCATACCTGATACTGCTGCTGAGAGTGTTTGTTTAATAAAAGTAGAAAGCCAAGGGCCTCTTACTGTTCTCTGCTGCAGAATCCCCAAAATTGCCCACACAGCCGTGCAAACGGACCCTGTAGACCAGGGGTCGATAGCATATGAGAGGGAGGACGAGGAGGAGCTAGAGCAAAGCCACGTGGGTGGCCTGGACCGGCTGCCCACAGATGCTGCAGTGAGCAAGCTGCACAGTAGAGGTGTGTGTTTTCATTGCACAAGTGAGCTGTATGCCGCATTGAGCAAGCTGCATGGCAGAAATGTGATTGTCAACGTTCAATATGTAGCCTTGGGTCCTATAACGTGCTGTATTCCTCGTGGCTTTCTTACTTGGAGCTGTTTTCAGTTCAAAAGGAGCGCGTGTTCAGTAACCTCTCACTGTGCCAAAACATGCCAATGTAAAGGTGGCGTCACTACCACTAAGAGGAAAAAAAAGCCTCGAAACCTGGGCGGCTTTGCGGGCATGCTGACCACGGACAAGTCAGGCCGTGTGCGCGGCCCGATGTGGACCACCAATACCATTTCACAGATCTACCTGGACAAGACCATAAATGTAGGGTTTGACAGAGCTGCTACATGTGGCCACCAATACCATTTCACAAATCTACCTGGACGAGACCATAGGTGTAGGGTTTGGCAAAGCTGCTACATGTGGACCACCAATACCATTTCAAATGTAGGGTTTGGCAATGCTGCTGCATGTGAGATCGTTCATTCAGAACTTCCCTTCCAGATTTATTTTATGTGAGAAATAGATGTGTCTGGCATCTGCCAACCACAGCATGCACGGCCCTAGCTGCCACAGCACTTGCATGCACAGCACAGCCCTATCTGCCACAGCCCTAGTTGCCACAGCATGCACGGCACAGCCCTAGCTGCCACAGCACTTGCATGCACGGCACAGCCCTAGCTGCCACAGCATGCACGGCACAGCCCTAGCTGCCACAGCCCTAGCTGCTACAGCATGCACGGCACAGCCCTAGCTGCCACAGCCCTAGCTGCTACAGCATCAGGCTACCCACGTGCTTGACAGCTGGGGCTGTGCTGATCAAAGCGTTTGTCTCTGTCATAGTGCGTCATGGTCTTAGTGCGTCTTAGTGCGTCTTAGTGCGCGTCATGGCGCGTGGTGCGTTATGGTCACTGCCTCAGTGCGTCTCAGCGCGTCACTGTCTTTGTGCGTTCGTGCGTCTGTGCTGATCAAAGCGTTTGTCTCTGTCATAATGCGTCATGGTCTTAGTGCGTCTTAGTGTGCGTCATGGCGCGTGGTGCATTATGGTCACTGCCTCAGTGTGTCTCAGCGCGTCACTGTCTCTGTGCGTTTGTGCGTCTGTGCTGATTAAAGCGTGTGTCTCTGTCATAGTGCATCATGGTCTTAGTGCGTCTTAGTGCGCGTCATGGCCCGTGGTGCATTATGGTCGCTGCCTCAGTGTGCCTCAGCGCGTCACTGTCTTTGCGCGTTCGTGCGTCTGTGCTGATCAAAGCGTTTGTCCCTGTCATAGTGCATCTGTAAGCGCCATGTGCCAGAGAGATACAGAACATTGTCCGGCGCTTTGCCGTGCATGCTAGCCTAAATGATGCTTGGCCTGGGTACGCTGTCATGCTTTTCTGTCAATTCATTGATGTTTTCTCAGTGATGTATTTTAATGTAATGGTTGCTTTAGCAGTCCTGACATGCCTGTGGTGTTGGAAAGGGTAACACAGCATGGTTGCGTCTACAATTGCTTTTTGGTGACGTGCTGAGGAGAGCAGCATTTTTTGTCACGTGCTGAAGTTGAGCGTGGATTTCTGCTGCTGTACCTCACGTGTGCTTTAGAAAGCGGGGCTCCAAGGAGGGTATCGAGTGCAGCCATCAGTCAATGCACGAGTCGAAGAGTCACTCTGCAGAGAAACCAACCCTTGCTGCATGCTTGACTGCAGGACGTGGTGTGCGATCGAGAGAGTAACCCTCGCAGCTTGATCTGCAGCTTTGTACATGATTGGCACCTGACAAAGTGAGTGGGAAGAGAAAGGAATGGTGTAATAACACAATCCCACGTATATTATATATTTAGGGTTGGCCAGAACCATATATATATATATACGATGTATTTATGGTATATATGGCAGGGACATCACCAGATTTACGGTCATTTACGGTGTGTATATGTATACGGTTCTGGTCAACCCTACGTATATCTGGAGGAAAAAGAGCCAGGTACTCAAGCATTCCTTCACCGCAAAAGAATATATGAGGAGCATGAGGTTTTTTAGTCGCCCTTTAATCTCTTCCCTTCCAGGTAATAGCCAGCGCACGTTTATATGTAATATGTAATATGTAATAAGGGCAGTTTCATGGCGCATGCTTCTTTCCCTTTCCAAAAAGCTGTAGCGATGAGCTGAGGTATCAGGGCAGAGACCCGTTGGATAACATATTTACAAATGTGTGTACTGTGTCAATCTCACGGGCGACTGCATTACATATGTCTGTACTGTGTCCAATCTCACAGGCGACTGCATTACATTCTACATTTTACAAATGTGTATGCTGCGTCAATTTCACGGGCGACTGCATTATATATGTCTATAATGTGTTCAATCTCACGGGCGACTGCATTATACCTGTCTATACTGTGTCTAATCTCACGGGCGACTGCATATGCATTTAGCAGAACAGGGAAAACACTTTGTTTGGCATGGACTCTTTTTGGGGCGCGTGATAAGCGTCCAGCTCAGTTACCATCCTTACATGAACTACTTACCATCCTTACATGAACTCTGCTCACAAGCTTGATTTGTGTCTACTTTTTGTAGGTACGGACTGCGCCACTTGGCAGACTCCAGCCTCCTAGACCTGATTGCTAGTGTACGCCACCATCAGAGCACTAGCGCTCGAATAGGCTGGTTTGCGCAGTTTACCGGTGAGGAGCATTGGGGGCAGGAACCGCGGGGCTTGCTCACTTGACTTGTAGGCAGGAACCAAATAAGGAGGCGCAATTGAAACGGCAAGGATATTGACTGGAAGGGAAGTGTACTGGATGCAAGGACCCTCCTGCAAACTTTGATAATTGCATCGTATAAACACACACAGACACACACACACACACGCACATGCATGCATGCATGAACACACACACATGCATGACCACACACACACACACACACACACACGCACAAACACAACACACATGCATGAATACACCCACACATACGCTTGCACACAGGCTTGGACGGCGCAAGCGAGCCCCCATCGTCCTCCTCGCAGCACCTCTCCTTCTACCTCTTTGTGCTGATGCAGCTCATGTGGCCTGCAACCATCCAGGCCGCCTTCCCTGATACCTCCAGGTAATCCTGCGTTCTGCTGTGCACCTCCCCATGCAAAGATGCGTGCCCTGATATTAAGCCTAACTTCCAGGTGATCCTGCGTTCTGCTGTGCACCTCCCCATGCAAAGATGCGTGCCCTGATACTCAGCCTAACTTCCAGGTGACTTGCTTTCTGCTGCACCTCCCCATGCAAAGATGCGTGCCCTGATATTAAGCCTAACTTCCAGGTGATTCTGCTTTCTGCTGCACCTCCCCATGCAAAGATGCGTGCCCTGATATTAAGCCTAACTTCCAGGTGATCCTGCTTTCTGCTGCACCTCCCCATGCAAAGATGCGTGCCCTGATATTAAGCCTAACTTCCAGGTGATCCTGCGTTCTGCTGTGCACCTCCCCATGCAAGGATGCGTGCCCTGATATTAAGCCTAACTTCCAGGTGATCCTGCTTTCTGCTGTGCACCTCCCCATGCAAAGATGCGTGCCCTGATTTTAAGCCTAACTTCCAGATGATCCTGCTTTCTTCTGCACCTCCCCATGCAAAGATGCGTGCCCTGATTTTAAGCCTAACTTCCAGATGATTCTGCTTTCTACTGTGCACCTCATGCAAAGATGCGTGCCCTGATATTAAGCCTAACTTCCAGATGATCCTGTGTTCTGCTGCACCTCCCCATGCAAAGATGCGTGCCCTGATATTAAGCCTAACTTCCAGGTGATCCTGTTTTCTGCTGCACCTACCCATGCAAAGATGCGTGCCCTAATTTTAAGCCTACTTCCAGATGATTCTGCTTTCTGCTGCACCTACCCATGCAAAGATGTGTGCCCGGATTTTAAGCCTAACTTCCAGACGATTCTGCTTTCTGCTGCACCTCCCCATGCAAAGATGCGTGCCCTGATTTTAAGCCTAACTTCCAGATGATCCTGCTTTCTTTTGCACCTCCCCATGCAAAGATGCGTGCCCTCATTTTAAGCCTAACTTCCAGATGATTCTGCTTTCTGCTGTGCACCTCATGCAAAGATGCGTGCCCTGATTTTAAGCCTAACTTCCAGATGATCCTGTGTTCTGCTGCACCTCCCCATGCAAAGATGCGTGCCCTAATTTTAAGCCTACTTTCAGATGATTCTGCTTTCTGCTGCACCTCTCCATGCAAAGATGCGTGCCCTGATTTTAAGCCTAACTTCCAGGTGATCCTGCTTTCTGCTGCACCTCATGCAAAGATGCGTGCCCTGAATTTAAGCCTAACCTTAAATTATCATACTTTCTGCTGCACCTCCCCATGCAAAGATGCGTGTCCTGATTCTAAGCCTACTTCCAGATGATTCTGCTTTCTGCTGCACCTCCCCATGCAAGGATGATTTTGAGCCTTAGTGTGTTGGGGGGCGAAAGGGTAGTAGGTGCGCTTCTGTGCTGTGGCTGTAGCTTTTTGTGGCTGCAGCTGTGAATACTGCTGTGTATGTGCGGTTGGGGGTGAGGATGTACGTGGGAGTCAGTGCAGTTGTAGCTGGTTGTGTCTTCAAGACTGTTTGTGTGGCTAAATGTTTGCAGGATATTATTACGTAGTAAGTGTACGGACTAGTCCGAGATGATCTCTGGCTCCTTTTTTTGCGCACACCATTGTGGCCTGCTTGTGCTATGCATGAATGTCTGGCACGCTGTGTACTTGCTTGCAACAAGGGTAAGCGCTTTGTTTGTCAGTCTCACTCCAGCTCGTACAGAATGCTCCGTAGACTGCCATTTGTTTCTTTGTACCTTTTCATTCCCACACACACCATTTCATTCCCAAGTGTATATACTCCATGCCTGCTCACTGAAATCTGAAATCCTTTCTATCAACTGCAATCCTTTTTGCAACCCTTTGCAATCTTTTTTGCAATCCTGTTTGCAATCCTTTTTACATTTTGCTTCTATCAACAGGAGCCAGGTTCATTCAGTTCAAGCCTGCAGCCCCCCTCCTCACTATACTACCTACCTTGTTTCTTTGCACAGCATCTGTGTCAATCCGTGGAGGGCGTGCCACTTCCTGCATTATTTTCAATAGGAGCCAGGTTCATTCAGTTCAAGCCTGCAGCCCCCCTCCTCACTATACTACCTACCTTGTTTCTTTGCACAGCATATACTACCTTGTTTGCACAGCATATACTACCTTGTTTCTTTGCACAGCATCTGTGCCAATGCGTGGAGGTCGTGCCACTTCCTGCATTGCTTCCTTGTTCCACGTTCTGCCCTCAATTTAAACCCTCAACTCTGCGTTCGCACTTCTGCCAGTCTCTACTTTTACATCCTTCATCCTCTTTTCAATACCCCCTCCTGCTGCCTCCTACGGCACCGACCAGCACCAGCCCTGAGAGCACCCCCTCTGTGGTTCAGCACGTATAAGCTATGGCAACACGCATGACCAAGCACTCGTTTTTTCCCCTTTTGTACAGGTACCATTTCATAGGGCGCCATCTCTGTGGAACGCACATTATTGCTGGCAACACAAATGAGGTGACACGCGCACACAAACACACACACACACACACACACACGCTCACACACACACACGTATGCTGCTCCCTACGGTTTCAGCTCTGAGGGCGGCACTTCTGTGGCAGGAGCCCCCTCTGACATGCCTGTGCTGGTACGGAATCAACAAGCCGTTGAAGCCACCAAGGCCATTTTCAGGTGCGTTGGTTGCAGCTCTTGACTTGATTGGTGGGGCTTTCCTTGTTCTTGGAGGTGCAACTCCCGTGCTTAAAAGGCTGGCAAGACGTTCGACCAAGCGGAAGTGGCGCAGATGAATGGGCTTTGTCCAGCATCGTGGGCTTTGGGGCATTAGCGCGTGTAATTGATGGCTTTGACAATTACACGTGTAAATGTTAAAGCCATCAATCTTCAGGTGCACCGGCTCTTCCAGCATCGAGACACATGGAGAACTTGTGTTTTAATATGTGAAACCCATAAAATGTTGGGTATGCTTGTACATTTAGGAATGAGGGATTGGGGGTTGTTGTGCGCATTAGGCGCAGTCATGGTGTGCATGTTGACTGTTCCAAATACCAAGCAGACCTTGAATTAAAGCTGCGGAAATCCTGAGTGATATAATGGTGATTGCTCCAAATACCAAGCAGACCTTGAATCAAAGCTGCAGAAATCCTGAGTAATACAATGGTGCTTGTTCCAAATACCAAGCAGACCTTGAATCAAAGCTGCAGAAATCCTGATTGATACAATGGTGATTGCTCCAAATACCAAGCAGACCTTGAATCAAAGCTGCAGTACACCTAAGTAATACAACCACACGATGACTGCATACATACACACCCTTTCCCCCTCCTACCCACATACACACTAATACCTTGGCAAGTCTGAGGCAGCCCCTGCTGCCCTACTCATCACCAAGTATAAAATACAACATAGGGTTGGCCACAACCGTATATACACACCGTATAGGACCCGATGTATGGTAATTTTCCTGCCCAAAATACCGTACATATACCGTATGTACCTATAAATGTATGGTTCTGGCCAACCCTATGTATTTTATCTCAACGCAGCCCCTCCCACCCGTCTTACACCAAACACACATACACAGACACCACACACACACACTCACGCAAGCACACACACATACACGCATACACACAAACACACATGCACACACATTCACAAACACAGGTACCTAAACGACCCTGATGCCGTGCCTGCTTTTGTTGCACGCCACTTGGAAGCTCCCACTGTGATTGCCTCCCTTCTGCCTCCCTCTGACACCGCCCCTAGAACAAGCAGCAGGCAACATTCAGGTGGGTGTGGGTGTGGGTGTGCGTGTGTGTGGTGGTGGGGGTGTCAGTGTGGGTGTGGGTGTGGGTGTGGGTGGGTGGGTGGGTGGGTGTGGGTGTAGGTGTGTGTGGGTGTGGGTGTGGGTGGGTGGGTGTGGGTGTAAGTGTGGGTGTGGGTGCGCTTTTTGTATCTATTTTGCCCTTGCATCAATGCATGTGCACGTCTGTAAGTGTGTGTGGTTGTGTACTCATGTGGCAACTGCACACATAATGTGTGTGTTTACCTCCACCATCCCTTGAAAAGGCAGCACCCTGTGGCTCCTGTGTCCATGTGTGGCAGTGCATGTGCGTGCGTGAGTGTGCGTTTGCGTGTGTGCTGCCTCAGTGTGTCTGACTGCACGTAAGTTGAAAGTCCTCCTCTCGTAAAGCTGCATGTGCGTGCGTGAGTGTGCGTGTGCATGTGTATTGCCTCAATGTGTCTGACTGCACTCAAGTTGAAAGTCCTCCTCTCATAAAGATGCATGTGCGTGCGCGAGTGTGCGTGTGCATGTGTGTTGCCTCAATATGTCTAACTGCACTCAGGTTGAATGTCCTCCTCTCTTAAATCTGTGCACGTTGTAGCTTGCAAGGTTAGGGCCGTGTTTAAGGGCAAGGGATTAGGTGGCAGATCTTCAACGCTCATTGTCACAACAGAAGCTCATTTGTAAGGGTTGTCCAGAACGGTTCGCGCTAATATGCACCGTATATACATGTGATATTTACTTTTTACGCCCCACATATACGACCGTAGGAGTATTCCTAGGTTTGCATACGGCCACACGGCAGACGGTTTTTTATTTAGTATGCTCGTATGTATACAGCATAAGTATGTATACAGAAATCCCATGTCAGTCCTCGGCCAGCCCAAGTCGTTTTCAATGTATCCATTCATGTCCTGGTCAATGTATCCATGGCCAATGTATCCGGTCCTGGTCAATGTATCCATTCATGTCCTGGTCAATGAATCCATGGCCAATGTATCCATGGCCATGTAACCATGGCCAATGTATCCGGTCCTGGTCAATGAATCCATTCATGTCCTGGTCACAGCTGGTCCTCCCGTGTTCCATTGCTCGCATATATGTACCTAGTCCGCCCTCCTTCCTCCTGTCTGCCCTCCTTCCTCCTGTCTACAGCTGTACATAGTCCGCCCTCCTGTATTTCATTCCTCTAGGGTTGCTCTGTTTGTTTTCCTGGTGACAAAGGTTTGTATAGGATAGTGAAAGTTGTGCGGACTTTTTCAATGGCACGAACCCAAAACTGAACAACCCTGGCTCTTACCGTCATGCACAGTCGCCGCTGCCAGGATGAGCTAAACTTAATGCCCTGGAGACCCACTCCTGCCTCAGCAATAGCCAATGTTTGCAATGTCTGTGGTGTACATGCTCACACATACACACATACACGCCCGTACACACACTCGCCCATACACACACACAAAGGGTAAAGGCAGCACAAACAAATGTGCGTGAGCAGCAGGAGCAGCTGATGCAGTGCAAACGCCTTTTGGCAAGAAGCAAGCGATATAACAGACTGTCCACGCATTGCCTATTTGGCGCTCCAGGTGATGCACGCTCAGCAGCAGTGGGATCAGCAACCGGCGGGGCAGGGGCGGGAAGTGGGAGCAGCAACAATTTTGTGGTGCCTCTGGATCCGCTGGTCAAGGTAGGAGTGTGGAGAGCGGGTGGGGGGGTGCTGTGGTGTATGTGCCTGTGTGCGTGTGTGTGTTCATGTATGTTTGTGAGTGTGTGTGAGTGTGTGTGTGCATGTATGTTTGTGAGTGTGTGTGCGTGTATGTGTGTGTGAGTGTGTGTGTGATTGTGTGTGTATGTGTGTTTGTGTGCGTGTGCGTGTGTGTGTGAGTGTGTGTGTGTGTGTGTGTGTGTGTGTGTGTGTGGTGGGTTGATATGGATAACAAGCGGTGTCAGGTGTTATGCTGTACACTGAACGTTGCCTGGCCCGCTTCTGTCTGCACCGTTCCACGGCTTGCAGCAACATTGATGCGCCTGCCCTTTCCCTGTCAGCATCACCTCACAGTTCTACCAGATCAGCATCACCTCACAGTGCTACCAAATCAGCATCACCTCACAGTTCTACCAGATCAGCATCACCTCACAGTTCTACCAGATCAGCATCACCTCACAGTTTTACCAAATCAGCATCACCTCACAGTTCTACCAAATCAGCATCACCTCACAGTTCTACCAGATCAGCATCACCTCACAGTGCTACCAAATCAGCATCACCTCACAGTGCTACCAAATCAGCATCACCTCACAGTTCTACCAGATCAGCATCACCTCACAGTGCTAACAAATCAGCATCACCTCACAGTTCTACCAAATCAGCATCACCTCACAGTTCTACCAAATCAGCATCACCTCACAGTTCTACCAAATCAGCATCACCTCACAGTTCTACCAGATCAGCATCACCTCACATTGCTAACAAATCAGCATCACCTCACAGTGCTACCAAATCAGCATCACCTCACAGTTCTACCAAATCAGCATCACCTCACAGTTCTACCAAATCAGCATCACCTCACAGTTCTACCAAATCAGCATCACCTCACAGTTCTACCAGATCAGCATCACCTCACAGTGCTGCCAAGTGTCATCAGATTCGGGGCAGTCATTTATTTTCATAAACCAACGAATAAAACAGGAACAAACCACGCAGGCAGTGGAAGCCACTCCCCAAATGTTTTGAGGAGAAGCAGCCACTCAGGCATCAGGCACCGTACACTTAAGAATTATCTGTACTGAAACTTATCTGTACACTATAGATCAGGACCACACTGTACACTATAGATCATCAGGACCACATTGTACACTTAAGAATTATCTGTACTGAAACTAATCTGTACACTATAGATCAGGACCACACTGTACACTATAGATCATCAGGACCACATTGTACACTTAAGAATTATCTGTACTGAAACTAATCTGTACACTATAGATCAGGACCACACTGTACACTATAGATCATCAGGACCACATTGTACACTTAAGAATTATCTGTACTGAAACTTATCTGTACACTATGGATCAGGACCACACCACCAGCCTGGTCAGCTTTGGTGGCTTCACCAGCTTTCAGTTTCCCGCAGTGCTCGCAGGCGTTCATGGCTGACTTGATGCATGCATGCCCGAGAATACTGTTGACCTCACTACCTAATGTGACCGCACTTGCAGGCATTCATGAATGAGTTCCATAAGCGCATGGACAAGAACATTGCCCACCTGAAAGCACTGTTCAAGGTAAGCCCTGTTGTAAGCAAGGCAGTGGTCTGCAGGCACACCAGAGTATTCCTGCACCTTTCTAATCGTCTTGCAACCTCAAGGTAAAAGCTTCAGGCGCAACTTTGCTCTCAACCTAAAATATTACACAGAGACAAATACAAGGGGGTTAATTAATAGAAGCAGGATGTGTTGTTGCTTGTGCATTGCTTTGGCCTCCAACACAGAGACAAAAACAAAGGGTTGAATTAATAATGCCCACAAGTTGTTTTGTCGTGCTTTTCATTGCTTCGGTCTCAAACAAGTGACTGCGACAAAACAAATTGCCATATAATCTCCGGGTATGTATGCTTGCCATCTCAGCCATCATGTCGTGCATGCCACTAACACAAGCACACTAACATTCACACACACACACACACACACACACACACACACACACACAAGCACACACATACACACATACACACATACACACACACACACATGTGCGTGCGCACAGGCTGGAGACCTGGACCGAGATGGCAACATCAACTACGACGAGTTTGTCACTCTCATGCATCTGGCCGCGCCAGATATTACGGTGAGAGGGTGCATTGGCTCCTTGAATGCACACAGTGTAATGCAACATGAAGTGTGAAGATGCCGCGCCGGCACATCACTTCTTCGTGGCGTTCTGGGTGTAGAAAGATCAGTGTTGTGCACATACGGCGTCATTCAAAAATGGCACCGTAAATAAGGATCGTAAATAATGGCGTTACTGTCACTAAACTCTGACGATTGACGGCGTAATTTACTATTTTCACCGTCAATTTGACATAAATTACGCCGTCAGCGTCATTTACCATTGACGCCGTCAAGCGTCAGTTGCACAACACTGAGAAAGATAAGTGCTCCAGAATTGTGCGGCGCGATGTGGTTGCATCTGGAGCTAATGGTATGATGCAGTGACTGTGCCCCACAAAGACAACATTCCTCTTGGGAAGCAGTTCGATGAGGCTTGGGAAGTTTTGGCAGGGGAAAGAAGGCACTGTCAGAATACACTGGATGAGGTGTCTTAGGAATTCGAGGCAGGAGGAAAAGGTGGTCGTGAGAAGGCGTAGTACGATGAGTTTAAGGGACGAGAGGGTGCGTAGTTTCCCATCAATCCGTGCATCACAGTATGTGTCATTACTAGGGTTGGCCAGAACCGTATATCTGCACCATAAACGACCGTATGTATGATAATTTCCCTGCTAAAAATACCGTATGTACAACGTATATACCTATAAATGTATGGTTCTGGCCAACCCTAGTCATGTGTCATGTGGCGCAGGTAGTAGGATCATATCAGCGTTACTTGACATAGGCATAGAAGTAGCATGCATAGGTAAGTTTTGGGTGGGCCAGAACCATATATTTACACGTATATACGGTGAACATACGGTAATTTAAGCAGGAAAATCACCATACACACGGTCATATATGATGTGTATATACGGTTCTGGTCAACCCTAGTAACGTTACAAGCTATTTATGCCTCCGGGGCATCTGAGCGGAAACTTAGACATATACAGACCAGACATATACAGATATAAATAGATCAGCACAATGATGCATAGACATATACCATACATAGACACACCTAGGACAGACCAGCACGATGATACATAGACATACCTACGACAGACCAGTAGTAGCATACATAGACATATACAGACCAGACATATATATAGATAGATAGATAGATCAGCACATTGATACATAGACATATACAATACATAGACACACCTAGGACAGACCAGCACACAAATAATTGCAATGGTTGCCACAGCTCTGGTGAACGCTGCTACTTCCAATAAAAAGCGTGCATGCAGTGACACACACGCGCACTCAAATCCACTGCTTCCGGATAAGCGTGCGTGCAGTGGCACACACGCGCACTCAAATCCACTGCTTCCAGATACGCGTGCGTGCAGTGGCACACACACGCACTCAAATCCACTGCTTCCAGATAAGCGTGCATGCAGTGGCACACACGCGCACTCAAATCCACTGCTTCCAGATACGCGTGCGTGCAGTGGCACACGCGCGCACTCAAATCCACAGCTTCCAGATAAGCGTGCATGCAGTGGCACACACGCGCACTCGAATCCACTGCTTCCAGGAGCGCTTGGTGACCAAAGCTTACTCAGAAGCGGTTCGAGACCAACCCACTGGATGCTACCTGGTACCGTGTGCTACCTTTGTGCACGTGGCCCGCAACTTTGGCTTTGATCGCTGGAAGGTGTGTGTGTATGTGTGTGTCTGTGTGTCTGTGTGTGTGTGTGTGTGTGTGTGTGTGTGTGTGTGTGTGTGTGTGTGCGCGCTCTTAAGTATCATGGTGGCATGTGTCCGGCAAACAGATACGCATTTTCCTGTAACTCAGGCTTGGATCACTGCTTTGTTTGGGCGTTTTCAGTAGCTAGTGCTGCCGACAGTTAATACGGTGAAGATGACACTCAAACTCACACATATAACTCGGTTAATACGATGAAGATGACACTCAAACTCACACATACAACTCGGTTAATACGGTGAAGGTGACACTCAAACTCACGCATACAACTTTGGCTCCGGCCTTTGAAGAAGTGCGTGCTTTGGTGTGGTGCCTATAAATCTGCCTGTGAGTGTGCCTATAAGGGTGCCTAAAAGTGTGCTACGTTGCGTTGAGCGCTCAGATGCACACATGCGCACCTGCACATGCCCCGCTTCTTCAACACTCCTTGCAATTGCCATACCATTCTCGAGCAGTCTACACACATTGCCAGTTGGAACTGAGCCATATCTTCTTACCTGGTCACGGGTGTGCTTGCAGCAGTGGATGTGATTTTGTTTGTCTCGTCCGTGCTCCTAGTGATCTACCGACCCGTCAATAGATAGAAACGATAGAAGTGACACGTCCAATCCTGTGTCTCTTCCTCTGTTTGAACAGACGCAATGTGCTGGCTGACTCACGCACACGCATGTAGGTGGATGCCACGCTCACACACATGCACGTAGATGGATGCCACACTCACACACACACGCATGTAGGTGGATGCCAGTCACACACACACATGTAGGTGGATGCCAGTCACGCACACGCATGTAGGTGGATGCCAGTCACACACACACGCATGTAGGTGGATGCCAGTCACACACACGCATGTAGGTGGATGCCACTCACACTCACACACACATGCATGTAGGTGGATGCCAATGGCTTCCCAGCCACATTACCTGGCATGGGTCCTGTGGGGGGGTCAGCTCTTTTAGCCGAGGGCGGAGTGCCGGCTCTGCTGTCCGCCCACAAATGTGAGCGCATTTTGTTTGTTTTGGCTGGGCGCCTTTGTATGTCTAGCT
>Ga0307942_1001838_pt1:10000-17135 | contig 17135 bp, 14 predicted proteins | sample OrgLakmetagen175_FD_201846 | JGI IMG/M metagenome (GOLD analysis project Ga0307942, IMG submission 201846) | Saline water microbial communities from Organic Lake, Antarctica - #175 | ecosystem: Environmental > Aquatic > Non-marine Saline and Alkaline > Saline | place: Antarctica... | reverse complement strand
CCTCCTCCACACATGAGCTTCCTCACTCCTCACCAAGTATTCATGCACTGCCGTCCATCCTGGGTGCTGCGGCATCTCCCATGCTACTTCAGCTGCTGCCTTCCAAGTGCGAAACGTCTCCACGGCCCCACCTTCAGGCTGAGTAAACACCTGCAGCACTGTCTGCGCGCCCTGCTGGGTGCGCTGGAGCAAGCCTGTGTGTGTGTGTGATTGTGTGTCATCATATTTGTGAATGTATGTGCGTATGTGCACGTGTGTGGGAGACCGTGTGTGTGTGTGTTTGCGTGCGTGTGAGCATTTGCATACGCATGTGCGTGCACTTGCTGCTGCAGACGCTTTAAGCTCCGTAATGCATACCTAGATGTCAAACCTTACCCAAACCCCCTTGCAACACACACGCAATAAACACACGACACCTGCTCACTTGCGCATGCATGAGAGTTTTCTGTTGAGCTTTGACCCCTTTCTCGGGGCAGAACCCTATATGTGTATACAGAAATACGTGAAAACGACCACGTATGTGAATACACACAGCACCTGTGCTTGCACGTAAGCTGACATACACATACGTACGAGGTAAATAATTGCAGCCACCCCTGCCGCACGCACACACATGCAAACATAAATGTATACGAAAGAAATGCACACGCAAACTTACATGCATACTACTAAAGGAATGCACACGCAAGCGTACGTAAGTGCGTACAAAAAAAAGCGAACTCACCTAAGGGCTTGTCCAAACTCACTTGGGCCTGAATATGGGAGGTTGGAAAACCCATGTTTTAGTGGACAGGTCAAGGAAATGTAAGGGCCCATTACAGGAAGTTAATTGGTGCTATGTACGGTTGGCTAGAATTGTATATGTACACCGTATATGGCCTTATGTTTGGTGAGATCCCTGCCACATAAACAGTATATACACCGTATAAGAGCCTTAAATATGGTTCTGGCCATATACACCGTATATACACCTTATACATATGGTTCTGGCCAACTCAGTGATACACCGTATATACACCTTATACATATGGTTCGGGCCAACTCAGTGATACACCGTATATACACCTTATACATATGGTTCTGGCCAACTCAGTGATACACCGTATATACACCTTACACATATGGTTCGGGCCTAATCAGTGATACACCGTATATACACCTTACACATATGGTTCTGGCCAACTCAGTGGTTTGTGCTCAACATATGGAGTGTCGCAGTGCGGTGCAAGATGACCCATCGTTCATGGTAACGACGCAAAAACACTTTCAAGCCAAAAAAACACGCATTTGTATCCCCCCTTCTCCCCATAAAACACACATACACACACGCACGTAGGAATGCACGCATGCACACACCCACCCACCCACCCACACGCACACCAGCCCTAACACAAACACACACACATACCTGCTTGCATGTGTACACGAGCCCATGTGTCATGTTGCTGTCTGGATACCAGGCTCGGTGCGCATGGTCATCATACACCACACGCTCCAACAAAATGTCCCGCAGGTAGTCCCACTTGTGCTTGTGCTTGCCTTTCATGTTCAGGAGATCCAGCAGCTGCGCGTGTATTTGAGTGAGTGCGTGTGTGTGTTTGTGTGTATGTGCTTTGTGTGTGTGTGTGAGGGTGTGTGTGTTTGAGTGAGTGTGTGCTTAGGTGAGTGTGTGTGTTTGAGTGTGTGTGCGTGTGCGTGTGTGTGTGTGTGCGCGTGCGTGCGTGTGTGTGTGTGTGTGCGTGTGCGTGTGTGCGTGTGCGTGTGCGTGTGTGCGTGTGCTGTGTGTGTGTGTGTGTGTGTGTGTGTGTGTGTGTGTGTGTGCGTGCGTGCTTGCATGTGAATGAAAGTAAAAAGTGGAAAGCAGAGCACAACGATGCAAGGTGGGAAGCGAGGCAAGAAAACGCAGTGCAGACAAAATAAGTAGGGTTGGCCAGAACCGTATATCTGCACCGTACATGACCGTATGTATGGTGATTTCCCTGCCAAAAAATACCGTATGTACACCGTATATACGTATAAATGTATGGTCCTGGCCAACCTTAAAAATAAGTCGGGAGCAGCAGCAGCAGTGTATGTTAATGGTGTGTCGTTGTGGGGAGTCACTGGAAACAGGGTCATAGCACCACATACCCACAGGTGGTGCAGCCGTGTCACCTGCTACCCCACACCTGAACTTATAAAAATGTAAGACCCTGAAGGGTTTTGCCCCTGAACTTGTTAAAACATCAGACCTTCAGGGTTTTTGCCCCTGAACTTTTCAAAACATCAGACCTTGAAGGGGTTTTGCCCTTGACATTCCAGTTAATATGCCTTGAGCGTGTTGAAAGGTAAGCAAGGACAGGCACGAGGATAACAAACACACATACTCACACATGCACAGGCAAAAACCTTCCAGACGCACTGAAATACACACACTGAAACACACACTGAAACACACTGAATTACACACACTGAAATACACACACTGAAACACACACACTGAAACATACACACTGAAATGCACACACTGAAATACACACACTGAAATGCACACACTGAAATACACACACTGAAACACACACACTGAAACACACACACTGAAACATACACACTGAAACACACACACTGAAACACACACTGAAACACACACAATGAAACACACACACAGTTCAGGAACACCAAACACAAGACTGTCCACCACACACTGTTACCCATATGACATACGAGAGGGCTGACCAGAACCACAAATTGAAAATGCACACGCGTTGTAAGCTGGCCGGTAGATCTGGAAATATGGGGTCACATATAGTGTACGTACACGGTCTTGACCAACCCAACGCATGGGGTTCAAATTCAATACCTACCTTTCCCTCCACTAAGCGGTTCTGATCCCCGTACAGCACGAGGTGCTTCATCTGTTCCACTGCAGGGGTGTGAGAAGGCATACAGCTTTGAGCAGCAAGTGGTGTGTGCGTGTGTGCGTGTGTGTGTTTGGCAACTAACCATGCATGCAAGCAAGCAGTAACTCCAGCATGAGGTGCCTCATATGCGCTCCTATCCAGCTCTGACCTTAAGGACGTTCGGTCAGCAAACAATTGCAGCAGAGTGTGAGATTTGCGCTAGTCATGCATGCCTGTAGGCTGCGCAAGCTTTTCATGCACACGTGATGCTTCGCTGAAGACGTGCTGCACTGTGCTGCTCTTATGCAAGGGTGAAGCAAGTATGGGTAGCTGCCCTGAAAGCCTAGTGGCCCGTGGTCAGGCCAGACTCTTCGGGGTCGCGGGTTCAAATCCGCCTGGTAGCGTGAGTACTTCGCTGTCTGACAGCTCTGTCTCCGTTTCCTTAATCCATGCTTGTGGTGTAATCACCCTTTGCGTATAATTTTGGAGCAAGTACGTGGGCCACTCTGGACACCATGGCTGTGTTCTTATGCAAGGGTGGAGCAAGTAAAGTGGGCCACTCTGTACACCATGGCTGTGTTCTTATGTTCTTTTGCAAGGGTCGAGCAAGTACGTGGACCACTCTGTACACCATTACTGTGTTCTTTTGCAAGGGTGGAGCAAGTAAAATGGGTCACTCTGTACACCATGGCTGCGTTCTCCTGCAAGGGTGGAGCAATGTGTGGGTCCCTCTGTTTTCCTTTTCCTGTTCTCTTTGCTGACCATCGGTGGCGCTGCCGCCAAAGAGTAAATCTAGGCCAAAGCAACCGCTGCATGCAGCTGTTTGTTTTCCAGCTTCAGAGCACCCTTCCTGTCTTTGTACTTAGTTCTGCCACAATTTATGGCACTGCTGCAAAAGTATTGACTTGGGCAAAGCAATTGCTGCACCCACACCTACTTCCCTATTTCCCCCCCTCCTGTCCTTGCACACTAACTGTACTATAACTAAGGGTATGCCAGCCTCTAGTCAAGGCTCGACGTCACTGCTGTCAAAGCCTAGACGGCAACAAGGGTGTCCATTTTGGGGGGGAAATCAGGGGAAGTTCCCTGAAAATTCCTTAAAATCGGGAAATTCGACCGCATTCTTTTTATAGTATTATAAAGTATTTTTGTGTAATGTAAACGCAAAATATGGCACATCACGATGTCACAATCTTGTTCAGGGAAGTGTCAGACTTTCCTTTCTTGACGCCCCAAAATGGGCAGGCAATTTGTGCATTATTTTCTTAATACTATCAAAATATATAGAACTTATTTCCGGCCAATATGATGTGTGTATGCCTGTCCAGGCAATGCACCATGAGGGATTTTCCAAACACTTCCTACAGCTCTTTTCAGTCCGGTCTCCTCACGATAATTAATAATCAATTATAAGTAATTATTACAAGTAAACTCCTTCGGCCCAATCCGCGCAAGTCTTAGAAAGTGATTTTCTAACCGTAATGCACCAACTAGGGCCTATATCGACGAGCCTCGCCCTCGACGACGCTCGTCGAGCCTCGCTGGCAAAATCATACACCCTAGTTACCCATGCTAAACTATAACTATAGGCAGTATAGTACTATAACTAGTAATGTGATGTCGCCGAGCTCTGCCAGATATTGCGGTAATAATGCTGCAAAAGGCTGGACTCGAGCCCAAGTGAAATAGGCACAAGTTGTAATATTTCCCCCATCATTCCTTATCTTCCACACACCAGAGTGCTGATGCTCATCTGTTGAGATGCTTCTGAAAGGCAAGTTAGGTTCACGGCGATATTTGCACAAATTGTTTCCTTAATCAATGTCACTCCCCCTCCCTGATCTTCCACACACCAAAGTGGTGATGCTTACCTGTGGTGATGTTGTTGAAGGGCACGTTTTTCACAAACCAAAGTGGTGATGCTTACCTGTGGTGATGCTGTTGAAGGGCACGTCTGGACCCAAGTGAGCTTGAATGTCGCGCAGCCGCTGGGATGTGATATTGCCAACGTACTTCAGCTTTGTCAACTCGTCCTTGTAGTGAGGGTAATCGCACTTGCGGTAGTCTGAGATGGCACGCTGCGTCTTGACCTGAGGGGTGGTGTGTGTGATAACAATCACACTTTTAATCACACATTAGTGAGGGTAATCGCACTTGCGGGATTCTGAGATGGCACGCTGCGTCTTGACCTGATAGGGTGGTAGGGTGTGTGCGGTTGCAAGTCTGTTTTTTGCCCAGGAAGCAGCTGGATGTGCAAGTCAAACTGGCTGTGAAGACATGCGCAGCAAACTGACACCTGCGCCTGCCTGCTGAATTACATGCGTGAAGAACACCTGCACCCGAAATCAAGATTTCGCAAGCTTGTTGGCAGCACACTAAAAGCTTCAAACCCAAATCCCAAACGCACATGAAACTGCCAACCTAGTCTCCTATAATTACTCACGCCTAGCTAGGGCTTGGAAGATGGAAACCTGTCATTCGCATTGTCTGAGTACACTGCCTTATTTAGGAACAAGCAACAGCATCTCCTGACAATGCACCTGCGATGTGCAAGTAGCAGACAGTGCCATGTTTCAGGCTTCTCTAAAAACGATTTTTTTGAAATCTTACTTCTGCACTGCAGCACATTCCATTGAAGTCAATCCAAGCAAGCTACAACCTGTATGCTGTTGAGGTTATATATCGGAGGTCTTACACCCTATTGGCAAGCTAACGCGTTGGCTTGCCAATAGGATGTAAGACCTCCGATATATAACCTCAACAAATGCTTCTGTAAAGTCATAGATGTCTAGAACGCAATGTCTGGTCATCGATCTGACTGAAGACACAGACTCAAAACAGTGTCATCTACACAGCCGTGCATGTTGCAAAAGCTACCACTTGCATTGCATTTGCCAGTGGTGGCCACTTTTGCCTGATCGAATGCGCCTTACACCTGTCTTATCATCCTCACAACCCTACACAACCCTACATTTCACACCAGCCGCCACTCACAATAAATTTGCCAGTGGTGGCCAACGGAATGCTGTCCACCGCTTGCAGTTTCCCGTACAGGTCCCTCTTGACGGCCCGTCCCATCAGGCGGAATGACCCAAAAGAAGCCTCGTTCAAGTGAAAGGTGTCGTTCTTGTCTGTAACGCTCACGTCCGGGAGCTTCACGTGTCCGTTCTGAGGGGCACAATCACACGCGCACACACACACACACACATACACACAGGTTTACACATGGATTGTTAATAAAGTTAGGAGGGTGGAAAACAATGGAATACGTTCTGCTCAGTATACACACACAAGTAGTTGTATTGTTCGTCTTAAGGCCAAGGCGAAGTGCCAAGGCGAAGTGCCAAGGCGAAGTGCCAAGGCAAAGTGCCAAGGCAAAGTGCCAAGGCAAAGTGCCAAGGCAAAGTGCCAAGGCAAAGTGCCAAGGCAAAGTGCCAAGGCAAAGTGCCAAGGCAAAGTGCCAAGGCAAAGTGACAAGGCAAAGTGACAGTGTGAAGTGCCAAGGCGAAGTAAAAAAATGAGACAAGGCGAAGTAAGTGAGGAGGGAGCAGGATGATAATGGTGAAAATTATGGGTTCAGAGGCAAGCAAAAACACATTGATGCTCAATTCAGGGTCATGCATTTAGGTTGTTTGCTTAACAAACAATGAAACTTTGCTTTCGCATTCAAGCCAGATGACTTGAGATGGTTTTGAGCTAGGGAGAGGGGTGAAAAGGAAAGAGAGTGTTTTCTTGCACAGCAGCCCCATCCCGTGATTGAGTATTTCTTTGCGAATGGCAGCCGTTGAGTTTCTTCCTTCCTACTGCCATCTGGAGCTCAACAAAACATGCGTCTTCTGTTTGCTCTGTACGGCAGGTATCCAGCGATCCAGTATCTGCCACATAATTTAAAACACGAATCAACCCCAAGCTCAAACACAGGACCCCAGTCCAAAAGAGATTACAGTGACGGCTCGCGACTTTCTGTTGCATTTTGCTTCTGGTGCTCCATTACTCAACCCAGCTCTGGACCAGAGCATCATGATGGCTGAGAACCTGTGTAGGCTCGGCAAGGCATAAGCCGTACAAGGCCAACTAACTAGGTTGTCACTACTCCCTTTGCAGTGAAAATAAGATGACCACACATGTTTTGATTTCCACAGTCCTATAGCCACGCGCCATGTGATGAAATGAACTCACATGAAGCTTGAGGACAAGGTGCCCTGTGGGCTGGACTCGGTGGCCAGGCATGTGACATGACAGCAGCGCTTGACCCT
>Ga0307942_1001838_pt1:0-5000 | contig 17135 bp, 14 predicted proteins | sample OrgLakmetagen175_FD_201846 | JGI IMG/M metagenome (GOLD analysis project Ga0307942, IMG submission 201846) | Saline water microbial communities from Organic Lake, Antarctica - #175 | ecosystem: Environmental > Aquatic > Non-marine Saline and Alkaline > Saline | place: Antarctica: Organic... | reverse complement strand
GGCACACGCATGCACTGCAACACCGAGAGCAGGAAACCATGCTTGAATGTGCATCCCTGTGTAGAAGGACATGCGCACATGCACTGCAATGCTGAGCAAGAAACCATGCTTTAACTGTCCATCCCTGTAGGGCACCTTGTGCACGTGTGCTGCAAAGCTTAAACTGTGCTGGCACCATGTTGCTCATGGTCAACGAGTGCTCATCTCTTGTGACTTTCTATGCTCACAGAGACAGGATGGACGACGCACTGACGCTGTATTCCAGCCGGTTCTTCAAATCAGTCACGGACGACCACGACATCAAAGACAAGGGCAAGCTTCAAATGCTTCTGGGCGAGGACAAAAGGCTGACCCAGGCTATTGCCCAGACACTCTCACAGCTGAATGCTGTGCAGGTCTCAGTAGCAGACATTGGAGGCACCTTGGATGCTGCATTCCACCATAAGAATTTGAGTAAGCTGTCACAACATGTGGGATGACGCGCATGCATGCAAGCACGCATGCAACATGCTTGAGTTTGGCATGCAGCCAAATTTCTTCCTGGTCCCTGTTTTCTGAGCTGGCTTTGTGTTTGGGAGTATGAATATATAGGGTTGGCCAATACCGAAGTTTTTACGGCGTATATACGGTGTCTTTTGCAGAAAGCTATGAATACATAATCCCAGCAGCATGTAGAACAATTAAGTATCTGATAAATGTGCACGAGGACCACTTGCTTTCCTAGAACAGCTTTGTCCGAGCTTTCACAAGGCCCTCATTGTATCCACTGCATACCGCACACATACGCCTCTCACCGCACAGGCAGGGTGCACGCCAACTCAGATACCGCTCTCCGTGAGAAGATGCAAGACCTTGTGACCTCTGGTGCAACCAAGCTGCTGGCATCCGAGTGCCCTCTGGCGTGCCTGATCATCGACAATTACGAGGCATTTTTGAAGCTGCTCCCAGGATATCAGGTATTTCACTGCACAAGGAGATATCCGCCTAGCCAATCCTTTGCTTTTGTAAGCACAGGGTTGCCAAAGATCAGCATGCTTCTTGGATGTCCTCAAATTGAAGTTCTGTGCTCATCATCATCAAGCATGTTCATGTTGCTGCTTACTCATCCTAAGCTGCACTAGGATTTGCTGCTTCACTATGCGCATGAGCACTCCGAGCGTTAGGCTTCAAGACAGTGCATATATTGGGAATTGTCCTTTAAAATAAGTATTCTTGTCTGCCAAAGCCCTTATAGAGAACTGCTCATCAAGTGGGGTATAAGAACTTCACACCCCAAACCTACGGATCAGGCAATCAATGGTAAATTAATAAGCTGGAAAGGGGATACATCACCCATGCATCCAGCTCCACAAAAACATCACACCCAACGTGCATTGACGGCCCCTTTCACACTGTCAACACTGCACAGCTCTTGCAATGCACTGCATCGCTCTATGGTATACCCTACAAATTCCTTGTGAAGCGGAATTGCAGCATAATTGGGGCTTCTGCCTGAGAGTGGAGCAGCTGCAAGAAAAAGCGTACTAAGCATGGATACCATCTGCCTGCACCACACTTCATCAAATGGCACATAGAAAACTTTGCACTCTTGTACATCCCAACGAGCTAGCAGACAGTGCTAAACACTTGTAGCCAGCATTTGCACCTTGCATTGCACGAATTGCTCCACGCTCACTCCCTGAGGTGCTCTTTTAAAAGGGAGCCACACCCAGCCTCTACCATCATCTTTCTCTACAAATGGGCAGACACACTTCACTTCAAGGAGCATCTCAGAACCACCTCCTACCAACTTTGCATCTGCTGGCTAGGCAGCGATGGCATATTGAGCAGAAGGCACGCCAAACACAGTGCCTTGCAAAAATGGATGATCATGACTGACAAACTGCAAACCTTGCTCGTGCGCGCACACAATTGAGGGAATAGATAATTGATGCTTGGAGGCCAGCTGTGCGCTGACATTTTGAAAGCCTTGCAAAACAGATGCAACACCATTGTTGATGATGCACACCCCAATTCAGAACAAATGGGTTGATTGGACGGCTTGGGCTGGTGCTGCTGTGTGCCGAACAGCATGCTGAAGGGCGCCTCACTGTCATTGCTGCTGCTGGTACTTGGGAGCCGGCCTAACATGCATGGAAGCAACATTGGAGGCAGTGCACAAAACTGCTCGTAGTGCATGCCATGGCTGCGTGTTTTGCCGGAAGGAGGGGGCAAGGGGCGCCCATGCCTGGATGTAGTCAGCACGTGCTGACGGCTCAAATGGGGGCGTAGGGATTATGGGGCTGAAGAAGGGCACGAATGGAATGAAAGAGGACACAGCAGGGGCGTCAATGGCATAGAGGTGAGGGTTGGGGTTACGTCCCACAACCACTGCACGGTGCTTAGGCTGCTTCTTTTGGAGAGGGGAGTGATTGTTGTTGGGCTGTCCTATGGCTGCTGCCATAAGTGCTGACCCCCTGTCAATAGCCAGCTGCTGCTTAGGACGGGGGGGAAAGGCTGACTTTTTAAAAACCTTTGGCCTGCCCACCTGAAATGGCAGTTAATGGAGGGTTTCCTTGTAAGAAAAAACAAGGTAGTAAAATTCACCACCACACACAAATGCATGGTACACATTTTGTTTTGAGGTGCTGTAGGGAAGAGGTGCAGATGTTTCTAGCGACGGCAGCATGCACTGTTCTTTTTAATAACAAGATGAGCTCTTCCCTACTTTGCAAACATCATGGCCACCCCACCCCCAAATATCCCACCTGCTTGAATCCACCCCAAAGTTGTGTTGTTGAGGTCTTGGTTTGGCGTGTGATGCTGTCGGTGGCACGCATGAGCTTCTGCTTCTTGAGAGGCTTGCTGGAGCCCATAGGCTGACTCATCTGGCGTTCACTGCTGCGGCTGGGAGGGACGCACCAAACTGCTGGGAGGGCATCGTGGGCTCTATTACCTCTTAAAGCACCTTCTCGGTTATAGAGGTGACTAGCTAAGGTCCCCACTGTAGAAATAAAACTGTGCAGCCCCACAGAATGATGCATAGTCAGCCCCACATTACATGCAATAGAAGTGTTTCACTGTCATTCCCCCTGACATTTGTGTGTGATGGCAGTAATAATCAGTGCTTGTAAATGCTTCCAATTCAGTTATAGATTCAACACAAATTGGGGTCAGTGCAGCCTTCAGTTCCTGGACAAAAATTTCACATGATTGCTCAGGGGATGGAAATAACTCTTGCAGCTCAGGACCATAAGTCTTCTTGAATGCGGGGGGGCCGAACCATCTCAGGCAGACAGCGAATCAGGTTTGGGGCAGCAGCAGGCGCACAGCAGCTTTACAGCAGCATCACACAAGCACATGGTGGGACAGCAACCCCTTTAAACAGCAAAGCACACATCAGCGCCAGAGGGACCTTCGACGGCTGAGTTTGCAGCTTTTGAGGGAGGGACGGGAACCCTGTAAACAGCAAGCATACAGCATCAGCACACACCGGGACCCCAGGACGTCATTGGCCAAGGCGGGAATGGGGATGGATGGAAACCATGCAAGCAGCACTAACTCGCATTATTACCGCTCGCCTTGCACTGCATCGACGAGGGGGGGGCGGAAACCCTTACAGAAACAGCATACAGCAATACAGCATACAGCGGGCCCCAGGACGTTAGAGTTTGCAGCGGGAATGGGGATGGATGGAAACCATGGAAACAGCACTTGCACACATCAGCACCTAGCCTCACAGAGGAACAGCATCTATAGCACTACATCAACACTATATTTCCAGCTGCTGCCCTGCACTTGAACCCTAGACGCCACCAACATGTTCGAAGTTTTGACACAGACTCAGTTCAGAATGATTTTTTGCTCTTATTCTTTACCTACAGGTGCCCCATCTACCAGACCTCGGTCGACACAGTATGTGGGGAGATGGTGGCACCACGATTTAGCAGTAGCAGCAGTTAATCCATGCTCAGTTTCAGTGCCAGTTCAGTACCAGTGCAGTAGGTTATACAGACCAGACCAGTAGGTTATACAGACCAGTTTCAATTGTCTCAAACTTGTGTTTAAACTCCATTTGTCCCTGCGTTTCCAACTTGTCCAATTAATCTGTGTGTGTGTGTGTGCAATGTGCGTGGGTTTTGCCCTTATGAAAGGGCTTAACAATGTTTCAGAATGCGTCTACTTTGGTGAACTAACGTCTACACTTTGATATGTTTTTGCCTACTTCTTCTCGTGTCTTTCAGGTTGGCATTTTGCATTTGCGTCACAGCCCTTTTTTTACTTGGTTTGTTTTGAGGTTTACCTCGTTCTCATAGGTTGAGCAGCCATTCCAGGTTGTATGCCTTTGTAATCCAAACTAAACTAAACTGAACTAAACAACAGTGATTTCGAAGTTGATAGGCACAAGAGACTATCGTAGCATTGATCGATTCAGGCACAAAAGCCAAAGCGAGACAATGCCAAACTTTTTGCTTAGTGTCACTTGCGGTCTTGGCGGTGGCCCACTCAGTTGCTATAGTGCTTTTAAAGTGTGAATCATATGCACGGTATTTTTTCTACCTACTACTGTGCCGCGGTGGTACGCTGACACGAGGTCTACCTTCGCTGCTGTGTGGCTTGAAGGCAGTTATGTGACGATTAGTAAAATATGAACATGTCCAGTACGAGGTCCACGCTCTTTTATTATACCAAGATCATAGAGTGTGAGCAAAAAGAGTGACCTTCTTCTTTGTAGGTTTTTCGAGTACGGCTTTCCAAAACTAATTTGCTGCATTGAGTCAACAACTTGCTTGATTATGGTATCCGGCAGTCCTTCCTCAGCAAAACGACTTAGCTACCGGTTGTAAATGATTGCTGGTCAGCCAGTATTCTTTCTGCCATGAATGGTCTGACCCAATCGTATACCAGTCAGTGCCCTGATGGTTTATGGTTTCCTCTTGCAACACAACAACAAACTTTATTCTTTTATGTCAGACCGGTAAAAAAAAAAAAAAAAAAAAAAAAAAAGAAAAAAAAAAAAA
>Ga0307942_1001835_pt1 | contig 17139 bp, 16 predicted proteins | sample OrgLakmetagen175_FD_201846 | JGI IMG/M metagenome (GOLD analysis project Ga0307942, IMG submission 201846) | Saline water microbial communities from Organic Lake, Antarctica - #175 | ecosystem: Environmental > Aquatic > Non-marine Saline and Alkaline > Saline | place: Antarctica: Organic Lake... | reverse complement strand
CCCCCCTTTCACCCTGCCTAAAAATGGCCCAGCAGCGCATTATACACTCTTGGTCCCCATAATACGGCTTGTCAGCTGCCGAATAATTAAATCACACACATACGTGCATTATTTTACATACATATGTACACACTTCTAAGCACATAAAGGCACACAAACAAGCATACGCACGTACTTTCACAAGCAATTACTATAACGCCAGAGGGGGCAACTGAGGCCCCAAATGGGAAACTTTTAATGTGCTCCGTGGCTAATGTGCCCCCAAAGTGGCAATGTGGCGCACAATGTGTATCTGCCTGTCGGTGTGAGATTCAGGGCCTGCCAATTTGGGGGCACATGCACATTTTGCTGCGATGTGAACCCCACTATTTGCTGCCAAATCTTCATAAAAGATCACCCTCTGCAAAATTCAGTGGTTTTTCACGCCTCACAGTCCTTGCAATAACAAAGGTAATTGCAAAAGAAATGAAGTAAAAAGATCAGCAGTTGGCGAGATATGCAAATTAATATGCTTTTCCCGTGGATAGCACACATCTAGGATGTAGGTGCCGTACGTGTGCTTTTTGTCCTGTCAATTTATACTCAGAGTGACTTGACTAAATCTGAGCACATGCTCAGGTAGCTTATAATGTCAGCTTTAGTTTGTAGAAAATGTATTGGTTCCAGTTTGATGAAGTGGTTTTTAATAATTGCCCCATGGATGTTAAAAAGGAGCATATTTGGGCACTTGCTCAGTTGCCCCCCTCTGCTATAATGCACAGTGCTCTGGATGCTGACGAGCGCAACTTTCATGCTTGGCACTATCGCCAGTTTGTGGTGCGCCTCATGAAACGGCCACTGCAGGAGGAGCTGCTGTACAGCGAGGATAGGGTGGGTGTGCTTGCACCATGTGCTGTGTGCATGGCACTTGTATGAATTATGGAGCAGCTTCTCCGGTGTGTTGTGTGCATGGCATGCGTGGGTGTGCTTGTGTGCTTATACCATGCGCTGTGTGCATGGCACTTGTATGAATTATGGAGCAGCTCCTACAGTGCGTTGTGTGCATGGCGCGTGTTTGCATCATGAAGCAGCCGGTACAAAAGGAGCTGCTGCACAGTGAGGGACGGGGCGGTTGTGCTTGTGATGTGTGGAATATGCATTACGTACAACGCAGCTGCACATGTGCTGAATTGAGGATCCGCAAAGCGGGGATCTGTTTGTTGAAACAGTTTTTGTTGATGTCCTCAATCAGCTATAGTACACCGTACCGAAACTGCATGCAGCACCTTTTAGGCAAAACACGTTTGTATTGGCCCCTCTGTTCTGATCAGGCTTTGTGACGTTCGTGTTACGCAATGGCCTCTCATCTAAGTGTCGTCGTTGTTTACTTCAACCATTCTAGCGCTCCCTTACATTTGTCTCCTTAACCTGCAACTCGTCCATAATACTCATATCTTCCTCACCATGACTCTATAAATTGTAACACTTGTCCACTTTGTACCCACTTCCTTCCACCACAGTGCACACACATGTATGCGTACGCGCCCAAAAACCTTCTCGGTTTGGAGCTGCAAAAACATCACCCCCCCCTCCTCTCCCCCCTAGGTCCCAGTTCGCCCAAACTTCTCAGTATGACACCATAATCACACGTTTTGCTCCGCCCTTGCTCCACCCCAGGTGGCCCAAAATTTCTCCAACTACTCCGCTTGGCATTACCGCAGCATCCTGCTGCACCAGCTGCACTGCTCGCCGCAAGAGGCTGGCACAGCAGAGCAGCAAGCAAGTGTGGCTGCGCAGCTGCAAGGGCTGCGTGTCAGGGAAAGTAGTCCAGGTGACTATGTTTGATTGTTTCGAGCTTGTTCATGAAGGTGACGCAAAGCAGGTGTAAATAAAGATCGCATGCAGCATGAGAGCATATGAAATTATAAATAAAGCAGCGCTTTAGTAGGTAGTATGCCAAAGGACATAGAACAATTAATACGTACCCTTGCCTCATGCATATCCATCCAGCCTGCACACATTTCTTTCCTTCCTCCTCCCGCTTTCCGCTCCATGACTTGTAAGCCCGGCCTCGCCCGGCCTCTGCCCCTGTGCAAAATTGAACCACGTAACATTTACCACTTGCAGGTACCTCCTCCCCAGTCCCTTCAGCATTACCACCTAGCGATTTAGGACCTGGATGCTCGGGCACTGTCGCCCCTACAGGACCTGGCAGTAGTAGTGGTGGTTTGGATGGGACAAGGGTGAGAGTGGTCACGGAATTTGGTAGTGGCAGCGCCAGTCAGGGTGCATTGCAGATAATGTCAATCAATCTACAAGCAGGAACTACCCTCCCAAGCTCTACCTGATGTCACCCTCACTCCCTCGATTACTGGACCACCGCCCTGTCACTGTGTGTTGGTATTGCATATGGCAGCAGGAGCAGCAAGACGAAGGTAGTGCTGTGCCTGCGCATGAGAAGAATCTAGGGCAGCATGCTGGGCAACCCCCCAGCGTGCCATCACCTGCGGCAGCTGGTGTGCAGGGTGCAAGCACAGCAGGAGGTTTTCTGGGCTCAGCCACTCAGCAAGTGCCCATTCCCGTGGAGGTGGGTGGGGTGGATGGGGTCACGTATTATTTACGACTTTGTCGTGCATATATGCCTCTTTGAGAAATGCTCCTGCATTTGTGCTTGTACTTTCTGAAATGGTGTTTGGGCATCAGGTGGTGGCGCAGAGCATTTGCTCCCGACGTTGGCAGGCCAACTGATTTGAAATGCGACCGTACCACAAATTGTTTGTCAGTTGCGCTGGCACTCAAATTTCCTCCCAGTAATACTGGACAACACTCCTAGATTGCTCAGCTGGTGCTCAGCTGGTGCTCAGCTGGTGCTCAGCTGGTGCTCAGCTGGTGCTCTCACACACCAGGTTTGTCCATTCACGTTCTAGGTGCTAGACGAAGAGTATGACATGGTGCATCAAGCATTTGCCACCGACAGTTGCGATCAGTCTCCTTGGATGTACTACAGGTAGGTACTTTTCATCCTGGTTTGGGTGTTGCATGGCAAGGTCGTGCAGCAGTGTTTGGCTTTGCTTGTTGTTTCATTCGTGAGTGCTTTGGAGCTGCATACGGCTGCAAATAGAGGAAGCTTATACCCACTGAGTTCTGCACGGTTTCTTTAGTTCATTGGATCCCTCAGCATCTGCTCTGAAGCCGTGCGGGTGCTGACTCAAAATCACAATCTGAATCACACATAGCTGCAGTGTCTGAAAGCTATGCGGATAATGACATCCTTTCCTTAACAATTCTGGTGGTTTGGCAGGTGGCTGGTCGGCAATAGCCTAGCACAACTGGAACAAGCTAAAGGCACTGAGGCAGAAGCAGGGGCGCGTATGGTTTTAGAGTCGGTACGTGAGAAATGAAGCAGTGTTTTCATATCCTACGCATTTCCTACATCATAACCTAGTCACAGGCACAAAGAGGCACACCTAGTCACAATGGCACACGTCAGCACGCAACAATGCGCTCATTTTTTCAAATGGTGAAAGAGAGAAGCTCGTTGCACATATACACGTATACATCAAGGGGGCGTAATCAATACTTCCCGCGCTTTTGGGTCCTTAACTCAGGCCAATTTGGTCTTGTGGCGCATCTCTCTTTTGGTGAGGGTGTATCTCTCTTGTTCCACTTTCACTAGCTCTTTCATTTTGCTGGCATCAGCTTCCTGTGGCTTATGTAAAATGTCATGTGCAAGTGATAACAAAACCCGTTCTTGGATCTAGGAAGCAAAGTTGTTGTTGCCGGGCAGCAAAGTCCTCACGTTGCTAGGCAGATTCAAACTTGCGATCCTGAAGGGTCTAGCCTGACCATGGACCTCCAGGCTTTAGGACAGCCACCCATTCCATAGCTGGTCCACAATCAATTGAATGATAATGCTTTCAGGCGCGTTATTATGTCTCTTTTCTTCTGTTTTTAAATTTGAGGGGCGTGGAGCTTGAATATTACATGTTTGTGACTCGTGACATAGGGTTGCACACAATTCTAGTTCAGGTATCTACACGTGCTTCGAAAGGGTGGAATGTACAAGAAACGCCAAGTTTTGTATGCAGGTGCTAGCACGTGAAACCCAGAGGCTTCGTGTGGACCACCTTGCTGCTGACCCTGATGCTAAGTGGCCACTGCTGACCTTGGCAAGACTGAGGGAAGCACAGGTGGGTGCACGATGTCGGACCTGAAAGTGTTTCACTGTTTAGAATGACGGTGCTGTAAGGATTGCAGGGTGTACGTGGCCAAGGAACGAGATGCTGCTATCACTAGCACAAACGGTTTTTTGCCTTTTGAATACAAAAGTGGCCTCCAGCCAGCATGAGGGAGCCAGGCAGTTCCTCCTTACTGGAAATTCCTCCTGCTGGAATTTCCTTTTTTGTGACAAACGTTCAATTACTGCTCTTTGAATTTGTGTTCATCAGGGGCGACTGGGTCTATGTGAGAGTGCGGTGGCAGAAGTTCCTGGAGCAGCGGCAGAGGAGGCCAACGCAATCTATGCACGACTCATTGAGCTAGACCCGTTGCGAGCTGGGTTTTATAGGGATGCCATGGAGGGCAAAGCGTTTGTTGTAGTATCTGCCTTAGGCAGAAACTAAAAAGGGCGCTTGACCTGTACAAGTGATGTAACAATGTGATTCATTAATTAAAGCGTATCATGGTTGATGGTCAGGGGCTTTTAATGCTGACACCCTAGTGATCCTTCCCTTAATCACGCGAAGAACATTACCAGCGAAAAGAAAAAGAAAAACTACGCAGGCAGTGAAAACCACTCCCCACATTAAATAAGGAAAAGTAGCCACTTTAGTACCGAGTACCGTAAAGCTCCTCCACCGTGAAAAGGAAAGGAAAAATCAATGGGGATCAAGAGGGTTGCAGGCTTGGCCTGAAACCGGCTCCTGATGAGAGTTGATAACAATACTGGAAAGGGCACGTATGGTATGACAAGTTTAGCAGCAAAGTTCACAGAGTGCACATGGAGCTTGGAGGCAAGCTTCTTAAATCTTTGAGAATCAAGACCCAGTTCCTTGAAAGGCTTCAGAGTGTGAGTGTTGTTGATGGTGCCACCCACACCCAAAAGGATGATGTGGAGAGTAACGGAGGCTTCTTAGAGAATGTAGCAGAGATCTTTGTGCTGTTCCTTTGTGGCGTTCAACTGGTTCTGAGGTCTGGTGTCCTCACAATACTTGATCTCGACGAGGTGGATGTCACGCCGAGTTTTGCTGAGGTCTTTAGGTCGATGCTGTCTGGGGTTGGTGGCTCTACTGGTGGCTGGCGGTGCTGCTGGGATGTTCCCAGCCTCCCTCAATTGCCCCCTGACACTTCGAAGAACCCACCCCCTTACATTAGTTTGTTGTAGCCAGCGTACTACGCGAGTAGCCTTACCTTTTGCAATGCTGTTCATCGTGGTTTCTGAAGCATATGCAATTTTAGCTGCTAAGGGAGGGGCCAATAGGATATCGATTTGCTTTGAAGACAAAGTGACTTCTTAAAAAGCAACGAAATATCCTGTAATTTCCTCTCAGCTTGGATTATTGTGATGTTCCTTTCATATGATTGAATTCAATCAAAAAGGATAACCGGAAAAAACAATCATTGATGATCAAGATTGATTCCAATATACTCATGATGCTGTTTACAGCTTGTATTAAGCAAAATGCCCCTGAGGGAAATCAACCACAAATAATCAGCAACAATCAGTTTAGGATATTTCTGACGTTGAAAATCAAAGGACAAAGCGTAGTGTAGTAAACCAGAATCCGCTCTTAACAAACCCATGAAAGAAAGGCTAAACTTCCTTCTCTGAACTGTCACATCAAATGTGCAGCGACTTGAAACCGTTAAACAAATAAATAGGTGGTTGGCAGATTTCCTGTATCTTGATCAATTAACAGCTGCGTCTGTCTTGTTAGTAACCTTTATTAACCTTTGTAATCTGGATTTCATGGCATTAGTAAATTATTGACAACGAGAGGGAAGGCCCCAGCCAGTTTTCCTGTCACAATGCATGTTGAATCCTCTCAAAGAAAAATGAGATTACGAGCGTTGGAGCATACATGTAAAGGCCTTAATAGGATTAATACACTGTTACTTACTACAATAAAGGAGTGTTGTTCCCCTCTTCATGGTTCGCTCAGGTAATGGTAAGCTGCTAACAAGAAATGTTAAAGAAGTGTTCCATTGCCATGTCTTAAGGATCTCAAGCAAGGACAGCGTGAGCATCCAACCACGCTTGGTGCTGCTGTTGCTGAAGCTGCAGGAAATTACACACACGCAGATCTAACGCCTTGACCCCTGCTATATGTTCTTGCTGGGAGCACCATGGCTGCAACTGACTAACGCCCCTCACATCATCTAAGCTCGTTACCAATTGTTGGCGACACTGCTGAACGCAACAGTTGCTCATCTCTGGTAATTTCCCCTGCCCGTCCTCTTGCTGCTGCTGCTGCTGCTGCTGCTGCTGACGATGATACTGCCGTGGCAGTTGCCCCGCCTCCCCTGCTCTTCGCTGGGTGCCATCCCGCTGATGTGATCTACTGGGTGAGCCAAAAACAGGCCCCTGCTCTGCCGGGATATCTCTCTTTTGCTCAACCTTGGTGCCAGGTGACAGCTCATTCATTTGGATGGGCGAGGGGGCAAAGGGTAGAATGGATGCAGAAAGGTACTCCAAAAGGCACATTCCAGGCATAAGACCTGCACACCAACCCCCAACCTCGCCCCATCTTTTGAGCTGCTGCACAATGTAGCTCAGACTAAGGTACGCTACAGCCTGCAAAGTGTTTAGCACCCACACCGCTAATGCCAAGCCTGGCGCCCAAACATACATCACAGCTGTCCACACTCCGTAAGTGGCAAAAACGAGTGGATTTGTAATGCTGGTGGTGGCGGCTGCAGGCACGGGAGCATGCTGGTAACCTGCAAATAAAGCGTAGTAGTGCTGCTCGATACAGAGTTCGAACAAATGGAACAGATGTTGAGACCGGCTTCGCTGTAACGATTTTAGATATCACCGGAAAAGATTATGAGAGACTCTGGGCACGATCACCGCTTGCTACGGACTTTTCCAGTGAGCGCTTAGAACATCATAATATGCAGCCAGCCAGCCCTTGATATCACTCCATTCTATAAGTACTAGGTGAGCTCCTTTTCTGTTCTAGGCAACTCTTACCACTAAAAGGTTCTCCTAGTCTGCACTAGAGTTCCTACCTTAGCCTTCTAGCTTTCTCACTGCTACGTTATTATGTTGTAATGATACACCCCCCACTCACACGCATAATCAAACGCATACACACAGATTCGCACACAACATACTAAATGATTAACCTGGTTGTGAGCATGAACGCAGCTTCTCCAAAGATGCTGCCTGGCGCAGGTAGCCAATGATGCACCTACAACCGTGCCAAGCAAGTACAAAAGATGTATAGGCACATTGTAAAAGAAGTATGGGCACGTTGTACAAGATGTATGGGCACATTGTGATGATGACTTTGCAAGGCTTTGTTGAAGCACCAAGATATGCTCTCTTGTTTTGCTCCAGCATTGAAGCCAGCACAAAGGCAACAACAAAGCTCATGCAAACTTGAGACATTCTTGGCGCTGTCGATAAAGCCTTGCAAACTTGAGATTTGGTGCAAACAGAAACAAAAAGGGGAAACATACCCAATGCCTCACGTGATCATATGTGAGAAACAACAGGAGACAATGCTTTGATAGGTCGGCGTCTGACAATACAGAGGTTGCAATTGCATTGATGGATAACAGCTTATTTTTTGACATAGCCATTACAACACCAACTGACGTCGGCGCCATTTGCATTGCTAGCAACAATTGCATTTCCCATTACAACTTAGACATCACCCACAAAACACACCTGGCAAAATCAAGGAATGACAGTTCAGGCCATAGCTTGTCCACAAAAGCTAGCTGTGCGTGTGAGGTCTGCCACACAAGGAAGTCAGAGAGCCTTGTCTCCCCAGAGGTACGGACGAGCAAGTCCACAGGGGGGCAGTCCTGCAGTGGCACACAGGGGCAAGGAGGGCAGCTCGTAAAGGGGCAGCAAAACAGAGGGGATGGGGGGCAAGCCTACAGGGGAGCAGTCCTGCAGGTCTGGGTTGTCAATCCTTTTGGTGTATGTTACAGTAGGGAGTAAAACAGGGGAATGGTCAAGAGATTAAGAGCATTGCAGAAACAGTAGGGACGAGGCACAGGCAGCTTACTTGGCACACCTACTCACCCACTCATAATGGAGAACAGTCAGAGAGATGGTGTATGCTTTTTTCGCATCGAGAAACATGTCAAATGGTGTAAATAGTGAGCATTCTATTGAGTAAGCCAAACCCAAATGCATTGTGCATGCCTGTCGGGTCCTGTTGACGTAGCATATACAGGACACACTGCCTCATCACAGTTCTCTACTCCATAATGACTTACTCGGGCGCGCAAGCTCCTTCCTAGCAGTTCTGGTGTTACGTCTTCTGGACTTATGCAGCCCGCATGCTGTGCACGCTGTAGGATGTCGACAGCATGCAAACTCTCTTCTGTAGACCTGTGAGGTTGTGAGTAGGAAATTTGTGCTGTTTAAGTACATGTGCCTGCTTAAGGAGAAGGTCCATGCAAGTAACACACACCGCTTGGGTGAAACACTTGTTTGCACGCAAAATCCATGAAAGGAGGAAATTTCTCACGTGTAGGCAAAGCAGATGTTGAGCACAGCCTGCTGGTTGCGGATGGCAGCAGTATGCTTCATTAAACGGGCAGCTGCGCCACGGACGCTCGAGGGAGCTAGGTCTAGGTCGCCCACAATGCATATTTTGACACCCTTCTGCTCAGCCAAGCCCTCATCCTGTTTCAAAAGCGATAAGTAGGTGTGGGTGAGAAAACAAATGCCTCTCTTATTGTTGTACAACCGCATGGGCAAGCACCTCCTATAGAGCAAACGGCAAAGATTGACACTCATGTGCAACAGTCGTGGCAATTGGGCATAAAGGTGAAACGCCAGGAACTGCGCCATGCTTGCATCCGCACATGAAAGACACCTTAGCGCAAATTCAGACCACACACCTGCGCAAGCTCCCAGTACTTCTGTTCTGCCAGCTGCATGAGCGCCCCCACTTCATCAGGCGAGCGCTGGAAGTTGTCGATGGAGAAAGCATACACGCTGATGCAGTGCACACCCAGCTCCAGGCACCAGTGGATAACTTCGACCATCTGGATAGAAGAAGAATAAGCCATGATCTACAAACGCATGCTCACACAGGAAGAGGATACCCGCAGGGCTGCTTGCCTTGGTGTATCCCAGGGCGTGGCCATCCAGTTTGTCGATGTGCTGTCCGTTGGCATATCTGCGGTTGCCATCCATTATAAAAGCCACATGCTTGGGCATGGCCTGCCTTCCAACGAGTTGGAGGAGCAGCCCCAGGCACCTCCTCCCCATACCACCGAACATGAAATTTCAATCTCTGAAGCACGTGCTTAAAAATTCATTTACAATTTACCAATTAATTCGGGCTTGAAATCATGCTCGTCTCTTCTTGCAACATCTCTGCCCATTTCCCCACACCCGCAAGCAAAAGGGTACCGAAAGTGCCAGCAACAGGGACGTTGTGGCATATTCAGGAACACAGGCTGAAAACGACCATATGTAAAGCTGACTCAGGGGAGAGCGTCTGGAACGCCATCCCCTCTCGACCTTTGCCTGGCTCCACAACATGGCTTCTGTCTTTCGTTCAAGGTGTGTGTGGCTACTGTCTTTTGTTCAAGGTGTGTCTGATGCAGAGAGGAATTCCTGTCTAGTCACTTTCAACTAGGGTTTGCCCCTTGCAACAACATTGACTTCTAATCCTCTCTCTCTCTCTCTCTCTCTCTCTCTCTCTCTCTCCCTCTCTCTCTCACACACACACACACACACACACACACACACACTCACACATACACACACTTGCACACTACTCTCTCTCACACACACGCACACACACACACACTTACACACACGCACACACACACACGTATACACACACATACACACACACGCACACACACACACACGTATACACACACACACACTCACATACAAACACACACACACACAGACACACACACAGCACACACATAAACACACAGAAAAACACAAACACACAAGCTTCTTGCTCTTTGTCCTGCATGCTTGCAGACCAGTTTTACAACTTGCACGGATCTCAGTTCGTGGTACGTAAGTGTGTATGTGCCTATGGATTTTGGGCCTGCTTGAATACACACTCATAGAGCACACGTACAAAGCCTCGTTTGAGGTTTGCTAATTCACATGTGTTCATGATGAGGGCACGGCACACAGGCAACGCGCCAAACGCTTGTGCTTTTTCACAGATCAAGCGCGGAGAGGAGACTGCGGAGGAAAGACGACCTAGCCGCAAAAGGAGTGGGCGAATGCTCGTCAATCAAAGAGACCAGGACAAGGCTCCAGGACTGGTGCGCGCACGAGCTTGCCATTTCAAAGCCCGTTGACCAGGCTTAGAGGTTTTTTGACATCAGATGCATACTCCTCTGTACGCTTTTCAAACAGTACATTTTCCTAACTAGTGAAGCAGTGATCTGTGTGTGTCTACGTGTCCTGTGTGCATCCTGTGCCTGTGCGTACGTTTGCTTGCGCATTTGTGTGTGCAAGTTTGTTTGTGTGTGAAAGGATGTGTGATTGTGTGTGTATTAAGAGAGAGAGAGAGAGAGAGAGAGAGAGAGAGAGAGAGAGAGAGAGAGAAAGAGAGAGAGAGAGAGAGAGAAAGAGAGAGAGAGAGAGAGAGGTTCAAGTACCAAAATCTTGTCTGGGCCATGCACGGTGCGTCACACAGGAACCCAATTAAGGTCAGACACAAAAACAGGGGTTAGTAGATCCTTCACATTGACTGACACACTGATCAACACAAATTGCCTTCAGGTGCACAAGGATGTTTGGAATGCTCCTCCGATGATGCTGATGCTCGAGGGTGCTGTGGTGGATGTTGGGGGTCCTCCTTTTGATGTTGATCTGGTTGACCCTTTTGCGCCTCTCGAGCCCTGTGGAGATGCCTCCACCATTTGCACAGGCATTGTGTCTGTATTGCCCCCGACTAGCAGTCAGGTGACTTGACGATTTACACTCTTGTATCTTGTATGTGTGTGGCCTGTTTGTGTGTGTGTCTGTGTCTGTGTGTGTGTGTGTGTGTGTGTGTGTGTGTGTGTGTGTGTTGCAAGTTGCAATGAATTGCTACAAACTGCTACGAACTGAGAGTGGTGCTGAAAGAAGATGAACTTAATTGAAAGTACAAGATATTGAAGGAAAATTACTGCTTGTGATCTTGCAATGCCAGATTGAGCTTATGTGCTCTAATTTCTAATCTTGTATCTTCCTCTGTAGCAGGTGCTTGGACTCGACCAACCCACCTCTTGCTATTTTCTTTGTGCGTGCCTAACTCACCTTAGCAGGTGGAAGATGCTTCAGAAACAGAAGGCGTGTATGTGACTCCCAGTTCAAGTCCCAGACGTACGAAAGTGGTGGGCTTTACCTGCCAGATATGCGGCGCTCGCAACCACAAGGCAGTCAACCCAAAGTCGTTCCTTCAAGGTTGGTTCAGAATCAAGGAGCAGAGCAGCAGCAATATGATTTTGCCCTGCTCATGGGGTTTTGAACAGTCCTTCAGCTTGCAGGTCTTACATAGAGGTCTGTGTTGATTGTCTTGTCATAGACCTGACCTGAATTAAAGACATCTTCCGTGCTGAAGTACTCATGTTCCCCTGCCGCTACACAGGGACGTTGGTGTGCCAATGCTCAGGCTGTGCACGCAAGCACATTGTGACTGACCACCTGAAGCTGTTCTCCAAGAATGTTCTCGACAGCTCCCTGAAGGGCTTCCAGGTGAGCCTGGTTCTCAGTGAATGCATGTATTGGTAAACAGTCCAAGTGGCTGCGTTTGCTTACTATATGTGGCAAAAGTGGCTTATTTTTTAGTTAAATGTGAGAAGAGGTTTTCACTGGTTGCGCACATTTCTTTTCTGTTGGACTAGCGTAGCCTTTTCTTTTCTTTTCTTGTTGGAAAATCTCCAGGCTGTAAGTTGTGACACCATTGCTCTCTCATTTATTTGCGTGCAATTAGTAGAAATAAACAACAGCCGTTTTGGCTTGCGTCATCGCAAAACAAGAGTCATGTTGATTTATTTTCTATGGACAGATTGCAGAGGGGGCTAACGGAGGAAAGGCCTGAAAATGCTCATTTTTGCTTTCAGGAGGCAGCCACTCACAGCCACTTCATCGATCGACACCACATTAGTATTAAAGTGTAGCTGGCATTGAGAGCTACCTGAATGTGTACCCAGTTTTATGTGGGTCGCTTTGCGTGCTGAGATAGACTGGATTAAGTACACATGGTGCATGTAAACCCTAATGTGGTGATTTCCATGGGGAAATGACTCAACTCCTATAAAACACCAACCACTCAGCCGTTTTCTTTCATTTTTGTTGCCATATTATTCTTTTCCGATAAGAATTCTACACCATAAAAAATACTCCGGATTGGTGCAGTGGCTGAGTTTGTATGAACAATTTGTGGTAAAAAATGGCCTGCACGCCACAGCAAATTAAGCACACGCCCCAAAATTGGCAAGCTCCAAAATTTACATCTATGGACAGCTTTTAGATTCATATTATGTAAAATTTGGAGCTTGCCAATTTTGGGGCGTATGAAGCAAAGAGCATATAAAAACTTGCACGTTTTGGGCCTCAGTTAGCCCCCTCTGGACAGATTGCTGAATTGCAGGCTATAATTATGCATAAGTATACAGATGTGTAGTTTGCCCCAACAAGGAAAGTATTTGAATACAGCAAGTACTATCACAAATCTGTTACACTCCATTTTGTTTGCAGACATCAACAGTTAAAATCACCGCAGAAGACATCCCCCCCAGCTTGAGGGAAGTGGACACATCTGTTTTGGACGACTGACACCGGATAATTACACCTGCACTCCAATATTTAACCACTAAGTAATGTCTGTCATCCAGGGTCTTCTTGTATTCTGTTCAGTGCCTAGCTCTGACCCTGCCTTGATTCCTAACAACAACCTACCTTTTTGTTGACTTTTGCTGTTGTACAAATTAGTGTATACCTATATAATAATAATACGGGTCAGAAACACAGCTTGTGGCATTCCTTTAACCATGTGGTGCTTTCTATCTCCTTCTCACGGCAGGAGTTGTTGTTTTTTGGTGTACCATCTTGTAACTAATAGCGCTGCAAAGCATGTGGATTTAATGCTAGATATTGTAACGTCCATTCTACCATTTTTGACAACCTCTTGCGTATTTGCCAGTGTTGATTCTGCAGCCGTGCTTTTGACTTGAGTTGTGAAGTGTAAGTTCTCTACGCATATGAAACGCTTAAACCAGGCGAATGACTTTGTTTGAAGGTAAGATCTATTTGCTTAAAAATGCGAACTGAGGCTCAACTGTCACGCCCAATCATTGGCAGTGATGAATCATGTGACAAGCGGTTGTTGGTTGACAGTTGAGATCTTTGTGTGTCTTGTTTGATAAGCTGATGTGCCAGTCTTACTTTTCATCTTCTGGCTTTGATAGTTTGGGTAAGGTGACCGTGGCGGATCATTAAAGATGAGTAGCACTAGCAGATTTCAACGCACGCACACAAATTTGAGCAGCGGGCGCACAAGCATGGAGACAGAGAACTGCCAGACTAGCTAGCTAGTGCGAAATGTATTATGGGCTCGTTGATGAGTCGGACTCGGAGCTGGATCAAACGAGGTATTTGTTTGACATATGATTTAGGGATGAGTTGCAGTTAAATCAACCATTCCATCCCGACCTAAAGACCTCAACAAAACTCAGCGCAACGTCCACCTCGTCAAAATCAAGTACTGTGAGGACACCAGACCTCAGAGCCAGCTGAACGCCGCAAAGGAACAGCACAAAGATCTCTGCAACATTCTCTAAGGAGCCTCCGTTACTCTCCACATCATCATTTTGGGTGTGGGTGGCACCATCAACACTCACACTCTGAAACCTTTCAAGGAACTGGGTCTTAATTCTCAAAGAGTTAAGAAGCTTGCCTCCAAGCTCCATGTGCACTCTGTAAACTTTGCTGCTAAACTTGTCCATACCATACGAGCCCTTTCCAGTACTGTTATCAACTCTCATCAGGAGCCGGTTTGTCATGCTAAATCAGTGGCATGGACGAATCGTGTGATTTTCCCTGGATTTATAATGTGAGCAACGTTTTTATGGTTATTTGGTTGTTTGGCCAGTTAAGATGGTCCTCTTGTAACAAACTCGCTCTTTTCTCAGACTTGTCTGAGTACCATCTCCTCTTGGGCGTTGCTTGAGCCGTCGATTCCTTCTCGCGTGGAGAGGGAGGAGACGTTAAAAACCACCTTTATGGCTCATACTTGCAATCCATGCTTAAGCTGGTACCATGATTCGTCGTGACAGGTTTCAGGCCAAGCCTGCAAACCTCCTGACCCCCATTGATTCTCGTTTCCTTTTCGCGGTGGAGGAGCTTTACGGTACTCGGTACCAAAGTGGCTCCTTTTCCTTAATTAATGTGGGGAGTGGTTTTCACTGCCTGCGTAGTATTTTTTTCTTTTTCCATTCCATTGGTCATAGTAGCTTATTTGAAAGACCGCCTGATAAACAGGCTGACTGCTTATTTAGCAATAAGAGTTCGACTAGACATTCTTCAACTATTCCAATGCATACTAGTCATACCTTGAGTTAAACCCCTCGCCAAAACTAACTAGTTTCTGGATAATTTAATAGCAGTCAACATCTCTTACTTTTTGATGTGGTCAAAGCATTAAGGATCCCAATCCCCAATAATGTTTCTACTTCCTCTCTGGTGGAGGAAATTTATAGTACTCGATACCAAAGCGGCTCCTTCTCCACACTTGATGCGGGGAATGGTTTTCCCTGCCTGCTTATTTTACCCCTTATATTTTTGTGACAAGAGGGACCCGTGAGTCGTTCTGCTACACCTGTGCTAGCAGCAGGGTTAAATTTGAAAGTTAAAAGCGACGAGAAAAGTATAAGAAAACATTCTTGACTAGTACTGCTCACACCAGCCAGAGCTTCACAAAAAGAACACACCCTGGTGCCAATGGACAAACAGTTTAATGTACATGTCTCAAGAGTGCAGCAATCAGCTAGGGTTGCTGCTAAAGTACACATTGGAGTTGACAAAGAACCCAAACACAATTTAAGTAGATGTTTATGCATGCCGTGAGCCGTGAATTTTAATGATAAAATTATGATACACAAGTACACAAGTTTGAATGCCCTGCAAACAACGTACGCACGCTCTCAAACTTAACAACGTATATTGTGTTTTTTCCCTCTGTTTTTCACTCAAAGGCACATTTACAATTCATTCCTCTCACATCTGTCTCCCTGTCTCACTACAAATAAACACACGTACTTATCCACTGTAGAACAACAAATGGAAAACATCAAAGCGTTCCAAACTAAGAACAGCTCCCTCCTCACAACAGCTCACAACCAGGTCTTGAAGAGCTCGTAGCTAGTCACCACGATGGCGCACGCAGGTGCACACCGCACTGCTCTGGGTCCGAGACCCACAAACAAGCCCCTTGCCCCTCCTTCTGCATACACCTGCCTCATCACCCCCATTGGCGTGAGCATTGGAGGCCCTGCCGCTGGGCCCCCTAGTCCACCCACAGCTCGAGGGGCCGTCTGCATGCGGGTCTTGATCACGTCAAACGGGGTGGTGGCCACGGCTGCTGCAGCTCCTGTGTTTGTGTTCATGTGCGTGTACTTATGTATGTATGTATGTATGTATGTATGTATGTATGTATGTATGTATGTATGTATGTATGTATGTATGTATGTATGTATGTATGTATGTATGTATGTATGTATGTATTTATGTATGTATGTGTGTGTGTATATGTGTGTGACAGAGCAGGAAAAGCCTTGCTTATACATATGGAGTCAATGTTCATAGTCTGGGGGCTCCTTGTTTAACAGAAAGCTGAGCTGAAGTGGTGCAGGTCCTGCTTGGTCGTTGCAAGGAAGGCAGCACACCTGCTACGCTGCCAGCGATCATGTTGACCCACAAGAGCTGGGAGCTACTGGAGGTACTGTCTGGCTGGCCCTGCTTGCTGAAAATGTCGCTACTGCTTCCTGTGCCTTGGGCAAGCACGTGCGAGCTTCCCCCACTCTTCTCGTCCTGTTCCACATTTGTACTGGCAAAACTGCTGTTGTTGCTGCTTTGTTGCACATGCTGCAACGGTACGTGGCTGCTGCTGTCGTCGGTACTTTGCTGGCCCGGTAAAGTATGACTGGGAGAGGAAGAGGGGCTGATGGCTAAGAGTGAGGACCTGATAGGCTCTAGCAAGCCCCTACGAGGTCATGTAATGAGACGTTAGTTAGTATACAGCCAGCCACACAAGAGCAGAAGCAAGTGCGCAAGACAGCTGCGTCCTTGTGACACGTTTGCATGCAACTCATCGTAAACTTGATCAACATGTAGCGTGTAAATCATGGAGTTGCATCAACTAGGCATGCAGCGTGTCAATCATGGAGTTGCATCAACCAGGCTGGGTGCAGCTTACCTAAACCCTTGCCCTCCTACATCTCAATTCCACAGGAAGCCCAAAATCGTTTCAGTTTTGGTGGTGAACGTATAATACATGATACAGCAACACCCACCAGTACAGTGCAGAAAAAGGCACGTCCCGTGCAAGTGTCGCACTGAAGCCTGTCCACAATCTTGGCAAGGACCGCACCACTGCAGCAGGGGTTACTCGAGCTCCATCCTTCCCCAAAGCCTGCTTGCTGCCCTCCCCTCCCCCCACCCCTGCGTCTATGCCCAGCCCGCTGCGCAATGCTCCCCATGTGTTCATTGAGACAGGCTGAGTGCGCAAATGTGCATGCGTGTGAGGGGGCAGGTGTGAGGCACTGCCAGGGCCTTGCACGCCTTCCCTGCTTGTCAGCCATTGTGTACATGAGTGCAATTGTGCGTGTGTTTGTGTGTGTGTTTGTGTGTGTGTGTGTGTTTGTGTGTGTGTGTGTGGGTTTGTGTGTGTTTGTGTTTGTGTTCGTGTGTGTGTGTGTGTGTGTGTGTGTGTGTGGGTGGGTGGGTGG
>Ga0307942_1001834_pt1 | contig 17141 bp, 23 predicted proteins | sample OrgLakmetagen175_FD_201846 | JGI IMG/M metagenome (GOLD analysis project Ga0307942, IMG submission 201846) | Saline water microbial communities from Organic Lake, Antarctica - #175 | ecosystem: Environmental > Aquatic > Non-marine Saline and Alkaline > Saline | place: Antarctica: Organic Lake... | reverse complement strand
TTTTTTTAGGCTGGTGTTTTCCTTTTCCCAGTCTTTTTGGTTTTTTTCCTTCATTCTGTCAGGCCCTTGCTGTGGACCGTGTAAAAACCCCCACCAAAAAAAAAAAAAAAAAAAAAAAGAAGTTTCCACCAGTGCACACGCCCTAGCACTGTGACACCCATATGCACAGTCAGCTCCACGGCATAATTAATAGCCTTCAATGATAAATTAATACAATGAATACAATGACTCAACGTGCCAAAGCAAAGTGAAGAAAATTAATGTTTAGGGAGAATGTCTGTTTAGGCATATATTGGGAATTGTCCTTTAAAATAAGTAATCTTGTCTGCCAAAGCCCTTGAAGGGAATTGCTCATCAAGTGGGGTAACAGAACTTCACACCCCAAACTGATTTTGTGAAGCTGCGCTTCTGGAGAAATCGACCCTAAAAAATATTTGTGGGAATATTTTTGCGCGTAGCCACAAATATTTGTCATGGTCAATTTCTCTAGAAGCGCAGCTTCACAAAACCAGTTTGCAGGTCTTTCAGTACCTGGCTCTTGCTGCTCTTGTGTGTAGTTTTGCCTGCACGAACCAGGGAAGAGTGTCTTTGTTTGTAGCTAAATATGAATGTATGTACAGTATTCTTTCATTTTCATTCAGGTTTTTTATGCAGGTACGATTAACGATTAGGTCTGTTGTGGCAGCACCAATTTTCACAATGTTCCACCTACGCAGACTAGCAGCAGCCCACCCTCACTGATGTCTTAATATCGGAACTCTATTAATTGTGAAATGCTGTAAGTCTCATTTTGAGGGCCAAGTAATTTCCACACATGTACTCCTCCCCCTTTTCACACCCGTAAAAGTCTATGCCAACCTAGTCCATACTGCTGATTTTTGGTAAACTTGTCTAATGAAAACGCATGCATCATCTTTAAAATTTGATGACAACCCACCAGAACTGAGGTTCGATGTGACACCTTGTAGCGGGGAGGTATTTCCAACTTTCAACAAGCACTTTTGTACTTGGGTTCGGAAGCTGGTAGACGCTGTGAAAACGTGATGAGAAGAAGGAGAATGAGGAGATGCACAGGGGTTATGGGGTATGCGCGCACAAGTGCGGACTGACAGGGCTATGTATTTATACATAGCATTTTCCCTTCTATACTGGGTGTGTTATCTTGCAGTCAAGCAGATAGAGAGCAATGAGTTAAAAAACGAACTCACTATCGGCACTCTCATCACCAAGTGTGACGAGAGTGCAGATAGTGAGTTCGTTTTTTAACTCATTGCTCTCTATCTGCACTCTCATCACCAAGTGCTTTCTGTCTTTTGGAGCGGTTCAACGCGGCAGCACCATCTTCTCCTGTGCGTGATAACCAAAAATACGAGAGTTGTGAGTGTGACCCACAATTGGCATGCAGCGTGCACGTGGACGTAAGCGGGCCTCCATCGTAACGCTCATTTAGCAAAACTCCTCAGAGTGGAAATATTGCTTTTGGCAATACACCCCCCTACACTGTTACCTACATTACATTCTACAACTGTGCAGACATGCAAAGCACTCACTTTCGTGGTGGCGGCCACAGTGGGACAGGCCTGCTGCTTTTGCCTTCCTCTGTGCCTCCTCCCCTGCAATGGATGATGGCCAATGAACATTTTAACAGTTGACAGTTCGTTTTCCAATGAGAAGGAGGAAAGCTGCAAGGGATGCATACAAGGGGAAAATAACTATTGATTGCATGTGCACAGCGTACGTGCGGCAATGCAAGTGCGCCACAGAAAATAATAATACAAGCAACAACGGAAGCAGGAGATGCAGTGTCACGCGTAGATGACTGCATGTGACTTAAACAGACAAAAATACAGTGAATTCAATTTTTAATTCAATTCTTTCTTTATCTTTGGAATGTACTTAAATACTTCAAGGTCTTCTTGGTAGTCCTCAATGAAAAGTTACCATTACCATTAAAGTTGCTTTTTAATCTAGTTATATGTGTGGAAGTTAGATTCTTCAAGGTCATCTTGGTAATAATCAATGCAATATGATACATGCAATCCACGAGCAAGACAGGACAGAAGAGGGGGGAATCAAGGAACGAAAGGGAACACAGATTGATGAGGACCAACCACCCACACTCACCGCCACGTTCACCGCAACGTGCGCACATCTTCAGCCAGCCAGCCCTGTCTTCTTCCACGTCACCAGTGCTGGTGTACCCAGGTCCTGCCCGAAGCCATACTGTATATTAGTAGTAAAAGTGGAAGGAAAGATACGTGTGTTAATAACAAATTATCATGGCAGTACTGTAGAGTCAATGACACAAGACCAAATGAACGTATAAACACGAGAAGCTGGTGCTACTCATCATGTCCCGCACCTGTAAAACTCTCAAAGCAGGAAATCAGGTCAGCCATCAGCCTGTCCCTCAGAGCCCTCCAGATCGCTTCTTCAGAACCAACGCCCAACTCTAGGTGTGGATAGATGACTTCCACGTCACTAACCTGGAACGGTGCAATGGTATTACAATATACTTCTATATCATCTGTCGACAAGAGTGAAAAAGGTTGTGTGCCTTAGTTAAAGAAAAATATGGTGCCTAACTGATGACAGCGCTCCAAGCTCTCCTTAGGGGTGTCGTGGTCAGTGCCTCATCTTCACTGACCTGTGACAAAACAACAACGACATGTCAATCTCTAAGCAATTGCGGCAACGAGGGAAACCATAAATGATACAACCAAGTACAGGCAGTAGATGTTTTTCCACCAGCCTCACCTCATCATCGGTGCTCTTCTCGTTGTAACAATCCGGTGACGGTGGTGGGCTCTCTTCACCAGTCCCCTGGAATGGCACGTGCATAGTGGTAAACAGTATCACCTGCCAGGTTATTTTGAAATACAAGATGCATGGATGAGATGATGGGCCTCTTGTGACTCACGCTCACCTCTTGCTGACACGCCAAGGCCTTGTCTCTCTCGCCATAGAATTTGGCCTCTGCCATCTCCTGATCCTCGTCATTTGTAGTCTTCGGCACCTGCAGGATAGGACACTTAGGACATGTTATATCTATTGCGTGTAAACAAGTTCACACACACACGCAAGCACGCACGCACATACGCATTTTCACACACAAACACACACCCTAGAACAATGTTTGCCCTTGAATACTACGTGCAAACATGGACACCCACCCAACCCACCCGCGTTTGCACCGGCAATGTGATACGGGTGCTTCCATGCAAGGCCCTGGTGGCCACACCACTTTATCGGAATTACAAACATTTCTATGTGTAATTGAAAAGGAAGGACTACTGATCCAATTCGAGAGTATTTATGCGATTTGCCTAGGAAATTACGAATTGCGAACTTTTTAGATCTGCATGAACCATTTTTCCTGACGCTATTTTGATCTGACAACGAGCCCAACTATTGCTGCTGCTGCTTGTGACGCTCTTTAAGAGCATGCAGCTTGGTGTGTGATGCGCTCTCTGTGCACGCTCCCTGTGCGCAGGCTCTAAATTTCCCACAACACAAGGGTACCCCTAACAATTGTTTGTACCCAAAATGCTTATCCATCCTATTGCAATAAATTTAAGAACCTGATGTTGTGCTACTGGACAAAGGTAATTTGCATGTGCACAAATTGAGCAGGTAGGGGTGATTCAGGTGTTATCCACTGTTTTGAAACACATGCACGGAATCTTGTTCTTACCTGGATGCTTCAGTTCTTTGTCCATTCTTCTAAATGTTTTAAATGAAGCATTTATGAAATAGAACTGAATCAGAGTAATCTTCTAATTGAGGCGTGAATAAACCAGAAATTTTACATGTCTTAGTACATACGCAGCCTAGCACTCGCACGTTGATAACTTACTCTGTAGACGCAATAAACCAGAAAGTTGTGCAAAACCGCTGCATCGCCTTGATGCGTACTGCTATTGGTATTAAATGGGCGTCTTGAGTACATTAGTCTAATTGCTGTTTGTAAAGAGCCGCTCATCACGTTCCTCTTCCAATGCTATTCTAATGACACATTAGAGTGCAACCTCATGAAATTTCTGCCACACCCTTGTTTTACGCAAAGTTATCATCCTTGTCACAACGAATCTAGTACCAGCTTAAGCATGGATTGCAACTATGGGCTATTGATGAAGGGTGTGTTATTAGTTAAGGGTGGGTTCTTCGAAGTGGCAGGGGGCAATTGAGGGAGACTGGGAGCATCCCAGCAACACCGCCAGCCACCAATAAAGCCACCAACCCCAGACAGCACCAACCTAGAGACCTCAGCAAAACTCGGCGTGACATCCACCTTGTCGAGTTCAAGTATTGTGAGGACACCAGACCTCAGAACCAGCAGAACGCCGCAAAGGAACAGCTTAAAGACCTTTGCAACATTCTCCAAGGAGCCTCCGTTACTCTCCACATCATCCTTTTGGGTGTGGGCACCACCATCTACAACACGCAAACTGTGAAGCCTTTCAAGGAACTGGGTCTTGATTCTCAAAGGATTAAGAAGCTTGCCTCCAAGCTCCATGATGTGCACTCTGTCAACTTCGCTGCTAAATTTGTCCATACCAGACGTGCCCTTCCCGGTACTGTTATCAACTCTCATCAGGATCCTCCGGAGCCGGTTTCAGGCCAAGCCTGCAACCTGCAACCCTCTTGATCCCCATTGATTTTTCCTTTCCTTTTCACGGCGGAGGAGCTTTACGGTATTTGGTACCAAACTGGCTCCTTTTCCTTAATAAATGTGGGGAGTGACTTTCACTGCCTGCATAATTTTTTCTTTCTTCTTGCATTAAACATCCCTTCAATGCCTAAGACAGTGATACCGCTCAGCAACCAGATCTTGTCCATTTTTTAAATTACAGAGATTACAGATTACAGATCAAGCCATCAGTCAAAAAGTGCGACTGCTAAGCTGCGTACGTAGAGCATTGTAGAAATTGTGAGATGAGTTTGCTGTGGTGTTGTGTCCTTGTCCATTTCAGCATATAAAATAATCCTCCTCTTGGTGTGGGAGGAAAAGACTCCAAAGAAAAAAAATTTAAAGAAAGAAAACTAGACAGTCCGATCAGTGTCCATTTCCTTCTCAGGCAGGACTCAAGCTCGTGTCGATCGAGAGCACCGGTCGAAGAGAGCCTTCCGTGATGCACACTGCTCCTATTCATGAGCGTAGCCTTCAACTTCCACCCTTCCCCTCGCCCTACAACTGCTCCTCCAGCGCCTGTGCAACAAACATCTCAGCTGCGGCCTCGTGCTGCTTCACCCCCTCCCACTCCGCCGCCTCAACCTCCACCACGTGCACCCCCGCCGCGCGCAGCAACCACCTCTGCAGCACGAGCTCCCCCGTGGGCTCACGCTTGTCTTGCTGCTGCTGCTGCTGCTGCAGGTGCTGCTGCTTCAGTGACCTCTTGCCCAAGGTGTTGGCTGTGGTGATGCTGTCGGCAGTGCCGTCTGCCGTAAGTGACTGTTGGCTAGGGTCAGTGCGTGGGTTGGAGTAGCAGAAGTCCTGAGGGCCTACGAGCAGTACGGCCACAGGCGATGTAGGACCTAGCTCAGGTAGCACACCACCTGCCAACCCACTGCTGCTGCTACTGGTACTGCTTCTGCTGCTGCTGCTGCTGCTGCTGGTGGTGGTGCCTGAAATACCGCTTTCATTCGCACGAGCGCTGCTGTTGATGTCACCAGCCACCTCTGTGCCAGCTCTGCTATTTGTGCCCTCAGCGCTGCTGTGACCCCAACCGTGTACGTGCACCCCGCCTGCAATGACCAGCCTGCTGTCTGCCACTAGCAGGTGCTGCTGGGCAAAAGAGAGGGAGCCACGGCCCATGAGCGCAGAAGAGAGTGCGGACCCCTGTGTGTATGTGTGTTTACGTGTGTTTGTGTGAAAGTGTGTGTACGTGCGCGTGTGTGTTCGCACGCATGTGTTGTTGTGTATGTGTATTTTGTGAGTGTAAGTGTGTGTACGTGTTTGTGGCATCAGCAAGTACTGCTGGGCAACAGAGGGGAGAAACAGTCCATGGGCATGAGCGTGAGCGTGAATGCCTGTGTTTGTATCTGTGTGTATGGGTGTTTGTGTGTGCATGTGTGTGTGCGTGCATGTGTATGTGCATGCATGTGTTTGATTGTGTTTGTATGTGCCACTAGCACACGCTGCTGGGCAAGGCAAGGGGCGCGGACGCCCGTGTGTATGTATGTGCTTCTTTCAAATCCTTCAATATGAGTTTAATGAGCAACACACGTGCCAAAGTGGGTATGCACAACACGAGTGGTAAAGTGGGTATGAGCAACATGCGTGATGAAGTGGGTATGAGCAACATGCGTGCCAAAGTGGGTATGAGCAACACACGTGATGAAGTGGGTATGAGCAACATGCGTGCCAAAGTGGGTATGAGCAACACACGTGATGAAGTGGGTATGAGCAACACGCGTGCCAAAGTGGGTATGAGCAACACGATTGATAAAGTGGGTATGAGCAACACGCGTGCCAAAGTGGGTATGCGCAACACACGTGCCAAAGTGGGTATGAGCAACACGCGTGCCAAAGTGGGTATAAGTAGGGTTTGCCAGAACCCTATACTTGCACCTTATATATGACCGTATGTATGGTAATTTCCCTGCTAAAAGTACCGAATGTTCACCGTATATACCTATAAATGTGTGGTTCTGGCCATTCCTAGGTGTGAGCAACACGGGAGCCAAAGTGGGTCTGAGCAACTGTACAATCAGCCTAGACGCCACACGAGCTACTAGCATAAGTATGATAAGAGCCGAGGCTTTAAGGATTTCCAGCTCAAGCAGCATAGACGTCTTGTTCTAGTCTCCAAGTCTTTGCATAAACCAACGCCACACAAGCTACCCGCACAAGTATGACAAGAGCTAAGGCTTTAAGACCTCCCACATCAAGCAGCACATATGCCTTGTTCCAGTCTTTAGTACACCTGCTTATTGACAGTCTCCAGGTCTTTGCGTACAGCAACTTGCGTTGTCGTACTTGACCAGAAACCCCCTAACATTACGTTTACGGACACACAGCAGCACAGCAAACCGCTCACTCCTGCCTGCGACTCATTTCACAACCATACCAATTCCTTGTTTTATTTATACAGAAACATTCTAGCGTCACGATTACGCACGCGCAGAAGCACAGCAAAATGCGACCGCTCACTCCTGCCTGCGACTCATTTCACAACCATACCAATTCCTTGTCCTTTTATACTAACGCCTACCAAAGGTAAGGTAAGGTTACATCGCTTATGTGCCTCTGGGGGGCATCAGCCCGCCCCCATCAAACACACCAGCTCCTTTCCAAACATCACCAATACCTGCCCTTACCAAACACACCAGCTCCATTCCAATTATCACCAATCCCAGCCCCTACCAAACACACCAGCTCTTTTTCAAACATCAAACATCACCAATACCCGCCCCTACCAAACACACCAGCTCCTTCCAAACATCACCAATACCTGCCCCTACCAAACACACCAGCTCCTTTCCAAACATCACCAATACCCGCCCCTACCAAACACACCAGCTCCTTTTAAAACACCACATCCGCTTTGACGCACCAGCAGCAACATGTCAAAGCTGGCCTTCGATTGCTGAGGTCCTGCTTGCAGCAAAAGCGGCCTGAGGGCCGCCATTCTGTCTCCGCCTCCCATATCAGCATCCCCACCCAACCCCTTTTCACCCTCACCCTCACCCTCACCCTCACCCTCTCCCTCTCCCTCGCAAAACTCTTTTTCGTCGCCCTCAATGTCACTGTCACTGCTCTCCCCACTGCTGCTGTCATCACTGCTGCTGCTGCTGGAGTCGCTCTCTCCGCTGCTCTCCATTCCTTCTGCGCGCGCACCCCCTTCTGCACCTTCTTGCAACCACGAGCCAGCGGCAGACCCATTTTCCTGCAATTAGGGTTTAGGGTTTAGGGTTAGGGTTTAGGGTTACAACCCTGTGAGTGGCAATTTAGGGTTTAGGCCAATTTCCTTACCAATATCCTGCCAGCACCAACATTTAAAATTTCAAATACTTAACACATGCCCCACCAGTCAGGCATCCGAATCCCCATTATTTGTGTGGCAGCTTCAACTGCCACGCAAATAGCTTCAACTGCCAAAACGTCGCCAAATATATCTGGACAAGTAAAGTTTCCCAGAGGGAATTATCTGAGCAAATGTCCAAACATGCTCCTTTTTGCATTAAAAGGGCAACCACTCTCACGTCACTCCACCAAATTTAACCCAATCTAGCTACACACTGTTGCTGATATTATATGCGACCAGAGCATGTGCTCAGAATTAGTTAAGTCGCCCTGAGTAAGGAATTACTAAATGCACAAGTCGTGTACCTGTACCCTAAATAGGTGCTCTCCATGGGGAATGGTGCATACATTTGCATATCTCGCCAACCACTTGCTCTTTTTACTCCATTGTTTTGCAATAATCATTATTTCATCCAAGGATTAACTCACTCAGTTTGGTGCTTTGGCTGGCCAGATACAGCATATGTCTGCTCAAAAAGTAGGGTTCACGCCGTGGAAGATTAGGCACAGTCTCCCCTACGGGCTGTTGTCAAGCTCAAGTGCTTTGGAAACTACCACTTGGTGCTAAGCTTGAAAACAGCCCTTCTGGGAGACCATACCCTGGGAGCATGCAAAAACCATACCCATTTTGGGCCTCAGATAACCCCCTCTGAACCTCTGAAAGTTCCCTTATCGTGATATTGCATCTAAGGGCCTTGCATCCAGTACATTTCCGTGCTGCTGCCAACGCCAGCCGGATGCACTCGCCTCCAGAAAAAGGAAAAAGAACAAACTACGCAAGCAGTGAAAACCACTCCCCACATTAATTAAGGAAAAGGAGCCACTTTGGTACCGAGTACCGTAAAGCTCCTCCACCGCAAAAAGGAGAAGAAAATCAATGGGGATCAAGAGGGTTGCAGGCTTGGCCTGAAACCGGCTCCTGATGAGAATAACAAAACTAGAAGAGCACGTCTGGTATGGACAAGTTTAGCAGAATTGTTGGCAGAGTATACGTGGAGCTTTGAGGCAAGCTCCTTCACTCTTTGAGAATCAAGACACAGTTTTTTAAAAGGCTTCAGAGTGTGGGAGTTGTAGATGGTGCCACCCACACCCAAAAGGATGATGTGGAGAGTAACAGAGGCTCCTTGAAGAATGTTGCAGAGATGTTTGAGTCGTTCCTTAGCGGCGTTCAGCTGATTCTGAGGTCTGGTGTCCTCACAGTACTTAATCTCAACAACAAGGTGGACGTCCCGCTGAGATTTGCCAAGATCTCTAGGTCGGTGCTGTCTGGGGTTGGTGGCTTTATTGGTGGCTGGCAACGCTGCTGGGGTGCTCCCAGTCTCCCTCAATTGCCCCCTGCCACTCCGAAGAACCCACCCCCCTGAATTAGTTTGTTGTTGTTGTATTTTTGTGGAGATGGGAGTAACCATCACAATATCTTGGCGGCTTGAGGTAAATCTGTTTTTATTTGAGAAGCAAGGTGGGAAGAGCCATTTTGGCTCAATTCTGCTTTGAGCTGTTACAGGAATCTGGAGATTTTGCATGGCCAGCCGTTCGCTGCTGCCTATATCCATGGAGACAAAGCAGGACCCTAAGGAGGATGCTTTGCTGATAGTCAGGCCAGCCATCCCTGTGAGAGTTCTTGCCCCAAAGCCGAAAAGTACATTTAAGTATCCAGGACCCTTAACTAGATATAACTAAGCATCCCTGCACACTCAGTTTGTGGCGGGAGGTGCCCAGGTGGGCAGGGTGGAAATCCCTGTCAGAAAGTGGACTTCCAAAAGCTCCCCTCTGGTGCCAGCAACTTACCAGGGGTGTTTGCAATAATATTGGGGACATTTTGGTGAAGGTCCGGGGGTCTGGGGTGAAGGTCCGGTTGTGGACTCCCTTTGGCAGGGAAAAGTGTGAATTACAATCAGGCATCAACCACTGAACCGTTTGGGGTCGCGATGCCCACGCACTGAAGTCCTTTAGGGGAAAATTTTTAGTTCCCCCCTTTTTTTGCTTTGATGGGTATGGTTTGACTCTAAACCTGTCTAAGAACCATAAATTGGTGAAATTCGGACCAAAACCCGCATTTCTACACCCACACCACCTTTCTGGCAGGGAAATGGCACAATCCAGCTCCTCACTCTCACCCTTGACCCCAAACTCATTAACTTTTATGCAGAAGTGTTACATTTATGTAACGAAACCATTGGGTGACCTCAGATGTGCAATTCAGGAAAGGATTAATTCAGGAAAGCATCAATTCCCCCTTTTTGGGTGGGGCTTGGCTGGGCTGACTGATAGCTTTAAAGATCATGCGGCATATGCTAAGTTATGTCTCTCAATTATCATATTCCCTATCTGCGTATGTTGGCACTCAGAGAGGATGTGTAGGGCACTGTCTACGTATGGGCAGAGGGGGCAAGTTTGACTTGTTGAGAGTTTGAACAATACCGCATGCTTTTGATTATATAGGGTGCCTGTTCTGTATTTCATACTGATACATTTGGTCTTAAAAAGGGGACATTGGATGATGTTAGGTAAGCATTGCTAGTGGCTCCATTGGCGGTGCCGTCCTTGATGAGGGTCTGGTAGTATGCATAGTAATTTGCTTCAGTGTTCGCGTTTCCCAGTTTATGGAGAGAGTGCATGTGTGCTTAAAGGGCGTCACGGTGGTTTGGTAGGTACCAAAGCTTTGGGGGAGGAGGATGGCCATGTTTGTTGTATGGTTATGCATATGGGTTTGTGTTTGACTTTCTGTGTCTTCTTTTGCAAGCCAGTGGATGCTGTGGAAGAAGTTTCCCTGTGGGCCTGCTGTTCTGATGGAGGTGTCAGCGATGTCGGAGTAGGTGGTGGCTGACTTTTTAGCAAGGGCGTCGGCAAACTCACTACCGATAAAACCGGCATGGGACTTTACTTTGAAGAGGTGGATGGGCGATGGTGATTGGCGGATTGCTTTAGCAATGGATTGAAGGACATCTCCTTGGATGTGGTGGCGATGGAGATTCGGGTGGCACTTAATGGCTAAGAGCTACATCTTCCACACCCTGGACCACCGCCTCCCTGCTCACACCTCCACGGCTTCAACTGACACACATACAAAAAAAAAAGATGCACACAGACATGCGCGCACGCATGCACACATTCATGTGCGCACGCATGCACGCATGCACGCATGCACGCATGCACACACAAACATACAGGTACACACGCACGCACACACATGCACGCACAAATGCACACATTCATGCGGGCACGCATGCACACACAAACATACAGGTACACACGCACGCACGCACACATGCACGCACGCATGCACGCATGCACACACAAACATACAGGTACACATGCACGCACGCACGCATGCACGCACGCATGCACACATTCATGCGCGCACGCATGCACACACAAACATACAGGTACCCACGCACGCACGCACACATGCACGCACAAATGCACACATTCATGCACGCACGCACGCATGCACACATTCATGCGCGCACGCACGCATGCACAATGCACACACAAACATACAGGTACACACGCACGCAAGCACGCACAAATGCACACACATTCATGCGCGCACGCATGCACACACAAATATACAGGTACACACATATATACAGGTACACACGCACGCACACATGCACGCACGCATGCACACATTCATGCTCGCACGCATGCACACACAAACATACAGGTACACACGCACGGACGCACACATGCACGCACAAATGCACACATTCATGCGCGCACGCATGCACACACAAACATACAGGTACACAAACATGCAAGCACGCACAAATGCACACATTCATGCGCGCACGCATGCACACACAAATATACAGGTACACACATATATACAGGTACACACACACGCATGCACGCACATATGCACACATTCATACGCGCACGCATGCACACACATATATACAGGTACAAACACGCACGCATGCACGCACGCATGCACGCACGCACACACAACACACCTTGGATCCACTCACCTGGCTACCATCTTCCAGGGCTTGGCTCGCAGCCCTCCACGACCCTGCTGGCGCGCTATGATGATCGCCCAAGTTGTCTGACAGCGGCTGGTAGAACACCTCCTACAGCCGTTTGTGTGTTTGTGTGTGTGTATGTGTGTGTGTGTGTGTATGTGTGTGTGCGTGTGCGTGTGCGTGTGTGTGTGTGTGCGTGTGTGTGTGTGTGTGCGCGTGTGTGTGTGTGTCTGTGTGTGTGTGTGTGTGTGCGTGCTTGCGCTTGCGCGCGTGTGTGTGTGTGTGTGTGTGTGTTTGTGTGTGTGTGTATGCGTGTGTGTGATAGGGTTGGCCAGAACCATATATATGCAATGTATATACGTTATTTCTGGTAGGGAAATCACTGTGTGTGTATGTGTGATAGGGTTGGCCAGAACCATATATACACAATGTATATATACGTTCTTTCTGCAGGGAAATCACCAAATATACCTGCAAATATACGGTCATATACGGTGCATATATATACGGTTCTGACCAACCCTAGTCTGTGAGTGTACTGACTTCATGAAAGCAGCTTGTACACACTACACATGCACGCAGGTACACCCACACCCACACACATGCATACACACACACACCCAAACCCACACCCACACCCACACACATGCATACACACACACACACACACACACCTGGACCGCCACATGGCCGCCCAGAATAGCTCTCACATACACAGCATCCGGGACTGCTGGTGTGAGCACAGCATTGACCCAAGGACGTACGTGTGACGGAAAGCCTGCGGGGTGGGGCGATGTCAGATGCAGATGTAAGATGGGCTTGCTGAAAGTTGATCTCAACTTTGAGCAACACGTGTTTTATGCAGTGTCAGTGTACATAAAGTCTGTGGGGTGGTGCGATGTCAGATGCAGATGTAAGATGGGCTTGCTGAAAGTTAATCTCAACTTTGAGCAACAACTGTTCTATGCAGTGTCAGCTTACATAAGTCTGTGGGGTGGGGCGATGTCAGATGCAGATGTGAGATGGGCTTGCTGAAAGTTGATCTCAACTTAGAGCAACGTGTTCTATGCAGTGTCAGTGTACATAAAGTCTGTGGGGTGGGGGGACGTCAGATGCAGATGTAAGATGGGCTTGCTGAAAGTTGATCTCAACTTTGAGCAACATGTGTTCTATGCAGTGTCAGTTTACATAAAGTCTGTGGGGTGGGGGGACGTCAGATGCAGATGGGCTTGTTTAAAGTTGAGAAAGCAACGCAAAGTATGAAGCAGTGTTACTTTATGGGAAGTTGGATGGTGATGGGCGTGGTGATGTAAGATGCAGATGTACGATGGAGTTCTTGAAAAGCAGCACGTGTTCAAAGCAATGTTAGTTTACAAAAAGTCTGTGGGGCATGGTCGAGGCAGTGTTAGTTTACGGAAAGCCAGATGGTGATGGGTGGGATGACTTCAGATGCAGATGTCAGGGCTCATTGAAAAAGCAATGCATGTTCGAAGCACTGCTAGTTTACGAAAAGCTAGATGGTGATGGGTGGGGTGATGTAAGAAGCAGATGTAAGGGGTTGTTTATAAATAGGGGTGGCCAGAACCATATATGTACGGTGTAAATACGGTTTTTTTTACCGTCTGCTTACTTTTTTCCTTTTCTCTAATGCAAATAAGTTGGCTCCTCTTCCTATTTGGCAGGGAAATCACAAAATATACGGTCGTATACGGGGTATATGTACAGTTCTGGCCAACCCTATTTATAAGCAATGCATGTCTGAGGCAGTGTCAATTGGCTAAAGCAATGCACACAAAGCTCCAGCACGCGCTGCTGGAGTGCAGCAATGCTCGCCGGTGAAGGCAACATTGAAACACATCTGCAGGGCACGCTGCTAAACAGAGACGATTCAACTACACAGTCCATTTCTAGAAATTCACTGCGCTCATTTCTAGATAACCACTGCTCTCATTTCCAGATATTCAGTGCTCTCATTTCCAGATATTCACTGCTCTCATTTCCAGAAATTCACTGCTCTCATTTCCAGATATTCACTGCTCTCATTTCCAGATATTCACTGCTCTCATTTCTAGGTACTCACTGCTCTCATTTCTAGATAACCACTGCTCTCATTTCCAGATATTCACTGCTCTCATTTCCAGATACTCACTGCTCTCATTTCTAGATATCCACTGCTCTCAATTCTAGGTGTTCACTGCTCTCATTTCTAGATAACCACTGCTCTCATTTCCAGATATTCACTGCTCTCATTTCCAGATATTCACTGCTCTCATTTCCAGATATTCACTGCTCTCATTTCCAGATATTCACTGCTCTCATTTCCAGATATTCACTGCTCTCATTTCTAGGTACTCACTGCTCTCATTTCTAGATAACCACTGCTCTCATTTCCAGATATTCACTGCTCTCATTTCCAGATACTCACTGCTCTCATTTCTAGATATCCACTGCTCTCAACTCTAGGTACTCACTGCTCTCATTTCTAGATAACCACTGCTCTCATTTCTAGATAACCACTGCTCTCATTTCCAGATATTCACTGCTCTCATTTCCAGATACTCACTGCTCTCATTTCTAGATATCCACTGCTCTCATTTCTAGACATTCACTGCTCTCATTTCCAGATATCCACTGCTCTCATTTCCAGATATTCACTGCTCTCATTTCCAGATATTAACCGCTCTCATTTCCAGATATTCACTGCTCTGATTTATATCCTAGCAGTCACACTTTTTGACTGATGGCTTAATCTGCCTTACCCACTGTGACCTCTAGGTATTCACGGCTTCCATTTACGTCTTGAGAAGAGTGAGCGCGTGCACACACACACACGCACACACACACGCGCACACACACACCCACCCACCCACCTGCGCTCGGGGGCACATCTTGCATCAAAGCAGCGCCCACACCAAGAGCGCGCACGGTGGCTAGAGAGCGGGCCATGAGCGCACGGTATTTATGCCCAGTCACAGTGGGACTGTGGCTTATGTTTGACTCTGTGGGTGATTTGTGTGTGTGCTGCAGGGAAACATATGGAGAGTGATGAAAGAGTCAGTCGTGCCTGCCTTGCGCGCGTGTGTGTGTGCGTGCGTGCGTGCGTGTGTGTGTGTGTGTGCGTGTGTGTGCGTGCGTGTGTGTGTGTGTGTGCGTGCGTGTGTGCGTGCGCGCGCGTGTGTGTGTGTGTGTGCGTGCGTGCTGCAAGAATAATAAAGGCATGTGATGACCCTATAATATCATACGCTCTACTTCTTCCTGCTGGATTAAACGCACACACACGCGCACACACAAATACCCCCTCACACAGAAAAAGTGCAAATTGCTTCAGCCAAGTCTAGATAAAACGCACACACATGCGCACACACATACAGCCCCCCCCCCCACACATACACACCATATTACACACAGAAAAACGCGCAAACAGCTTCAGCCAAGTCTGGTTAAATTGACACGTGGATGAAAACCAAATAGGGTTGGCCAATTATATATATACATACATATACGCTGTATATGACCGTATATTTGGTGATTCCCCTGCCAAACATTCCGCACACACACCGTAAATATATGGTTCTGGCCAACCCTTTAAATGTGTATGTCGTAAAGCTTCAACCCTGAAACAGTATCGGCGTTGGTCGTGAAAAAGGGGGTATTCAAAGGTAACTCACATCAGCGCCCCTGGCATTGCTGATGCCGTCAGTGTCTAGGGCTTGGGTGTGTGTTGTTTGCACCAGGTCTTCCCCCGCCTGCGAGGAGCACAACGTTTCGTTTTAAATTAAACAGAAATGGATTACACAGGTCTTCCCCCGCCTGCGAGGAGCACAACGTTTAGTTTGGATTACACAGAAATGGATTACACAGGTCTTCCCCTGCCTGCGAGGAGCACAACGTTTAGTTTTAAAATAAACAGAAATGGATCACACAGGTCCTCCCCCGCCTGCGAGGAGCACAACGTTTAGTTTAAATCTAACAGAAATGGATTACACAGGTCTTCCCCCGCCTGCAAGGAGCACAACGTTTGGTTTGGATTACACAGGAATGGATTACACAGGTCTTCCGCACGTTTAGTTTGGAAAACACAGGAATGGATTGCACAGGTCTTCCCCCGTCTGCGAGGAGCACAACGTTTAGTTTAAACTACACAGAAATGGATTACACAGGTCTTCACCCGTCTGCGAGGAGCACAACGTTTAGTTTGGATTACACAGGAATGGATTACACAGGTCTTCCCCCGCCTGCGAGGAGCACAACGTTTAGTTTGGATCACACAGGAATGGATTGCACAGGTCTTCCCCCGCCTGCGAGGAGCACAACGTTTAGTTTAAATTACACAGAAATGGATTACACAGATCTTCCCCCGTCTGCGAGAAGCACAACGTTTAGTTTAAATTACACAGGAATGGATTACACAGGTCTCTGCACGATTAGTTTGAAATACACAGGAATGGATTACGCAGGTCTTCCCCCGTCTGTGAGGAGCACAACGTTTAGTTAAAATTACACAGGAATGGATTGCACAGGTCTTCCGCTCGTTTAGTTTGGATTACACAGGAATGGATCACACAGGTCTTCCCCCGCCTGCAAGGAGCTCAACATTCAGTTTGGATTACACAGGAATTCAATTTGGGATGGCTGCTCAGCCTTCAAGAACGAGGTAAACCTCAAACAAAAAAGGAGCAATGTCACTGTGTCTAGTGCAAGTTGGGGTGCAGCCTGAACTATAAAATGCACAGTTTCACAAATAAACTTTGTAATGCACAGGCGTCCGTTTCAGCTGCCCTGATGTCATTGTGGCGTACACACGGGGCTTATAGTTGTTGCGTAAAATTTTAGTGCGAGTACACACTTAACAGAGTGCCTGATGACGCAAGATGGGATTGCCAACAATAAGAACTCTGTACTCAGAGGCTGTCTGCTGCAGTTTGGTTGAGTGAGTTGCTGCAGTTTGGTTGGTTGAGTTGCTGCAGTTTGGTTGGTTGAGCTGCTGCAATTTGGTTGAGTGAGTTGCTGCAATTTGGTTGGTTGAGCTGCTGCAGTTTGGTTGGTTGAGCTGCTGCATTTTGGTTGGTTGAGCTGCTGCATTTCGGTTGGTTGAGCTGCTGCAGTTTGGTTGGTTGAGCTGCTGCAGTTTGGTTGGTTGAGCTGCTGCA
>Ga0307942_1001833_pt1 | contig 17142 bp, 24 predicted proteins | sample OrgLakmetagen175_FD_201846 | JGI IMG/M metagenome (GOLD analysis project Ga0307942, IMG submission 201846) | Saline water microbial communities from Organic Lake, Antarctica - #175 | ecosystem: Environmental > Aquatic > Non-marine Saline and Alkaline > Saline | place: Antarctica: Organic Lake... | reverse complement strand
CCCTCATTCCCCTCATTCCCTTCACTCCCCCTCATTCCCCTTCACTCCCCCTCATTCCCCTGCCGTTTGTGACACAGGTCCACTCGCAACTTTCAAGGGGATTAAACCAACATGTGCTTATCCCCTGCCGTTTTTGACTCAGTTCCACTCTCCACATGTCCTCACCTCATGTCCTATCACCTCATTCATTCGTATACTTAGATGTGTGTATGTGTTTAATGCTTATCCCCTGCCGTTTTTAACTCATTTCCACTCTCCACATGTCCTATCACCTCATGACCCATCACCTCATTCATTCGTATACTTAGATGTGTGTATATGTTTAATGCTTATCCCCTGCCGTTTCTGACACAGGTTCACTCGCTTGGGTGCCAAATTGCCGAAGGGTGTGCTTCTGACGGGCCCACCTGGCACCGGCAAAACCCTGTTGGCCAAGGCAGTAGCAGGTGCGCTGCTTCATGATGTGTGTGTGTGTGTGTCACCGGCAAAACCCTGTTGACAAAGGCAGTAGCAGGTGCGCTGCTTCATGATGTGTGTGTGTGTGTGTGTGTGTCACCGGCAAAACCCTGTTGACAAAGGCAGTAGCAGGTGCGCTGCTTCATGATGTGTGTGTGTGTGTGTCACCGGCAAAACCCTGTTGACCAAGGCAGCAGCAGGTGCGCTGCTTCATGATGTATGTGTGTGCGTGTGTGCGCACATGCATGCTTGTGTGCATGTATGTGTGTGTGTGTGTGTATGTGCCGCCTTGTGGCCTTTTCTACTTGCCGCACTTGGTGAGTATTTTGCATAGAAGTATCCAGGGTTGTCCAGTTCGTTTTTATGGGAGCAAGGGTTCGTTAAAGTGCGTGAAAGTTTGTGAAATTGAACTTTTGACCGAACCCCGAACTGAATAACCTTGGAAGTATCAGCTCCAGGCTGCTTGTTGTGCTGATAAGCTGTAGATAATTCTAGGGTACCCTTTTTTCACTGAGCAGAGGCTCTTGGTGCATTCCTGTATGAATCGTTACATTCGTCACACGTTCTCACGTGCTTGCGTCTGAAATGCATCCATGGCTTAAACTTCAAGTTAAAGGAACAACAAATTGTCGTTGCATTGCTAAGACATGTTTCACCAAAGCCCTGTACATTTAAAAGAGGCTGTAGGTGAAGCATTCATACCGTTATCTTCCGAACCAGCTTTTCTCTGCCGGGACGTGTCTTGTTTTACCAAACCAGCTTCTCACTGCCAGGACGTGCCTTCCAAATCCCTGATCATCTCGTGCGTGATCATCTTATGCCCTATAGGTGAAGCAGGCGTGCCCTTCTTTTACCGAGCTGGCTCAGAGTTTGAGGAGCTGTACGTGGGAGTGGGCTCCAGACGCATGCGTGCTCTGTTCCAGGTAAACTTGTGTGTGTGTGTTTTTACCGAGCTGGCTCAGAGTTTGAGGAGCTGTACGTGGAGTGTGCTCCAGATGCATGCGTGCTCTGTTCCAGGTAGACTCGTGTGTGTATGTGTGTGTGCGTGTGTGTGCGTGTGCGTGTGCGTGTGCGTGTGTGTGTGCGTGTGTGTGTGTATGTACCTTGTGCTAAGTCTAGGCAAACACAAGTTGGTGTCAGAATGCACACCTTTCTGGATTTTCTATGTACTTTGTCATGGGTTTCAGACGCATGCGTACTCTGTTCTGTGTAAAATCTTGGTGTTTGTTGCGCTGTGTCTAGGCAATAATAAGTTGGTGTATGTCTGAAAGCACCAGACTGCAGACCTCTCTGTGTTCTTTGTGTACTTTGTAGCGGGCTCCAGACGTACGCGTGCTCTGTTCCAGGTAAACTTTTGGTGTTTTTTGCGCCATATCTTGGCAGGAATAAAGTTTGCTTCACGTTTGACAGCAGACAGCATCAGGCTGTTGTGCTCCAGTGCCATGCGTGAAAACGTGACAGCATGTCAATGGCTCATCAGTGTTCAAGGGAAGCGGGTTATACTTCAGGGTTCGAAATCAGGAAATTTGGATGTTGAAGTCGAATCCCGACTTATAATTCACCTCACAGTCAGCCCAGCCAAGCCCCACCCAACATAGAGGAATTGATGCCCCTTTTTTGAATTGCAATAAACCCCAACCCTAAGTGCAACTTAATCCTAAACGCACCTATGCTTCTCCTCCTCCTGCTCCTGCTCCTGCTCCTGCTCCTGCTCCTGCTCCTGCTCCTGCTGTTGCTGCTTCTGCTGTTGCTGCTTCTGCTGCCATTGCTGCTGCTACTGATGCTGCCGCTGCCTTATTAGCATTTGAAGGCCCCCCCCTGCCCATCTTTTTCCTTGGGTAAGGCACTGGCTCTCAGGATCCAGTGCCTTACCCAAGGAGAAAGAGAAGTGAGAAGCCTTCGGCACCAGCAGCAGCCAAAGAAGAAGGAGACATCTCCTTCTTCTTCTCCTTCTCCTTCTTCTCCTTATCCTTATCCTCATCCTTATCCTTATCCTTATCCTGCCACTGCTGCTGCCACTACTGCTGCTGCTGCTGCTTTGTCTGCGTTAGAAGGCCTACCTCTGCCACGCTTCTTAGCAGTAACTGCTGCTGGTGCTGCTGATGCTGCTGCTGGTGCTGCTGCTGCCTTCTCGGCATCAGAAGGCCTGCCACGCTTCTTTTCAGAAACTAGTGCTGCTGCTGCTGCTGCTGCTGCTGCTGCTGCTGCTGCTGCTGCCGCCTTCTTGGCATTAGAAGGAAAAATTCCCAATAAGAGAACACCATCACCAGCTACATTTCTTTGCTTATTTCCTAACGTTTCATTCGCTTGGCATTCTCTCTCAGGCTGCCAAGAAAAAGTTTCTTGGCTTACATCCTACCGTTTCTTTCGCTTGGCATTCTCTCTCAGGCCGCCAAGAAAAAAGCACCCTGCATTGTGTTCATCGACGAAATCGATGCCATTGGAGGCAACCGCAAGCATTGGGAGAACCACGCACGCAAGACGCTGAACCAGCTGCTTGTAGAGATGGTGGGTGTGTCAGGAATTTTTTCTACGAGCACATTTTGCTTTTTAGTGCTCACTGGACGAACCAGGCTCGCAAGACGCAGATTTGGCAGCTTGTGGGGATGGTGAGTCTGTTGGGCAGTTTTTCTTAAATTTCATGTGTTCATGAGAAAAAATGCACGCAAGACGCTGAACTGGCTGCTTGAGGAGATGGTGGGTGTAAGCAGGTGTACCCTTGCCAGTGCACAAATTCAGTGTTTATGACTTATCAACACACCTCACACAAACTCACAAATGTGCACCCGCTCACACATTATCAAACACGCACACACACACACACATGCACACACACACACACGCACACACACTCTCGCGCATACAAGCACAAATAAAAACACAGGCTCTCACACTCACGCTCACAATTCTGTGTGCAGGATGGGTTTGAGTCCAATGAGGGCGTCATCGTTATGGCGGCCACCAACCTCGCAGAAACATTGGACCCTGCGCTGAAGCGGCCTGGGCGCTTTGACCGACAGGTGTGTTTGCGTGTGTGTGCTTGCGAATGTACCGTTGAAGTTCTGTGGGAGTGTTAAAATTACTGGCACCTGTCGCCGCCAGAAGACACACACACACACATATACACACACTCACACACACACACTCACACACAGTGCGGATCCTGGCGGGTGCTTTAGAATGACCCTAAACCCAAACACCTTGTCGACCTGTTGTCAAAGACCCACACACACACACACACACACACATACACACACACATACGCAAACACACATACATATATACATATATACATACATGCACACACATTCAAACGTGCAGGTTGCAGTGCCCCTGCCGGACGTCAAGGGCCGTGGTGAGCTGATCGACCACTACCTGCAAGACAAGCCTTTTGCTGCTGACGTGGATCGGGATATACTAGCCAGGCAGACACAGGGTGAGCAACACACACACTCACGCACACACAGACACATACACACGCACGCACACACACGCACACATACACACACATACACACACAAACACTCACGCACACACAGACAAAAACAAGCACGGACATGCATACACATACAAAGAGGCACATTGCGCATGTGCACGCACACACACACGTATATACATACACGCACACTCTTGCACTGCAGGCTTTAGCGGTGCCGACATCAGCAACCTTGTGAACGAGGCTGCCCTGTCTGCTGCTAAGGAAGGTGCAGACATCATCTCCCCAAACATGCTTGACCAAGCCTTTGATAAGATCCGCATGGGCGTAGAGCGCAAGTGAGTTATCGTTATGTGCGTGCACGCGTGGGATTGTTTTGTGTTTGCGATAAAGGCCTTTGACAAGATCCGCATGGGCGTAGAGCGCAAGTGAGTTATCAATATGTGCGTGCACGCGTGGGATTGTGTTGTGTTTGTGATAAAGGCCTTTGACAAGATCCGCATGGGCGTAGAGCGCAAGTGAGTATCAATATGTGCGTGCACGCGTGGGATTGTTTTGTGTTTGCGATAAAGGCCTTGGACAAGATCCGCATGGGCGTAGAGCGCAAGTGAGTGATCATAGTGTGCGTGCATGCATCCGATTGTATTATGTTGTGATCAAGCCCTTTACACAAGATCTGCATGGGCGTAGAGCGCAAGTGAGTTATCAATATGTGTGTGCACGCATTTCAATTGTGTGTTTGTTGAGGTTGCGTATGCTCTGGCAACATCTGCGTGTGAGCTGTCATTGTGCACAAGCAGATTGTTCAATTGTGCTATAATCAAGGCCTTTGACAAGATCCGCACAGGGGTAGAGCGCAAATGAATGATCATTATGTGCGTGCACGCGTGGGATTGTTTAGTGTTTGCGATAAAGGTCTTTGACAAGATCCGCATGGGCGTAGAGCGCAAGTGAGTTATCAATATGTGCGTGCACGCGTGGGATTGTTTTGTGTTTGCGATAAAGGCCTTTGACAAGATCTGCATGGGCGTAGAGCGCAAGTGAGTTATCAATATGTGTGTGCACGCATTTCAATTGTGTGTTTGTTGAGGTTGCGTATGCCCTGGCAACATCTGCGTGTGAGCTGTCATTGTGCACAAGCAGATTGTTCAATTGTGCTATAATCAAGGCCTTTGACAAGATCCGCACAGGGGTAGAGCGCAAATGAGTCTGTACTTTGTGCATGTGTTTGCTTGGTACGTGTGCGTGGTGCGTGTGGTTGGTACGTGTGGGTGGCACGTGCGTGTGTGTGTGCGTGGTATGTGTGGGTGGTACGTGTGTGTGCGTGGTACGTGTGGGTGGTACGTGTGGGTGGCAGGCTTAAGCGATACGTTAGTCAATGGCTATAAATTTATCTCAACACACATACCTACAAACTACATATATACACACACATACATGCACGCACATACATGCACGCACACACGCACACACACGCACACGCACACACAGGCACACCTACACACACACGCACACATGCACACGCACACACATGTGCACGCACACACACACACACACACGCACACACACGCACACACACACTCACGCTCACACAGATCGGTGCGGCGATCAGAGGTTGCTCGTAAGCGCACAGCATACCACGAAGCCGGTCATGCGATTGTGGCGCTGCACACCCCTGGGGCCTCTCCTATTCACAAAGCCACAATCATGCCTCGTGGGCACGCACTGGGCATGGTGTCACAGGTGTGTGTGTATGTATGTGTGCGCATATGTGTTTGTGTAGGTGTGTGTGAGTGGGTGTACAATTGCAATCTTGCATTTGTGTGTATGTGTGTGCGTGTGTGTATATATGTGTGTGTACACACACTTGTGGCCTTGCATGTGTGTGTATGTGTATGTGTGTGCACACTTGCAGCCATGCATGTGTGCTAAATGGCTTTGTCACACACCGTGTCTCACACCCTCTCTTACAAATTTGTGTGCGTTCAGGTCGGGCGTGAGGACGAGTTCAGCATCAACAGGCAGCAGATGATGGCACGCATCTGGGTGTGTATGGGTGGCCAAGTTGCCGAGGAGCTCATGTTTGGGCGAGATCAAGTCACCACTGGTGCCACAGATGATCTGAGACAGGTGTGTTTTTGTTTATATGTGAATGCTTGCGTGTGTGAGTGTGTTGTGCATGTGTGCATGTTTTAGGCACATTCAAACTTTTAAAGGAATGTCAGGACAGGGATGATTGCTGGCGCCATAGATTGCCAGAAGGGTGGTGCACACATCACATGCATGCACACGCATTCACACACACTCACACGCACAAAAAATGCACATATAAACGCTCACACATACAAACACACATGTACACATACGCACACATACACACACGTGCATGCACACGCACTCACACACACACACACAAAACGCATAAACTCATGCTCACACACACACACACAAGCACACACACACACACGCACACACACACACACGCACGCGCAGGCCACTGACATGGCACGCTACATGGTGTCTGAGTGTGGCATGAATGATGTGGTGGGGCCTATGTACGTATCAGAGGGTGACTCCCGCCACAACGTGCTGAGTGAAACGGTGAAGGAGCGCATCGATGCACAGGTGCGTGTGCGTGTGTGGGTGTGGGTGTGGGTGTGGGTGTGGGGATGCGTGTGGGTGTGGGTGTGTATGTTTGTGGGTGAGTGGGTGGAAGAGTGGATGGGTGTGTCAGAGGGCGACCCCCACCACAACGTGCTGAGTGAAACGGTGAAGGAGCGCATCGATGCACAGGTGTGCTGGTGGGTGTGGGTGGGGGGGGGGGGGTGTGGGTGTGTATATTTGTGGGTGAGTGGGTGGGAGAGTGTACGGGTGTTTCAAAGGGCGACTCCCGCCACAACGTGCTGAGTGAAACGGTGAAGGAGCGCATCGATGCACAGGTGTGTGTGGGTGTGCGTGCGGGTGTGGGTGTGGGTGGGTCTATCAGACAGCAACTTTCGCCGCAACGTGCTGAGTGGATGCTGATACAGTGAAGGAGCAATATCAATGCACGGCTTCATCATGTGTTGTGTGTTCTAGAGCAAAATCGATGCACGTCCTCCCTCATCATGTGTCGTGTGTTCTGGAGCAAAATTGATGCACGGCCTTTCTCATCATGTGTTGTGCTTCCTAGAGCAAAATCGATGCACGGCCTCCCTCCTCATGTTTTTTGCTTTTTAGAGCAAAATTGATGCACGGCCTCCCTCATCATGTGTTGTGCTTCCTAAATCAAAATTGATGCACGGCTTCTTCATGTGTCGTGTGTTCTAGAGCAAAATCGATGCACGTCCTCCCTCATCATGTGTCGTGTGTTCTGGAGCAAAATTGATGCACGGCCTCCCTCATCATGTGTTGTGCTTTCTAGAGCAAAATTGATGCACGGCCTCCCTCATCATGTGTTTGCTTTCTAGAGCAAAATTGATGCACGGCCTCATCATGTTCGTGTGTTTTAGAGCAAAATCGATGCACGGCCTCCCTCATCATGTGTTGTGCTTTCTACTGCCAGAAACTTTTGTGTGTCAGATGTTCGTTTGTCAATTATAATACAGACAGGTGTGCAGCCAATTGTAATACAAACAGGTGTGCAGCCAAATTTGTCGTAGTCCACATTGTTTTTAGTGTACGTAGGTGTGTGGTGTGCTGGTGGATGATTGCACGGCAGAAAACTGCCTTAACCTTTGAAGTTAACGAACACTCCTTCTCTAGGGTTGGCCAGAACCTTATAATTGCACCGTAAATGACCGTATATTTGGTGATAATCTGCCGAAAATACCGTCTGTACAATGTATTTATGTATATATGGTTCTGACCAAGCCTATGCTTCTCACATGCAACGTGAAAGATAACTGAAACTGTCTTTTATTAATTGCGCAGGTCCGTGGCGTGCTAGTGGATGCACGCGCTGGAGTAATGCAGCTCCTCCAGACCCGTGTGGCTGATCTGCACTCCTTGGCAGGGGCACTGATTGAAGAGGAGACGCTCAACTCGAAGCAGGTGTGTGTGTGAGTGTGTGTGTGCATATTCGTGCGGCTGATCTGCACTCCATGACAGGGGCACTGATTAAAGTGGAGACGCTCAACTCCAAGCAGATGTGTGTTTGCGTGTATATATATGTGTGTGTGTATGCGCGTGCACCCATTAAGCTTGGTACGCTCAGCAACACAAGCGCTACATAACTCGATGACATTGCTAGATGCCTGCACCGGCCAGCGTGCTGCTGGGCAACAAGGAGAAGCAAGAGTCTTAGTCGCCGTCGCTCCACATTATCTACTATTTCAGGAGCGCATCATGCACAGGCATGTGTGTGCGCATGTGCGTGTGCCACGTCTCTTCTAAATGCTGCGCAGCTCAGCACACTTCTCCTAGCTGTCTCTCTTCATTGCCACCCTTGCAGGCAGATCACCGTATTTTTGTACCTTGCACATCCCTCCTTGTTGTATTTTTTTTAACATTTGTGGCTGTTGGACCTTGCTGTGTTGCTACAATTTTGGCAGATCACCGCACTTTTGTACCTTGCACGCCTCCCTTTTCTTATTCCTGCATTTGTGGCAGATCATGGTGCTGTTGGACCTTGCACATCCCCCCTTGCTGTGTTGCTACAACTTTGGCAGATCACCGTGCTGTTGGACCTTGCACATCCCCTCTTGCTGTGTTGCTACAACTTTGGCAGATCACCGCACTTTTGTACCTTGCACACCCCCCTTGTCTTATTCCTGCATTTGTGGCAGTTGACCGTGCTGTTGGACCTTGCACATCCCCTCTTGCTGTGTTGCTACATTTGTGGCAGAAATTAAGTCAGTACTAATTCAGAATTTAAATGCTGTACTCCAGGTTCTTTGCTGTACTTAATGTTAGGGTTTAGTTCACGACGTAGGGTTTTGTTCAAGACATAGGGTCAAATTCATGACGTAGGGTTTAGTTTTCACAACATCACGACATTTACAGCACGCTTCTTGAGCTACATGCGGCTGGAGGATGTCATGATGTGTGTGTGTGTACTAAATCCTATGTTGTGAGGTCTTGTGCTGGCTGTCTTATGTTTTTTTCGAATCTACTCCATTTATATTGATCATCGCAGGTCGACACACTGCTTTAGGTCCATGAGGCTGGAGGATACATGTTTGTGCTGCCTTTTCTAAAACGAGTTTCGCTCTATTTTATGCTCTATTGTCGTTCTATGCTGCACATTATTTGAGGCTGGAGAATGCGTTTTTGTGCTGCCTGTCCTAAAACGAATTTCGCTCTATTTTATGCTCTACTGTCGCTCAATGCTGCACATTGTGAGGTACATGAGGCTCAAGGATGCGTTTTTGTGCTGCCTGTCCTAAAACACATTTCGCTATATTTTATGCTCTATTTTCCTTCTATGCTGCACATTGTTTGAGGTACATGAGGCTGGAGGATGAGTTCTTGGCTTCATGTTTGCTATTACAACGTGTACTTATTGCAAACTGCAGGCCGACACACTGCTTGGGCTATGTGCAGCTGGTTGCTATTACAACGTGTACTTATCGCAAATTGCAGGCCGACACACTGCTTGGGCTATGTGCAGCTGGTTGCTATTACAACGTGTACTTATCGCAAATTGCAGGCCGACACACTGCTTGGGCTATGTGCAGCTGGAGGAGGTGATCTTGTGCTGCCTGTCCTAAAACAAAAATTTCTCCATTGCGATCTTTGCTGCACATTGCAGATAATCACACTGCTTGGGCTAGAGGAGGTCTTGTGCTGCCTGCCGCTTTGTTACTTTGCTCCATTGTTTATTCCAAAGCGCAAGCCGACACACTGCTTGGACTGGAAGAAGTATTGTGCTGCCTGTCTTGTGTTTTTCAAATTTGCTCCATTTTCGTTTCAAATCGCTGACCAACACACTGATTGGGCTGGAAAAGGTCTTGTGCTGCCTGTCTAATGTTATTTAAATATTGCTCCATTGTTTATTCCAAAGCGCAGGCCGACACACTGCTTGGGCTGGAAGAAGTATTGTGCTGCCTGTCCTACATTCTTTCAAAGTTATTGCATTATTGCCGCACATTGCAGATCAACACCCTGCTTGGGCTAGAGGAGGCGGGCGGGGAAGTTCCAGGCCCTGCAACTCCAGGCAATGGCGGAGACGGAGGGGGAGGGGGAGACTCACAAAAGGTGAGGAACTCGTGGGGAGTGACTTTTACTGCCTGCGTAGTTTTTCTTTTTTATTGCAAGCAGTAGCTATATGAGCGAATAACATTTACAAGCCGGAACATTTTTGGGTCAGGTTGGTAGTGGGGGTGGAGGGGAGGGGGAGACTCACAAAAGGTGGGCAATAAGTGTTATACAAGCAGTTGAGCAAACGAACATTGCTTCAAGGTCGGTTGGTGGTGGCAGACTGGAGGGACGGACCCACAAAAAGTGGGCAATACGTGTGGTGTAAGCAGCAGTTTTATGAGCAAAGGGTAATGTCATAAGGTTTTAGTGGTGGTGGGTGGTGTTGAAATCCAAAAACATAGTAAGCAAAGAGAAGGGAACAGGATCTGGCTTTTAAGCACCCCCTTTCTCGATTGCGCTCAACTTGGGTAGCAAAACGGTCTGCAGACGGTAGCAAAACGGTTTGCAAAGGGGTAGCAAACGCTTTGCAAATAGGAGCAAAACGGTTTACAAACAGGAGCAAAGCGGTTTGCAAACAGGAGCAAAACGGTTTGCAAACGGTAGCTAAACAGTCCACAAATGGGTAGCAAATGGTTTGCAGATGGTAGCAAAACGGTTTGCAAACAGGAGCAAAACAATTTGCAAAGGGGTCGCAAATGGTTTGCAGACGGTAGCAAAACGGTTTGCAAACAGGAGCAAAACAGTTTGCAAACGGTAGCAAAACGGTCTGCGAAGGGGTCGCAAACGGTTTGCAGACGGTAGCAAAACGGTTTGCAAACAGTAGCTAAACAGTCCACAAAAGGGTAGCAAATGGTTTGCAAACAGGAGCAAAACGGTTTGCAAACGGTAGCTAAACAGTCCACAAAGGGGTAGCAAACGGTTTGCAGACAGGAGCAAAACGGTTTGCAAATGGTAGCAAACGGTCTGCAGACAGTAGCTAAACAGTCCACAAAGGGGTAGCAAACGGTTTGCAGACAATAACAAAACGGTTTGCAAATGGTAGCAAACGGTCTGCAGACAGTAGCTAAACAGTCCACAAAGGGGTAGCAAACGGTTTGCAGACAATAACAAAACGGTTTGCAAATGGTAGCAAACGGTCTGCAGACAATAACAAAACGGTCTGCAGACGGTAGCAAAACGGTTTGCAAACGGTAGCTAAACAGTCCACAAAGGGGTAGCAAATGGTTTGCAAACAGAAGCAATGGTGTGCAAAGGGGTAGCAAACGGTCTGCAAACAGTAGCTAAACAGTCCACAAAGGGGTAGCAAATGGTTTGCAAACAGGAGCAAAATGGTAGCAAACGGTTTGCAAATGGTAGAGTCTATAAAGGGGTAGCAAACGGTTTGCAAGGTACCAAAAAGGATTATTTTGGCACCAAATAAGGGTGACATTCATCTTAACTTTTTCTTTGGTGAATCCCTGCCAGCTTCATATCCATTGCCCAATGCGTTCCCCCGGCCTCCAAACACAGCTTTCAATGATTTTTTGGTGATCGATTCTGAGTCACTTCCTTCGCATCAAGATATACCTTCCTTTTGTGCAATTTCATATACTCCTTTGGCTTTTGCAAGCCTGAGCCTCGTTTATCACTTACAACAAAGCCAAGGCATCATCTTCCAGTTCCTAACAGTAAAACGCAAGATTAACCCTCCTTACCTACACACACAACCCAAGACACAATCGGTTAATTTCCAGCACGAGACACGCATCATCAACTGCTATTCCCTCCTTACCTGTCCATAAAGCCCTTAGCACAATTTTCCGATTTCCAACACAAAACACACACAAGATCAACCGCTGTTTCCTCCTTACCTACATACAAAACCCTAGACACAATTTTTCAGGTTCCAACACATGGCACACAACATCAACCGCCATTTTCTCCTTACCTGTCCATAAAGCCCTATGCACAATCTTCCGATTTCCAACACAAAACACGCGACATCAACCCTCCTTACCTACACACACAACCCAAGACACAATCGTCCAATTTCCAGCACAAGACACGTAACATCAACCGCCATTCCCTCCTTACCTGTCCATAAAGCTTTATACACAATCTTCCGATTTCTAACACAACACACGCAAGATCAACCGCTGTTTCCTCCTTATCTACATACAAAACCCTAGACACAATCTTTTAAGTTCCAACACATGGCACACAACATCAACCACCATTCCCTCCTTACCTACACACAAACTGTAGACACATCTCCCGATGCCCAGCACATAGCACACAATGACACCACTGCTCCCTCATCACCTACACACAATATCCCAAATCCTTGACGCACACAGTGTGCAATTGCTAACATTTTTTCCTTTCCAGGACCCCCCACCGTATTGTAGTACAAAACAGTTAACTTGTTCCAGTTCCTAACGCACACAATACGCAATCGCTATCATCATGTGTTTCCTTTCCAGGATCCGCTGGACCCTTCCGGTGTTCTTGATCCCGGCCACACCGCCCCCACTGCCCAAGTCTCTAGCCCTCCATCCCCTACCTCCTCTTCTTCACAGTCCAGCCCCAGCAACCTGAGTGTGCAGCAGCAGCTGCAGCAGCAGCAGCAGCAGGGTCAAGAACGAGTGGCAGACGCTGCAGCGGCAGTCGCTGTATCAGCAGCAACCGTTCATACCCCCAGTGTCCCCACCGCAGCACACGCTGGCACCTCCGCGCATGCATCACCGGAGGGCGCCGTGGAAGTCCACACGCTGAGTCGTCGCCAGCGCAGTTTTGGCAGACGCATTAAGGAGCGGCCTCAGCATCATCCTCAGCACCAGCCTCAGCAGCAGCAGCAAGAACTAGGGCAGGGTGGTGCCTCCGTGCCGTCATCATCTCACGCACCAGCAGCGGCCTCCGGCTCGACTCAAGCTCAAGCTGTCACTGCGAACCTTGCCCCACTAGCAGCCTCTCCTCCTCTGTCAATACAGACCAGCAATGGAATCATCAGTAGCAGTAGCAGCAGCATTAGTGCACAGGACCAGGCCCAGGGCTCACACCAGTACGCAGCTCACTCGCAGCAGGGTGGACTGCTCACAGAGCTGGCATCACTTGGTGAACGCATGCACCAGGGTAGCCAGCATGCTGATCGCTCACAGCAGGGCGGTGCACAGAACAGCGAGAGTGCGGAGCAGGGGAGGGAGAGTGTGCTGTTTGGAGCGCAGGGAACTTCAGATGAGGAGGGCATGCTGTTGCGGGCGTTCCAGCACAGCCGCTTGAATGACTCTGAGGATTGTAGCTCGGAAATAAACGTGTGATGTGTGTTTTAAACGATAATAGACTATTGTGGAATGTTTTGACGCTCTTGGGCTCACACTGGTACCATGCTTAGACATCGCTACTTGGGACTATGATTTTGTGTTCAGATTATGCATTGCAAATTGCAAAAGCTTCGCTCAACGTAGAGTTTCCATTGACGTGTTTCTCTATTTGCATCTGTTAGTCCTAAACGATTTGGTTTGTAGACGCAGAGGACTTATCAAAGAATTCAGGTGTATTAGAAATTGGAGAAGAGATGGAAGGAGTTTAAAAAATAATATATGCTCTATTGTTAGCTCTCGTTATCGTCTGCAACTCTAGACACTGAATGTGTTGCGAGGATTCAGGGTATTGTCACGACGAACCATGGTACCATCGTAAGGCAAGGTAGGTGAGGTAAGTTTAGTTTAGTTTGGATTACAAAGGCATTCAACCTGGAATGGCTGCTCAACCTATGAGAACGAGGTGAACCTCAAAACAAACCAAGTAAAGAAAGGGCTGTGACGCAACTGGAAAATGCAAACATTAAAAACACGAAAAAAGTAGGCAAAAACACATCAAAGTGTAGACGTTGGTTCACCAAAGTAAATGCATACTGAAAAATAGTACGTGAGGTAAAGTTCACATCGCTATATACGCGTCAGGGGTCATCTAAGCAGAAGCTTGAAAAAAGCCTGTAACCGTGCCTATCTTTACAAAAGGGGAAACCTTTATAAGAAACGTGAAACAAATGATTGAAGAAGAGTGTATATAGGAAGGGAACATTGTTTGCTTGGAGAAGCGCGAACAGAAAGCTGGGTTACCACTCATAGTTATGGGCGAATCCAAGCTTTTGAATATAATATCTACTCATCTACTCCCCAACTGCGCCCAACATCTTTTGGTCCCTCCCAGATCACCGATATGCAACAAGAAACCCAAAACTACCAAGCCCCGATAGGGACCTGACTAACAAACACGTACCAAAACTAGGTCTGCCAAGTATGCTTGAAGAGCTTCCCATAACCTAGTAGGTGACCCTGCCACTCCGAGCTCCTTAGCTATGAAGCCAAGAAACATACAACCAACATTTGCAAAATACTTAATCAAAATGAAGTACTGTGTAGACACTTCCCCAACTCAACAAGTAGAAATGGCTCAAGAAAAACATAAGCTGCAAATGCCTCGCTTACTCGGACACTGTAAAAACCTTCACACCATCCTGATAGGAGCAACAGGCAAATTTTCCTGTAGCCATACAAGGAACCCACTCCACAGCCTTGGTGTTACTGCACTCATAAAAGGATTATTCCTACACGTAATCAAATTTGCAACAAAAATCATACAGATGAGAAGAGACATTGAACTCAACCTTCCAAAATATCTGAGCAATACTCCTGGTGGTGTGCAGGCTTCTGCCTCCCAACCACCTGATCCCCAGTGGAAGCCCTTCCTCTCTATCATTCTCCAGGTGGGGTATTGTGTGTCTCTGCATCCATTGGGTGGTGCAGAAAACAAAACAATATCCATGCTGATAGTGTTGACAATATTGATACTAGTATCTGCGTTCATCTTTCTTTGAACAAAAACGATAACGTCGTTCCCCTTCCTCAGTTACCAATTGCTGCCAACCTTTTTTACGATCTTGACTGGCTTGGTAGCATCAACGAGACCCTAAGACAGGTGAACTCTGAACGCTCTCACAAATCTGCAGGACAGATTAATAAAGTAACACAAGAGCAACAAGCACAAGCCTCTCCAACCAGTACCATTTGCTATTCAAATTGGCAGAAGCCTCTGAACTTCGGCAACACAGTGACGGCATTGTTGTGGCACATGGGAGCTGAGCAAAATAAAAAATGGGAGACACGTAACTTACTTAGATACAAATAAAGAAGAACAGAATGTCCTCAAATACCGCACAAACACCATCCACACTGCCAAGCGCTTTTAAAACATCAGTCATGAAGGTTCAGCTCATTGCCCACGACGCGGTGGCCCTGGCAGTGCCACCCATCTCTTTCTTTGTTGTAATACTCAACACTCACTACCTACTTGTTAGCCTCTGTGGTGCAGACATCAGCAAAGGTTCCACGGGCTCACCATTTATCTTGATGGACGCTCACTGCAATGCCAAAACCTCAGACTTATAACTTAACATAGAGTCACCATCTAATATTCAAGAGACATAGATGGGTTGTTCAAACTTGTAAAGAAAAAGTTTCTCTGGTTGTGACCAATTATTTTTCTTATGCCTTAAATTTGCACTTCCTGAAACCACACCACTCGTTCTCTTATATTTAATTTGGTGCTGGCCTAACATTTATGGCTGCCTTTTTTCCCCTTTGTAAACCCTCTGTAAAGTCGTCCTAAAGGTGTTGTTATCAAATGCATTCCAGGAGGACCCAAACACACACAGGTCTGAATTAGATCGCCCATAATGGTGGACACCACATCTACCTGATTAAATTTGATTCTTGCCCAGACACAAATCCCTATCGACCAGCAGCATTAGACAAAACTCAACAGCTCAAATCCCTTGCAACACATATGCCGCACGTAACAACCAGGTGCATCCATGTTCGCACTGCTGTCCGCCCAACATATACTTGTTTGACAGTGCGTCCAATCATCTGGCAGCTGGATTGTAGTATTGGCCTCCTTGATGGGAACTAGTGCGTCTTCTGGTCGTCTTCTTTCAGGTGGGACTCACACTTGCAATAATGCTAGTGTCGGGTCCTTCCTACATCCTTGTTGAATGGAACCAAAGCAGTTCTTACTTCAATTGTTTTTGCAGGCACTCACAGATTCTTATGTCAAAAATCCCTGCCCAGGGAGACTGGCACCCTGCTGTGCACAAAACTCACAATGACACTGTGCATAGGCATCGCTGCCGGGGACATCAGTTTTGTGCTAAGATCCTGCCTTGTAAACGCATCACTTAACAAAGGGTTCCAAAAATGGAATATTTCTAGTTCGTATGGGAGTGTTAGTGCGCGTCTGGATGTGTGTAATAATGCACATTTACGTGAATATGTGTGTATGTGTGCCTGTGTGTATATGTGTGTTGTGTGTGTATATGTTTGTGTGTGTTTGCGTGTGTGTGTGTGTGTGTGTGTGTGTGTGTTTGTGTGTGCGTGTGTGTGTGTGTGTGTGTGTGTGTGTGTGTGTGTGTGTGTGTGTGTGTGTGTGCGTGTGTGTGTGTGTGTGTGTGTGTGTTTGTGTGTGCGTGTGTGTGTGTGTGTGTGTGTGTGTGTGTGTGTGTGTGTGTGTGTGTGTGTGCGTGTCCGATATTACCACCAACCTCGTGGCTTTTTAGATTGCGAATCGTTTTTTTAATCTGGTTGTCGAAATATTTCTGCATTGCAACATGTTTCTCGCACAGTCGTCGGATGTCAGGGTTGACAACCGGACTCCAACCGACTGTGTTTCCATGCTGGATTGGGATCCGAATGTTCGATTGCTTTTTAAATTAGCTTAAATAAGCATCGTACTATTTTACCTGCCACCTCCAGGACCGGCCGGGGTATCCACCCTGAGCCACAAATTCATGTGGTTTACCATGGCTTCTAATGTAATATAATAAAAAAACAAAACAACCCTTAATTGTCACCAAGGTAGGTCGACGGTCGCACAGTCGCTAGTGGACGTCCAGTCGTCACGCGAGACTTCGCCAGAATGGCCCGTTTGTGTCTTTGAATTTTGTTTGGCACACGCGCGCCACATATGTGCCTGTTTGCAGACCTTGAAGCACTACCCCACGGAGCGTCCAGCGGCCTAGGTGAGTCAATTTCTGCTCTCTCCCTCCCTCCCTCCCTCCCTCCGAATCCCCCACTCCCTCGCCCCCTCTCCCC
>Ga0307942_1001832_pt1 | contig 17148 bp, 19 predicted proteins | sample OrgLakmetagen175_FD_201846 | JGI IMG/M metagenome (GOLD analysis project Ga0307942, IMG submission 201846) | Saline water microbial communities from Organic Lake, Antarctica - #175 | ecosystem: Environmental > Aquatic > Non-marine Saline and Alkaline > Saline | place: Antarctica: Organic Lake... | reverse complement strand
TTGCGATTTTCTCTCTCTCTCTCTCTCTCTCTCTCTCTCTCTCTCTCTCTCTCTCTCTCTCTCTCTCTCTCTCTCTCTCTCTCTCACACACACATATACACACACACGCACACACACGCGCACACGCGCGCGCACACACACACACACACGCACACGCACGCACGCACACACACACATACATGTACAGCGAGGTCCAGCCAAGCCATGCCCAGCGTGCATCCTTTTTGAGGGGCGTGTTCCGATTTACATGGCGCATGGTGGACCTGCCCATCCGGACAGTGGTGAGTTGGCAAAGCCACAACTGCTGCAATGACTGCATTGCTTGTGGGTGAGAGTGCGCACTTTTGGTATGGTACTGACCTACACTTGCACACAGCCCAGTTTTTGCTGTCGACGTGTGTTGCCTCAGACTTGAAAGCAGCTACACCAAAATTAGTTCATCCTGCCAAAAGGGTGCCAGAAACTTGACTAGTTCCTGGTTCATAACTTCTGGAAACCTCCAAGTGAAGCCGCTGGTAAAGTCTGTCTGACCATTGTTGGGGTTCATGTTGGGATCTAGAATATGTCGGGGTTGATGTTGGGATCTAGGAGCATCTCGATCTTAGTCAGTTCCTCCATTATAAACAATGACATCTCTGGAGGAAAATGAAGTTTAGGATGGGTTTGTCCCAATCACACATCGGCTTACACAGGAAACAACTGAAGACTGGCTCGTACAGTACGTCCCCACACAAATGCCTGATGCAGTCCTCATCTGCAGACTTACGCACCGCGTCGTACCATCACATGACACGTTCGGTGTGCTGCTACATACCTGGTAGCCACCCATGGCTCTTTTTCCTTTGTTAATGTCGGGAGTGGCTTTTCACTGCCTGCGTAATATTTATTCCCCCCCCGGTGTGCTTGCTCCTGCCGTACGGTCCACAGCCATCACGCTTCTTCAGCTCTTCATCACGTAGATATTTCATTATTTGTTGTTGTTCCCACACAACCAGAACCATCACGCCTCTTCAGCTCTTCATCACGTCGCCACATTTGTGTATTTTGTTGTATTTCACGCGACTAGAGCAAAATAATGGTTACTCTACCTGCTCTTCTTCTGTAGGAGTACCTCCTCTTGGGCCCACACCCGCTCGCAACACCTTCCAGGCAAGTTGGGGAGCCGGAAATAAAACTGACGCTAGAAATGCAACTGACGCTAGATCAGTTGCAGGCAGCACACTGAAAGCACACCGGAATTTTGTGTCATACGAAGGGTGGGCGATGGGCAAAGAAGTTGAAACTGGGAAATTGAACTAATCTTTCTTGATGCAATGACTTGCAAGGGCTCCTCCGTAAATTAAATTGGATGGTTTTGCTGCCTTTTTTTACATGCTCTTCATTTGTCCAATTTAGGCCAAATTAGGCTAGGTGAAGAAAGGCAGCAAAATCGTCCCATCAATCTTACGGAAGGTGCCCTTGCAAGTCACTGCATCAAGAAAGATGCTCTCAGCTTTCAGAGCGTGTTCTTTGACTGAGAGCAGCCTTCTAAAGCATGCCCCTGTTGTCACACATGCCCTTGTTGTCACACATGCCAGTTGAGCTGCACAACTGCAAATGTGCATCCCCGCCTTCATTTAAATTCTCTGTCGTTTGCATTCACACAGAACATTGATCTAGCAACTTCAATGATCATCGACTGTTGTCACAGTGGCCGCCTCTGATGGTGTCCTTTCTGTGTGCACCTGGGTTTCGGCTTGTCTGCTGTGTTCCTCCTTTTTGTCTTTTATTGAAATGTGTGTCGTCGATCTGATTATTTGACCAAAAAAGTTTGAGGAGGCCGTTTCCACATAATTCTCTATTCTACGCAGTTTTAAAAGGGCCTCTGTATCAAATAAAAAGGGGAAGGAATAAGCCCAATGTGCAAGTCCAACTTTCCTGCAATGCGTCATTGCCCACCACCCTTGCTGTTCAGTATATCCCAGCTCACATGCTAAAATGCTATTTTTGTATGCGTGTCATATGGCAAAAAGCCACAACCCGCAAGCCTTACAGGTTTACAGGTTTACAGGTTAAGCCACTAATCAAAACGTGCAACTGCTAGGCTGCGGATGTACAAATTGTGAAAATTGTTGTTGTAGCACCGGGCTTGTAGCACCTACAAAAAACCCTTACCAGGTTCCCTCTCCCGCATCGCAGTGTACCTCCACCCCCTGCGAGCGCCAAGCCCACCTGTTCAGTATATCCCAGCTCACACGCTAAAATACTGTTTTCGTATGCGTGTCTTGTATGCGTGCCATATGGTAATTAGCCACGACCCGCAAGCCTTACCAGGTTCCCTCTCCCGCATCGCAGTGTAACCCCACCCCCTGCGAGCGCCAAGCCCACCCCTTCCTCCTTGTCCTCTTCCTCCATCCCAGAGCTGCCCGGTAAGGCCTCACCTTTGAGGATGCGGGCCAGCATGCCTGATCTGCTTGCATGGCGGCAGCTGTACTGCCACAGCACCCCCAGCAGCAGCGTGGCTCAAACCTTCCAGGACGTGGATTCGCACGTGCAGGTGGGCGCTTTACGAGTTGTCCTCTCATTAAAAAAGAGCAAAGCAACGCCATGGTGTAATAAGCACTTCCGGCATGGATCAGGATAGAGCGCTGTCATGGGTTGATCCATATGGGTTGATCCATACAGACACTCCACCAATCCGAAAATGGAGAGAGAAAACTTGGTGAATTAGACTTAGACCAAAAGTCAGAAGTCTGGAACAAGCGAGAAACGCTTCCAGACTGGCCTGTTTTTGCTTGCCAATTTTACCGCACGAGCTCAAAATGCACAGGTCACAGCTCTATCAAATCACTCACTGACCCAAATACACTTTTGAGAGCTATGGTGGAGTGTAGACTGTATAACTAGATCATTGCAAATGAAAGTGAATGAAAAGACCAACCAGATGGTTAGGTATGGAATGGAATTTAGTTTTTGACCCTGAAACAAAAACGTTTACATCCACGATGGTTAGATTTAATGACAGGGTTGCGTCAGTTGATTTTATGAAGGGAAATGCTCTCAGATTGGATTTCTGGGGCCAAACGTTCAAAATCCCAGCCAAACACCAGACCATGGTACCACAGAGGCCCATCGCCGGCCCTAACTTCTAATACTCCTAGTTATATGCACATATCAATGTTTGTGTATTGGAAGGTCATAACAGGAAGGTCACTCTGTGGTCTCCCTCTTCTATTCTCTTTGCTTATCAGCTTATCACATCATTCTCTGCATATGTAATGATGAGTTCAGTTTCTTAGCCTTTTTGTGTAAATTCCCTTCCACAGGGGGGAAGGAAGATGAAAATTCTCTCTAAGACTGAGGTAGGGCTTGAAGCAAGACTATTTTCTTCCTTAATCTTGATTTTCTGAAGCCTGTCTGTGTTAAGCCTGTCTGGAGCAGCCTGTGTTCTGGTGGAGCCTGTCTGGTGAAAAGCCTGTGTAATGGTGAAGCCTGTTTGGTAAAAAGCCTGTCTGGTGCAGCCTGTCTGGTGAAGCCTGTGTGATGGTGAAGCCTGACTGGTGGAGCCTGTCTGGTGAAAAGCCTGTCTGGTGAAGCCTGTCTGGTGCACCCTGTCTGGTGGAGCCTGTCTGGTGGAGCCTGTCTGGTGAAATTCCTGTCTGGTGAAGCCTGTCTGGTGAAGCCTGTGTAATGGTGGAGCCTGTCTGGTGAAGCCTGTGTAATGGTGAAGCCTGTCTGGTGAAAAGCCTCTGGTGGAGCCTGTGTTCTGGTGAAGCCTGTGTAATGGTGAAGCCTGTTTGGTGAAAAGCCTGTCTGGTGCAGCCTGTCTGGTGCAGCCTGTGTGATGGTGAAGCCTGTCTGGTGAAAAGCCTGTCTGGTGCAGCCTGTCTGGTGATGCCTGTGTGATAGTGGAGCCTGTCTGGTGAAAAGCCTGTCTGGTGCAGCCTGTCTGGTTAAGCCTGTCTGGTGGTGACCTTCTCTTGGAGCCTGTCTGGTGAAGCCTGTCTGGTGCACCCTGTCTGGTGGAGCCTGTCTGGTGGAGCCTGTCTGGTGAAATCCCTGTCTGGTGAAGCCTGTCTGGTGAAGCCTGTGTAATGGTGGAGCCTGTCTGGTGAAGCCTGTGTGATGGTGAAGCCTATCTGGTGCAGCATGTGTGATGGTGAAGCCTGTGTGATGGTGAAGCCTGTGTGATGGTGAAGCCTGTGTGATGGTGAAGCCTGTGTGATGGTGGAGCCTGTCTGGTTGAGCCTGCCTGGTGAAAAGCCTGTCTGGTGCAGTCTGTCTGGTGAAAAGCCTCTGGTGCAGCCTGTCTGGTGATGCCTGTGTGATGGTGGTGACCATTGCTCCATAGATCACACACCTGGGCGGCAATGTTAGGTACCTACTTGCACTTGTTTCCGTACATTTTTAACGAACCAACACACCAACATACCATCCGCAACACACATGACCCCCCGCACCATCTCCAGCACACAATGCAGGTCTTGCTTGACTGTGCTGCCACAGCACACATGACCCCCCGCACCATCTCAAGGACACAATGCAGGTCTTGCTTGACTGTGCTGCCACAACACACATGACACCCCGCACCATCTCCAGCACACAATGCAGGTCTTGCTTGACTGTGCTGTGTGCTGTGAGCACCCCGGTCTGCCCACTGCCCTGCCGAACAATAGGAGTAATTGCCGCAAATTAAACGGAACAAAACAGGGCACCCTACTCAAATTTCTTATTGAACACACACACACACACACTGGTAGGTGCCTGGAGGAGGTCTGGCTGTGATCTGTGCTTTGGGCATCTCGTCCTACCTGCTGTCATGCTTGCTGGTGCTGCCCCTTCTGCTGGCACACCGCCGTGCGGCTTTGGCAAAATCAAACAAGACGCCCACAGGTGTGTACGTTCATGTAATGTGTGTATGTCCTTGCTGCATCCTGTTGTGCTGACTTGGTTGCATTGCTGTTAGCCGTTTATGAAGAGCATTGCCCATAAAAATGCTAAGATGGTGCACCCTGTCGTTGTTGCTTCGTCCTTGTTGGTGTGACGTAAAGGAGTCAGTAACTTTGTCTGAATGCGTGCTTACGATCCGAGGGCTGTGCTCTGGTCTGTATTGATTTCCGCACTTACTACAAAGGTGGAGGTGTTTCTTTTTTTATCCTGAAGGCTGCTGATGGCGTGGTTGATTGCTGTGTGGACAGCTCACACAGTCTACACATCAAACACTTTGTAACTGGACGTGTTTGAACACAGCAAACACGTCCAGTCAGGGCAGTGTTTGCTGTGTTGACTGTGTGAGCTGTATGATACTGCCTGTGTGTGCGCATGTGTGCGTGTGTGTGTGTGTTGCAGACGTGCTACAAGGTGCAGCAGGTCAGGTGTTTACTTTTGAAGCAAGTCAGTTCATGCCATCATGTGCCTGAGGCACAACGTCTTACAGCTTGTCGCATCTCAGCATTGTGGCTTCTCCACGAGTCCACGTGCACAACGTCTTACAGCTTGTCGCATCTCAGCGTTGTGGCTTCTCCACAAGTTCACGTGCACAACGTCTTACAGCTTGTCGCATCTCAGCATTGTGGCTTCTCCACAAGTCCACGTGCACAACGTCTTACAGCTTGTTGCATCTCAGCATTGTGGCTTTTTCACACAAGTCCACGTGTGCTCCCAGTCCCCTTTTGATTGCTGCTGCTCATTCAGAAGCGGTGTGGCACGGCAGAGTTGTATACACAGGGTTGGCCAGAACCGTAAATATACACCATACATGACACATGACCGTACATTCGGTGATTCCCAAAATTACACCAAAGATACCGAACACACACACCATGTAAGCATATATGGTTCTGGCCAATTCTGTACATACACCGCCTGTGCTTAATTTTAACAGCAACGCGTGCCAATGTTCTTTTGTAGGGTTGGCCAGAACCATATATAACCGGTGTATATACGGTTTTTTTGGCAGGGGAATCACCAAATATACGGTCATATACGGTGTAAATATACGGTTTTGGCCAACCCTATTCTTTTGACTTTCATCAGCGCACGCATCGCCTGCCGTGATCGAGATCTGCACAGAATATGCACAATACTTAAAAGCACACGCATGATGGCATTTGTATGCGTTGGGTTGGCCAATGCCATACATAAATACACGGTATGGCCATACATTGAAGAAGTCCCTGCTAACAATGCCGGCCGTGCGTACACCGTGTAATATTTGGTCTGGGCAACTTTAGAAATGCGCTGTTTTACTGCAACTAGAGTGGATCATGGGAATTGGCATGGCGCAACGCGTAAGCACAGCCAAGCTCACAAGCGGCAAGGCGGCATGCAAAACCAATCACACAACACAAGATGCAAAATCAAGAGCAGGTCACCATTGTGCATCTCACTCAAAACCCACCCTTTGATGGTGAACCCACCCTTAGCAAGTGTGTCACGGGCTCAGAACAGATACATGTGGGTAAAGTATGAAAAGTATGCAGAGAGTGATCTGTGTGGAAAGAGTGACCGGCGTCTATGCTGAGCTTCGATACCAAATGGTCAGGAGCAAGGCCCCAACGCCTGCCTCAGGGCCTCTGTACTGTTCTGCTGGAAAAGGCTACTTCTAGTTATCGAGATCCAGTTCCTAGAGTTTAATGTACCCCGCAGCAGGTAAGTGACAAGTGGGGGGTATGCGACCAATGCGTGTGTGGTATGCGACCATGCACCTTCGCACTGAAGCGGAATATGCGACCTTTGCACTAAAGTGCGAAGGTCGCATATTACGGAGCGCTTGTTCCAGGACGGCCCTATATATATAGGGCCGTCCTGGAACAAGTCGCAGACTTCGAACCCCCCTTTCTCACAAGTCGAATTTATTCACCCTTCGGGGGAGAAAATATCTACCACCCACGCAGCCCCCCTCACGCTGACCTCTTTCCAGATCCGCAGCCCAATATCACACTTCCTGAGTTTTGCTCGAATTACACACCACTTGGATCTCATAACGTCTTTCATGCACACCACACACATGCCCTCCCTCAGGCTCTCCTCCCACCCAAGACCTCACTCCCAGCAACATCCACCCTGACGTGTGGAGTTGGGGCAACCCCAACGTATGGGGACCCTCCTTTGCAGCAGCGCTAGCAGCACCAGCCCCAGCACCACCAGCCCCAGCACCACCAGCCCCAGCACCGTCCTCACTCTCTCCAACCCCCCCCACCTCTGAGCCCCTCTCCCCCGCCGCAGCCACCACATCTCCGCCCGCGTGCGCCGTGTTTGCGCAGCTGCTGGCCGGCTCCGACCCTCCCGCCCTGTCCCCCCCTCTCGCACACTCAGTTGACATGGAGTGGGAGGTGGAGGTGCAGGAACCTGCGGCCCCTGATGCTGCAGATCCGTCGAGGTGGAGGCAGGTGCCCCGTGAGTCAGGATCTGAGCCCCCGTCGGCATCAGCGCCTGGATCAGCACAAGCGCCTGGACCAGCACAAGCGCCTGGACCGCCGCCATCATCATCATCGTCACTGGCTGGATCATCTGAGCCGCCAGCACCACCGGCATACGAAGCAGTAGCAGTGGACAGCCGCAAATTGGATATTTTGGAAGAATGGCGGATGAGGTTTGTGGAAGATGAGGAGGAGGAGAAGAAGGAGGAGGAGGAGGAGGACGATGTGTATGACATTGAGGAGGGTTTTGGCAGCGACGGGCTGTACAGTATGGATGCGGAGTATGACAGTGAGGAGGAGTGCTACACGGACGTGGATGAGGCGGAGGATTATTTGTATGGCAGTGAGGAGGAGTGCTACACAGACGTGGATGAGGAGGAGGATTATTTGTATGGCAGTGAGGAGGACGAGCATGACAGCGAGGAGGACGACGTCAGCGACGAGATTGTGCCAAGCACCAGGGCTGCAGTCAGCACAGAGAAAGAGCAGGGGAGTCAGGAGGAGGAAGAGGCACAGGTTCGTGTTTATTTGTGCGTTTATGTGTGTGTGTGTGTGTTTGCGTGTGTGTTTGCGTGTGTGTGTGTGTGTGTGCGTGTGTGTGTGTGTGCGTGTGTGTGCGTGTGTGTGTGTGCATATTGGTCACAGCACAATTGCTTGCTCGAGTTGCACAGCAAAAAACTGTGCAGCGCACGCCCCAACAATTGCACGCACATGCATACGCTAGTGCAAGGATGTGAATGCCTGTGCGCTATGATTGTACGTGCCGGTATGCTTGTGCAAATAATGAGAGTCTTTGGAAGATTTGTGTGATGTTCATTGGTCAGTGTGTTTTGCTGCCCTGGCTTTTTGGGTTTTGCGTTTTCCAGCTGCTGGCAAATGCGCACATGCACACAACACACACATGCAAGCACACAAATACACACATGCACTTGCATTTGTACACAGGCAGCTGCACGTGAAGCGGCGGCCCTCGCGTCTTGGGATCGTGCGATTGAGGGTTGGAAGGCGGTGCTGTTGCAGCAGGAGGAGGAGCAGCAGGTAGGTGTGTGTTTGTGTGTGTGTGTGTGTGTGTGTGTTTGTGTGTGTGCATGTGTGAGTGCATGCGTGTGTGTGCAATCGTGTGTGTGTGTGCGTGTGTGTGCGCGCGCTTAAGTGTGATTATGCCCGTTTGTGCACACGCCCATGCTTTGAGAATCCACGCTGGCAATTGCAAGTCAAACGTCTTTCTCTTAGTCTGAGTGTAGAACCCCTCATTGAAAATTTTGACAGCGATGAGAGAAGTTGTCATCGTCGTGAGGGGGGTCAGAAGGAAGAGGCAAAGAAACGGGGTGATGCAGGAGGAGGGAGGGAGAGATGAAGAAATCCTGTAAATGCTTATTTAGCTTGCGAGGCCAAGAGGAGAGGAAGAGAGAGAGGTTGGGTATGAGGGGTGAAATTTGTTAGCCTCTGATATGGTGTCTGCAAGCTGGAGACGTACGTGTGGTGGCACTTTCCTGGATTTGTGGGTAAAAACATGTTATCCACGAAAACAGGCAATTGCCACTTTCCCTCCAACGTTTTATTCCGGTCTGTTTTTTGCAGATGTCATGAGGTGCAGGACCTGGTCTCTTATTACCGCATGCAGTAGGATTTTACTCGTACTGTGGTGGGGTATGGGGCGTGGAATGAGCGAGCCTTGTTTTAATATAAATCTATCAATAAAAACAGAGAGTGAATATCAGCGAGTACCATAACCCAGATCTGCAAGCTCACAGATGGTGGAGAGGGGAGGAGAGGGGGGTGCTCGTCAAGAGTTTTTGCTACGTTTTATCATACCCTTGGATTGAGTTGAAATATAGACGGACAGCCTCTGCTGCCCACACCTGCATGCAAACACACGCATACACACTTATGTACTTACACTTACACACTTACTAGAACCTCATGCGCACATATGTGCACGTCAATACATGTTCCCCTTACACACCCACCCACCCACCCACTCACATCCACAAATACATGCGTGCACACACGAGCACACACACGCGCACACACGCGCACACACACAAACGCACACACACACAAATACAAACATGCACAGATGCAGACACACACATGCACACACGCACGCAGGTGCTCGAGCAGGACGCTGCTGCTGGCATCACACCCAGTGCCGCCCCCTTTGAGGAGTGGGAGCAGGCACTGGCGGGCTGGTGGGACATGTTGCGGGCTGAGGAGCGTGGGGTGAAGCAGGTCGTAAAGGAGCAGCAGCAGCAGCAGCAGCAGCAGCAGCAGGAAGGAAAGCAGCAGGTGAAACAAGAGGACAAGCAGCAGCTGCAGGCAAAGGTGGTCGAGCAGCAGCTGCTGCCTGCACAAGTTGAGCCTGCAGGAGTGTGTGAGGGAGCCACCCGGGTAGGAGGGTGCTGAGATCTGTGTGCGATCTGTGTGAGATCAGTGTGATCAGCAGAAAGGGACCTCAACACTAGTGGCACCACAGTGTCAGTTATTACATGTCCGTCGCATTGACATGCTGAGTCTGTCACATTGAATTAGTCTGTCACATTGACATGTCGATTTAGGCCAGAACAGCCTTCCTTGCTCATCAGACTCCGAACTCCAAGGAGCAAGTAGGGGAGTGACACACACACACACACCACACACACACACACACGCACGCACACACACACACGCACACACACACGCACACACACACACACACACACACAATGCCATTGGATGAGGTCTGAATTATTTTCTAGATCATGTGGCGGAAGCAGATCAGAAATGGGTGAGCAACGGCTGAGCAATGAGCGTGTGCAATCTGCACGACCGCATGCGATGCGTGACCAGTTACTGTGGTGTGGCGTGAGATCGTTATCAGCTCCATGCACCAAATGCGTACGCTCTCGGACCCGTGCTCGCCCAATATTCCTCACGTGATTCTCCTCACTTGACCCCCCCCCCTCTCATGTCTCATCTTACGCTTTTATCCTCACTTATTTCATCATTGCCCTCAATTTCTTCATCTTACGTTATTATTCTCTTCATCTCACGTAATTCTTCCCTACTGTTTCTCCCCACCCATTTCTCGTTACCTGCCTCTCCCCACTTATTTCCTCTCACCTGTTCCTCCCTACTCGGCCCCCCTCACCTGATTCTCCCCTCTTGTTTCTCCCTGTTTAGTTCTTTCCACCTGATTCTCCTTAACTAAACCCCCACAACTAGTCTTCCTCACCTATTTTTTCCACCTGATTCTCCCCTCCTCTGATTCCCCTCATTTTTTTCTCCCATCCCCTGATCCCCCTCATTTAATTTTCCCCACCTCATTCCCCTCGCCCGTTTCTCCCCACCTGTTTGTCCCCACCTGTTCCCATCCCTGCATCGGTTGAAGATAGATGAACGGCTCACACATGATCACATGATCCCCTCTTGTCTGAACGGCTCACACACGAACGGCTCACACATGAACGGCTCGTACATGAACGGCTCACACATGAACGACTGACACATGAACGGCTCACACATGAACGGCTCACACATAATTCCCTCTGTCTGATGCTGATGTACGTATACGACTCAAGTCTGATGCAGAGGGAGGGCAGAAGCTCAAAAAGGGAGAATGCCTCAGAGGATGAGGTGCATGTGCACGTGTGTGCACAATTGCCACACACATTATGTATATATTATGTATGCGTGTTGTGTTGATATGTGGATGCGTGCATGACCTTTGTGTGATGCAGGAGGGAGAGCAGAAGCACAGCGAGGGAGCACGTGCCGCAGAGAAGGGAGAGGGAACACGCAAGGAGGGAGAGCAGAGTCACAGGGAGGGAAAGCATGCCACAGAGGAGGGAGAGAAGATGTGCAAGGAGGGAGAGCAGAATTACAGGGAGGAAGCGCAGGCTGCTGAGGAGGGAGAGGGAGCACGCAATGGGGGAGAGCAGGTTACAGAGGAGGGAGAGCGCCTTTTTGCTGCCTGGACTGCTGCAGTGTTTATGTGGCAGCTCATCCACCAGGAGCAGCAGGGAGAGCTGAAACGCCAGCAGCAGCAGCCGCAGCAGCAGCCGCAGCAGCAGCAGAAAGCGAACAAGCAGCAACAACGAGCAGAAGAGGCGCAGCAACTGCAGGCTGTGCTGCAGCAAGAAAAAGAGCGGCGTTTTGCACGCGCAAAGCAGCTGGAAGAAGAGGAGGAGCGGCAACTACTGGCTGAGCTGCTGCAAGAAGAAGAGCAGCATTGTGCACGCTTACAGCAGAAGCAAGAACAAGATGCGCAGCAACTGCAGGCTGTGCTGCAGCAAGAAGAAGAGCAGCGTCGCGCACGCTTGCAGCAGCAGCAAGAAGAAAAGGAGCGGCAACTGCAGGCTGTGCTGCAGCAAGAAGAAGAGCAGCGTCGCGCACGCTTGCAGCAGCTGAAAGAAGAGGAGGAGCGGCAACTGCAGGCTGTGCTGCAGCTAGAAGAACAGCAGCATTGTGCACGCTCACAGCAGCAGCAAGAACAAGAGGAGCGGCAACTGCAGGCTGTGCTGCAGCAAGAAGATCAGCAGCGTCGTGCATGCTCACAGCAGCAGCAAGAACAAGAGGAGCGGCAACTGCAGGCTGTGCTGCAGCAAGAAGATCAGCAGCGTCGTGCACGCTTACAGCAGCAGCAAGAACAAGAGGAGCGGCAACTGCAGGCTGTGCTGCAGCAAGAAGATCAGCAGCGTCGCGCACGCTCACAGCAGCAGCAAGAAGAAAAGGAGCAGCAACTGCAGGCTGAGTTGCAGCAAGAAGAAGGGCAGCGTCGCGCACGCTTGCAGCAGCAGCAGCAACAAGATGAGGAGCAGCAAGAGAGAGCTCCAATGTCGAAGCTAAGACAAAAGCATGCTGTCATGGGTGCAATAAGGCAGCAGAGCATCGCACGCTCGCTTGCACAGCAGGGCGCCAGGGCGTCGGTGCGTGTGTATATGTGTTTGTGTGTGTGCGTGTGTGTGTATGCGTGTGCGCGTGTGTGTGTGATTTATGTGCATGTCTGCATGTCTTTGTTTGTAGCCTGTGTGTGTCATTGTGCTGCCTGGAAGGAGGTTAGCAGGAGGTGGCAGAGAAGTGATGCTTTTATGATCAGACCTTCCACACTGACAGCGTAGAGCTTGTGTGATAATGGTGTGCTCTGTGTGTGTGTGTGTTTGTGTGTGTGTGTGTGTGTGTGTGTGTTTGTGTGTGTGTGTATTTGTGTGTGTGTGTGTGTGCTCGTGTACGTGTACGCATACATGTGAGCCTCACATTGTGAGGTGCCAGAGGATTTGGCTTGACATTTGCTTGCCTGGGAGAACTAAAACGGTTCTCGAACCAAACAGAGGCTACAGAGGAATGGCAAGATGGCTTGCAACACAGTGGCGACTGTTGCCGCATCAATCTCTCTCAAATTGATGCGGTGACAGTCGCTAAGCCCCACAAGTACCAAGTATCATTCCAAACGCCCCAGTTTTAGACTGCACAAAAAAGTGGGGGAGGGTGCGTGGCTTGTTCTCATCTCACCACAGCTTTTGCACATCTATTCTCTTGAGCCTGTGCAATCGCACAAAAAATTGAAGGAGGGGTTGCGTAGCGTGTAGCCTTTCTCCACAACATCTCCTCACGCAGGAGGCCTTGACAGCCTGAAAGGAAATTTTGATTTCCCCCACTTCGCTCTCCACACAGCAGTAGGGTTGGCCAGAACTGTATATATGCACCGTATAAAACTTATATTTGGTGATTTCCCTGCCAAAAATACCGTATACACACCGTATATACACCGTATATTTATGGTTTGGCCAACCCTACACAGGAGGTCTGTGCGTGATGCCAATCACCTCCTAGTGCCTGGCAGCCAAAAGGAGATTCAGATCGGATTCTTCTCACTCTTTATGCAAGATGTCATTGCACCAGGCCTATTCTATTTATCTTTCAAACGGGAGGTGGAGGTGCAAAACCTTAAAACTTGTTTTTTCACGCAGGAGGTCATAGCGCACGACCAACTGCTGCAGCAGCTGTCGCGCAGCAAGCTGGAGCTCCTGACGCGGGAGAGCAAGGCACGGCGTGAGGCAGAGGAGGCACGCAGCACGCAGGTGTGTATGCGTGTGTGTGTGCGCATGTGTGTGTGAAAGAGCAAGGCACGGCATGAGGCAGAAGAGGCACGCAGCACGCAGGTGTGTATGCATGTATGTGTGTGCGCGCGTGTGTGGGAGAGAGCAAGGCATGGCGTGAGGTAGTAGCGGCACGCAGCACGCAGGTGTGTGTGTGTTTGTGTGTGTGTGTGTGTGTTTGTGTGTGTGCGTGCGTGTGCGTGCGTGTGCATGCAAATTTATGTGAGTGTGAATGCTTATGTATTTTTTTTTGTGCGCTGGCGTGCAAGCAGGCTGAGAATGGTGAATCAGCAAGTGGCACCTTACCACCAATTGTGTACCATTGTGTGTGCAGGCAAGCGAGTGCGGTGAGCCGAAGCCCCTGGGTACAGATGGCATGGTGGAGGAAGGCAAGGTAAGGAGCAACTGACCAGAAACGGAAGAGAGGAGGAATAAAACAGGGGGGCAAGGTGTCCGCTTTGAGCAGGGTGGTGCTGAAAAGGAATGGAAAGGGACACATCGGAGGAAAAAACAGGGGGGCAAGGAGTCGATTTGAGTGAAAATCTAAGAGGGGGCAAAGGAGCCAATTTGAGTGAAAAGAAATGGAGAGGGACACTTAGGAGAAAAAAACAGGGGGGCAAGGAGTTAATTTGAGTGAAAAGAAATGGAGAGGGACACAACGGAGGAAAAAACAGGGGGGCAAGGAGTCAATTTGAGTGAAAAGAAGTGGAGAGGGACACAACGGAGAAAAAACAGGGGGGCAAGGAGTCATTTTGAGTGAAAAGAAATGGAGAGGGACACATCGGAGGAAAAAACAGGGGGGCAAGGAGTCAATTTGAAGCAGGGTGGTGGTAGCATGGTGGTGGTAGCATGGTGGTGGTAGCATGGTGGTGGTAGCACGGGGGTGGTAGCATGATCTCTGTAGGCTGGTGGTAGTATGATCTCTGCAGAGGAGGTATGTCCAAAGCACTAGGGTAAGGGTGATCTACAACTTGCGTGTATTGGCGCACTCATATGGCGCACGCACTGACAGATCAGGGTAAAATGAAAACGCTGCGTGCCCCCCTTATGCAAAAGTTGATCTTTTGCGTGCAGCCCCGGCCTTCTAAAATGTTCGCGTGGTTTCTACCACGCATTCATGCTTGCATCCAGCACACACTTGTATACAGAAAGAAAACGCACAAACACACCTATATATTTGCATACACACGCGCACACGCACACACACGCACACACGCACGCACCCAAAAACATATATACACACACAAATAGGATTAACCTACTGAACAGCTAACCTCGTCACGCTTGCGCAGGTAAAGCAGCAATATTCGCAGCAGCGACGTGAGCAGGTGAAAGAGCTGCAGCAGCAACAGCGAGAGAGGGCACACTTACAGCGGCAGATGATGGAGGAATTCCGTATGGGTGTGCGTGAGGAGGAATCCACACGTGCAGCTGCACGCAAAGACCACGACGCCCAAACTGCAGCAGCAGCAGCAGCAGCAGCAGCAGCAGCAGAAAGAAAAAACAACGCCCCAGCTGCCGCAGCTTCTGCTGACGCCCTCTATGTGGATGACATGTGGGAACAGGGGCTGGCAGCGTACAGTGGGATACAGCATGCACGTGTGCCCACGCCCATCTTCAACGCCAACCAGGTGTGTGTGTGTGTGTGTGTGTGTGTGTGTGTGTGTGTGTGTGTGTGTGTGTGTGTGTGTGTTTGAGTTACACAACTTGACGTCGGGCGCGAGGTCTTCTTTCTGTGTCTGCTGTGTACTGCAAGAGGTCCGGCTGCATACAACGGGAAGCAATGTGAGATGCTTGCTCGCGTGATTACCCTTGTGTTGAACGACAACCAGTTGTGTGTTTGTGTGTGTTGGCGACACCTTGGTATTTGCCTTGTCTATTTTTTTCTTATTCTCCTGTGCTTCACAAGAGTTCAGAACAAGTCTATTTTTTTTCTTATTCTCCTGTGCTTCACAAGAGTTCAGTACAATGGGACGCAGCGTGAGCTGCACGTGTGATCACCCTGCTCTTTAACGCCCACCAGACAAGGCTGTGTGAGACTGTTTTTGCATTCCTGTGTTGGTCCTAGATGCGGTGTTGGTCCTAGAGGCTGCTTTTGCATTCCTGTGTTGGTCCTATAAAAAATTGAAAGAGACATACCGTTGCTTTCTGACTCGCTTTTCTTATGCTTGGAGTTTTGAGTAACTGTAATTGTGTGAGGTGCACTTTTCAATAATTGAAATTCCTCCTCCCTGACCATCAGGGTCAGCGTCAAATACACACACATGCACACACACACACTAGCATACACACATACACCCATAGGTGCTGGGGCGTGCAGCAGGAGTGGCAGTGACTGAGAAAGGAGAGGATGCTGATGCTGCTGATGGGGGCAAAGAGGCTGGTAGGGGGGGGGCAGCAGATGCAACAGCAGTAGATGCTACAGCCGCAGTGGGTGAGGGTGGTATGAAAGAGGCCGGTAAAAAGGAGGGAGAAGTGAGGTCAGCAGCATCAGGTGCAGCAGCACCACCACAGGGCGAGCAGCAAGAAAAGGGGGAAGCGGGCAAGGAGGACCAGCGAGGGGTGGCTGTGCGCGATTGGATGCGTGGGTACGTCATGGTGGACAACATGACACGGGTGAGTGTTTGTGTGTGTTTGGCTGTGTATGTTTGTTTGTGAAAGTATGAGTTTGTGTGGCTAAGTGGGCGAGAATGTGCATGTACTCGTGTGTGTGTGTGTGAATGTGCATATAGATTGCCTGTATTTGGCAAGGTTTGGATGCGTGTTACGTTTTGTGGGACAGTTTTGGTGTGTGGGCGTGTGGGTGGAGTAGGGAGGAGTAGGGAGGGGTGGGGATATGCGTGCGCACACAAATCATACTCTCGTCATGCGTGTTGCATGGACTTGGATTTTGTTTCATTTAAGGTCGGAGTTTTTATTATAGCGCACCCTCGCACAAGCTGCTTGGTGTGTTGCTCCAATTTGTGTCAACGTTCAGATCGTTATTTTTTCCCTCTTGTTTCTATTCTGCTCTATTACAGGCATGAAGACCCACACACACAAACACAAAAGCGTCGAGTTCACTCCTTTGCGTCTCGTACACTCCTTTGCGAAATGCCATACCTTATTTTTCACCTCACAATCTGCGCTGACCCGTTCGTCCTAAAATCAGGTGCTTACCATTCCAGCAGAGTTTTATCCCCTCACGATCTGAGCTGCTCGCTGACCCCTCTCATCTTAAAACAGGCGCTTGCTGATGATCTGAGCTGCTCGCTGACCCCCCTCTCATCTAAACACAGGCGCTTGCTGATAATCTGAGCTGCTAGTTGACCCCCCTCTCATCTTGAAACAGGCGCTTATTGATTATCCGAGCTGCTTGCTGATCCCTCTTATCTTTAAATAGCCGTGCTTACCACTCCATCTGAGGCCCTGGCCCTGCACCACAAGCCAACCCCCCCCCCCTCGCCCGTTGCTAATTTAGCTGTTTTTGGTCTGACTCCCTTATTCCCCCTTATTTTGCCGCAGGCCCTGCACCAAAACCACCCCCGCACTCTCCCAGCGCGCGTTTTGATTTCCCTGTTCTGAGCGTGTTTCCCCTTACTTTGTCGCAGGCCCTGCACCAAAACCACCCCCGCACTCTCTCATCGAGCATTTTGATTTCCCTGTTCTGAGCGTGTTTCCCCTTACTTTGT
>Ga0307942_1001829_pt1 | contig 17161 bp, 19 predicted proteins | sample OrgLakmetagen175_FD_201846 | JGI IMG/M metagenome (GOLD analysis project Ga0307942, IMG submission 201846) | Saline water microbial communities from Organic Lake, Antarctica - #175 | ecosystem: Environmental > Aquatic > Non-marine Saline and Alkaline > Saline | place: Antarctica: Organic Lake... | reverse complement strand
CGCATGAGCAACCACTGCGTGCCGCTGTACGACTCCCTGGGTGAGAACGCCATTGAGTACATCGTGGACCACGCAGAGTGCACCTGCGTGTTCCTGTCCTCTGACAAGTTCCCCCAATTTGTCAAGGCAAGTGCTATTTTTTTGCTTGCAGTAAGGAAGGTACAAACACACTTGAGCCTGGAAACATCACAGAGCCTGAATAATTTTGACCTGTGCATCCAAACTCAAGGCCGTGCAATTTGATAAAAATTGGTGCTGCTTTTTTATGCAGGCCTTGGACAAAATCAAGGGTCCCTTGAAGACCGTTGTGTACTGGGGCAACACCAACCCAGGTGCACACCAGGTGAGGAAGCTATCCTGAGATTCAATATAGAAGCTGAACCAAGGTTTTCCGGTTGCATTAAACAGCTCAAACACGCACCCAAATTTTGCTGTTCCTTAGCTCAACAACTTTGCAAATACGTGCTGACTAGAATGATATTGCACGAGCGTTTGCCAGCACTATTTGAACTGTGCTGGATTTTTGGGTTTTGTCTCCCCTCTCTTGCTGACCCTGCAATTTCGCTCCTTCCCTCTTTTGCAGGCCGTCAAGGACAAGGGCTACAGCTTGTTCTCGTTTGACGAGCTGAAGAAGCTGGGTGCAGCCAAGCCCGTTGAGCCTGTGCCTCCCAGCCCTGAGGACCTGTGCACCATCATGTACACCAGCGGCACCACGGGTGGGAATAAAGAGGGAGAAGCAGTATGGAAATGCTGTAATCTGTTTAACGCCGCATTTGTGGTGTTGGGAGAGCACAAGCACGCCGTTGTATACATCACGCACGTTATTCAAAGGATAATTAAACGTGTGTACATTGGAATAGTAACATCTGTGCTGCACACTTACCGAGATATGGTTGCACCTCACCCTCTAAATATCACCCATTATGACAGGCCCCTATTCTCCTCACCCTCTAAATATCACCCATTATGACAGGCCCCTATTCTAAGTCTCAACAACTAGATCAGCAAGCCTTTGAATGCCCGTGCACGTCACTAACCCGGTCAATGTAGGTGATCCCAAGGGCGTGATGCTCTCCCACAGGGCTGTTGTTGCAGCGGTCAAGACTGCCAAAGAGTACCTCAAGGTGAGGGAGGCCTTGAATTGCTACAAACCTGCATCATTTTAAATGTAGCCCGAATGCAATACGCTGCGTGGAAGTGCAGTAATGAGTTCGAAGGGAGACCACAGCCTTTCCAGCATGCTACTATTGGTATTGGTGGAGATTGTGCTCATATAGATGGTCCACGCAAGAGTCTGCTGTCTAGGGGGTGCCCAAATGGCGTTAGGCCTTATTTTTCTCCAGTACTCACGACCTGTTTTTTCCTGTTTTTGCACTCAGCCTTGCATCATGTTCTTCCCTCCTATCCTTGCCCCCAAGCTTCTTGCTTTGCAATGAATTACTTGTGTCATGTATTGCTCACTGTGTGCAGCGTAACAAGGTCACCTTTGCGCCTCCTGATCGTCTGCTCTCCTACCTTCCCCTGGCGCACGTCTTTGACCGGTGAGAGGGCAATCTGTCAATCGTCGCTTTTCAGACACGCTTGATGTGCAGATTTGGTCCGTTCCTTCATAGTGTGTTGCAGTGTGATGAAAGTGCTCAGGCGTAGAAGTATTGATCAAAGGCCATTTCTATGTCTTGACGAGGCTCCTCTTAATTTGGCACATGCCACGAAACAGTTCCGACTGCTTTTTGTCTACTGTCAACGCCGCAAACAATTCCAATTCCTGTCAAAACGATCTAAAATCGTTTGCTTCAAGGTGTACCGGTTCTCTGAGCATATTCTTTGTAAATTGCTCTTTATTGCTGCAATGCACGATAGCCCCATACCTCCCTCTAATCTTGTTGCCTCACAGTGTTTGCGAGGAGTGGTTCCTTTCGATTGGCTGTGCCATTGGCTACTGGCAGGGTGATGTGGGCAAACTGGTGGACGACATTGCTGCCCTCAAGCCTGCTATGTTCATTGGCGTGCCCCGTGTGTTTGACCGCATTTATTCTAGGATTGAAGGCCAGGTAATGAACTGCTTTCCCCTTGTGTTTGCGTCCGTTTATGTCCCCTGCTGTTGTAGCTGTGCAACATTTGTTTCTTCTTGTGAAACCTTGCTGCGCACTGCGATCAATTACTCAGTCCAGTGTTATCTATAATGTTGTTGCAAATCAAGGCAGCAGCAGCAGCAGCTGGAGGCAAACCTGTTTGCTGCATTAGCAAGCATGCAGCTCCGAAAGTAGGAAGGGGACTCATGCCTTTAGGGTGCAAATGCAGGCATGACAAACGCCTGACGAGCTGTAAGCATCCTGCAATTAATTTATAGAACTGCCCTGACTTGTTGCCCCTGCAGATCAAGGGTGGTGGCATGATCACCCGAGCGCTCTTCCACTGGGGCTACCAGCGCAAGCTGTACTACATGCAGCAAGGATACAATCAGGACGAGGTCTGTGGGATGTCACCTCCTTACTAGCTTGCTAGCTTCTTTGATCAACACAACTCATTTTTCTGTCGGTATGTCAGTCAAAGGTCTCTCTTCCTGAATTGTTAAAAATTGCCTGTCAGGATGCTGCTTTGAATGATTAGAACACACTCTACGACGACCTTTTTTGTTTCTTTTCATCAATGTAGCTCGACCTATATCGTTCAACCTTGCAATACAGGCATCTCCGTTCATCGACAAGCTCATATTCTCTAAGATTGCTGCTCGCTTAGGAGGTAAAGTCAAGGCTGTTGTCAGCGGAGGTGCTCCCTTGTCACCTCATGTGGAGGAGTTCCTGCGAGTGACCATGTGTGCACCGGTGCGTGCAAGTATTTGTGAAGTACGTCCTTACTATTAGAGGCCTCTAAAGTGTGTTTTTAACCCGTAGGTAGTTGCGCACTCATGCTTAGTGTGTGCGCCTCTTAAGAGATCAAGCAGCGGCGCATGAAAAATCATTCTGTTTGGCCAGATTTTGCCAGGCTGCTCCAGCACGTTAGCTGTATTCAACCTAGTTTAAATACCTTCCACTGCTTCTGCTCATTCCTCACGCATTCTTCTGCTCTCTTCTGCACTAAACTTTAATTTCTCTCGGTGCATACACCACACTCTCCACTGCTTTTGCCCATTCCTCACGCATTCTTCTGCTCTTTTCTGCATAAAACTGTAATTACTCTCGGTGCACACACAGGTTGTGCAAGGCTATGGTCTTACGGAAACATGCGCGGTATCCTTTGTCTCTGCTGCCGACTGCTTTGAACAAATGGGCACAGTGGGGCCCCCCACGCCCTTGACAGAGCTGCAGCTGGAGTCCGTGCCTGAGCTGAACTACGATGCCACCACTTCAGAAGAGCCCAAGGTGAAATGCACGTCTGTGCAGCACTTGAGAGAACAAGGGGATGGATGCAAACAAGGCAGAGGGTTGAAATGGTGATGTAACACCTTAGGCAGGTCCGTGCGCACACAGAAACGGCCTTTGTCTGCAAGGCCCCTTTATGATAAAACTTCGTCCTCTCATAGTCCCGTAGGCTTTGCCCTTCCACCCTGTTGCAACCCATAGCATGTGTGATCTCATTGGAAATGTGGATGTTACGCTCGCAGGGAGAGATCCTTATTCGTGGAGACGCCAACTTCAGTGGTTACCTAAAGGCACAAGATAAGACAGACGAGGTGCTGGACAAGGAAGGCTGGTTCCACACAGGTATACAGACAGGGATTTTTTATTGACCAGCTGGTAGGGTGCTCTTAAAAGAAGGCGCTGTGAGTGTCGTCACAACATGGTTTCACAGCGTGAAAACTAGGACAGGTGAAGTCACAATGAACGGTACTACCTCAGAGCATAGACTGCCAGGTGGTGGTCGTGGGATCTAAGAGCAAGAACAATTTCAATACACAACCTGCAGGACAGAGCACTGTACTTAGCTTTCCACATCACCTCATTACGTAATGGCCCTTGTTTCGCAGGTGACATCGGCTGTCTGACCAAGTCTGGTGGCCTGCAGATCATTGACCGCAAGAAAAACATCTTCAAGCTTGGCCAGGGTAGGTCCAAAACTTGTTGCAAGAGCCTAGCTGGTCCAGGACAGGGACTACCGCACTGTTAGCCAGGATGGACACGAGATCTGTGCAGGTGTCGCAATTCATTGCTGCCAAAACAGTTTGGGCACACATTGAAAATGAAACAACTGCTAAGCGAATATGTGAGCAATATTATTATCATGATCACACACAGGTGAATACGTTGCTGTCGAGAAGCTAGAGGGCGCTTATAAAAAATGCCCCCTGGTGGACCAGGTATGTGCTACATCCACAGGGGTCACCTGGAGAAAACGAATTTAATCACTTGCTATGAAGAGCCTGCGTTGGACGGCGTGCACCTCTTTACAATTTGGCGGCGTAACACCTCCTAATACCCGGCACTCTTATTTGCAAGTCCTACATTTCAATGCAGGTGTGGGTGTACGGGAACAGCTTCAAGAACACTCTTGTGGCAGTTGTGGTCCCTAACATGCATACCCTGAAGGTGAGGGATATACATGAAGAAGTGCGTCGTTATGCCTTTACAACCTTGATATTTACAATCAGGCTCCAAAACTGTGAGCAAACGCCTGTCTACAGCCTTCAAAATTGATATCAAGATATGGAGCATCAGCGTGCTCCTAGACTGAGGGAAGCAAGCCAAACTAACATTTAATCATTATCCTGCTCTTGCAGCCTTGGGCTGATGCTAATGGCGTGACTGGAGATGCACACGCAATCTGTGCTAGCCCCAAGACTCAAGAGTACGTCCAAAAGGTGAGCTTTACAAAGGAGGCTTTCCGTTGTGGAAAATCGGACCTTGTTGGTCTGTGCTTAATCTTTATACGTTATACGTTATACGTGATGCAGCGATTATTTTGTCGCATGTGTATACTTATGCGCGCACACACACACACACACACACACACGCATACACACCACACAACCACAAACACACTCACGCACACATACACACACACGCACACACACACAGACACACACCACACAATCATACACACACACCACGCGCATGCACGCACACAACACACACACGCACGTGCTGGCCTTCAGGAACTTGTGGCGACTGGAAAGGCTGAGAAGCTGAAAGGTTTTGAGCTTGTCAAGAAAGTGCACCTTGAGGCAGAGTGAGTAGTGGACTGCGTTGAGAAACGGAAGTAAAGATCAGCTGGTAGCACAGCCACCGTGAGGGCAGACAATTTAGTGGATCCAACGTATGAATTCAGCTTGATCTTCACAGCATGAGGTTGCTGAGACTGCTTGAGCTGCAAGGGACTGCTTGAGCTAACAGGGTGTCCTGAATTATCAGTTTTAAAAGGTTTTCTAACAGCGGTGCCTGAGCAATGTACGTGTAAGGTTGCAACGTTGCAACCCATTGCATGAGAGCGCTTACCTCAAGCTTGCGTGGTGTTGTTTCTAAAAAAGTCCTTCAATTAAACACACCCTCACACCCACCCACAGGCCCTTCAGCATTGAAGAAGACTTGTTAACCCCTACCTTCAAGTTGAAGCGCCCCCAGCTCTTGAAGAAGTACAAGAAGCAGGTGCGTGCGTCTGCAATCCTGGAGTAGTGGACTTACATTATATCAAATTTCTGTGACTGTAAAACTGTGGTGCAATTCCTGTAATACTCCTTTCCCTTCATTACTTGCAGGTTGACGGCATGTACGCAAGCATGGAGTGAGATGGCTGCGCCATCTTTCCTAGACATGTAACATAGTGTATTTGTTTAAATACGTCTCCATTTTTAACACGCGTCTCAATCTATACTTAATTATTACGCTGCACCACTCCCCGTCCTGCTTCTCCCAGTGTATTTCTTGTTTTTTACTTAACCCTAGTGACCGGGTGCACGCCGTGTTTGTTTTGATGAGATGAGTGATATTTTTTGAGGGGAAATTGCCATTAATTGTGAAAGGACATTTGTCAAGCGTTACAGGACCTAAATTGTATTACTGAAATGCAGCGCGACAAGTTTGTGCAAGCCGTGCCGGGCACAGAAAGGCAGGCTAGCCAGGATATGCCGAGTGCTTCATGCATCTACAAAGCAAAGGCAGCGTCGGAGCCCAAGCCTCCTACCACGCTGTTCGACACTTTCATGCAATCCGTGGAGAAGTTTTCGGGGAATGATTGTGAGTGGAGCGTTCCTTCTGTAGCGCAGCGGGGTGGAAGCTTCGCCTGACAGCTCTTGTCCCTGACACACACACACACACACACACACACACACACACACACACATATGCACACACACACACACATACATGCACACACACACACACACACACACACACACACAAACACACACACAACACACACACACACACATACACACACACACACACACACACACGCCCACCTATGACAGGCCTGGGCTCACGCGTGATCAAGGCAGACGGCAATGCAGGGGACTTCCACTTCCTGAAGTATGCCGAGGTTGCGGAGCAGGTCGGGCATCTGGCCAGTGGCCTGTTTGCGGCTGGCATCGAGCCAAAACAGAGGGTGGGCGTGTTCGGGGCCAACAGCCCAAGCTGGATGATGGCTATGCAGGTGGGGGGAATGAACTGGATACATCTACTTATCTACTTGCACACACTCACACACACACACACACACACACACACGCAAACCCACACACAAACACACATACACATGCACATTTATGCACGCACGCACACATGCTTGCGCGCGTGCACACACACACACACACACACACACACACGCGAGCGCACGCACACACAAACACACACGCACGCAAACACAAACATATGCAGAGGCACACACGCTTGCTCACATGCACACACGCACCACGTGCACTCAATATGCACACATCCTGCAGCAAGCAAGCATTGAACGAGCAAAACATCACGTATATGTGATGAAGCATTGTAACTAATGCAAATCGTACCACAGATGTCCAGCGAGCTTCTCCTCGATTCAACAAAACATGCCTGGCAAAAAGAGGTCACACCTGCACTCGATGTTTATGATGTCCTTGCACATGCAAACACGGAACGCTTGTACATCGTCAAATTGCATTGTGTATTCCTCCGCTCTACACTTCATTCTCACTGCATGCGTGCGACTAAATGGCGCAAGCCTGATATGCATGCTTTTCAATGACCATATAAAACATGCAGGCGTGCAACCGCATGAGCAACCACTGCGTGCCGCTGTACGACTCCCTGGGTGAGAACGCCATTGAGTACATCGTGGACCACGCAGAGTGCACCTGCGTGTTCCTGTCCTCTGACAAGTTCCCCCAATTTGTCAAGGTAGGACGGACGGTGTGCCTGGTCTTGAAGCACATCTGTTGCTTTTGCAACAAGTTCACTGCTTCCTTTGCTTGTTTTTGTGTGTGGCTGGAGGCTGAGGGTGTGGATGGGTGGACGTATTTGCACATGTGTGTGTGCGTATGTGTGTGTGTGCGTGTGTGGGGGGGTCGGTGAGCGTGTGGGTGGGTGGGTAGGTAGGTGGGTGGATATGTGTGTGGGAGTGTAAGCTGATAGTTCGGGCATTTGTATGGATGATGCCCACGCATCATTAGCGAGGACAAGCCCTCCACTTTGAGCCGCTCATTCTTGCTGTGTGTCGATGCTTTCACAGGCTTTGGACAAGATTAAGGGCCCCTTGAAGGCTGTCGTGTACTGGGGCACCAGCAATCCTGATGCACACCAGGTGACCGATCATGTGCTGAGCTTGCTGGCAGACTCGTACAGTAGAATGGAATACGTAAATCAGTCACAAGATCAAGCAGCAAAAGGGCTAACCTCATGAGTGTTCCTGTTTTTATTTCCTGTGCTGTGTAGTTGTGTATTCAGTGGTACCTCATACTTGAATGTCATTTGGCTGTACACAAAAAAGGGCAGCAAACTTTGTCCTTCGCCCACGCGTTTATCCCCCCCCTTTCTCCCATCCTGCTTTCTTTTTCTCTCTTTCGCAGGCTGTCAAGGACAAGGGCTGCACCCTTTTCTCGTTCGACGAGCTGAAGAAGCTGGGTGTGGAGAAGCCCGTTGAGCCCGTGCCTCCCAGCCCTGAGGATCTGTGCACTATCATGTACACCAGCGGCACCACAGGTGAGGACAGGGGCCGGCTCTGGTAGGAAAAAAAAAAGGTAAAAGTCAGGGGGTGCTCGTAGCAGTTTGATAACTCACACACTCGCTTTAGGCAGGTTAGGAAGAGGAGGGTTGTGACAAGTGATCCTAGGCAGGGAGGGTGAGAGTCTTAGAATGGTGGTAAGCACTTGCTGTGTATCATGTCTTGGTAGGGCTGGAGGGCTGATTGGTGAGCAGAGACGGAATGATATTTCAAGCACCCGCTTCCCTCCTTCTCAATTTGTGAGATGTGAGGCGCTTCAGCTGCGAATATCCGTGCTTGTGTTGCACACAATTAAATTGCAGCTTGTGTGTGCAGATGGCAGCAGGTGGTGCTCCTTCCCCCCTTAACCTTCTCCAACAACTGCACCTTTCCCACCTACAACCATTCTTTTCCGCTTGAGCAGACTAAGATGACCTTGGCTTCCTGCTTGCTTTCTGTTTAGAAAAGTTGCAATTTGTGTGCAGTCAAACACGTCTGTCTGCCCTCCCAGCAAAGACATCTTTAGTAAACCACAAAACATGTGCATGCATACCTAGGTGACCCTAAGGGCGTGATGCTGACACACAATGCCGTCGTCACTGCACTCTACAACGCAAACTCGTACTGCAAGGTAAAGAGCGCGGTGCAACTATTCGTAGCACCTCCCCTTTTGCCTGTTTGAGTTACAGGCATGCCAAAAACGTGCGGGTGTGGTTTTTCTTTAGAGGCTCTTCCATTATTCCTCATTGTCCATGCACTTGTGAAGGGAGTCGCCCGAATGCCATCTACATTTGCTTGCCTTAACAAGATTTCATGCACAAATTCCACCGAAGCAAGAAGAGCGTTTTTTGGTCATTCACCTCCATTGAATCTGTTTCACTTTTCTGTGTGACCAAACCCTCATTCACACAGAGCATGAGCATTGACTTCAAGCCCCCAGATCGTCTGCTGTCTTACCTTCCCCTGGCTCATATTTTTGACCGGTAAGAAAAGGTGACCCCCTCGTTCATGTCGAGTGCACTCACATGCTGAAGTTGCATATGGCATGTTGACACTCTCCACAGGGACTGCTGACTCGTCTTTGCCTTTTAAAAGCCCACAACCGCTTGCAGCACCCACACATTCGACTCCTGAGTGCCATACGATTCTCTTTCGCAACGAATGCACAATCACTGGTTGTGAGCACCGATATCAGCCCGCACACCTGAGTCGCACTAGTATGCCTTGTACCTCATACCCTTCTTCAATTTACCTTGCATGGTTGATACCTTTAGCCCTTGTTGTCTATCCTAACCCCTTTGATCTGATCTAACCTCAGGGTGAACGAGGAGTGGTTCCTGATGATGGGCTGTGCCATTGGCTACTGGCAGGGTGACATCATGAAGCTGGTCGACGACATTGCTGTTCTCAAACCTGCCATGTTCATTGGTGTGCCACGTGTGTTTGAGCGCATCCACAGCCGCATCGATGGGCAGGTAGGTGTGTGTGTGTGTGTGTGCGTATGTGTGTGTGTGTGTGTGTGTGTGTGCACGCGTCAGAGAAAGGGAGAGAATGCTTCGAATGCCACTACTTTGGAACGCACATTCAAACGTGCCTATTCTGAGCTTTATGTTTCTTAACGTCACTGTTCTGCGTGTTTAACAGATCAAATCAGGAAGCGGCTTGAAGAGGACACTCTTCAACTGGGCGTACAACCGCAAGCTTCACTTTATCAAGAATGGCGAGAAGCAGAGTGCGGTGAGTTTTGGCTGCAAGCTGCTTATTCCTGTGTATGGTGTGTCCCCTTGCAGAGTCACTCGTGTGCCATGCAGGCGTCGTGAAAAAAACCCACATGTTGGCTTACATGCTGTACGGACTTTGCTGCACTTTAAGCACCGTCAGGTGCCTCCCCTAGTAGTCAGGACGCACTTAGATATAGCAGCAGCAGGAACTGCACTTTAAACTACCACTCTTTTGCAAAAGACATTTTGCCGTGTGCCGTAAATTAGATAAAACAGCAGCAGGAACTTTTATGCACACTTGGTCAAATGCTTCACTTATGAGCTTGTTGTTGTGTGCCGGCCGTATCATTCAATTGCCTATGTTTTCTCACTAGGAGCGCATTTACTCACACGGAAATCTTTTTCACACAAATCTGCAATGCTTCCTGCCTATGGTGGGTTCTAAAAGTGTTTTGTGACAAAAAGGCGCACCAGGAGCCTCGTTAAGTCTGTCTATTGCTCTTTTCCAGGTGGCATAGAAATCTGGCTGCAAAGTACACCAATCCTACAAGTTTATCTGTACTAGTAACACCTTTCTGCCGCACCGAAGCCAATCAGTTAACGTAACATCCACATCCTCCCTCTTGGTAAAGCATCAGCATGCTTAGTTGTTGAAGCAATTCGACTTGGGAACCTCAACCCTCCGCTTTCAGGCCGCCCCCTTCTGCGATAAACTCATCTTCTCCAAGATTGCCGCTCGCTTTGGTGGCCGCCTCAAAGCCGTGGTCTCAGGGGGTGCCCCCTTGGCTCCCCACGTGGAGGAGTTCCTGCGAGTTACCATGTGTGCACCGGTGCGTATGCGCCCTTCAGCTCGCGTGCCCTTCTCCTTGCCTTGGCCTGTCCGCTCAGGCACCTCCTGAGCCTGTACATAAAAGATGTTTGATGCTCTGTGTGCACCTGGGCGTACAACAAGGACATGACAGCAAGTGCTTCCAACCTTCCACCTGCTCGTCCCACACTCTTCCCTTGCCAAACAGTACATGCTTCTCGTGTCTTGACTGTGTTGCTTTATTTATTAAGCCGCTCCAGCTGTTTTATTAGATTGTATACCTAAAGGAAGGATAAACATCTGAAGAGTAACGAAATAAAAAGTGGAAATACAGGCGTCTTAATGCCCGTTACAGACAAGCTTCACCTACTAAAAAGAACACATCATCTTAAGCAGACACACACATACACACAAATTCACACTCGTACATTACACCCCCAATGTGCATGCAAATATACGCAGGTAGTTCAAGGCTACGGTCTGACAGAGACATGCGCGGTGTCCTTCATCTCTGCTGCTGACGAGTTTGCGCAGTCCGGGACAGTCGGCCCTCCCACACCCTTGTCTGAAATGCGCCTGGAGTCAGTGCCTGAGCTGAACTATGACGCCCTGGATCCTGTGGAGCCCAAGGTGCGTAAAATACTTCATGTGTGCTTTGAGTTGGGTCGTCAAGCTTTGCTGTCGCCATCATGCCCTGTAGGGGTACTTGTTCTGGTGTGAAGATCTGGTGTACATCATGCTTGTTTTTTTTGCTGTGATGTTGGGTTGTGGTCAATGAGCAAGTCCCTGTATTTTAAGCAGCGTAACTGGGTTTCAATTGACAGCAAATGGCTGGGCCCATTTTACTAAACAAAAAGCGAAACTGCTGAATCATTGAAAGTTAGAACAAGGACGACATGATCTCCCCAAGCTTTTACACTGCCTCTCTAAAACTCAAATCTTGCTACTGTGTCAGGGGGAGATCCTCATTAGATGCGCCAGCAACTTCAGCGGCTACTACAAGGCCCAGGACAAAACGGACGAGGTGCTCGAAAAGGATGGCTGGTTCCATTCAGGTGATACACTGTAATCAAAGACGATAGGACGGAGTCAGCCTTGGTGCTGCCAAGCTGACAGTGTCAGCGCTGTAATTCAGGCAACTAGCTTATGCAGCGTTAGGTCAAGGTCTTTATGCAGTGTATGCAGGTATTGCAATTAAAATGGACGCTTTAATCAATGTTAACTTGTTGCCGTTGTCACCTTACTCAGTAAAGAGGAGCTTTGGCTCGCTTCATTGTGGTGCAAAAAGCCTAGAAATTCAAGCGCGCACCTTGCCTAACTCGTGTGCAGGCGACATCGGCTGTCTGACCAAGTCCGGCGGCATCCAGATCATTGACCGTAAGAAGAACATTTTCAAGCTTGGCCAGGGTGAGTGAGGGCCTGTATGTGGACAAGTACAGAAGATGTATACGTGGAAATGAATGTACGCACGCAGCTCCTAGCTCCTTGTTGTCATCACTCTTAGGCTGTCTCCCCCTTAAACCTGATCTCCGCTCATTGCAATTGCCACACAACATGTAATCGTCACACAACAACTTCGCTCTAGTACGGCAGTCGAGTATGCTAGAGGCTGCAGGCCACGCAGGGTGCTGCCATGAGGGGTCGAGCTAATAATATTGATGCCGTACTTATATCACCGCGTACTGTGAAAGTTCATCACCCCCTCACGGAGTGTCAGGAGCAGTTTAAATAATTAAGTTACAAGGGCCTCGCGAAGCTCGCATTGGGGTTACTTTACAAATTTTAAGCGTGAATGGGACAGGCCGGGAAAGCCTCCCAAGCCTCAATGGGACAGGCCGGGAAAGCCTCCCAAGCCTCAAGGGGACAAACAGCTTGGGAGGCTGGCCCTCTCTTGGGGAGGAAACACACCAAGAGGAAGGGCGTTTTAATCTGTACGCATGCGCATGCACACACACGTACCCGCACGCACACACGTACGCGCACACACAAACAAACACACACATAAGTACATTACGCACGCACACACGTACGTACACAACCGTATACACATGCACGCACGCACGTACGTGCATGCACACACAAACGCACACACACACATACGTGCATGCACACAAACAAGCACGTACTTGTATGCATTACACACGTGCGCACGCACGCACACGTACCCGCATGTACACACACATACACACACAATCACACATACGCGCACGCACTCACATGTACATGCGCACCCGCGCGTGCATACGCATGCAAGTGCAGCTTAGAGGGCCAGAAGGTCCTCGCATAGGCTTGCATTGTGATAGTTAATTAGGTGTTGCCCCCCTCGCATTGCTCGCATTGGGATCTATTAATTGCTTTTCAAACCTCGCATTACCGTACGGTAAACAAGGTTTACAAGGTTAACACAAAAGGCTTCAGTCAAAAAGTATGACTGCTTGCCTATTCATAAAGTAAAATAGGTTGATGAAAGCTAATGAATCATGAAATACAGTAACGAATGTGCAGAGCGAGGATACTCAGGCATGAGGATATCATTATTTCTTTAATGTGTTTCCTTATCAGTATGCGTCCCATTTGCCCATTGGCATTGACAGGTGAGTATGTGGCTGTGGAGAAGCTGGAGGCATCGTACAAGAAGGCAACTCCGGTGGTGGACCAGGTGCGCTTCATTTCTGTTCAACGGTTAGAGAAAACCACATGTTTTCAAATATATTGGCAAGAAGGTTGCCTGTTGTAGGGCAGAAAAATGTAGGCTGCTGTACGATTCCTTTCCTACCTGCGCCCTTTGCCCTTCATCTTTTTGGTGCTATTGTGTATCGTGTGAGCTCTTGGCTTACAATAGTGTGCTGGCAAGCTGTTTGTGTGCCTCCCTTGTGTTTACGTGTAGGTGTGGGTGTACGGTAACAGCTTCAAGAATACGCTTGTGGCGGTGGTAGTGCCAGGCACGGGCCTGGTGGATTGGGCCAAGAAGCAGGCCATTGGAGGTGGCATGGAGGAGCTGTGCAGGTATACTAATGGCGGGGGCAGGGACGGGGGGTCGAGGGTGCTGGGTGGGTTGGTGCACAAATGTGTTTGTTCCTCAGTGTACGTGTGTGTGCGCTTATCACATACATCAATGTGTGTGGCATGTGTTACCAGGGCGCATGCATTTTGTTTTCTGTAGGGTTTTGGTTCGCTATTCCAACTTTTGGACGTCCTCCACTGCTAACCCCACATGCCCCCTTACCTACCCATCGCCCCCTGTCGTACAGGAACCCTCAGGCCATTGCCCACGTGCTCAGCGTCCTGACCAGCACAGGCAAGGCAGATAAGCTCAAGGGCTTTGAGCTGGTCAAGGCCGTCCACTTGGATCACCAGTGAGTACGGGGGTGTGTGAACTGTGCTGTGGCACACATGATCGTTTTCGGGGGCTGAACTATGTGGAGGGATATGCTTCTCCAAGCCATGGTATATCCATCAGTATACATAATCTGGCCTAAGAAAATGAAATGAAATCAAACTTTTGTGGGAGACAAGGTGCTACTGCTTAGAATGGTCATTGAAGCCTTTTGGGGGGCTGGGCACCCTGAAACCTGACCAACTTGGTCAAACTGCACACTGTGCAGGAAGGGGCTGGAGTGATACCGGCTAGTAAGCGTGAAACCATGCTCTTCATCTTGGAGGTTCTATAAGTGAAGTGCCCCTTGCCTTTATAAAGGAAGGGTGGTGTGAGGGTGTGTATTTGACAATGCGTCGCAGCCTTTGCTTCTTTTCCCTCTTAAAAATGTACATCCTCGTGCTCACCAGTTTTGAAAGGGTTTCTAACAGCGGTGCCTCTTCTTTGCTGAACTGCCGTGCCCGAGCAATGCACGCGTAAGATTGCCACCTATTGCATGAAAGTGCTTGCCTTGTTGTATTGTTTTTTAGAACTTACATTCAACACATTGCCACACCCACCTACAGACCCTTCAGCATTGAAGAGGACTTGTTGACCCCCACCTTCAAGTTCAAGCGCCCTCAGCTGCAGCGCAAGTACCAGAAAGAGGTTGGTACAATTTTTGCGCAATTGCTCGCCCGCCCCTATTTGTAGACTCTGAAATTAAGCTTTTAGGGTTGGGCGCCCGCTTTTAAACCTTTGTTCTATGCTTCTAACAAAAACTTAGCCCCCTTGAATAATTTGGTGTTTACGTCATGTCTAGGTTTAAGGTAAACCTTGCGTCTTTAAATTCCTGCACAAAGTCATGCATTCTACTTCTTGTGCTGCCCTACAGTTGGACGCCCTATATGCTCAGACAAACTAAATGGATGGACTGTGAAGGGAACCTTGAGCTTAAAAAGGGTTCACTATATAGAGGACACCCATGTTTAATTGGCAACCGTTGAAAGTAATGCAAGGGGGCTTTTTATAATTGCAGTCCTCTTGCATCATGTCTGGTCAAATGATGGTGTTGGATGGATCAAGGTATCTCATGGTAATGTGGTATTGGTAAATGTTGTAAGGACTCAATCTGTCATTTTGAGCACGAGGCACGTGAGGCATGTAAACTTTGTTTAAGAAGTTTGCATTTTTATTACAATCTGCCTGTCTGTAGCCGATCTCAGGGAGGTACATATTTTTGTACATATTCATACTTTGTCATTTACAGTTATTTATCAAGGCCTATAACTAAGTTTCCTTTCGTGCGTTTTATGGCATGTTCATCCAGGACATTCTTTGTTTCTGCTACTTGTGTCTTAAAGCTTTGTAATCTGTAATGAAGTGGAGGATAAAACGTTCCATTTGCTTCGCTCTCTCTGCTTCTCAATTAGTACGGAAGTATGCTACAGTTCAATGGTTACACCAAAATGGTCGGAAGGTGACCTGCTTTTTTAAGCTGTTTCGGCTAATTTGCTACTGGCTGGTCTCTGCCAGGGAGTGCCAGTTACAATTATGTAGCCTATTATTACCTAGGAGATTTGAAGGAAACTGAGCGTTCTGCAAAGGAAGAAAACCAAACTGGTGGAGTGATGCAGCAAGAATGGAAGTTGGATCCATGTCGCTCGATATAAAAAAAGATTCCTGGCAGTGGCAGTACGCACAGCCAGCATGATGAGAAACAACATAACTTGTAACTCAACTTGGTATTGACAGCCAGAAACATGCAGCGTAGTTTTATACCGCGCAGCAGTTTCAAAGTAGTTGTGTCTCCTTCCTTTGCCCTTATTTCAACAAGTCTTACGCTCCTCCTTGTAAGATCATGCTAGAAATTGTTTGAACTCTTGTGGGGCGGGCGCGTAGAGTTGACCTTGTTCAGTAATTTAGGCTTCTAGCTTTGCTTTGCTGCTTGCTTGTGGTACGTGCGTGTACTAGGCTTTGTAGAATGAGCACAAGCTGTTCTACAGATTCACCTTCTTGCATAAATGCGTACCTAATTCTTCTGATTTGCTAGGTTGTGCCTCATTATGCCGTGGCAGCAGTTTTACTGGTTCAGGTCTGTTGTCAAGTTGTATAATAGCATGCTCAAATTGGGAAGTGAGACCTTAAGCAGGGTACTGAAAGCGGATCGTACTGAGCTTATATTCACGTGACCCCTCCTGCTTGACTGCTCAGGTCTTAGATGCTTTTCAAGGGTTGCGGCGGCTTCATTTGTGCAAGCAGCAGTACGGCAGGGCATTTCCATTTCTATTCAATAGTTCACTGATGATCTGAGACACAGATTGCGGACAGTGCGTGGAGAGATGTTGAGGGGTTTAGCCCACAGGACCTAAACAGCAAGTTGGCAACATATCAATCTCTTTTTACAGTGCCATTTGATCTCAATGTGCGTGGCTGCCCCTGTTCGTTTGCCGCGAAATTTGTATTTAGATCTGTCTCAACAAGTCTTGCGGAACATTGGTCATTAATTTGGCTGAGGGCGCACACCCTTAACAGCAAAGACAGCGTCTTGGGAACATGAAATCTCTCTTTTATGTGACCGTTGTGCTTGTGAGCAGATTCAAGATGTAAACATGCCCTTTTGATGTGTAGAGAGACGCAGCCAGACGTTTGTACTTTAAGGAGAAAGTTTGCTTCCTCCTATCCGAATCTATCAATCTGAAACAGTTCGAGCACACTTTGCGCGATCGTATCATCGGGAGCTGGAGAGAGCTTGGCAATTTGACACCACATGATCATCATCATTCCAGCAGAATTGTGATGACTTATCACACACATTTTGGTGTACCTTTGGGGATTGCTCCTGGCTGCCAGTGGTGGGATGACAGAATAAGAAATCACAAGCCTGTGTCACCTATCTATCTTCACTTGGATATTTCCAAGAATTCCAGCCATGCACTTTATTGCCTTCGCCTTTCTGCCAGTGGGCATAACTTTCTGGTCCAAAGGATGCGTCATAACAGGAATAGAAGGCCTTATGAGCTCAGATCTGTGACAAATGGGAAAACTCAAAGCCTCCAAAAAATGTGGCTGCGGGTGGGCTGCACCAGTCAGCCCTGACCCCCTCCTCGCTCTCCGCGACCACCGTTTCTGGTCCTGCCACATAGCAGTGACAGCCCGCCACCT
>Ga0307942_1001828_pt1 | contig 17161 bp, 18 predicted proteins | sample OrgLakmetagen175_FD_201846 | JGI IMG/M metagenome (GOLD analysis project Ga0307942, IMG submission 201846) | Saline water microbial communities from Organic Lake, Antarctica - #175 | ecosystem: Environmental > Aquatic > Non-marine Saline and Alkaline > Saline | place: Antarctica: Organic Lake... | reverse complement strand
GATTAACTACTAATGACCCTGGTGAAATGCAGACGATGCTGAACAAGCTTCGTACGTACGCTGAGAAGAAAGGATTGAGTGTGAACACGGCCAAGTCGGAGGTGGTTCATTTTATTAGTAAGTCTGTCTCGCCTTTGCAGAATCCGTTCACGTACGATGGTGTGGTGCTTCCAGAGAAGGACAGGTTTAAATATTTGGGCATGCTGCTTGATAGAAGGATGAATCCGAAGATAGCTGAGGAACATGCGGTGCGGCCTTGCATGGCTGCACAGAGCAGGATTTCTGAGTTTGCCAAGAGTCACGAATTAAAAAGCAGGCCTCATGCTATGCTCTGGTTGTCTAAGGTGTATGATATTCCTGCTGGGATGTATGCGAGTCAGGAGTGGGGCTCAGTGTATCTGAGTGACGGCAGTGAATTTGGTAGCCAGTTACAGAAGAGGCATCTGTGTTCCTTGAGGCGCATTCTTGGAGTGAAGAACAGCACAACAAATTGGACGGTGCTTAGAGAGTGCGGTCAAGAGCCCTTGCAATTTTTCTGGTTCCGTGCTTCCATCAGGTTTTTTAATAGCATGCTTGATTCCAACAGTGAGACTCTACGTCGTGTGCGTGCTGAAGGCAGATTTGCACCTTGCTTCTTTTGATAGTTCTTGCTGGTCTGCTCAAGTCTCGAATGCGTTCAATGGACTGCAAAGTAGTGCAATGTTCAAACAGAAAATGCTGAGAGCTACACAGGTTCCCATGCAAGAGTTCATTTGCGATTTGCGTTTCAGACATGTAAAGGTATAGAGGGAAGCTGATTTTTCATGTCCTTGCGCAGTAAACAAGAAAGCAGTGACGTACCACAAGTGGTGTGGGAGTTCTGAGAGTGGTCCTAGAGGTTCTCCATATTCTATCCCCTCCTACTTGTACATACAAGGATTTGGACAAACATGTGTTGAGGAATTTCAGCAGGTTCAGATTGCGTGCACACCATTTGAGAGTGGAGTCTTGCAAATGGCATGGTGGTTCTAGCATTTGTGATAAATGTGAGTGTGGAGAAGTTCAAGATGAGAAGCATGTGCTTTTCTTTTGCAAGTGTGCTGAAGTGTGCGAGCTGCGCATGAGATACAGAGACCTTTTTGAAGGAATGTTTAAGACTCTGCGTGCGTTCGCTCCTTTGAGCTCTGCATTAATTTTTTCTTGGCTTGTCATCACAGTATTACTGATTTTGAGATCAATGCATTGCTGAATCACACCTCATACAGACTCCTCAAATTTGTGTCAGATTTAGCTTCAATTTTCGACATTGGTTGATTTTGTTTCACCAGCCAATTGCCATCAGCCAGAGTCTCAGGCTGTAGGCCATCCTTGTAACCCTTGCAAAGGGCACTGGTTTTTGGTAAAGCAAATGTCTAATCCAGGTTCTTGGGTCCAATCTTGGGTCCGTCGAATTGCTATGTCGTGGCTTTTTATCAAACTATCTTGCGTCTAAGGTTTTGCCTTACTACTACTGCCAAAGCAACGACATCAATTGTACATAGCTGCTTTTGCTTCGTGATACTTTCCTTCCTAGCCAATTTTCTTTTGGCTTGGTTAGAGGTTTTACCACGTCCTTGATGAGCCATCCCATCAGCTACTAGACTCTCAGACAGGAAGACCCTACTTGTAGTAGTTGGCGTGAAAAGCAATAGAATACCCCCCAAAAGGAAATACACAAACAATGCAAATTAATTAATATGCAATAGAGTAAACAAAGATTAAGGATTCAGTGTGTTATTGCAAGACATTACAGATTGCGGCACCCAATCTACGAGGCGCGAAATAAAGTCAGCACCAATCTTCAACACTCGCACCTGATTCTTGCTTGACAACCTCAAAATTGCAAGGGGCTAGCTTACGAGCTTCCCACTTGTGCACCAACAGAAATGTTTGGTGTGCATCAAGGATAGACACCTAACAAGAGAGGGGTACTAAGGTACATCAATAAAGCATTCTACTAGGTGCTCACACTAGCGCACCAACCTCCTAAGAAAGAAACTATATGTAGGCAGTGAAAACCACTCCTGCAAAAAAGCGGCAAGCAGAGAATTGCAGAGCTGAGACGGGGTTCAAACAAAATCCCAGCTACTGCCAGCCTCAAGTCAGCACCGCTACATTGACCCTCTTCTAAAAAAATGAAAGACGAAATTATAAAGTATCAATATTGTTAAAATGTCCTCTACCACACAGTCATTCAATTTGCCCAGAAAAAGGTCAGTTGACCGACAAACCGTCCTGGCATTGCAAGTATAACACCGCACCTGAGCAAAAATACTGCTCCCCGTGCCTCAGACATTAGGAAAAGACCCCGAGCTAAGCTAAGAGCGATTAAACATAAAACTTTGGCTTTCAAAAACTTGCCTCGTAAATCTCCGTCTTTCTCGTTCCAAGCTCTCTGATTGGCTGAGCTGCTTCCTAGCCTTTGTACTGTATATTAAACCTTTGTCCCATGCTGTGTGTACTAACCCCTTTGTCCCACGCTGTGTACACTACCCCTTTGTCCCACGCTGTGTGTAATAACCCTTTGTCCCACGCTGTGTGTAATAACCCTTTGTCCCACGCTGTGTACACTAACCCTTTGTCCCACGCTGTGTACACTAACCCTTTGTCCCACGCTGTGTATACTAACCCTTTGTCCCACGCTGTGTGCAATAACCCTTTGTCCCACGCTGTGTGCAATAACCCCTTTGTCCCACGCTGTGTGTAATAACCCCTTTGTCCCACGCTGTAATCCACTGCCCCTCTGTCTCCCTTATCCTTTCCCCACCGCTGTCGCGACTGCAGACTGCTGTGTGATCTGCTCGGGCATTTATCCATGCAACCACTCCCAGTCACATTGTGTAGGAAAGCGGAAGGAAATGCAGCAAAACTGAACTAAACCCCACATTAATCAAAAACGTCTAGAAAACGGCACCAGGTACATCCGATAGGTGAAGTCTGTGCCCCCAAGAAACTTAACAACCGACAGAAGCGGTTCCACAGCCACATCAGCTTTCCCAGCAGAGAGCTTGAGTAAGTACCCTCATGTGATAACCTCTGCTGATCAAAGAACTTCACTCTATTTCATACCGAGCCTTGACATAATTTATCTAAAGGAACTCGCAAATCTTACAGGGCCACTAAAATGCCACGCACAGACACAACGCAAGGGTCCAACTGTGATGCCACCAATCGCACACAACCTTGCTGGCAACATATCATCATGCACGAATGCTGCCTGAACTAAATAGCAGGCCGCCCTGTTGCTAGCTTGCAAACCCGCCCCTCAGATGTCCTTGACTTTCAACTGCTGAGCAGGACCCAAACTCGTGCTTGCATGCCGTTGCACATGTTGGGCATACAGGCGACGGTACCGTAGCTCCATAGCTGTGTTTACAGCAAGGCCACACAGGTTAACCGCCACTGACCTGATCCATGGGTGCTGCTTGCCCGCTTGCATGTACCAGAAGCCGTAGCACACGGACATGACCATCCGAAGCGGCAGCATCCACTGTACACGGACCTGAAGTTCACAGAGTGGTGTATACACGGACATGACCATCCGAAGCGGCATCATCCATTGTACACGGACCTGAGGTTCACAGAGTGGTGTATACACGGACATGACCATCCGAAGCGGCAGCATCCACTGTACACGGACCTGAAGTTCACAGAGTGGTGTATATATAGGGTTGGCCAGAACCGTATATATACACCGTATATGACCGTATATTTGATGATTTCCCTGCCAAAAATACCGTATATACACCGTATATATATGGTTCTGGCCAACCCTATGTATATACTCACCTTGAGCTGTCTAGCTAAGCAACACTTGGATGCAACGAAGCATGCTGAGGGAGTTAAAGAACACTGAGTGCTTAGAGCGAACGTCACTCAATGACGTGTGAGTGTGATGTACGTGGAAGTATGTATGCAAGATCTAGCCTACTCAATGCATGTGCACTCATAGGTCTTGGTGAAGTAACAGCCCTGCTGTGAGGGCAGCTGATAAGCATCTGAAAGAGGCATTAGAGAACCAAAACCTCATGCATTGTGTGAAACTGCTTGCATAATCCTCTGGGAAAATACAAGAATGATATAAAGCTCTTTGACAAACACACACACTTGAAAGCCAGCAGCAAACGAATAATGTTACGAGCACGCCACTTGCAAACTTCAGGAAAGCCCCCCTTATTAACAGGAGCTCTTTTGACCAAATAGTTTAAAAGCCAAATCTAATTGACAACCTACCTGCTCCATTGAGCTCATCAGAAAGATGTCAATGACAGCATCCAAATTCAAGCCCAGCACGAGTTGGATCACTGCTTGGATGGGCAGCCAATTCAGGCCTTGAGCTAGGCAACACAAGGCACGGCAGAGAATGACCGCCACACACACAATCTGCACGCGTGATAGAGAGGAGAACGTGCAAGTCATCAGTCTCCGTTCCTTTTAGGTGCACATTCCATGGCAGGGGGTGTGAAGCACACAGCTAGCAGGCACACACACAGCTAGCAAGCACACACACAGCTAGCAAGCACACACAGCTAGCAAGCACACACACAGCTAGCAAGAACACACACACACAGCTAGCAAGCACACACACACACACAGCTAGCAGGCACACACAGCTAGCAAGCTTATACACCCACTGACCAGACAATGGCTAAGCTGTTTTGAGGATGGCACATAGTGCACAGTGTTGGCCAGAACCATACATATACGGTGTATATACGGTGTTATTTGCAAAGATCTCTTCAAATATGCAATCATACAGGGCGTATATATACGGTTCTGGCCAACCCTACACATGCACCACATTTTCCACTCCATTTTGGAGAGCAGACCAGCTTGCCAGACCAACTCACCTCTGAATGTTTCCGCTGCTTCCAAATGAGCAGTGCTGCGAATGGGTACGCTGGGAAGAAAGGGCCAAAGCCATACAGTTCTAAGAGAAAGGCTGTGAGTCCTTGTGAGTAAGCAACTCGAAGCATGCCGGCTGTGCAGTTCAGGGTCTGGAAGGTGCACCAGTACAGTGCCATGGGGGCGGCCTGCAAATGTCAGTTATGAAGTTAGTTACAGGATGTTGATACCTTGTATGACGAAGTATTTTACAAGTACGCTGTCGTGCATATCATTCCAGGGCTACTCAGCAGAACCTCTTCTTGTTCCCTATCCCTAATCCTGCAGAACAGTGCAAGAGTTTGCAACCAAAATGCTGTACGTGTGTGTGTGTGTGTGTGTTTGTGTGTGTGTGTGCCAGTGTGATAGCGTTGACAGACGTCCTTCCTTTTCTAGTAAAAGCCAGAATAAGTCCTAACAAGGAGTCTGCCTACCCAAAAGAACCCTCAGCTTCTCCCCACAGTGAAGGAACAAAGGATGCCGTCTACACCAAAATCGACCCAGAACTGTCGGCCATTAAGACAGACACAAGACCCTCAAACATACAGATATCCCACACTACACCCACCTGCGCATTTGTCCACACACGGAATCCAGGTTCCTGGTGTGCAAGACTGCCGCAGGCAAAGCCTGCTTCTCCATTGCTGCTGGCTGCTTCTCCATTGCTGCTGGCTGCAGCTCTCACAGGCACCCCTCCAACAGCAAAGCCTGCTTCTCCATTGCTGCTGGCTGCTTCTCCATTGCTGCTGGCTGCAGCTCTCACAGGCACCTCTCCAACAGCAGCTTGTGCCTCCTCGCTGCTTCTGCTGAGGGTGGTTGAAGTGGTGACGCTGCTTGTAATTTCATTTTCGCTGGCATCAAGCGGCGCTGCGTCAGCTTTTGAGAGCAGTGGTAGGCTGGCCTCAGCCTGCATGCGTGCATCGCCACCCAGCCCCGCACGGCTGCTAAAAACGTCCACCAGCTGCGCGGCCGAAATGAGGCCCGCCTTGCATGAAGGGATGCGCCATCAGCACTTGCTGTACGCCCGTAACAGCAGGTAGGGTCGCTAGGATCTCCAGGGGGCTGAAGCCCAACGCATTGCACTCCTCCCATCTCCACGCAAACCCAGGCTCATCGAATGCACCAACGCCTTCACTCCCAGGTACCTGTGTGCACCCCCCCCCTCCAGCCCCACTGCCTGGTCCCCTGCGACAAGAGCTCCCAAAGCATCTACCCCACTCCAGCACCGCATGAAGCATGGCGCAGGTGTGCGGGCTCAGAAGCGCCAGGTGCAGCAGGCCTCCTAAACTCCCAGCACCTACCTCCTCCTCCTCCTCCTCCGTTACGAGACTGCTGCTGTTGTCTTCAAACAGCCCACCGCAACCAGCGTCCCCTTCCCCCTCACCCTCCTTTTCCCCTGCTACTCCTGCTTCTGCTTGCATGCCTGCACAGATGGAGCCCACTTCAACTTTGCTGCCAAGGCTCCCACCCCCACCATCCCCACTTCGTGCATGAGCCAGCTGGGCAAAGGCAGAGGTAGGGGCAGAGGGCAGCGCCAGCAGGCAGTTCAACAGCAGCGTGGAAAGAGCAGGCATACCCCACAGCACCGCTTGCCGTAGCAGGCGCACCCCCTGCTGCCAAGCAGCAGCAGGAAGAGCACAGGTCTCCGCCTCTGTGACAGCAGCAGCAACAGCAGCAGCAGCAGCGGCGGCGGCGGCAGAGCCTGCAGAAGCAGTAATGCATTCACGTCCAGCTTCATCACCCGCATAACGCTCTTCCTCCTCCTCCTCCTCCTCCTCCTCCTTCTTTTCCTCCTTCTCTTCCTCCTTCTTCTCCTCCTTCTCTTCCTCCTCCTCGACTGTGTGTGGACCGCTGCCACCAACACAACACTCCCCCCTCCAGCTGGCACGCAGCCAGTGCCCTAGATCTTGCAGATAGTCACGCAGGTCTGCACTGTCTTTGCCGCCCCAAGGCAGGCTGCACAGCTCAGCAGACATCTTAGCAGCATCGCGCATGCCGGCCGGCAGCAGTAGGATGGTGCTGTGATTCAACATGCAGTCTTGGCACCAGAGCTCAAGGCTGAGCAGGCGAGGGCATGGGCGTTTCTCTGATGCTGCTGCTGCTGCTGCTGCTGCTGTCGAGGGTGCTGCTGCTGCTGTCGAGGCTACTGCTGCTGCTGTCGAGAGGGCAGCTTCGGCGATGCCAGCAGGCACAGAGACAGTGACCTGCATGGATGACGATGGATATCCTATTTCGGTATCTTGTGTGAGTAAAGCACTCTTGCGCACGCATGAGAGGCGAGGCCCAACTGAGAGGGATGGATTAATGGAAGGGCTATTGTGCACTGGAAGGGCTGCTGGGGGTGCAGGTGGGTCAAAGCACAGGGACTGTTATGTAAGCATTCACTGGTCAAGCCACCTTGGCTGCAGCAAGTAGATCATACCTGGTGTCATTGGGAGTTGGAGGTTGTATGCCGTTTGAGTTGGGTTGGCCAGAACCGTATATATTCATTTGTTTAGGATATAGCACCGTACACTTGGATAACTATGTCTATATCCAAGGAACGGTGTGTTTGCTTCCACACCGTTCCTTGGATATAGAACCGTACATTGTATAGGACCGTATATTCGGTGACTTCCCTGCCAGGAACACTGTATATACACATATACACTGTATATCTATGGCTCTGGCCAGTGCTACGTTTGAGCCACCATTGTTACGGTGAGTATAAATTGCATTTACTGTGTTGATAGTGCAAGGGTTGGATTTGTCTAGCGAGTCACAAATGTGTGTCATATGATCACATGTTGCAGTGCACAGCCACGGTTCAGCTCCCTGCAAAAGCCTACCTCCAGCACCAGCTGTGTCAGGCGCCCACCATCCTGATCAGCAGCACCGCCTTCAGTCGGTGTGGTGTGGATATTTGGGGACGGCAGCGGCAGAAGCTGCACACGCGTGGGCACGTAGCCAAGGCCGTGCACATTGGCCAGGACCTGCAAAGGAGGAGGAGGAGGAGGAGGAGGGGGACAGGGAGAAGGAGGAGGGAGCTCGCCCTCGATGCTGCCTTGTGGCCCACTCTCCTTGATTTCAGCTCCCGCTACCGCTCTGCCCTCCCCTTCCCCTTCCCCATCCCTTTTCCCCCACCCCGCCAATACAATGTTCCCCACATGAGCAGGCACACAGAGCACGGCTTGCACAGTGAACGTGCTTGTCGCTTGCACAGGCGCTGGCTGTGGAGCGGTACTGATGGCGTGAGGAGGAGCGGGCTCGGGGGAGGGAGGGGGTAGCAGGAGGGTGGAAGTGCATGCGGTGATGCAGCAGTGTTGCATGAGGGCAGGTAGCAGGGGGGGCAGGCTCTCCAGGCTCCACGACTCAGCGTCAGCACTCTGTACCATGCCCAGCCTAGCTCTGTCCACCTGCGTGTGTGTGTGTGTGTGTGCGTGCATGTATACGTGTGCGCGTGCGTGTGTGCTTGTGACTGTGTGCTTGTAGGTGTGCACGTGTGTGGTGTGTGGGAGGGCAGTGGGGGTGGAGCAGCAGCAGGATGCAGAAGAGGGGCTGATGCATGTATAGTGAAGAGGCAGCACCGTGTGATGCAATGGAGTACGAAGAGCAGCAGGCACGGCTACAAAACACAGCGCTGGGCGGTGGGATGCAAGGGGAGACAGCCTGCTGCAGCAGCGGGGGATAGCACAGCAGGGCCACCCTCGTTGGTTGCATCGCTCACTCTGACCAAAAAGGGCTCCCTCATTCCCCACTTGCACCATTCCAGGAAAGCCAATTGGGCCTAACTTCTTACTGGTGGTCAGGTCATTGCGAGCTGACACAGTCAGACTGGAATCAGGAACCGTGACTGGAGCACCTAGCCTAGAGAGGTTGGAGACCCACCCATGGAAGGATACACCCAGACCCAGAAGCAGCCACTAGTCATGTAATTTCGTTTCAGTAGCTGCCACTAGTCAAATAATATCGTCTCAGAAGCTGCCACTAGTCGTATAATGTCGTCTGAAGCTGCTTATGCAGGCATTAATGGGTCATATGTCATATGTCATGTAACGTCGTCTGTAGCTGCTTATGTAGACAATCAGGTCAAACAGTGTGTTCACCCTTGCGCATGGGTTGTGAATGCAATCAACTCCACATGTCCAACTCCACACGTCCAACTCCACACGTACAGGCCAAAAAATGCGCAACTGCCCCCCCTATCCTACCCTAGAACAAAATGTGTTGTTGGTAACACCAACATAACTCTTGATTGACACAGTTTATAGGTTTATGGAGTGTGGTGTGAGACAACGATTGGACTTTGACACCTTTTGAGCCCTCCACTTTTGTTCTTGATGAGTGAACAAAGCACGGCAACGCGCTTGCAGTTAGCAGCTTCAGACAGGGAGATGGAAGTGCCAGCAAAGGAGGAGGAGGAGGGGGCCGCAAGGCAGCGTCGCGGACGTGCTCCTCCATTTCCCTCCCCCCTCCTCCCCCTCCTTTGCAGGTGCTGGCCAATGTGCACGGCCTTGGCTACGTGCCCACGCGTGTGCAGCTTCTGCCGCTGCCGTCCCCAGATATCCACACCACACGGACTGAAGGCGGTGCTGCTGATCAGGAGCACTGCTTGTTTTTGCCGTTGGTATCACTTTGTCGTGTCCTTAGAATAGCAAGGTACCGTTTTGTGCCAGCTATAGAGCACAGGTCGGGCGTCCATGGAGCTTTGCGCACTGTGAGCGTGGTGTGGTACACGCCCATACGTGCTGCGCAAGGCAGCTGCACACGCACACACAGGCACACACACATACACACACAAACACAGTGCGCACTGTAAGCGTGGTGTGGTACACGCCCATACGTGCTGCGCAAGGCAGCTGCACACGCACACACACAGGCACACACACATACACACACAAACACAGTGCGCACTGTAAGCGTGGTGTGGTACATGCCCATACGTGCTGCGCAAGGCAGCTGCACACGCACACACACAGGCACACACACACACACAAACACAGTGCGCACTGTAAGCGTGGTGTGGTACACGCCCATACGTGCTGCGCAAGGCAGCTGCACACGCACACACACAGGCACACACACATACACACACAAACACAGTGCGCACTGTGAGCGTGGTGTGGTACACGCCCATACGTGTTGTGCAAGGCAGCTGCACACGCACACACAGGCACACACACATACACACACAAACACAGAAATATGCACGCATGATGGATACGCTACCTGCCAGTCGAACCTTGAACAAAATGACACACCTGCACCAAGACCTTGCCACCGGCAGGAACTTGCGCAGCCAACTGAGATTTTTGCAGCCACGCTTGAGCAGCTGCTGCCACGACCTTCTCCAGCGCCTGTGCTGCTGTGAGGCTGCTTTGGAGGTCCAGCGTAACAAGGATGCAGCCAAAACGCACAGCGGAGTTGACCACGGAGCAGCCCATGTTCCTATGCAAATGGGAGGAGTTGGCTGTTGATGGAGGAGTTTTACGGTACCCGGCACCAAAGTGGCTCCTTTTTCTCAGTTAATGTGTGGAGTGATTTTCACTGCCTGCGTAGTTTTTTTCTTTTTTCTCTTTCAAATGAGAGTATGTACACCAGGCGTCAGCAGACATCATAACAAAACATGACGTGTGAGCATGTGCTATGTGCAATGCAGCAAGCACATACACACTGCACAGGAGCATACATGTAGGCGGGTTCGGCCAGATACATGAGGGTGCCTTAAGAAAGTACCAGGAACTCCTGACTTACACGGTAGGTCACGTGCAAGCAAAGCAAAACACACACAGGAATGTTTGAACCAGCATCATTATCTGTGAGAATGTGCAACAATGTGCTGTGTGCGTGCTTGCAGAAGAAGGGGATGCCACAAGACTACGAAGGAATTGCATTCCAGACAGGAGCAAGGGAAGAATCACAAAAGGAATCTGCTCAGGAATCCAAAAGCTTACACCTTACATCCATCATGTGCACCTTGCAAAAGTAGCGGTGGCCAACCTCATGCTTTGTGCGCGTGTGTGCGTGTGTGTGTATGCGTGTGTGTATGTATGTATGTTTGTGTGTGTATGTGTGTGCGTGTATGTGTGTGTGGATGTGTGAGTGTGTATGTGTGTGCGTGTGTGAGTGTGTGTGCGAGTGTGTGTGCGCATGCATAGAGGCATCTGCAGCTGCATAGGAGCGCGCGACTCACTTTTCCTCTTGCACACCTTGCAAGGTTGGTGTGGCCAAAAGCTTGTGCCGTATGTGTATGCTCGAGTTTGGAGGTATGCAAACAAAAAAACACATCAACAAGGACATGTCTTACTTGTCAAACACACATCTCCACAAGCTTCCATTATAAGCAATTGCATCACATGCACGCGCATCATGAGCACATCCATCACAAACGCACCTTGTGTGAACTGCCGTGGCCAGCTGTGGCATCGCTGCGCCGGGCATGCTGTCCGGGTGGGGGCCTGGCACCTTTATCACGAACTGCACCAATAGACGAGAGGAAGGATCAAGGTTAGAGCAGACTGCAAGGGGTTGTGTGGTGCAGCACGCCGAAACCGTCTGCTCAACACATCTGCACTACACGTCTGCACAATACGTCTGCACGATACGTCTGCATTGCACGTTTTACACACGTCTGCATTACAACGTCTGCACAACTCGTCTGCACAACACGTCTGCACAACACGTCTGCACAACACGTCTGCACAACACGTCTGCATTACAACGTCTGCACAACACGTCTGCACAACACGTCTGCACAACACGTCTGCACTACACGTCTGCTCAACACGTCTGCTCAATACGTCTGCATTACATGTTTTACACACGTCTGCATTACAACGTCTGCACAACACGTCTGCATTACAACGTCTGCACAACACGTCTGCACAACACGTCTGCATAACACGTCTGCATTACAACGTCTGCACAACACGTCTGCACAACACGTCTGCACAACACGTCTGCACAACACGTCTGCTCAATACGTCTGCATTACATGTTTTACACACGTCTGCATTACAACGTCTGCACAACACGTCTGCATTACAACGTCTGCACAACACGTCTGCACAACACGTCTGCACTACACGTCTGCTCAACACGTCTGCATAACACGTCTGCTCAACACGTCTGCAAAAAACGGCCGCTCAACACGCCTGCATGACAGTCTGCTAAACAACGTCTGCACAACACGTCTGCACAACACGTCTGCATAACACGTCTGCATTACAACGTCTGCACAACACGTCTGCACAACACGTCTGCACAACACGTCTGCATTACAACGTCTGCACAACACGTCTGCATTACAATGTCTGCACTACACGTCTGCATTACACGTTTCACACAGGGCAGTGATCATATTCGATGTGCAACACGTGGGCATGGCTTTCTTGTGGCACTGAAAATGAGCTACAGCCATCGCTGATCCCAGGTAGGAGAGGGATGCACTTTGGGTAACCTTTGTACGCACTACATGCTCAAGTATGCAGGGCGTTTTTAATACCTTCTTACGTTCGATAGCTTGCCCTGTTCATGTGTGCTTTTCAAGGCAGTAGAAAGGCGTTGTTGTTAAGCTGCGGGGAGTGCCTGGCCGTCTGTGAGCACCATGACACCGACTCAAATAGATCTGCTCTCCCACTGTGCTAAACGCTCTGTGCGTTTTGCTTGCATTTCTCATACAAGCCTGAGTAAACCAGACAAAGGAACGAGCACATGCGCTGCACCCTCCACTCCCTTTTAATTTGAAATAATGACAGAACAGACAGAACCAGTTATACCGAGCAATAGTGGAAGACGCTCACCTGGTGGCTGTGATACTGCTTCTTATACTTGGGTCTCTTCCCACCAGCCGTGTGCAAGCTGCCCGCTGCTGCAAGGTTGTGTACCCCTCCTACCGCTGCCACATTGCGTTCAAACTCGGCTTTATAGGAACCGCTGTCTTTGCTGCTGCTCAGCACGCTGTTGTTATGGTGCGATGGACTGCTGAGCGCGCGCAAGACCTGCAGCTGTGGCTGTTGTTGTGCATGTGGCACAGGGGCGCTTTGTGTGTGATGTAGTAGCAGCTGCTGCTGCAGCTGATAATAAGAATGGCGTTGCAGCGCTTGCTGCTGCTGCTGCTGCTGCTGGTTATGATAATAAGAATGGTGTTGCAGCGCTTGCTGCTGTTGAGGGACGTCCTGCTGCTGCTGCTGCTGCTGCTGCTGCTGCTGCTGCTGCTGACAAGAATGGCGTTGCAGCGCTTGCTGCTGCTGATAAGAATGGTGTTGCAGAAATGGCTGCTGTTGAGGGATGTGCTGCTGCTGCTGCTGCTGCTGCTGCTGCTGCTGCTGATAAAAATGGTGTTGCAGCAGTTGCTGCTGTTGAGGGATGTGCTGCTGCTGCTGCTGCTGCTGCTGCTGCTGATCAAAATGGTGTTGCAGTAATTGCTGCTGTTGAGGGAAGTGCTGCTGCTGCTGCTGCTGCTGCCTATTCCGATGCTGCAGCTGGGTGATGGAGTTGGTGTTGTTGTTTGCATGCGTATATGACACCTGCTGGTACTGCAGCTGCTGCTGGGCGAGCTCAGGAATGCTGTACGCACCCAAAGGTGTCGCATGCGCATAAGGAGGCAGGTTTTGGTCACAAGCTGCTGCTTTAACCGCCCAATCCTCACTGCCGTCAGGATTTGTGCAAAGATGCGCCATGCTGTTTGCACCAGGTACAGCCAGAGCCATGCCTTTGGCAGACTGGCCCTTGCAGGGGCCCTTCTGTGCACGCTCTTGCTGCTGAGTGGCCAGAAAAGAGCGTCGATCCCGCTTATCTATCAGCGCATTCACAATGCCGAGGCAGAAGTGCACCAGCACAGACTGCAGGATCAGGAGCATGGGGTGTTTGCGCTTTCAATTTGTGTGCTTAAGTGTGCATGTGTGTCTGAGTAATTGTGTGTTTGTGTATGTGTGCGCGCATGTGTGTCTGTGTGTGTGCAGGCGCGTGTGTGAGTGTGTGTGAGGGTGTGCATGAGTATCAGTCGTGCAGGCGCGTGTATGTATAATTGTGTGTGTTTGTGCACGCGTGCGTGTGTTTAAATGTGTGTGTGCACGTGCGTGTGTGTGTGTGTGTGTGTGTGTGTGTGGTGTATGTGTGTGTGTGTGTGTGCGTGTGTGTGTGTGTGCGTGTGTGTGTGTGTGTGTGCACGTGCGTGTGTGTGTGTGTGTGTGCGTGTGCGTGTGTGTGTGTGCGTGTGCGTGTGTGTGCGTGTGCGTGTGTGTGTGTGTGTGTGTGTGCGTGTGTGTGTGTGTGTGCACGTGCGTGTGTGTGTGGTGTATATATATGATATACATACATACATATATAATTGTAATGTGCGCACTTGCGATGAATAATTGCCGGAATTATCCAGAAGAAGGAAAAAGCTTACAGATGCTCTTGGAGGCTTTCCCTCACTTTGTTCCCATAACTTCAGGTTCTGCCGCTTGAAAAGAACGTGTTTCCAAGGATGTGTTTGTGTGTGTGTGTGTGTGCATGAGTATCAGTCGAGTGCAGCTTTGTGCAAGGTGCCATTTTTGCTGTCTGGCTAACCTCCTCTTAAATTCCTTACCCTGGCTATTGCAATGAGGATTGGCATGCCGAGCTGGTAGTTGAAGCAGGACACCACAATTGCATGGATAAATAACAGTAGCCGTGGCCTGGGAAGATGGACCTGCACACCCAAAGAGAGGGGGAATGTGACACACACTGAGTAACAAGGTCCAGGTGAGGAAAGGTAATGACAAGTAGGGGTGGACGGTGGAAGGCAAGTCGCAATTATTGACTGGAGGTCACCCATCTTTTGCACACACGCGCGCGTGTGTGTATGTATGTGTGTGTGTGAGTGTGTGTGTGTGTGCATGTATGTACGTGAGCGTGCATTTTGGGAAGGAACAACGACTCAGCCTCATAACAGCATGTCAACTGCCTGCCGACAAAATAACGTGTGCATGGACAGAAAATACCAACAGTCGCTCCCCACATAAGGGAGCCACTTTGAAACCGGATTCCGTGAAACTTCTGACCCATAGCCGGCATCAGAGTCCTGTGCGAGAAAATCTTGGATCCCACAAAGTACCGAGGAGGAGAAAAGCAAGCAGGCATTGATGCTGCTGCATGATGCTGCTTCTTGATGCTGATGCTGATGCTTGATGCTTGATGCTTGATGCTGCTGCTTGATGCTGCTGCTTGATGCTGCTGCAGGGAGACAGAATGGGGCTCCAGGCTCTCAAACAAGCAGGCATTGATAAGCACGCTCGTCAGTCCGCGCATTCATTCCTCTCAACAATGAATTTCTAACAAGTTGAGGCTGCTAGGCACAACCTTTGACGAACAGTTTTTTGTTGCAAGCGCATGTGCCCACGCCACTAAAAAAAGGGAGGCCGACAAAAGACTGGTGCTCCAGCTCACACACAAATGCGCACATTCACATACATACACACACAAAAACACACGCACATGCACACACAACGCACACAAGCAGAAAAGCGGCAAGCACTGGAACCGAATACCACAGTGCCTGCCCATGCAATAGTAGGAGGTTACAGCGTTTGAGAGTTTACCAGTGCAACGACATTGAAGAGGACCGGGGCGACCAGCAAGACGTATGGTTGGGAGGACAGCAGGGCCTTTGCATGGGAGGGCAAAACGTCAGGGATCATCACCACCAGATACCTGCAGCGTCACACAAAGTCGTGAGGCAATTGAGTCAGATGTGATGTTGCAGAGGGATCATCACCACCAGATATCTGCAGCGTCACGGAAAGCCGTGAGGCAATTGAGTCACGTGTGATGTTGCAGAGTGCAGAATCCGTGCGCGTTCCTTGCTGAAGCTGAATGCTGGCCTCTTTTGGTAGGTTGACAGTGAGTCATGTGTATGTGTTTTGTGTATGTGTGCGTGTGCGTGTGCGTGTGTGTGCATTGTGCATGTGTTGGGTTGGCCAGAACCATACATATATATGTATGTACGGTGTATATACGGTATTTTAAGCAGATTAATCACCATACATACGGTCACATACGGTGTGCATATACGGTTCTGGCCAGCCCTATGCATGTGGCTACCACATGCTGCAGCAAAATGCCGGCCTACTGGTGGCTTGGTTCTTTCAAATGTTGCATAGCAGGTTTTGTTCAAGAGTTGAAGGCAAGTGAACTGGTCTGGTCGTCTTGTCTGCCGAAGCACAGAAGACGCCATAAGTCCCTCTGCATGTAATGTATGTGCCGAGCTCAAAGGGCAAGGGGCAAAACAGACGAACGCACCCAATTAGCCTGGCCACATAAGCACCAAAAACAGCAATCCTGACGTCTGTGGCCGTGCCCTTCAGGGCTGCCAGTGCCACCAGGAAATAGGACATGTGAATGGCGAGTGACACTCCGTGGAGCATATTGTTAATCTCATCAAGCATCCCTGTTTGAATGCATGCAAGGCTGAAGAGCTGTTGCATGCTCCATGCTATGGTGAGCTTCCTGCGAGGGTTGGGCGTTGTGTGTGTGCTGTTTGTTTCGGTTGCGTGTTTGTGAATGTGTGTGTGCAGATGGATGTTTTATTTTGTGTAGCATGTGTGAGTCTGTGTGAGGTTGTGTGAGTGTGCATGCCTGCATTGCGTGTGTGTGTTTTTGTGTGTATGTGTGTGTGTGCAAGCATGTGCATGGTGTGTGTATGTGTGTGTGGGTGTGTGTGCGCACGCGCACTCGCTAATGCAAATTTGTCTGTGATTGATGTTTATGTTTTGTGCATAAGTTTCTATGTATGCATTGGAGGTTTGTGTTTTTGTGTATGTGTATGTGTGTGTGAGCGCGTGCGTGCATGCGTGTATGTGCGTGTGTGTATATGTGTGTGTGTGTGTGTGGTGTATGTGTGTGTGTTTGTGTGTGGTGTGTATGTGTGTGTGTATGTGGTGTGTGTTTTTGTGTGTATATGTGTGTGTGCAAGCACGTGCATGCTGTGTGTGTATGTGTGTGTGCGTGTGCATGTGTGTGTGCATGTGTGTGTGTGTGCGCACTCGCACTCGCTTATGCAAAATTGTCTGTGATTGATGTCTATGTTTTGTGTAGAGTGTTAATGTATGCATGGGGGTGCTTGTGTGTGTATGTGTGAGTGTGTGTACGTGTATGTGTATGTGTGTGTGTGTGTGCGTGCGTGTGTCTGTGTGTGTGTGTGTGTGCGTGTGCGTGTGTGTGCGTGCGTGTGTCTGTGTGTGTGTGTGTGTGTGTGTGTGTGTGTGTGTGTGTGTGTGTGTGTGTGTGTGTGTGTGTGTGTGAGTGTGAGTGAGAG
>Ga0307942_1001826_pt1 | contig 17198 bp, 16 predicted proteins | sample OrgLakmetagen175_FD_201846 | JGI IMG/M metagenome (GOLD analysis project Ga0307942, IMG submission 201846) | Saline water microbial communities from Organic Lake, Antarctica - #175 | ecosystem: Environmental > Aquatic > Non-marine Saline and Alkaline > Saline | place: Antarctica: Organic Lake... | reverse complement strand
CTCTCTATAAAAATCAGGCACACACACTCGCACTCACACACACACACACACTTACACACACATACACACATACACACACACACAAACACACACATGTACACACGCACGCACATATACATACAACACGGTCGTGCCTCACGAAACCCCTTGCCTGCCTTCTCTTAATCCTTGCTCAAACTTCCAACGCAGGAGCTTTTTGAAAGCCTGTACATAGGGCAAGAAACAGACCCACGTCTCTTTGCGTGGAGTGCTCCAGCTGAAGGCAACCCTTTACTTTTGAGGTACAGCCAATATATACACTGTATGACCATATATAATACACTATATATTCGGTGGTTTCCCTGCCAGAAATACCGTATACACCGTACATATATGGTTCTGGCCAACCCTACCTATTCTATGTGATGGTCCCGAGCAGGCCTGTTGTAGCCGTTGTAGTAGGGTTGGCCAAATATATATACGCCGTATATGACCATATATTTGGTGATTTGCCTGCTAAAATTCCGTATTTATATGGTTCTGGCCAACCCTACGCTGTAGCCGTTGACTGGTACAAAGCTGCAAAGGTTTTGCTCTTTTCCTCTGGAACCCTTCCAGTACGTACACTTAAGGGACGGATAAGTATTCAGCTCTAGCTCCTCTCCTTCTTTTCTCCTCTCCTGAAGAAAACTAAAAAGGGAACACGGAGAGTGACGTGTTGTAAACACATCTCTTTGGCATGAATTAGGACAGGGTGATGATATGTAAGGGTTGGGCATGCAACATTCCACTGAGTAAGACAAAGGAGAGAGGCGTGTAGCAGCAGTAGCGGCAGCAGCAGCAGCTCACTCACAATGAACAGCAGCTTGACGGAGAACCATACTTTTTGAACTGGCACAGTGCGGGGAGAAGAAGCACAAAGAAGAGGTCCCAAACCAAAAGTCGGCAAAACGCGAAAAGACACTGTTGCACACATGACTGTCTGGCTGTCATAACAAACAAAAGGGTTTCTTTCCTGCAAGACAGCTCCTGAATAATACAGACGCAAGGCGTAGCCTGGACTACTACCTGCAGCACTCGATTGTCAAAACTGCCACAGAAAGAGAGGCACGAGTTTAAAGCGACCGGCCTCGTGAATTATGAGCACAACATGAATTCAAATTTAAATCCAACACACTCAGTGCACCCCTTTCACAATAAGCTTTTCTGGAGCTAAGAAGAGCCATGATTAGGGTTGCTCACAACCATACATATGTACGTATGTGCGGTGTATATGCGCTATTTTTAGCACGGAAATCACCAGAACTGGGCCAAAGCCCAACATGTTCTTTTTTGGGCATGAAACGGGCAACTTGTCACACGTCACCTCATCATTAAACTAAACCCAAACTAGCTTAACAGGATGTTGCCTTTATAAGCTACCAGAGCATGTGCTTAGATCTAGGTAAGTCAACTTGCGTATGGAATGAAAGGACTAAAATGCATATGCTGTGCCTAATTAGCTGCTTTCTATGAATAATGGCACATTAATTGCACATCTCGCCAACCACGTGGTCGTCTTGCTTCATTTCTTTTGATCTGATCTTTGTTTATTATATATATGGACTCCAACGCACCTTAAATGACTCAATATAGTGCTCTGGTTGGTCAGATACAACATATGGCTGCTCAAACATGGGGTTCACGCCGCGGTAGATGAGGCAGGTGGCCTTGAGTGGCCGTTTTCTAGCTCAGCTGCGCATTCCGCATATCAGTGCCGAGCTTGAAACCTGTCAATTAGGGGAGCCATTCCCCAGGGTGTCATACCCTAGGAGCATGCAAAAGTTTTGGGCCTCAGTGTCCCCCCTCTAGAAAATCACAAAACATACGGTCACATACGGTGTGTGTATACGGTTCTGGCCATCCTAGCCACGACCCAAAGAACATGGAGATAGAGACGGGGGATCAGTAGAACCCTGACTTCTCAGCTCCCTCTGCTTTCCTGTTCCTCCTTCATATCATATAGGTATCCCTCTGCGCACAGGTTCTCCAAGCTTGCGTCCGAGCTGCAAGTCGTCCTGGCCGTGCCCTTTTTTGAGCGAGCAGGCAACATGTGCTACAATTCGGTGGCTATGGTGGATGCAGATGGACGGGATTTAGGGACCTACCGCAAGTCACACATTCCCACAGGTCAGTCGGTCAGGGTGAGCTTGTGGATAAATCTTTTGAGGCGGAAAACAACACAATCCGCAGATCAGTCAAAAGTAAGGCAGTTGCATGAGACTGCGGAACTCCTTTTGAGCTCACGCCACATGCAACAGGGGCTCTTCCTTGAACATGTGAATTGAAAGGGTGTCGTCTGTTATTTCCTTTGCTCTGGCTCCTTTCGTCCTTCAGATGCATAGCAGCTCGACTCCGACACCTGATGCTCTTTCATTCCTTTTGAGGCCCAATGATGTATCTGCAAGCTTATGCAGCGAAGTTTCAATACTAAGCCTGAGCAACATCGCATTTACGCACCGACTCCGGTTGCTCAGGAAGCTGGCCTGCAGGGTAGTAGAACAAACAAGTACATTGTAAGCAAGGACTTCAATTGAACACATAAGTACTTCATCAGCAAGGAATTATGTGCACGTCACAAGCAATGAAGAATTTACACTCTGCTAGCTAGACGTACTGGGCACGTGCACGTCGTCAGCAGTGCGTGTGTGTGTGCATTTGTGTGCTCGTGTGTCTCAATGCATGTATGTGTCTCAATGCATGCCACTCGGAACGCACGTAGCCAATGATTTGAACACGCAGGAGATTTGAACACGCGGAAGGAAAGGTAATGGACGGAGGATTGGAACGCGCAGCTTGCTGAGAATGAGACAAAATGTAGCTATAGGTGGTGTTACTCTTTAGCCATTAGCTAGAGCGCAGAGCAAGTTCAAAGGGTGCTGAAACAATGCGTGCATTCCCATTGCTTCACTGTGTTTGCAGCGTGCTACTGCATTTTTCAAGTACTCCAACCCCAATGATTACTTGCCTTTAACCTGGCCTTTAATGAGACGCTGCATCTTCATTTAAGTGCCTCTAAGAGGGCAATCATCGTGCCGGTTTTATGCATTTTGCACGCTTTGACTGCAAACTGCCAATCACAGACGACAAACGACTAACACCTTCGCAATGCCGACAGGCCCTGGGTACGAAGAGAAATATTACTTTGCCCCGGGTAACAGCGGCTTCAAGGTCTTCCACACACGTTTTGGGTGAGCGTGTGATGAGGTCCCCATAAGTCCTATATATTAGCTTCAAGGTCTTCCTCACACGTTTTGGGTGAGCGTGTGATGAGGTCCCCATAAGTCCTATATATTAGCTTCAAGGTCTTCCTCACACGTTTTGGGTGAGCGTGTGATAAGATACCTACAAGCTCTACATATTTGCGTTCATTGTGTTTCGTTTGCCCACGCCAGCAAAGCTCAGTATGGCGTGTGCAACAAGGGGCTTCATTAGTATTGCTTTCTATAATTAGGAATTTGTTTCACCTGTGAATAGGCGAAGGGGTAGAGTGCAGCTTTGTTTTAAAGCTTAATTACCAGGCAACCTTTTGGGGTTTAATGGTGAGGAGAGAAGGTGAGAGGAGGGCATTATCATGGAAATGCTTTATTTGTGTGTACTGCATGCCCTTGCATGGAATGTGTAGGTGCTCAGGACTTTTAAAGTATGGCAAGCAGATCTTTCTGTATAATCTCTGTATGGGTCAGCACTTGTTCCTGCCCCTATTAAGATCATTAAAATGAGCAAGCCCTCATTTGAACATGCTGCCCTCAACCGTGAAGCGCCCAGTTGTTCCAATGACTACTGCTTTTGTCGGTATTTTGCGCAGGTGTGTGGGTGTGCTCATATGCTGGGACCAATGGTTCTGTGAGGCGGCACGAGCCCTGGTGTTACAAGGAGCAGAGGTGTGTTCATGCGTGTGTGTGAGTGTGTGTGTGTAACAAGCACATGGTGCAGAGGTTTATGACACCTGATGTGTGACACCCCTAAAATGATGTGATGTATGTGAGTGATTTGTACACGATCGTACATCGGCAGATCACGCTGAAACTTGCCGTATGTATATCTTTTGTGTGCATGTGAATCTGGCCAGCTTTACGTATGTGCAGGTCATCTTGTACCCAACAGCAATTGGCTCTGAGCCACAGAACCCCACGCAAGATAGCTACAAGCACTGGTGCAGAGTACAGCAGGGGCATGCAGCAGCTAACATGGTGAGAGGTGCCGATATTTCCCCTCTTGCTCTTACAAATGATTAGGGTTGGCCAGGACCGTATGTGAGGTTTCTATGCTCGTATATGTATACGGCATGTAAACATATAAACCGTATAGGTAATTGCGTAAAAGAAGCAGGGATGTGTCATACGGTCATTTGGGACGTTCAATACGGTTTAGTACGTGTTAAATACGAAATATACGTATAATACGATCGTATTTAACACGTATTTAAAGCGTTTTGGGAATGCCGATTTTTGACCCAAAATGGACCCGAATCGCCTCAATAATAAAGTTGGCGTCTCCAATCCTTTTCCAATAATATATTATATAATAGCATTGAAAGCTCGCTGAAAGGCCGTTTTAAAAGCGTAAAAAGGCCAATAATCGGCAAATTATAATACGGCCCAATTTGTTCAATACGGTTAAGTACGCGTTGAATACGATACGATGTATTATACGAATACGCCGTAATACACATCTTTGAAAAAAGGTATACCGTGTAAAATTGTAAACTGTAGAAACTTGCTATAAAAATACTAGAAAGTAACACATGGTCATACGTATACCATATATCTATACGTAGTTCTGGCCAACCCTACAAATGATCAAAAACGATGGAAACGAGAAGCCAAGCTTTTTATAGGTAATCATGAATAATGTTGCGGTCATACTTTGCGCTATTATGTGAGTGATGATACCTAGGCACCAGCAGTGCTCTGGCTAACACAGGTCAAAAACATTGTACTTCCGGGTCATGTTTGATGTTACGTAGCAGAAGCAAGGTTCTGCTGTTGCTGTCTCCTTTCCCCCAGTTGCCGTATGGTGTATGTGGTTCCAAGATGCTTTCCATTAGGCCATTCTGCACTTTTATTGTTCAAGACGAGGAGGAAAAACCCACGCAAGCAGCTGTCTTCTTCTTCTGGCCCCACTGTTTTGTTCTTGGCTTTGCTGCAACGGACGAGGATGGGTATTACGTAGGGTTGGCCAGATCTGTATGTCAAAAACCGTATATACGTATGCCCCCTGCACCCTCGCTCTGTGGCATGCTCCTTTGCTGACCTTGAAGGGTTCACTATTCCCAGCAGCTTCCACACCCCCCCCCCCCTTTCATGCACTTTAGCTTGCAGACCAGCCCCTCCACCCCAACCTGTAACTTCTTTGACACACTGGTTTTCTAAGGCCGTCGAATTTGTGGCTTAGAATTGCCCAAAAAATATGGCAAGAATACGGCGTATATACGGATATACGCCGTATATACTCCGTATCAATACGTATATACGGAAATACGGAATTCGGATACGGCGGGGGGAGGCTGGAAAATACGGCGTATATACCGTACCGTATATTACGTACAATTATGCGAATACGGTTCTGGCCAACCCTAGTAATATGTGAGCCAAAACGGTTTTTGAATTAGATGTGGCGAGTGTTCTGCTGCCTTTTTAAGTAGTTTTTGGTATGTGATTTATGAGGTAGAAAAGTACGTGGACAGGATGTTTTATGTATGTTTGTGTATGCTTGTGTGTGTGTATGTGTGTGTGTGCACGGCTTGTGATTGGGGTTGACCATAACCAAATGGTTTACACACACATATATACACATCACATCATATACAGTGACATTAGCAGAAAGGATTTCTGACGTTTGTGGTATTATACATTATACGGTGATTATGCACAGTGCTGGCCGAGCTTACAAGTGCGGAACGTCGACGAATTGGTTTTTACTCCTTAGTTCCTGGTATACATATGAATGTATGTATTAATGTATAAGTGTATACACGTTTGTGAGCATATGAGGTGCAGGAGGTGTCCAGAAGAGGGCATCCACAGGTCAAGGAAAGTTGAGGCATCATAATGTGGGGAGAAGGTGTTGGAGGGCCCGTACTTCAGCAAAGTTGCGTCTCCAGGTTTTGAAAAGTAGAATATAGAATTTTACCTCTGTAGAATTTTGCCTGGTTATGCAGTGTGCAGGCGATTTCCTGAAATGACCATTGAGTAAAAACTTCCCGTCTCTCATACAATCATAACATTGACGTACTGAATGGCATAACATAAAGTGGGTCGAGTCAGGAGGGTGCAGGAAGCGTACTTACAAATCCCGATAAAAATTATATATTTGGAATCCTCACGTCGAGAGCTTTTGTTTGGTATATATATGAGTCGAATCGGAGGGGGGCGGGGGTCCGGGGGGGTCCAGAGTTATTTTGACCCCCCCTCCAAAAACTTACTGGGTCACTCCTACGAAATGTTAAATACATCCTCGGAATCCTGAGCTCAAACCCAGTCGATTGGCACCTTTTTGAGAGAATTGGATTAAGGGGGGGGTCTGTGGACATGTCTAAAAGTCAGAGGCACACGCGCTCGGGTGCAGGCCGCGGGGTGAGTCAAGCCAATGGAGCAGCAATTCACCCCAAACTTCCAGGATTGTGCCAGCATAAGATAGTGGAATTCTGAAAAATAGATGCAATGTGGGACTGTGCAAGCCAGTAATGGGTGCCTGGTAGGTCACGTGTGCATGGGCGTCCGTATCTCAGTTTTTGCCCAATAACTCTGCAACACTTCAGATTCAGGTCTTGATGAGTATGCAGATGGATGCCTATTTGTGCTTGGAGCAGATTGGTACCCTTTTTGTCCGGGTGGGGGCACCGGAAGGGGGGTTTAGGGGGGAAGGGGGGGGGGCAGGGGGGTCCACCCCAAAAAGTATACATGCCTTCCCCCCAAAAAAAAACTCCTAGTAGTCGTTGCAGGACTTTTTTGAATGTGCGCTGCATAACTCTTTTATACGCGCTGCAGGACCTTTTGTATGGGCGCAACGCTCAGCTGCTCTGGCTTGTCTAACCATATGCCTGGCTTTTACTGATTGCTTGAAATAGCCTGTGTTACTGATTGCCTGGCCTTTGCCGATTGCCTGGCTTTTACTGAGTGCCCGGCCTGGCCTGCGTGATTAATTGCAGGTCCCAATAGTGGCTTCAAATCGCGTTGGCACGGAGACATTCAAGAGCAGCTCAATCACGTTTTATGGGGGGAGCTTTGTTTGTGGACCAGATGGAGGAATCGCTTCACAGGTACATAGGGTTGGCCAGATGGAGGATTCCAGGTACATAGGGCAGGATTCCAGGTATATAGGGATGGCCAGATGGAGGAATCGTTTCACAGGTACATAGGGTTGGCCAGAACCATACATATACGGTGTATTTTTGGCGGGGAAATCACCCAATATATGGTCATATACGGTGTATTTCTACGGCTCTGGCCAATCCAACAGGTACAACCGTGTGTGAAGTACCGTTGCTTGCATTTCTGTTTTAAATCTGCATGGTTGCTCATATATATGGATCATATCATCATATTGTATAAAGTGCACAGGTCGGCACCAGCAGCATTGAGCACGGCAATCCTGACCCTTGCCCAAATTTGGTTGAAGGCTACTCCTTAGGTGCGTGGATGCATCCGGGTGCTTTGTTGCGTGTGTATTTGTGTGGTTTATGGTGTGTGTGTGTGTGTGTGTGTGTGTGTGTGTGTGTGTGTGTGTGTGTGTGTGTGTTGTGTGTGCCTGTTTGCGTGTGTATGTGTGAAGCTGTATATGTGTGTGTGCACGTGCTCGCTGCTAGCTCAAACGAAAGCACTTCAGGCAACCCAACTTATGTTCAAAGTTCCGTCGACAGAGATTATTGCAGTTTCCAGTTCTTCTTAGAGACAACAACAAGCGTATTGCGGTGTAGGCAGAGTGCGAAATGAATCACAGCATGTTGTTGAATGCCTTTCTGCCTGTACATGATGAGCAACAGTGAGTGCTCAGGTTGAAAGGGATCACAGTTGTTGGTTGCCAGCGGGTAAAAGACATTGAGTATCATCCTGCCGCGATATAAAAAATCTAAACAACATTCCTTGCAGGTGAATTCGATTTGAATGACTGCGCTACGAAGCGGTTGGAGTGGGGGCTTTTTCGAGACAGACGACCGGACCTTTATGGTGCAATAGCCAGCTAGATACGAGTATTTATTTTGGTCAAGACCTACGATTTCATCACACGTGCCGTGTAAACTCATCGATTGTATTTTAACACCCACATATGATATAATGAAATTACAATTACAATGAAATGTATGAATGTATGCTTTTAGCCGGAACGAGGCAGAGACGATCAAACTGCTTCCATGCGTCATCACCACAAATAGATGAGGTTATATGTTTCCTCATAATCCTCCGCGCGGCTGTCACTTCCGCGATCGCCTTTGTTTTGACATCCTCCTTGGATCAAGAGACAGAATAAATTAATCATCATACTTTATACTTGCATTATTTTATACCGCCAATATCGCCCATTCAGACAACTCGTCGTCATCGCATCCTGACATCAGCTTTCGCGAGCAGCAGTTGCCTCAGACCTCCTCCACCTCTCTCCTCCTCTCTCCTCTGTATGCTCCATCCAGCACACCACCCTGCTCTGGGCCAATTCCACCACGATGGCGGCCCTCCATCTCCCTCTTGCAAAAAGACGATGAACGCGCACCGCACCTCCTCCTCCAACAACAGCACGTCCTCCTCCAACTGCAACAACAGCGCAAGCAGCAACTGCACCTCATCAGGACCATTCTCGTCGCTCTCGTCAGGCAGTATGCGCAGCTCGAACACCAATCTTTCAGAGCTATCCAATTCGGAACTGCAGGCCCTGGTTGAGAGCATGGGACTCTTAGGCCAGGAAACGTTTGGAACCTCTGCTGACCCCTCACTCCTCTATGGCGGCTACTTCAGCCCCAGTAACACCAACGACTTCATGCTGTCCGCCAGCCCAGGAGCGGGCTGCATCGGCACAACCCCCAGGATCCCAGGCTCCCCTTCTCGTACCCACTCGCTGTACAAGGTGAGTAAGGCGAGGACTGTGAGCCAGCAAATCAGTACTGCTCAACACAGACACTGCTCTCTCTGCCTCGGTTTGCTGTCGCCTGCTGACTGTCACATGTCCATGTTTCATGTTCCTAGACAAGGACAATAGACAGAGCGTGGTCTGCATGATTGCGCTTCATCATCCATGCAATTTGGTAATGCGGCACAACTATGTGCTAAAAGTATTCAATTGACATGCGACACGTGCAGACGGAGCTTTGCCGTGGCTGGTTGGACACGGGCTCTTGCAGATACGGGGCCAAGTGCCAGGTGCGCACAGCTGTTGTGAGAGAGTCACTAGTGCTGTGTTTTTTCACGCGTGATGTTGCCCACCTTCCTGACGAGACTCCGTACGTAATTTCTGGTCGCATCTTACCTATGTTAGGGTTTAGGGTTAGGGTTTAGGGTCTAGGTTTAAACCTTAAGATTAGACCTAGATTAGGATTAGGTTCAACTTAAATTTAAATTAACCCTTAGGTTAAACTTAACCCTGGGGGGCACAGAGCAAACAGCTTCACAGATCACGTGACTGGCACTTCAAAATTCAAACAAGCATGCTGTTCCTTTTTGCATAAAAGTATGCTTATCACTCCGAATTTGCTGTCACCCTACAGTTTGCGCATGGGCGGGAGGAACTGCGCCCCATCCCGCGCCACCCCAAGTACAAAACTGAGGTGCGTTTTCCTGGCCGGTTTGTCATTATGGGGTTTAGAAAGGCGGCAGATCTTCAACTTCGCTGACGAGAGCTTCAATCACGTTGAGGCACATATTTTGAGGAGGCCTTTCATCCTACATTTCTGCATGGGTGTAGTGCCATGACCCTTATAAATGTATTTGTGCCATGCAACGGGAGAGGGAAGTAAAGGGACATCTTTAAAATCAAAAGATATTGATCTGGAGAGTACAGCCACTGATATCACAGGGGCCTTGTTGTTGAGGTTTATATCGGAGGTCTTACATTTTGGTAAGCAGACGCGTTTGCTTGCCAATGGTGTGTAAGACCTCCGATATAAACCACAACACTTGAATCCCAAGATGTACAGAATTATTCTATAAACACTTACACAAACTGTCATGCACATTTTTACATCTACACACACTCATACACCCATTTACACGCACACTCACCAACCACACACACGCGCGCGCAGCTCTGCCGCTCATTTGTGACCACCGGCAGCTGCGCTTACGGCCCTCGCTGCCGCTTCATCCACAGCCACCCCCAGGCCGGCATGATGAATTTCCCCCTCTCTGGCTTCGAGACTCAGTCGTGCAGCAACTCAGCTGGGGACTTCTTCAACCTGGGGAGCCACAACTTCTGCAGCAACTCTCAGGTGAGGTAGGAAGGAAGAAATGCAAGACGGCAGCGAGTGTGAGTAACTTGGAAGAGTGTGAAGGAAGTTGTACGCGTGAGGTTTGAATAAGAACAGGAGGGGTTGCGCAACAAGGCTGTTAGGGTGATTGCTCTTTCACTGTAGGGCATGAACACGATTCATACATTTAAGGAGGATGGTACCTTTTATACGATTACCAAATATCTCCAGGTTAAAGGATTTTAATTTTGGTACCAGCTGTTTCACAAATCAGTCTGTGTTTACCGGCAGGTGGGCTGGTGCTGCGTGTCTTAAATATGGTTTTGTGCTGTGTGCATTGAGAGTGTGGTTTTGTGCTGTGTGTCTTGAGAGCGGGGTTTTGTGCTGTGTGTCTTGAGTGTGGTTTCATGCTGTGGATATCAGGCAGCTGTGTTGCACATTCCCAAATTTTTATTCGTGGTTGATAAGTAAACCCTCAGCTCAGTATGTGAGGCAACGTTGACCGTGCCTACTTCTGTTCACCACCGCCTGCACACAGTTCTGCCTGCAAACCTCTTTGAACTGTCATCAATGATTTGGCACTTCCTCCATCTCCCCTTGTGTGCACGCATCCATATTCACAATGGCCAAACCTTTTTAGTTCAGCGAGCTCATCTGCCGGCTGACCCTGAAATCACCACCTATATTTTCCCTTACAGTCCTCTTCCATGTTCTCTCCCAACGGTTCTGTCCCATCCACAAACCCTATGGATCACATGAGCCAACTGCTGGGCCTCACCTCTCCCTCCCCTCCACGCCCTCTAGGACTAAAGCACAACCCTATCACAGCAGCAGGTACGACATTCTTGGATTAATTATACAAAGATATAACAGCAATTTTTGGGCCTTGGAATTTTTCGTCAGATGAAAATGTGTGGATGACGAGATTATTTAGACGTTGCAAACGCTGCTCAAGTGCTGGTATGTGCCACATACACTGGTCGATCCCATTGACTGCTTTTAAGATCAGACGACTGGCAAATTAACGCACCACTTGCGCTTGATTTGCGTTTCATTGTATACTTGATGACGTTCAATTTAGGACGCCCTTGTTCTGGTCGATCATTAAAAGAGCTCCGGTAAATTTGAACAGATTGATACGCAATTTGATCGATCTGATACAACTATTTGTCGCTTGCGGCCAACCAACTCCCAGTACAAGCAGCACCATCGCTCCAACCTCTTTTTTTGCTCGCTCCTTGCCCCACAGCTAGTGCTGATGCTGCACGCTCCCTCTTGATGCCCCCAGCTGCCCTTCCTTACCAAGCTTCTCCTGTGGCCCAAACACCCCCTGCCCAAGGCGTGGCTGCAAGTATCCTTTCTCAAAGTGAGACAATCGTATGATTTAATGAAGTCCGGGTATTGGTGGATGTTTGACAAGTTAAAACGGACACTTTTGTGAAGTGCGAGTGCCTGTTTTGTCCCTGTGTCTTCCTGCTACAAGGTGTTGCCACTTTCCTTACTTGCCAGCAACAAGCCTATGTGTGTGTCAGGAGCAGCTTGTCAGATCAAATTTCTGTCACTTCAAAGTACAAGACTCGGCGCAATTTCTACCTGTCCATGCAACTTTTTTCCAAAATGGTTCCCCTGCTACAGGATTCCTCTGCACACTGAAACACAACTTTAGTTCCTTTATTGCATTTCCTCTGTTGCAGTTCCTCTGTTGCGGTGCCTCTGATTTGGTGCCTCTATTTCATTTCCTCTGTTGCGGTTCCTCTGTTGCGGTTCCTCTCGTTTCCTCTGTTGCGGTTCCTCTGTTGCGGTTCCTCTGTTGCGGTGCTTTTATTGTGGTGCCTCTATTGCATTTCCTCTGTTGCAATTCCTCTGTTGCGGTTCCTCTGTTGCGGTGCTTTTATTGTGGTGCCTCTATTGCATTTCCTCTGTTGCGGTTCCTCTGTTGCGGTTCCTCTGTTGCGGTGCCTCTATTGTGGTGCCTCTATTGCATTTCCTCTGTTGCGGTTCCTCTGTTGCGGTGGTTTCTCTATTGCATTGCCTCTATTACATTTTCTCTGTTGCGGTTCCTCTGCTGCGGTTCCTCTGCTGCGGTTCCTCTGTTGCGGTGCTTTTATTGTGGTGCCTCTATTGCATTTCCTTTGTTGCGGTTCCTCTGTTGCGGTTCCTCTGTTGCAGTGCCTCTATTGTGGTGCCTCTATTGCATTTCCTCTGTTGCGGTTCCTCTGTTGCGGTGGTTTCTCTATTGCATTGCCTCTATTACATTTTCTCTGTTGCGGTTCCTCTGCTGCGGTTCCTCTGCTGCGGTTCCTCTGTTGCAATGCTTTTATTGTGGTGCCTCTATTGCATTTCCTCTGTTGCGGTTCCTCTGTTGCGGTTCCTCTGTTGCGGTTCCTCTGTTGCGGTTCCTTATTGCGGTGATGATGCTGCATACGTTCTGTAGCCGCCCTTATCTTTCCGGTTCCTCTTCACAAAAATGCCAGGCTTATGGATGCAAGGTGGAGCATGTAAAGCAGTTCTGTGGCTTGAGTGGCACATGAATTTTTGAAAGGGAGCATGGTGCATGGTGCGCATTGTCATCGAAAAAACATGGCCTTGATGATCAAAGTCTGCGGCGTTGCTATGAATTGGCATCCTCAAGTAAAGTAGCCAGTATTAGGGGACTTTCTGGATAGGGGTATTACCAGGCAGTACGAGAGGCAAAGCAGCGCAATCAATTCACCCTCGTCGCTCTTCTTTTCCTGACATGCATTTGTCCAAGCAACAGCTGAAGGGGCTGCAAAGAATGACAGTGCATTTGTTTGATATCCAGAAGACAGAGCTGGCCAATATCTTCCTCACCAAGTTCCTGCCCTTGCACTTCATTTCCCTCCTCATTGTTACCCCATCCAAAGCGTACTCACCAAATCTTTCTGTGACTCCTTATCCACAGTACGAGCCCTAGCCAAGTCAGGGGGGACGCCACGGAGCTCGTATGACCAATCCTCTTCATCAATGGGATCGTCTGAAGTCAGCAACGGGACCTCACCTTTTCCAAGCTGTGGGACCTCCTCTGTATCAAGTAGCAAGCCCTCCTCTCTCGCCTCTTCTTACGGCAGCACCCACCCTGTGTCTCCCTTCCCACCGGTTTCTCCGGTATCAGCATTCACAGGGCCACCCCAGATCGAGGCAACTCCTGGTAGGAAGAGAGATTGAAGGTGGATTCTGTAGGCAGAACAGAGAGCTGGCAAGAGATTATGCCTTTTCTGGACGGTGACATGTTAATGCTGTGCCATTTCTCTCTGTCACATTGCCAACGCCTGCTCTTTTCAACGCAGGCGGTCTCCAGAAGCCAGGTGTACACTTCCCAGGCTTTCAGGGTGGAGAGTTCCCTGAGGTTGGCGCGACTGAACGCACAGGTGTGAGCAAATTGAGCTGTGTTTGCAATCAGGGTAGAGAGTTCCCTGAGGTTGGCGCGACTGAACGCACAGGTGTGAGCAAATTGAGCTGTGCTTGCCATAGCGTCTACCGTCTTGATTGCAGCATTCAAGGTTTGGGATGTAATCGGCAATGCCGAAGGAAGGAAGAAAGGAAACTGCTTTGTAACTGGGTGGTAATTGTGTGATAAAGCCATAGGGGGTAGAGTTTTACACAGCGTGAGCCACGACAGGTACTTAGATGTTCCTCCAAACACATCATGTCTCTCTGTTGACTCGCAGCGAGTTTGGAGGCGCTCCTTGCTGCTCTGAGGGGGGGGGCGGCTCCCTATGACAACAATAAGCCCAATATCTGGAGCAGTAAGACAAGTGACTCCTGCTTCTTTGGGTTGAGTTCCGGCAGCAGTAACGAATCCGAGAGGGCCTCATTCGACTCCCACAAGACGAGCAGGGCTTCCAGAGAGCCCAGCGAGGATGCCTAAATGCACACATTCTTGTTTAGTGAACAAGTTGTAGGTAGGGTGTGATGGCCAATAATTAAGTCCAAGTGTGGACAAACAACGGCTCAACAAATAATTTGCGTATTCTCAGCATAAGGCTTGTTGGGCATACAGTACTGGCCTTATTCCACAGGGCATAAATCAATATGTGAGTGTCGTACTCTTGTGATCTGTGCTTGACTCGCTGCTCCAGTTTGTGATCTTCACACAAGCAATCAGAAGGCTCTTGAAAAATGATTACAGGTCTTGCCACCAATTCATCATAATAGAGCGGTAGAATCCTGTTGCAGATCTCCCTGTTTGTGTGCCTCTTAAATCATTTAAATGTGATTTTTCTTTAATGCTGTGCGTTTTATTTCAATGTTACTGCTTGATTTGCTGGAGCTCTTAATTTCTGCATGTGTTTATTTTAAAGCGTCGGATTTGGCACCCTTCTTTCCGTCTGTGTGAAGTATAGCAGCTGGCGATGATTGATGCCAAATACGTTGTCCGTGCGTGAGGATCATGCCCTCTGCCCCATTTATACTTTTTAAGTGTCTTTCTTTATGTGCAGAAGGAAAGTGTGTGCTTGTGCACATTGACTTGATAATTGATTGAACAGTTGTTCCATTTTTTGCTGCCTTTGAAACAATGAGGTAGATATGTCATATGTATTTGATGTAGCAGAAAACGTACAGAGACAATGACATGTAAGAGCAACCTGGTATTTCTCAGTACAGTTGAAAGGAAAGCGAATTCAGAATTTACGGCATTACAGTTAAAGCCACGGTCAAATCTTGCAACTGCTAGGCTTTCTGTGTAGAAATTGTAAGGTGTTTGTTGCACTAACAAAAATTGGAAAGCAACAAAGGCACAACACTTTGTGACATGCACTGAATAAAACCAGTATAAACAACCAAGCACCTGCCGGCAAACCGACCGCATTGATTCAGAGAGGGGAAATCATCACCTGTGTGTTTTGGGCATGAAAACATGGACTGTCACATGAAAGCGACTTCACTAATCACAACCAAAGAAAATAGTGGCGTTGCGCTTGGGGAACCCCGGTTCAACCCCTGGGGAGGCAGGATCTGTAGAGGTAGAGGGGGATAGCACCTTTGTTCAGGGCTGTTAGTGTACGTGGATAGAATGGAGAGTTTCGCAAAGGACAGCACGAGCAGCTCTTCTCTTTGCAGGTAGGCTGGTTACATGCTTTGCTGCACGCAGAAGGCAGAGTAGTTGGTTGCTTTTTTAGTGGGTGCTTTGTGGCGTGCAAGCAGATGAGCACAGCTACTTCAGCTTGTTGTGAGTGTGTTTTGTTTCACGAGCTGTCTCTTCGTCATGCGGCTTGCGATGCGTCAGGACATGCTTGGCATATTATATGGCCTGACGTCTTGCTGCCAAAGTTCTCAACAGAGGAGCTGGCTTGCCAAAGTTCACAACAGAGGAGCAGTACGAGCGAAAGGTAGGGCACAAAGAAAAACGTCCATTACGATTCCTCTTGCACAAGACAATAATGTACGCGCACCTCCCCCTCCAACAACAGCACGTCCTCCTCCTCCAACTGCAACAACATACATCGCAAGCAGCTACTGCACCTCATCAGGGCCATTCTCGTCGCTCTCGTCAGGCAGTTTGCGCAGCAGCTCGAACACCAATCTTTCAGAGCTATCCAATTTGGAACTGCAGGCCCTGGTTGAGAGCATGGGACTCTTAGGCCAGGAAACGTTCGGAACCTCTGCTGACCCCCCACTCCTCTACGGCGGCTACTTCAGCCCCAGTAACACCAACGACTTCATGCTGTCCGCCAGCCCAGGAGCTGGCTGCATCGGCACACCCCCCAGGATCCCAGGATCCCCTTCTCGTACTCATTCGCTGTACAAGGTGAGGAAGGCAAGGAACTGTGAGCCAGCAAATCAGTACTGCGCAACACGGACACTGCTCTCTCTGCCTCGGTTTGCTGTCGCCTGCTGACTGTCACATGTCCATGTTTCATTTTCCTAGACAAGGACAATAGACAGAGCGTGGCCTGCAACATTGCGCTTCATCATCTACGCAATTCGGTACTAATGCGGCACAATAATTGTGCTCTAAACGTTTTCAGTTGACATGCAATCCTTGCAGACGGAGCTTTGCCGTGGCTGAGCGGCTGGACACAGGCTCTTGCAGATACAGGGCCAGAAGAGAGAGAGCAGGGCCAGAAGAGAGAGAGAGCAAGTGCCAGATGCACAAAGCTGTTGCGAGAGAGTCTCTAGTGCTGAGTCTCTATGAGTCTCTAGTGCCGAGTCTCTACGAGTTTGAGGTTGAGAGGATGTTGGAATGCCCTCCTATGAAAAGACTCCAAATGTAAATTATGGTCGTACCTATGTGGGGAGCAAGAAGCTTCACAGATCATGTGACTGGCACTTTGAAATTAAAACATGCATGCTATTCCTTTTTGCACGAAACCATTCTTATTGCTCCAAATTTGCTGTCACCCTACAATTTGCGCATGCGCGGGAGGAAGTGCGCCCCATCCCACGCCACCCCAAGTACAAGACCAAATATGGGGTTTATAAAGGCGGCAGATCTTCAAAACGGCTGCAGTTGCTGGCTGGCATTTCAGGTACTAGTAACAGTCTTACAGTGCACTGGCCGGCACTGCCCCCCCTTGCTTAACATTTATAGTGATGTAACCTTACCTTACCTTGAGCATTTATACTTTTCTTTTGCGTTGCTGTGTTGCTGGCCCCAGCAAATTAAGGCCCCAGCAAGGCTGATCTCAATTCACAGCCTCGTTCAAGTGCCTGCTGGACAGCTCAATTGCTGAGCGCTTTTCAGGGACTGCGTGGGTGTGAGTTGTATGTACGAGCTGTTCAAACTGGGCATGCTATTCCCATGCAAGAGTTTACTGCA
>Ga0307942_1001825_pt1 | contig 17202 bp, 22 predicted proteins | sample OrgLakmetagen175_FD_201846 | JGI IMG/M metagenome (GOLD analysis project Ga0307942, IMG submission 201846) | Saline water microbial communities from Organic Lake, Antarctica - #175 | ecosystem: Environmental > Aquatic > Non-marine Saline and Alkaline > Saline | place: Antarctica: Organic Lake... | reverse complement strand
TGTGTGTATTGTGTGTGTGTGTGTGTGTGTGTGTGTGTGTGTGTGTGTGTGTGTGTGTGTGTGTGTGTGTGTGTGTGTGTGTGTGTGTGTGTGTGCGCGTGTGTGTGCGTGCGTGCGTGCGTGCATGCGTGCGTGCGTGCGTTCGTGCATGTGTGTGTGTGTGTGTGTGTGTGTGTGCATGCTTCTGATACAAACTGGTAAGCAGACTTACTTGAAAACTCATGGACAACGGTGTGGGGAACAGTAGGTTTAGAGCTAGGAAATGAGTAGGCAAGCATACCCGCAAGTGTCCCAACGTCGCAAACCTAATTTTTTTATTTTTTCAACGTCATCAGGTAGTAATAACAAAAAAGTCCACGAAACGTCAATTAAATTTTGGCCAGATTGCCTTCTGAATTCATTCCCATTGAGTCAAATCCTTTAAGCTATTTCTTGCTGGTGTGTCACACTAATTTTCTTCTGCGGTTTTTAACTTTTGTCATGGAGTCGGAATGTCCAAGCGGAGTCGGATTAGTGAATAACTAAACAAACATTTTACCTGCAGTTTATATAAAGTTTGACCCATGTGATCGTAAAAATTAAAGTCCTTGCATGCCTTGCAAGCTAAATAGAGTTGCTTTCCCTCAGCCAGCATTGCTACTGCTCCTTTTAGCACACATCTCGGCTCAGAACGAAGAAACTGCACTCCTTGACCTGTGGTCCGCTACGGGCGGGGCGGACTGGGGCGTGTTCTCGCTGTCTATTGACTTGACACCTTGGATTGCAGGCTCCCCGTACTGCAGGTGGAATTGCACGCAAGCAGACACACACACACACACACACACACTTACACACACACACACACACACACACACACACATTTACACGCACACACTCGCACGCACGCTCACTCCACCTTCTCCTTGTGCGCATCTGTGCACCCAATACACTCACAAGCTGTGCAAAATCCACAATCACCTTTCAAGCACTTTTGCATTCTACACACACACACACACACACACACACACACACACACACACGACTTTTATGTGCGCGCAGCTGGACGGGTGTGCATTGCTGCACGGCCTCACCCCTTACCCTCGCCCCTTGCGACAATGACACATCTGTTGCAATGCTGGATCTGGAAGGCTTTGGGCTGGTCGGGGAGCTGCCCGAAAGCATAGCTGACCTGGCAGGCTTGCAGGCATTGCAATTAGGGGGTAACCCTGGCTTGCGGGGGCCCCTCCCTTCCCGCCTGCAGGAGCTGCGCAGCCTGCTCTGGATATCAGTCCAGGTATGTGTGTTGTTCCTGTTGTTGCGTTTTTGCAGGCATGTGGACCGCACGCTGTGCTTGATCACGCGCAATCAAATGAGCGGCCTCAACCAACAGCTTTGACCTGTTTTTCTCTGCCCTGGAAATATCGCTGGGGACAGAGGCACAAGTAGAAGGCAGCGTGACGATGTGGTTGTCTAGATCTCTGGAAGTTATGCACAAATACCAAATACCATTATATTATGATGCCTTTCCCCTGAGCTTTGTGAAAGAGCTGACAACTAGGTGTTCAAGGGTAGTGTCAAATGCCTTGAACACGCAAGGCAGTTGCTGTGAGCCACACAAATTCTCATGAAGCCGCACCAGCTCAACACAAGCTAAATGATGATGAACACGACATGCCAGGGCATCGTTTTGGGGACTCTGGATGTGTGCAGGGAGTTTGTGGGTCATTGAGGAAGGGGGCAGTTAAAGCCCCCCACCTGAATAACTGATGTGCACCTTATGCAGCACATTACTTTGTACAAATCATTTTACATTTAATGACAGGCTATAGTACGACACACGTGACCAAGGATGGCCAGGATGGCGTGTTTGCACCATACACGAGCGTGAACTGCAAGGTGTCCATTCTGTAATGCTTGTACGTGCATCGTACAACAAATATATATGACATATGTATTCATGATTTGCGTTTGGGGAGAAAAAGGTGCGGAGTAAACAAACTATTTGTGAAGGGTGTGATAAGGTACGGGTCACGGCTTTGGCCAACCCTCTGGGCACCTGAACCTGCGAAATTGGATATAGAGGTGGCCAGAACCACCATGCACATATAATTTATACGTGTTGCACAAATATGACATAGGTAGTTAATGCACGATGCGTACAAGGATTATTAGCAGATGATTTCTGCTTAAACAATCATGTATGGCGTGCGCGTACGGGTCTGGTCTGCATTTGGATGGCCACTAGAAATGATTTATTTGCCCGTTGCTCCTCATGCGTCCTGACAAGAATACCGCTGCGTGTTCCTCTTGGCGCAAACTGCAGGACACAAGCCTCACAGGATGCTTGGATATTTCTGCCGAGCTGAATGATCCAGCCCGGACCTGCCAACTGCCTGCTGCCTTGACTTGGGGGTCACCCTCCACGACTGAGACATTCCAGAACGAGCAAGCTGGAGCCTTGACCTGCCCGCAGCCGCTGCTGCGCAGCTTCCAGGAAGCCACTCAAGGTAGGTTGGCTGGGCTTGTTGGGGACGTGCACGTTTGCTTTCATGTGTGTGTGTGTGCGTGTGATGTGTGTGTGTGTGTGCGTGTGTGTGTGTGTGTGTGTGTGTATGAAGCCACTCAAGGTAGGTTGACTGGGCTTGTTGGGTACATGCGCGTTTGCTTTCATGTGTGTGGATATGTGTGTGTGCAAGCGCTAGTGTTTCCACACACACACACACACACACACACACACACACACACACTCACACACACATACGCACACACACCTGTAGTACCCTGCTGCAATGTGTAAAGCATGGTAGCTCAAGGTGGCTAGTGTGCAAGATCTAGGGTTGCATCAGGCAATTGAACTGGCTTGTGTACTATGATACTATGATACTCTGAGGTCCAGACCGGATGGATGGCCTGACTGATCTGACAAGCTTTTCCTTCAAGTTATTACATTTCCAACCAATGTTGTACAGCACTATTGAGCTCCCACCCTGGGAATTATGTTCAGGAGGGCACATTTGCGTATATCCAATTGGGGTGTTATGGGCTGCAATTTAACGTGTTTGGAATGGAAATACAAATTGACTCACAATTAGGGTTGGCAAGATCGGTACATGTACACCGTGTCATACAATGTAGTACACCGAGTTATGCAATGTAGTACACCGTGTCATACAATGTAGTACACCGAGTTATGCAATGTACACTGTGTCATACAATGTACACTGTGTCATACAATGTACACTGTGTTATGCAATGTACACTGTGTTATGCAATGTACGCCAAGTTATGCAATGTACACCGAGTTATGCAATGTACACCGTGTCATACAATGTACACCGTGTCATACAATGTAGTACACCGTGTCATACAATGTAGTACACCGTGTCATACAATGGAGTACACCGTGTCAAACAATGTAGTACACCGTGTCATACAATGTAGTACACCGTGTCATACAATGTAGTACACCGTGTCATACAATGTACACCGTGTCAAACAATGTAGTACACCGTGTCATACAATGTACACCGTGTCAAACAATGTAGTACACCGTGTCATACAGTGTACACTGTGTTATGCAATGCACACCGTGACATACAATGTCCACCTTGTCATACAATGTAGTACACCGTGTCATACAATGTACACCGTGTCAAACAATGTAGTACACCGTGTCATACAATGTTCACTGAGTTTTGCAATGTACACCGAGTTATGCAATGTAGTACACCGTGTTATACCGCATATTGGTAAAAATATTTCCCTGCTCAAATCACCATGCATACACCGTATGTATATGGTTATGTACAGCTCTACTTACAGAACTTGCGTACCAGACCTGGGCCAGCTCACTCAAACATTTTTGTGGTGGAAACAAGGCAGCGGCCCTTCATAACAGTGCGAACGAGGCAGCAGTCCTCTCTAACGTAGCAAGCAAATACACAACGCAAGCAAGCACACGTAGCAAGCAATCACACGTAGCAAGCAAACACACTTGCATTGCAAACACACGTAGCAGCGGCCTGCAAGGCCCCTCACTTCGTGGCACACACTTACAACCTACTTTTATTCGCTCTCATCTCTTGTCCTACCATACTTTCTCGGCCGTGCGCCAAGCTTCACCCCCAAGCAAAAATCCCTAATCCCTATTTCCTTTACACTTTCTTACAGCCATGGACTCTGACACACAAGCTGCCATCACCCAACCGTTGCCTAGTCCTCCCTCTCCTGGCGCCATCCTCGCAAGCCCCAGCTTCACTCGTTTCTTTGACTGCCGCTGTGTTGTGGGTGGGGGAGTGCCTGTGGGGATAGGAGTTGAGGGCAGCGCTGTACCTTGGTCCTGCCCATCATCCAGCAGCGGTGATAATGGGGGCAGTGACACACGCTGGATTGTGGCTGTTGTGGTGGTGGTGGTGGTCCTCGGTCTGGCCTTGCTGGGGACGTGCGCGTTTGCATTCAGGTGTGTGTGTGTGTGTTTATTTGTGTGTGTGTGTGTATGTGTGTGTGTGTGTATGTGTGTGTGTGTATGTGTGTGTGTTAGAGTGCAGGCAACAGGGGTACTTGCTTGCCAACAGGGATGTGTCATACGGTCATATGTTATGTATATATTATATATATTATTGCAATGGAAGCTCACTGAAAGGCCGTTATTGGTGCAGAAACTGCCTAAAAAGGCCCAAAAAGGCCCAGAAAAAGGCAAATGTTGCAATCGTATAATACGGCCTGATTTGTTCAATACGGCTGAATGCGCGTAAAATACGGCACGGCGTGTTATACGAATACGCTGTATGACACATCCCTGCTTGCCAACTATTTGTGAAATCCTTGCTCACCATAATTTGCAAGTGCTGATTCCATAGGTCCTACACGCTTCTCTCTGCCAAAGTTTGGATGCATTTACGGACGCCTTTAGCACGCAAAAACCTGTGTGCCCCTGAGCATTGCTCAGGCCTTTGCCTAGCAAGGGGGGTTGTGCTACAACTCGTTGTACAGACCTACCATCGGCTACTTTCAGCATTTGGCACTTTTATAACCAATGCTTATTCAACTCATTTCGTCAAGTCATCTGGCTTGAATGCGAACGCAAAGTTTCCAACCTGTCGCAAGGAAGAATGTACCATCTCCCTACCCCTTTGTCATAACGCGCCACAAGCTGCCCGTGTACCATAATGTTTAGGCAACTTGCTGTTCTAGGCTATTTCAGGATGCTACGTCCACATGCGCACAGCGTAAAAGCACACGTCACACTATTTCAGAATGCTACGTCCACATGCGCACATCGTAAAAGCACACGTCACACTATGATGCAATGTTATGAAGCCGCTCAGTGTGGTGTGCCAAACGTACATGCGCAGGCACAAGCTCAAGCCCAGCGCACGTGCTCCCGGTCAGAGAGCACTGGGGCTGATCATAAGGGAAAAAGCAAGATGGTGATGCGTCTCAATGTGATGCGCTGCGACTACTTACGCAGGCACAAGCTCAAGCCCGGCGCACGTGCTCCCAGCCAGAGAGCACTGGGGCTGTTCATAAGGGAAAAAGCAAGATGGTGATGCGTCTCAACGTGGTGCGCTGCAACTGTGTACGCAGGCACAAGCTCAATCCCAGCGCACGTGCTCCCGGCCAGAGAACACTGGGGCTGATCATAAGGGAAAAAGCAAGATGGTGATGTGTCTCAATGTGGTGCGCTGCAACTGCGTACGCAGGCACAAGCTCAAGCCAAGTGCACGTGCACCCAACCATAGTCAAGAGGAGCTGTTTCGGAAGAGGAGCAAGGTGCCTGGCACGCCTGGCGCTGCGTTGCAGGCTGGGCAAGGGCTGGTGGTACCGGGCGATGTGTTGGTGACGTGGGTGTGCACAGGTGGGTTGGTGATGGTATGCGGGTATAAGCAATCTTGGCTGATTTTAACGGTTAGCTGAGGGACGGTGGTGCCTAGCGATGTGTCGGTGACATGGGTGTGCACAGGTGGGTTAGCGTGGGTATGCAGGTATAAGCGTGCTTGGCTGTTTTTATTGGCTAGCGGAGGGCTGGTGGTACTAAGGAATGTGTTGGTGGCGTGGGTTTGCACAGGTGGGCTGGTGTGAGTATGCAGGTGTAAGCAATCTTGGCTGTTTTATTGGTAAGCTGAGGGCTGGTGGTACTAAGCGATGCGTTGGTGACGTGGTTGTGCACAAGTGGGTCAGCGTGGGTATGCAGTATGAAGGTATAAGCGTGCTTAACTGATTTTATTGGCGAGCGGAGGGCTGGTGGTACTGAAGGATGCGTTGGTGACATGGGTGTGCACAGGTGGGTTGGCGTGGGTATGGTATGCACAAGTGGGCATCGTGTCCAGGCAGGATCGTTTCTCTATACGTGTACAGCACACGCACGCACGCACGCACACAAACATACGCACACACACACACTCACACACACTCGCACACACGCACACACACACATACACACACGCACACACGCACGCACACACACACGCACGCACGCACGCACACACACACGCACGCACACGCACACGCACACGTTCACGCACAAGCACATGCACACGCACACGCACACGCACACGCGCATGCGCACACGCATGCGCACACGCACACACGCACACACTCACACGCACGCACGCACGCAATGCACGCACGCACCGCACGCACGCACGCATGCACACACGCACACACATTGCACAGTGGTGACTTGTTTGTGTGCAGGTGAGTAGGTCGAAATTCAAATGCTTGATTATGGGCCAGGCTTGATACTTGACATTTGGTATGGGTTATAGAGTGCTCACTTAGGTGGGCTTTTTTTTTCCAGGTGGGCTGATACGGTGCACTGCTGCATGCGTGTGCTAAAGCTCCTGTGATCCTGACTCACAGGGGTCAGAGGAATTGAGCTGGCTGTTTTCTTGTATGTTTGAGGCTGTTGTGTCTGTTTGTAGAATGCAGGGAATTGAGCTGTTTCCTAGTGTGTTAGAGGCTGTCGTGTCTGTTTGTAGAATGCAGGCGAGATGATGGAGGGAATAAACTGGTGTCTGAGGAGAGGCCATGGATGGTTAATATTAAGGAAAGAAGACATGGATTCTATGTAGGTTTGGCCAGGACCGTACATATACACCGTATATGACCATATAATTGGTGATTTCCCTGCCAAAATACCGTGTATACACCGTATGTATTTGGATCTGGCCAACCCTGATGCTATGAAACTGACCCTATAATTATCGCGACAGCACCCACTCTCCTGAAAACAAAGTTAAAAAAGAATAACTGTGCAGGCAGTGAAAAACAATCCACACAGTAAAAAAGGAAATGGAGCCACTTTGTGTTGTTCCTGCGCGGCGCTCGGCTGATTCTGCATCCCCGCTTCCTGCATGTGCATATTCAATTCCAACTCCTGCATCTCACTGTCGCATTCCCGCTCTGCTTCTAATGCTTGTCAGGCCGGTAATGTTTGGCTCAGGCAATGTTTGTCTACTGCAATGACTCAGAATTCACGGCACAGGGCGCCCAAATGACCTCTTTTTCCCCTTGGATCACGTGGGGCGTGTGTTTTCACCACCTCCGTGGCTTCTTCTCTTCTGTCTTCAGCCCTGTACATGCGTTATCACTAGGGATGGCCAGAACCATATATATACGGTGTATATATGGTATATTTGGCAGGGAAAATACACAATATACGGTCATATACGGCGTATATATACGGTCCTGGCCAACCCTAGTTATCACCTCTAGATCAACTAGGCTGGATCAACTAGGCTGGATCAACTTAGGCGGGATCAACTTAGGCTGGATCAACTAGGCTGGATTAACTAGGCTGGATCAACCAGGCTGGATCAACTAGGCTGGATCAACTAAGCGGGATCAACTAGGCTGGATGAACTAGGCGGGATGAACTAGGCGGGATCAATTAGGCGGGATCAACTAGGCAGGATCAACTAGGCAGGATCAACTAGGCGGGAGAGGTTCTTGTTGAACACGTATGAGCTCGTAGGTTATGGCGGTTTCTCACGTGTTTCGAGTCATGTGACCTGTCCATGAGACAACCATCACCTACACACTTTTGGCACGCGCAGATGTGGCTGATTCAACATGGTTGTGGGAGTGGGACGCCACTTGTATGGATCTTGCCATTGACATGCACAACTCAACGATACGGAACCTGCTGGAAGGTCATGGGGGCCATGAGATTCGAAACGAAGGCGACAGCTTTGTGATGAGCTTTCACGACGCCAGTGATGCCATTTCTTTCTCTCTTCAGGTTTGTATGATTGCGTGAGCGTATGTGCGTGCATGTGCGTGTGAGTGTATGCACGTAGTAGGGCGGGGTGGGTGTGTGGATGCGGGTGTGGGTGGGTGTGCGCGTGCGTTTTCCAAAGTGTATGTGGGTTTGCGTGTGTTTGTGGGTGGGTGTGTTGTGTGTAGATGCTGGTACTGTCGTTTTTACTTCTACGGGGTACGCCATTGGAGCCCCTCTACTAAATATATCTCTCACGCTGCCCGTCAGTGTGAAATGTAGGTACTTGAGTAACCAGGATCAAGACCATCAATCAGTAACAACACGCTCCTGGTGTACCTACTTATCTATCTGGATGGATCGATGTCAAAAGCTAGGACCAAGTGATCTTGACCTTAATGATGGGATGAATGACGCTAAAGCTAGGATCAATCCATCCTGGTGTACCCACTCATCATGCTGCGACACTGCGTATTACCTGAAGGGAGGCTGACCAAGCTCGGGCAGCCCACTGCTGTGTATTGTTCAGCCCCTCATTTTGTATCGTTCCTTTTCCACTGCTGTGTATTGTTTAGCCCCTTATTTTGTATTATTTCTTTTCCACGACGGATCAAAACCTTACACCCCACGCAAATGCAACAGAAGCTGGCCAGCTGCCTTGGCCCTTGCTTTGCATCGTTCCTTTCCTTTTCCACGACGGATCAACACCTTACACCCCACGCAGGTGCAAGAGAAGCTGGTCAAGCTGCCTTGGCCGATGCAGCTGCTGTCGGTACCACAAGGCATCTGTGTGTATGCAGGGGATTTAACTGGGGACCCAGACGCACGCAAGAATGGGCCCCTTGTCATGGCTGGCCTGCGTGTTAGGATGGGCGTGAACACGGGTGTGTGTGTGTGCCGTGCATGTGTGTGTATGTGTATGTGTGTGCGTACGTGTGTGTGTGCATGTGTGTGCGTATGTGCGTGTGTGTGCATGTTTGTGTGCGTACGTGTGTGTGTGTGTGTGCATGTGTGTGCGTATGTGCGTGTGTGTGCATGTGTGTGTGTGTGTGTGTGCGCGTGTGTGTGCCGTGCATGTGTGTGTATGCATGTGAGCGTGTTTGTGTGTGTATATGTGTGTGTGAGCGCGTGTGGGTGTATTTGTTAATGTGTTGTGTGTATGTTTGTCCAAGTATGATTCTGTGAGGGGTGTGCGTACGTGCACCTGCGTGTCCGTGGGCATTGTGTACATGTGTGTGCACAGGAAAGGAACGGCTGTGTTTGTACTGGTTTGTGGTACCTAGAGTGGCTTTAAGGCACCCTGCTTAGTACACACACACACGCACGCTTTCACACACACATTTCTAGGTGTACCAACACACGTTCACACACACACACACACACACACACACACACACACACATACACATACACACACGCACACACACACATACACACACACGCACTCATTCCACACACATACATTGCCAGGTGTGCCAAACGACGTGTACCTGCACAACGTTACGGAGCACGTGAGTGTATGTGTGTGTGCAAGAGTTCTAGGCTGCATCACACACTGCGCAGCACTGGCGCTCAGCATGCTGTTTGTTGACCACTGTTTAAGCACACCAACGTTCAGATCAGCCTCCTGGTGCTTAACACCGCTGTGCAGGCTCGCCAAAGTGAAAACGACATTGGATGCTCCAATGCCTTAACGAAACAGGAAAAGAAAACACTGTGCACGCTGCAAAAGCAAAAGCTACACCTTTCACATTAATCAAGGAAAAGGAGCCACTTTGGTACTGGGTACCGTAAAGCTCCTCCACCTCAGTACCAAAGTGGACACCAAACCAGTCTGTCAGCAATGAACAAACAGTCAAGATGACATAAATAAAACTTTCTATTAGTGCAGTACAAGCATGATAAAGGTAAGGTAAAGGTTACGTCGCATGATAAAGGTAAGCTAAAGGTTACGTCGCTATATATGCCTTTGGGGGGCATCTGAGCGGAAGCAACGCTATAACCTAGTTTGAGATAGCAGCTGAACTTTCACTTTGTGCAGTACCAGCAAAATGAGTTTCAGGAGAGCAAGCATAGTGGCAACTGTCTGCCCCTCAAGCATATGATTGAAGGGTGGTTAGCCTAGTGGCAACCTTGTACCTTCCAAGCGTAGGGTCGTAGGATGATGGGCTCGGTGACAACCTTCTGCCCTTTTCAATAGAATTGTAGGATGCTGAGAACAAAACGCAAGCTTCTGCCCTTCTCACATAGAATTGTATAGGATGCTGAGAACAAAATGCAAGCTTCTGCCCTACACCAACAAAGCTGCTGGTGTCCTTCCTTGCGTCTGAACAGCAAAAAGACGGTTTGAGCATGTACACTGAGCGGCTTGCCTTGGGTGTCTGTCAGAAACTGAACAGCTGCATGCTGCAGGCGTCTCGACTTCTTTTTTATTTGTGTCTTGCAGGTGGATTACCGAGGGAACGAGTACGACCTAGCTGGCCAGGTACGGAGGTGCCGAATAGGATCAAGATCAGTAGCAAGATCAGTAGCAAGATCAGGGTTTTGGTTTCAATCATTAACATGTATGTATATAATTATATATATGCGGTGCGCGTTTTGCTTACATTTGTAATAAAGAATGCATAGCATGCCTTTCCTGCTAGCACGCGTTGTACAGCTCAACCCATGCAAGCAATCTGCAACACACAAACGTCTGTGCTCGTTCTACAACCTTGAAGGACAGCACAACATTTTATCAAGTCGCAGTAAATACGGATCAACCTTGAAAGGACGGCAAAAAGTTTATCTAACCATGTTTTTCATCCGAACAGTGTCTATATTCCGAACAATGTCTTTAATTTGAATAATCACACATGGCACGCTTGCAGATCTGTGACCTTGCCGATGGTGGCCAAATCCTGATGGGGCCAAAGACCTACCAGAGGTGTGGCCTCTGCTCTTGTGTGTGAATGCTCTTGTGTGTGAATGGAATGTGAATGCTTTTGTGAGTGAATGTGAATGGAATGATCTTGTGAGTGAATGTGTGAACGGAATGTGAATGCTCTTGTGTGTGAATGGAATGTGAATGCTTTTGTGAGTGAATGTGAATGGAATGCTCTTGTGTGTGAATGCTCTTGTGGTTGAATGTGAATGCTCTTGTGTGTGAATGCTCTTGTGTGTGAATGGAAAAAACTTGATCCCCAAAACATGGAAGCTCGCATGTAAGCTAATGATCCAGTTAGACCTATAAGACCTTGATAAATAAGACAGTCTTGACCCTGCTGCTGCCTCAAAAGTGCTGCAGTTTTGGTCTGGGCATATGCTGGAGGGTGAGGGCTCTGTCATTGTTCAGGAACTTTTGTTTCGCCAATGACATCTGTTTCACCAACTACATCTATTACACCAATATACATCTGTTTCACCAATTACATCTGTTTCACCAATTACATCTGTTTCACCAATAAACATCTGTTTCACCAATTACATCTGTTTCACCAATATACATCTGTTTCACCAATATACATCTGCTCAAACGAACAAACAAGTCAATACCCCTACCTGTGATGGTCTAAGGAGTGTGTAGGTAGTGCGATTCGTGCAGTTTGCTGTGCTGCCAGTTGGAGGGGCAATAAAGTAGGCCCCTCTACACACATATGCCTGCGCCAAATATGGGTCCAGGCATGTAATTTGCATGTGCGATGCAGTCCCCCCTAAAACCACAGAAAAAGCAGGCAGCTTTGCTTGATCACGTGCAATGTATAAAGTCCCCATCATCATGTACTTGGATTGCAAACCCCTCATGACGAAAGAGGACCAAATGCTGCACAGCCACAACAATTAGTCTAGATGCCTGTGAGCTGTGCAAGCATCTCCTCAAAAGCAGGAGTCATAGCGCAGGTAGACGGCTCCGCTGCTTAATGATAAAATTGGCAAGGTGTACGTGTGATGCGATTGCTTCAAAACGTGCGCCTGGCGAACGTTGTGACCATATACAATGCCTATGTACAATGCAAGCAGTAAGCCCATAAAGTGGTATGTGTGTGTGTGTGTGTGTGTGTGGCTGTGACCCCTTCCTGCAACGCAGGTGGAACAAGTGCTGCACGAACATGGCAGACACATCAAACAGCCGGAAAGACTCGTTTGATCACCATAATAGTAAGATCTCAATGGCGGGCGGCGGGAGGCGGAGCTCTTTCATGAACGGGACTCCAGTGGGCCGCATGGGTTCTGTGATACAGCCAAGATCGTACTCCAGGTAAATCAATTTATGTAACAATAATACGACTGACATTATTTTCGATCACTGCAGGGACTGTGGAGTTTATCAAGTACCCTTTTGTCATAATGCGTTGTAACATATAGGAAGGTGAGCTCATGAGTGTGCAGCAGCTAGTAGTAGTAGTAGTAGTACAAGCGCTAATTTGCAGGAATGCCTTGGGGGCTGGTGCTTGTGTGTGTGTATGTGCACACATAATCACACACATACATACGCACTTCCAAGCTATTACCTGTGAGTATCATCGTGAATTGCGCTGCGTGTTTGGCAACGCAAGAATGCCTGATTCAGACGTGTGTTTGTGCATTGCCTCTATCGTCTTGTCTCTTACATTCCATGTGTGTAAGAACGATGTGGGCGTGCCACATCAAAGGCACTCTGTGTATATGGATTGTGTGATGATTGTGTGAGTGGCGTGATGTTTGTGTGAGTGGTGTGATGATTGTGTGAGTGGATTGTGGGTGTGCCACATCAAAGGCACTCTGTGTATGTGGATTGTGTGAGACACGTTCGTGAATGTATGAATGTGGATGATGTATGTGGATTGTATAAGGATGTATGTATGTGAATTGTGTGGGAATAAGTATGTGGATGATGTATGTGTACTTTATGGGGATATGTATGTGGGTGTATATATGTGGATGATGTATGTAGATGATGTATGTGGATGATATATGTGGATTGTATGGGGATATGTATGTGGATGTATAATTATGGATGATGTATGTAGATGATGTATGTAGATGATGTATGTGGATGATGTATGTGGATGTATATATGTGCATGATGTATGTGGATGATGTATGGGGATGATGTATGGGGATTTATATAGTGGATGATGTATGGGGATGTAATGTGGATGTACGTATGTGGATGTAATCTGTTCCTTTATTTGGTACACAATGGCTCCCTTTCCATATTGATAATGTGGGGACAAAACCATCCTCGCGCAATCTTCTTTCACCTACTGAGCTTCCCTGATCACGTCCAATAGAAATTGAAATGGTTTTGACAACGGTACATGGTAATACGTAGGCAACACATGTCACGGCACCAACACCTTCAACTTAACACACGACTGGCTGATAGGGCACACATGATATAACACACATGCAAGCCCTCATTACAGAAAGCAAGTCTCACCGTGCACAGGCGCTTACCATCATATAACATGCAAGCATCCAACAGGTCATGCCTTCCTACCACTACATGATGTGCGCATTTCTCAACACTACATCCATACCAGGGGAGTGCTGCTAATTTGACTGCGACTCTGCACCTCTGATCCCGACTGCAGGACCTCCCAATTTCTGAGCAAAGATAGATCTCTAAGAATGTCCAGCTCCCTTGTTGCGTTACCAAGCGCAAACTCAGGTGCGTTATCCCAAGCGCAAACTCAGGTGCGTGATCCCAAGCGCAAACTCAGGTGCGTGATCCCCACCCCTGATGCATAGAAAGGTGTATCTCACCCCTGATTTGTGAAAAGGTGGATTTCAGTCTGGTTATAACTTAATCCCAAACTGGTTGCAAAAAGTTATTCCCATGCTTTATTGTACATGTTGTTCCCACTTTCTCCTATTTGTAAGCTGTTCTCTCTCTCTCTCTCTCTCTCTCTCTCTCTCTCTCTCTCTCTCTCTCTCTCTCTCTCTCTCTCTCTTACACTCAAACATACTCTAACACTCTCACACTCTCACGCACCCACAAACACTCACAGACTTTGACGTACGGTTCACTCCACGGGCAACCAATAAGCAACCTCAAAGCCGCGCCCAACTTGGCGAAGCCTCTGTCAATCTGCCAACACCACAACCAGGCCCTGTTGTTGAATCGCTGACGCGCACCCCAAGCCTTACAGATCCCCCGTGTCTTTCCAACCAGCCATCTGATGAAGCGGATGGCGCTTGTCGATATATACCCATACACCCAATCCCACGCCAACTGTCCAGCCAGCTCATGGAGGCTAAAACTAATATTCAGACTTCTGTCAGCAGGACCCAGCGTCCAGAACAAGGTGGTTAGGGTTAAACCCTTTCAAGGGTCTGCTTTCTCTCCTGTGCCTCCTAGCCTTGAATCGGTGTATGAGACCTGTTTCGGGCATGTATGCTAGACAACCCTACCCAGGATTCGTGTCCCAAACAGCGACTTTGCAGGTTATAGCTAAATCATTTTGAGCTGCAGTTTGAGCCCAGAACTGTGCTGTCTGATGCTCACCTTGCGCTCATACATCTCCTGCATTTGCTTAATAAGCAAACTGGAGACAAGTAGAAACATATATGCGTACGTATGCAGAAACGTATGTATGCATATGTATGTATGTATGTATGTATGTACGTATGCAGAAACGTATACCTCTAGGCTGTGTACGCACCATTTTTGACAGCAAATATGCACTGTACCTTTAGGATTGGCCAGAGCGGTACATGCATGCATGCCGTGTATGACCGTACATCTGGAATCCCTGCCAAAAATACCGTACATACACCGTGTATGTATAGTCCTGGCCTAACCTATGTATGTGTGGTCTTCATGCCCCTTAGTTCAACATGGAGCTCTGTGCGTTTCGGATCTACATCTCCCATATAAACATATCGTGTATTCCCTTCCCCCCACAGACCCCACAAGCTTTCCACAGCCACAAGGCAGTTTGGACCCCCTCTCTCTCTCCTCCTCACGAGGTTGGGACTCGAGCATTTGGCAGATGAACGGCCAAGCTCCAGACGGCGAGTTTAATGGTGACAGCTTCTACCATAATAATAATAAGGAGCCTCACAGCACAGCTCAAGAGTTTGTGGCTGCTGATGCCTCTGGGGCACCTCATGACGACGAATCAGGAATCATTCATTACATGGACGCTCCAATGGTGCGCACCCTTTATGTCCTTTGTTCTGCTCGGTCCTTAAAGCAATGTGGCAGCCTCCTGGGTCTTTTGTGGGGATTTTATGGCTAGGGTTGGCCAGAATCGTACTCATACGGTGTGGTGTATATACGGTAATTTTGGCAGAGAAATCACCGAGTATACGGTCATACACGGAGTATAAATAAGGTTCTGGCCAACCCTACTTACGGCACATGATGAAAGGGGAGGCATCGATTTTACATTTCTGCATCGAGACGCGTCCCTTTTGTCCAAGTATGCCCCCGCATTGTTTATGGTGCTTTGCAACGTAGTGATTGAGCAGGGCTTAACCAAGCACCTTGTCAAGGCGTACCATTTGCAGTGCCTCACGAGCACCTGTGGCAACAACTGCTTGCAAATATGCTTCATTCTCTGCAGCGCCTTGCAATGGACAACTCCAACCTTAACATGGTCAACGCTGAAAGCACTGACCGCCAGTTCCTGTCCGGGAACTTGAAGAGGATTAAAGGCTCTTTCATAGATAGCCTTAATGGAGCTGCCAGACAAATCAGCCGCCGTTTCAGCCAGGTGATTTAAATCCTCCCAATAATGAATCTGGTCATTCACTGAGCGCTCAAGCGCTGTTATCTGGTGTGTCAAGAATGGCCGTTACTTGGGAGTGGCTAACACTGCTGGTGTGGCTTCCTTTATAGGAATAATCGTCAACTCAAGCTTTTTGACAGGCCAGAAAAAATGCTTGGCATGTTACTGACTTTAACCCCCCCCTGCCAGGGCATGAAGTAGCTATTAAAACACCCCACGGGCTTTAAATAGGCTCTATACATCTCAAGGCGCAGCCCGCAGGCTTTTACCTGGCTTAGCAATGTGTCGGCGTATGCTATAGACTTTCACCAGGCGTGCAAAAGAGCTTGTCACGTTCCACAGGCTTCTAGCAGGCTTCAAAAATGCTTGACGCAGTTCACAGGCTATAAATAGGCTTTACACATCTCAAGGCTCATTTCACAGGCTAAATGTTTCTTCCACAGGCTAAATTGCTCCGTGAAGGCGGGGACCCTGCATTGCTAAAAGAGTATGAAAGCTCCCTGGTAGATGTGGAAGCAGCGCTTCAGGCCACGTGGTCCAGCACGGTGGGTACAAATGTGTGCAGGCCAAATGGTCCAGTGCAGGCCACCTGGTCCAGATTTTGTGTGTGGGTGCAAATGTGTGCAGGCCACATGGTCCAGTTTTTGTGTGTGGGTGCAAATGTGTGCAGGCCACGTGGTCCACTGCAGGCCACCTGGTCCAGTTTTTGTGTGTGTGGGTACAAATGTGTGCAGGCCACGTGGTCCAGCACGGTGGGTGCAAATGTGTGCAGGCCACGTGGTCCAGCACGGTGGGTGCAAATGTGTGCAGGCTACGTGGTTCAGTGCAGGCCACGTGGTCCAGTGCAGGCCACCTGGTCCAGTTTTAGTGTGTGGGTGCAAATGTGTGCAAGCCACGTGGTCCAGCACGGTGGGTGCAAATGTGTGTTGTGGATGTTGTGGGTATTCGCTATAACAATTGCTTTAAAGGCTGGATATTGTGGACAATTGCACATTTGGTATTGCCCACCAACTCTCCTTATGTGTTGCACTGTTGCACTGCAATAGTAGCCTTTTTAGTCGAGTCTTTGCATGAGTTGCCGTGACCTCCCAATCGCAGATTTTGTGGCTTTTGATGAATTTGATAATTTGCTTATGTTATGACCAGGACCGTATAAACACACGGTATATGACCGTGTGTATGGCAATCTCCCTGTTAAAAATCACACAAGTACGCACGCACATATACATACACACAAACACATACACACATACACACACGCATACACACACTCATACACACACATACACACACACACAAACACACACA
>Ga0307942_1001822_pt1 | contig 17212 bp, 16 predicted proteins | sample OrgLakmetagen175_FD_201846 | JGI IMG/M metagenome (GOLD analysis project Ga0307942, IMG submission 201846) | Saline water microbial communities from Organic Lake, Antarctica - #175 | ecosystem: Environmental > Aquatic > Non-marine Saline and Alkaline > Saline | place: Antarctica: Organic Lake... | reverse complement strand
CACCATTATGTTTGGGGGGGGTGCACGGGCAGAACTGATTATGCACCATTATGTTTGGGGGGGGGTTGCACGGGCTTAAAGTTAAAAAGGCACAACAGGCTGACCTGTCAGGAGAAGGAACTGACGATATACGTTTCAGCTCCTAGCCTGGAGTCTAGTGTACGCCTGCATCAGCCTCTTGTTATACAAAGCTGGAACCTTGCGCACCTTACCCAATAGTTTCACCTTCCCCCAGATTAAACTCAAGCGCGTACTTCTTGAAGCCTGCCCAGCTTTAGAACCCTCAGCACACATCGGAAAGAGGAACAGACAGAAAAAGCTACAAAACTGCACGGCCAGCCCACCTTCAAAATATGGGAACACCTCACGTGGAACACAAGGAATTTGCTGCAAAATTGCACAGCCCGCCCGCCACCAAAAGGGGCAAGTGCCTTGATATAGAACACGGGGAGCTGCAAGGTTGCACAGCCAGCCTTACCTCCAAAAGGGGAAAACAGCTCGTACAGCTGTAACCGGTCAACGTCTGGCGTCAGGCCCTTGACAATGATATCTGTGTGAGGCATTGGGAGCAGAGCGGCAGTTAACAGGTGGCTTTTGGCCTTTGACTGCAACTGGCAAGTGAGGAGTATCAGTGGTAGTAGGAGTTGACAAGAAGCTTTCTTAAAAAGAGCATGCCAACCTCTGTTTTCCCTCGCCAGAACCCACATACACCCACAATCAATCACACACACACACATGTGCCCATGCACGCACTCACTGCATATACACATATACACACATACACACAATGACAAGCTTACATACATCTCTTCCCATGCATCCTCTTCGAACTCACTGTTAGGGCCAGTTGCAGGTGCTGCTGGTGCTGGAGCTGGGGCAGGGGCAGGTGCCCCAGGCCATCCAGAAAACGGAGGCTGACCGGGCCACTGAGGCTGGCCGCCTGCGTGTGTATGTGTGTGTGTGTGGGGGGGAATGAGCGCGTTTGTGCGTGTGCACGCGTGTGTATTTGTGTGTGTGTATCTACGTGAGTCTTCTTTGTGCATTGTGCGTAGTGCGTCAGGGAGATTGCATGAGCCAAGGGTTGACATGAACTAACGGTCGAGAAGGTCACATGAACGTACGGCCTACTGGGCTGCAACCTCAGGGAACTGACCATCCCTGCACGTGCCCGCTGTGCCCGCTGTGGCTGTTAGCAGCTGCTGAGCTGCAGTCACAGGGAACTGACCATCCCTGCACGCTACCTGCTGTGATTACGATGCCTACTGGGCTGCAACCTCAGGGAACTGGCCATCCTTAAACGGCTGCAATACCTACTGGGCTACATTTACAGGTAGATGGCCATCCCTGCATGTGACATGCTGGGCTGCAAGCACAGAGGACTGACCGTCCCTGCGCGTACTGCCTGCTGCGGCTACCTGCTGTGGCTACAATACCTCCTGGGCTGCGAGTAACTGCAGAGCTACAATAACAGGAAGGTGTGCATTCCTGCGCGTACCTCCTTGACCCTGGCCAGGCATGATGATCATAGGGGCCGACCCTGCGCACATAAATGTGCGTCGGTACATGTGTGAGGAAGTGTGTGTACGTGTGTCTGTATTCATGTGTGTGTGTGCGCGCGTTTGACTGCTTTTGCTGACCACGCAGTAGAGGAAAAGAACCTAGTGCGTGCCATATACTCATTGCGCAGTGCATTCCTAGGGCGATTCATTACATTGTTCTGGCAGTCATGCATGAGCCCTGATGCATGTGCTTTTTGGAGCATCTGTTGCAACGTTGAATAGCGTTTGCAGGTACTACCACACCAACTGTTAGGCCATTGCAAAGATGACAGTGCAGCTCCATTTGTCTCCATTTGTTTCAGCGTTCAGACAACTCAGTATAAGGAACAGATGACCCCTCTACAAAAGAAAAACAGCGGGGCAGAAGCAGCACAAGTGTACACACGTACACGTACGCAAACACATACAACGCACAAATCACAGAGGAGTAAGCCCCTTACCGTTCATGGGCATCATGTTGTCTGGTCCATGCTGACCACCACGGCTCTGTGTTGGTGAGACGCAAAGTAGCATGTCAATTTTGTAAAAGAGAGGGCACATATGCATGAATATGCGTGTGTGTGTGCGTGTGTGTGCGTGTGTGTGTACATGTGTGTGCATGAGCGTGTGCTTGTGTGCATGTGTGCGTTACACATTCTCACCATACGCGGTTGGCAGGCCACAAAAATGAAGGGCACAAAGATGCTAAAGTATTCGATCAAAAGCACAATCCGGCCTGCCTACTGAGCAGGCAGTGCAGCGCTAACCCAGTGTGTGTATGTGCGTGTGTACATACAAAGCCTGGACGTACAGCATCTCTTTATACTTCTACCTGAGGGTACGGGGCAAAGCGGGGGCTTCCTCTTCCAGGGCCACCTTGGTTTTGGTACTTGCTGGTCTACAAATACGTACAGGTGCAGGTAATTGGGTGACAGGCCATTTAAAGAGTGCCAGTAAAACATTTGAGTGCTTGCTATTCGCTTGGCATATGTTTATGCAAATGTGTGTGGGTACCCCACACAGATGAGTCCTAAACCTGCCCCCACCCCTCAATGCTCGTCTCAAATCCTGCAGCCTGAGCCTCAAGTTTCTTATCTACTTTAACAACATTACTGTTAGACACAGAAGGGCAAGTTCAGAACCATTATTTCGTTGTATGTGCCAGGTGCATTATCATTCCTCGCACTCGACAAGTGGTGCAGAAACGGTCACTGACAGTTGCGATCGGATTGCGCTCATGCACTGAAAGGTTGTTTCAGCAATGAGACAAGCAGACTGATATTTTTAGGTCGTCGCTTGACTTCTGAACAGATGTGTGTTTGATGCTCACAAGGAAGGCAGACAAGGCAGACAGACCTGTTTTTCAACATAGGAGAGAAGACAGGCAGCAAGGGAGAGAAGGACAAGAGACATGGTTAGAAAAATTGCAAGTGGGAGTGAGCACTTTATACTTTAACAGGTAAAGCGCAGCAGGACGCATAAGCCCTCAAATTCACCCATGTACAAGTATAGCAGGAACAGTAAGTTCCTAAGGTTCTTTTTGCCATCGTACCATAAACTCTGCCCTACGCTGAAGACGGGTAAACCCTCACAGCTTATAACCTTGTAGGTCCTACCGCCACTCACCACTTTGCGTTGCTTCTCTTCTGGTGAATCCGCGTACTTGACCACCATGGGGATGGACTCCCCCGCAGGCACAATTGCATTCAGAGCATCACGAGCAGCCCTGGCCTGTGGGTAAGAGGGAATGCTTAATGTTGGCGAGAAGGAATGCTTTATTGTGGATAAGAGCAGAAGTAACAGAACTGCCATACGATTTCTGGGAGTGGAACAGGAAGAGTGACCAATGACCTCTGAACCTCAAGCATCGTCCATTGGGCAGGTGGGCACTTTTAACGTTTGGAAGGAGAGGGTTGGAAAAAGGACAAGCATTCAGAAAATGAAGAACGAAGTGTCACCACTTAACCAAGCCCTTGAGCGCTAGTTTGTGAACAGGAACACGACTCATGTTTGTGAGGAAAGGAAACAAACAAAACAAGTCAAATGTTCATCGAGGCCCTTTAACTGTGGACAGGTGAGAGCTTTGCAAACACGGAGGATGTTGAGATTTAATCCATAAAGGGGTGACAAAGGAATAAAGTAATATAGCTAGAAGGGGTGCTTCTTTTTTTATTCGTCCCGTGCCGAAGCCCCCCCAGACAGCGCCGACAAGATTTTCACCCAATTTGGAGCGACCTGCACCTCACTTGAGTGCAAACCTGCAACACTGGGCTTTGTCAATAATTTGGCATTCTGGGGAGCCGCGTGAGGCTCGGCGCCTAATTTGCACCCAGTTTGGCTGTAAAATCGATTCTCTTGCCCAACGAGTATTGCACTGCCAACAAATTCTCATTTGAGTCGCAGCAGGCTGGTTGCAGGCTGAAAGTTCAGGGACAATGACATTTAAAGGGCACCCATTGGTGCAATATGTGAGCAATACGTGTCTGTTTTTGACCCCTGGCACAGCCTGGCATCACAAATTGCCAGGCATGACAAATTGCGAGCCACCCACCGAATGTTTCAATCTACATTATCTGCGGAGCTGTAACGTAAAAATAAGCCATTTCATACATATCCTAATCCTGAACAATCTAGTGGTTGGGGAGATACGGCTAATTCAAGGGTGCTAGCACTGTATTTCTAATGGGAGGAGAAATTTGGGATTTCCCAAAAGGAACACCACTTGTGCAGGTGGGAAATCCATCATGCATGCACACACACATATGCACGCACAGACGCACACACCCCTCATGCTTCCCACACATACACGCCTCACCTCCTCGTTGGTTGACATGCGCACGAGGCCTCCCTTGCCAGGCATGCCCGGCAGGGCAGTCAGCAGCTTGGTGGTCAGAACGTTACCAAAGCGTGAGAACGTGGACTTGAGGGTGGCGTCGTTCCAACTCAAGGGCAGGTTGGTGCAGTACAGGTTGTTGATGCAGTGCTCTGCAAGGTTGTGGGGTGTTTCAGAAACTTTGCTGACCCCTGACCCCTCCATGTGGTACAAAGTGACACATGTCGATGTACGTGACTAGCAAGGTGGACGGGCGAGCAAGCTTATGAGCAAGCTCGTGTGCAACATGGTATATATGCAAGTTTGTAGCAGGATCCAGTTGTCCATGCTGCAATAAATACGTGCACGAACAGGCACACGTACGTGTGTGCATGGTACGGATGCATGCAAAGAATATGGCAACCAGTGTCATGGTCCGTGACTCATGGGAGGTGGGAATACTCAGAAAAGCGATATTGTGTATGACCTGAGGTGAGGGATTTGAAATGCGATGGCTGATGCTCATGCTGTGTGTTTCAACAGTGATGGAATAACACGTGTTGCATGAACAGACCTGTTTGGCCCGTGCCGTTTTCAGCCACAATACCCACTCTATGTTACTCACCATACTCGCAGTCCTGATCAGCAGACTTCACGATGATTGGGCGACCGCCCAGGTTCGTGTTGTGCAGTGCCCGAATGGCGGCATGGGCGGCATCCACAGAGGCCAGCTTGATGAAGGCTGGGGAGAGGACGTAAAAATGTGCACACGTTCAAACAAAGCGGTAGATGACGTGTGCAGGAGCGCATGTGGGGAAGATGTTGTGAGCGAAAGAAGCTGCAACGCTAGAACTCTCTCTCAACGTTCTTGATGCTGCCATAGCTGCTGGAAGAACTCAGCCACTCTCACCGTAGGGCACGGCTGCTGTGGGGAAGTAGCGGCAGCCCTCGATGATGGCGTACTGCCGGAACTGCGTGGGGTCAGGAGGAGTGGATGAGTGATGAGGACACAAAGCACCTCAGTCGTGCATCCGTGGAGGAGTGCATGGTGCACATGGTCAAGCCTGGCACTCACCAGAGCCTGGAAGCTGCCGATGTCATAGTCAGAGGGAAAGTTGCGGACCAAGATGTTGGCATGGGGCTGGAGGTAAATTGCCTGATCCTCAGAAGGGATGGTGTTCATCGTGAAAGTGGGTCCTGGCTTCAATCCAGATGTAAAAAATTCCGTTTAAAAGAACGCAAGAAAATGTGGCCGAAATCAAAGTGGACACAGACCGGCTGAAATTTGCCTTTGAAGTATTGAAAATTTACAATGGCTTTGAAGAGTGCTCAGCTAGCTCAATCGCTGTCAACTGGGAGTGCTAGGAAACTGGCCTCTCCTCAATCGTCCCTGTCCCGGACATCATCATCTCTACGAAGTAGCCTCGGTTTCTCGGACCGAAGCCGCTGCAGCAACTCCTTGTGAGTGTTCATCGTTTAGTGTGCAAGTGCAGCCGCACGCACGAACTGCGCAAGGACAACACCGCTCATTACTTGAATTTATTCGGAAGGCACGCGCAAATCCTGGAGTGCTGACGCACTTTTTGGAGGGGTGTGCTCACAAACGTGCTTATGTGTGTCACGCCTTTCTGCCCCCACGCTCTCTTACCCCGTCCTGCTCACAGGCTCCACCAACAGCAGTCCCAGTCAAAGCTCCCTGTGAGCCCTCTGCGCCGTACTCTGGGCAGCTCTAACGCATCAGCGGCAGGTAAACAGACACAGGGCTGCACATACACACACACACACACACACGCACACACACACACGCACACGCACACGCGCACGCGCACGCATACACGCACACACACACACACACGCACGCACGCACACACGCACGCACGCTCACACGCACACGCACACGCTGTGCCATCTATGTGAATGCCTCTCTTACAATTCACTGTTCCCCCTGTCCACTGCAGCTGTACTAGCAAGGAACTTAGAACAGTGCTGCTTTCGTAGCTAAGCATGTGCCTGACCATGTGAAATGATGCCTCACTTCACGCGTCCCCTGTCTTAAATGCAGCAATGGCAGCTGCAAAGCGCGCCCTGATCTCCCTCTCGGACAAGTCAGATCTAGAGAAGCTGGTAAAGGTATGTCTGCAGTTCAGTGTGCGTTCAACACCTAGTAGCAAATAAGCAGGGGAAAAAGCGGTCTGCCACGCCTGTGCTTGCACTTTGTCTGCACCATAGTTATATGTTTAAAAAAATTCATACGCTCCCTATCACGTTCCTCGTATAATCTTAAATGAGCTCACGAGTCTTGGCTCTGCAACTGCATGCTCACAGGGCTTGAATGGACTCGGCTACGAAATCATCTCCACAGGGGGCACCTTCTCTGCCATCGAAAAAATGGGCGTGCCTGTGAAGAAGGTGGAAGACGTCACTGGTTTCCCTGAGATGCTGGACGGTGAGGCTGCATGCACTGTACTCCAAGCCGTTTGTGTAAAAGAAAACAGACATCATGTGCTCAGCTAGTCTCGAACTCCCACCTCAGCTTCCACTCGCTTCGTATGCAGCACCACCCATTTTCATATGTCTTCTAAGCAGGTTCAGTTGTCCTGCAACTGCGGGATCTGTGCGTGCATCATTAGTCCCACTTGTTCATCCCCACACAAGTATGTTGAGCAGAATACCCTTTCCCCTTTTTGAGCTATGCTTGGGATCGTCGCTCTCCTTTCCCACCTGGAGCTCTCACTCCCACTTTCCTAGCCGTGTCAAGATGCTGCACCCACCTTCCTAACAACAAATGCTCTCTCGATGTCAGGCTGAATGAAAAATTTTCGTTGAATTTCATTTCTCAAAACCCTCAGCCCCCTCTTTGGTACGACACTAATCACTCATTCCCTCTCTCTCCCACTCTCAGGTCTCCGCTCCATAGACCCTGCCAAAAATTATCTTGATCCTTTCACCAAATGGTTACCCTTTCGCAGTTACCCTTCAGCCACCTCTGTTCTCCCTTCTACCCAACACCCTTGTTTTGGTATCACCCTCCTCTCAGGCCGTGTCAAGACCCTGCACCCTGCGGTACATGGAGGCATCTTGGCCATCCGTGACAATGCGGGCCACATGAGTGCAATTGAGCAGCACAAGATTGGCACCATTGACCTGGTAAGGCGCGCTCGTGTAAGGTAGGCGTGGGGACTCCCTTCCAGCAGCAGGAAGCTACAAGACACGCGCGCGCACACATACACACACTGACACACACAGAAACGCTCACACTCACATACATGGACGGCAAAAGATAGGCTGGGTTAACACCAACAGGGAGCCTTCCAAAATGTGACTACTTTTACACTTTTCAACATTCGTGCCAAGCCACTACTATAATCATCCTTTTGTTGCACCCTTGACTTGTGCTGCCTGAAATTTATCCTTTCCTCATTGTCGTTCACAGGTGGTGGTCAACTTGTACCCTTTCCGCAGCACCGTCACCGCCACCCCCCCCCCTGCGTTTGACCATGGTGTGGAGAACATCGACATTGGAGGCCCTGCCATGATCCGCGCAGCTGCAAAGAACATGGGAGACGTGACGGTGAGTTCTTGCATTGAATTTGTAAACTAACCAGTGGAGTGTGTGCCATGATTCGTGCAGCTGCCAAACACATGTGAGACGTGGCATGACGTGTGTATCATGAATGCATATCGTCAAGCTAGCAAGTAAACGGCCATGTCCAGTTGCAACAAAGAGCATGAGACCTAAAAAATAATATGTATGCGCACAGTGATTTTATTTGAGAAATAAGAAATAAGCAAAGGAAGGGAGCAGTGCCTTACCTGTCAAACAAACGCTGCTGCACACGCTTGCAGAACGCTGGCAGTTGATCCTTCTGACCACGATGCCCTCGTAGACCCTTCTTGTTGTAAACTGTAAATTATGTTTTGGAATTTACACATATACGCTTAACCACGCTTACAGGTAGCGGTAAATCCTTCTGACTGTGACCTGGTGTTCATTCCATGCAACACACATAGGTGGCAGTGGATCCTTTTGACTATGACGCGGTGTTGGTCCACGCCGCCCCTGGTGCTGATGCAGCTTTCATTCCATGCAACACACATAGGTGGCAGTGGATCCTTCTGACTATGACGCGATGTTGGCCCACGCCGCCCCTGGTGCTGATGCAGCTTTCAATCCATACAACACACATAGGTGGCAGTGGATCCTTTTGACTATGACGCGATGTTGGCCCACGCCGCCCCTGGTGCTGATGCAGCTTTCATTCCATACAACACACATAGGTGGCAGTGGATCCTTCTGACTATGACGCTGTGTTGGCCCACGCCGCCCCTGGTGCTGATGCAGCTGCCGCCGCCGCCTTCAGAAAGCGTCTGGCATGGAAAGCCTTCCAGGTGTGCGCTTGCGTCTGTAAGCGTGACTATTAATGGGTACATTGTCCTCGTTATGACGCATGCACGTGTGTTAGTACTAGTATGTACTTGATGCCTAAAGTATAAGAGCTACGAGCTATGTTCTGAGTTGAGCACTGGCAGGGCAAGTAATCACACCATAAGGAATTGGCTAGGGCCTGTTGGGTCTTTGGCGTTCCTAAGGCTCGCCACAACTTGCCAAGGTTAAGCTCGGGGTTTAAAGCTGTTGCCTAGGGCCTCTTGTAACCACGCCTGCTGCTGTAGCATTTTGCTCTAATTCCCCCTCTTTGCACGCGCAAGTGCTATGCTATGACATTCAAGCTTGCCCTTTCATTGTTCAACCAAGTGAACGCCCTCATGCTCAACACTGTGGTGTAAAATTTGTGCTCTACAAGCTCACGCGCACCACTGTGGCTACTATGCGCAGAACTACAGCTTGTCACATGTTTATAATTTATAATTCATCAAGCACCCTCCCTATCTCTTGCATTCCCCTGTGGATGTTTAAGTGGATTCGTTTTCCAGACTTATTTATTGTTACAATGTTGTTTACATACGCATTATTTCAGTATCGCCACATGTGCTTGCTTGCAGCTTTGCTCCTCTTATGATGCTCAATTGGCAATGAGTTGCCCAGTTATTTGATGTTTTTTCATGTAACCATCTCACTTCGCTTGCTGTACTGCATCTCGTTAATGCTTAAGCTGTAATTTGAATAAAGGCGTATGAACACGTACCCATCACCCTTTGCTTGCAGCACTGCTCCTCTTATGACGCCCAAGTGGCTGAGTGGCTGTGGAGCAATGTTGGTGAGGGCCCCCCTCCAATGATGACCGTGCCTATGGTGTTAGGAACTCCCCTACGCTACGGAGAGAATCCTCACCAGGTATGTAAGGAGCAACAAATGTAGCACAAGTTTAGGGTCTAGTACATGTACACCCCCCCCTTTGTGCCCATGGTGCGAAGCCTCTCTCCTACGCTGCGAAGAGAGCCCCCCTCACCAGATACATCAGAAGCAACAAATGCAGTACTAGTTTAGGTCTAGCACATGCACAAATCTCGCTTTGTGCTCCGTGCTAAGTGGTAGGAACCCTCTGTGCTACCAAGAGAACTCACACCAGGTGCATCAGAGGCATGAAATGTAGCACTAATTTGAACTGGTACTACTTATTACTATGTACAAGTGTTCCTCTGTGCTTATGGTGCTTGCAACCTCCCTGCACTACAAAGAAGACTTCCTCAGGATTCATGATTCCTAGAATATGTTTTGAGAGATGGGTTAAAAATTAATCAAGGGTATGCCAGATACCAAGTGCTGGCCGCTCGCCCAGTGCTGGCCAGGTGGCTATTAAAGAGCAAGTCAATGCTGTCCCCCCTATGCGACCACATATGCACATATGGTGTGCTTGTGCGATCAGCCCTACTCCTGCATTTGGATAAATCTCTTACTGGGCAGATGGATGCAGCACATTGCATTAGCCTTGCATTACAGATTACGGCCGGTGCTTGCCAGAAAAAAAGTGCGAGGCCCTCTTAAAAGGCGACATGTGGTCGTGGCCGTGGTGCTAGGAGCACTCAGTACAATACGAAGAGGATTCCTACCAAAGCACAGTGACTGTTGCACATGTATGCAAGTAGCTCTGTTGTTTGCATGTTGCACTGTTGCACATGTGTGCATGTAGCACACAATTTTCGTGTTTGAGAAGGAAAGGAACCTACGCAAAGCAGGCTTACACTTGAGTGCAAGGCAGGGCGTACACACATTCCTGAATGGTTTTTTACGGTTGAGTATTGGGGATCAAGTTTTAACTTAATATGCGGCTCAATACACACATTGTATGCACACAGGCAGCTGCCTCTTACACCAACAAGTACCCTGCTGGAGGGAACGGGCGCGCACCAGCGGTGCTTGCCATACACCAAATGTCAGCACACATGCTCAGAAGTACGTGGACATATATATGCATGCACACAGGCGGCTGCCTTCTACACTGACCAATCCTTGCGGGAAGCAGGCTCGGGCGGCGTTGCTCAAGCTACGGTGCACCATGGCAAGGAAATGTCGTACAACAACTTCTTGGTACGTGCAGTGAACGTCTCTTGCTGTTTGCTGCAGTGCTGTACATGCTTTTGGCTCGACAGGGAATAAATCTCCTTGTAATGGATGCCTTAGTTGCTCTTGCGTGTGGCCGTGTAGGGAATGAATCTCCTTGTCATGGATGCCTTAGTTGCTCTTTCTTGCGTGTTGCCATGTGGGAACAAACCTGCTTGTCATGGATGCCTAGAGTTGCTCCTACGCGTGGCCATGTTGGAAACAAAAGTCTGTTGTTTTTTTTTCGCTTTTAAGTTGCTCCTACGCGTGGCCATGTAGGGAGCAAAGGTCCTTGTCGTGAATGCTTCAAGTTGCTCTCACGTGCGGCTGTGTAGGGGCATGGCGTGAGGTGGCAAGAGCTATGAACTGCTGCCACTTCCCACCATGTCCCTATACTGGCTAGTGGCTAGAAAAAAATTTATGTGCCTGGCACGTCAAGTATTTGTCGCACAAGAAACGTTCGTCTCAATAGTGAGCACTCAAAAGATTGCTTGCACACAGCTTGCTTTCTCACCCGGTGGAGAGGGCTTCTTTTTGTCCACAAACCCCACACTGCCTACCTTCTCTGCTGTGACTAAACACTAGCACACTCGTGTACACACAACGCATACACTACCCAGACATCTGTGTTTGTGTACTTCCAGGATTCTGATGCTGCCTACCTGTGTTGCTGTGACTACTCCGAGCCTGCATGCGTCATAGTCAAGCACACAAACCCATGCGGCATCGCTGTGCGAGGGGACCTGCACGAAGCCTACCGCTTGGCTGTGCGCGCTGACCCCATATCTGCATTTGGAGGCATCGTGGCTTTCAACCGGGAGGTGGATGCAGGTGGGTCGGTTGCCATTGTGGTTAGGCCAGAACTGTGAACCTGCACCCCTCCTATAAATTTGTCGCTTAAATTTCGTGCGGCACACCCAAGCACGATTCTGGCTGTGTGTACACATCAAGCACGTGCAAAGGCGTCCCTTATAATACCGCAACTGCGTGTTTTGTGTGTGCACATGGCATATGAGCAGGGAGATGTCAGTTGTGAGTTGATAGGAAGGTGGCGATTTTTGCACAAAAGTAGGCAGGGAGATATTAAGTTATCGATAAAAAGATGTAATAGGAACTGAGAATATGTAATGGTGACCGTGATCTTTCCACACAACACCACGCAGCCACCTTGCTCTTCCCCATGATCACCTGCGCATGAGCATCAATGATTGCATGCGCATTATTGATCACCTGTGCATGATTTTGCACGTGGTTTAAGTTAGTGCGGATTTGGGAGGTCCTGGAGTTCCAACGCGAAACTGACGATAAGACACGTACGTGCGACATGATCGTGATTGTATACTCTATCCCACCACCTTGCACACCTTGTATGCTTGTTATGTGCAGATTTGGCCAAGGAGATCAGGGAGTTCCGCAGCCCCACAGACAACGAGACTCGTATGTTCTACGAGATCGTGATCGCTCCATCGTACACCCCAGAAGGCTTGGAAGTGCTCAAAGGGAAGTCCAAGAACCTACGCATTTTAGAGGCTAAAGCCAGGCCACCTTCAGGCTTGAGTCTGCGCCAGGTGTGTGCGGGGGTGCTTGGAATACCTTGGTTGGCTGACAGCTCGCAACATAGAGTCCAGGGATCAGATGAATCAGAGGCACAAAAGCTTGGCCACCACCTAGGCGTTTGTGTCTGCAACTTGTCTGCATCCCTGTGCGCGTGAAACAAGTTGTGTGGCACATCTTGTCTGCCCTGGTCGGCGTGCGTGAGAGTGTGGCTGGGTGGGTGTGTGTGAGTGTGTGTGAGTGTGTGGGTAAGTGTGTGTGTTTCTGTATGTGTGCACGCTGTGTTTGCATCTTGTCTGCATTGTGTATGCATGGCGTCTGCATCTTGTATGTGTGTGTAAAGGGGGAGATTATTTGGGGGGGGGGTACGACGAATGTTTGATGAAGCGCAGGATTCAAATTCATTGTTTAGGCACTGTATGCTTGTATAACTGTGTGCGTTCGTGGGTAAGGTAGAAATCTTGCATTTATTTCCTTACTTTGTTTTGGTAGGCACACAAAAGGTAGGGCCACGACAAGGGGGATCGTGGTTCACGGCTTAGCATTGTACAGACACCAACGTTTGCTCTGTAAAATGATGCGGACTGAGAGAAACCAAACAGAACTGGACACATTTTTTCCAGTGTCCCATGCCCTGTGAAAAAATGAGCACGAGAATCGCTGTCTGGATCACTGAATCTCGTTTTGGAGCACCCCTGCTGCTCCACAGGGATCCATCGTGTCTCATGCTTACTGCTTTCTTTGGGCAGGTGTCAAATGACTTTCTGTGTCTCACTTTTCCGTTTGTCGCAGGTGTCAGGTGGCTGGCTATGGCAGATGGCTGATTCGTTGACTCCTGAGGGAATTACTTTTACGCCAGTGTCCGAGACGAAGCCCACACCTGAGCAGGTAGGCTTTGATTGGGGTAAACATTGGCAATTAATGGTGTGTGAGTTTGCGTGTCAATGGTGCTGTGTGTGTAAATGCTCTCGCAGCTTGTCGTCACTGCCACGCATACAATACAGTGTGTGTGTCAATGGTGCTGTGTGTGCAAATGCTCTCGCAGCCCATAGTCACTGCCACACATACACGCTTAGAGACACACACATACATACATACACATGCATATGCTATTAAGACACTACAAACACACTTACACACACGCATGCACGCACGCACGCACGCAGATGGAGGACCTAAAGGTAGCCTGGCTGGCGGTGAAGCACGTCAAGTCTAACGCTATCACCATGGTCAAGGACAAGAAGCTGCTAGGCATGGGCAGCGGGCAACCCAACCGTGTCAACTCGGTGTGTGTATATTTATATATATATATAATTTCTGCGTCAAGGACTCATTATTAGCACCTGGACTGTGATTGACTGTGATTGAGTATATGTGTGATTGAGTGAGTGTTTATTGTGTGATTGATTGTTCCGCTTCATAAGCATCGCCTCGTCCACTTGGCTCATTCTGCCTATTGCTATCACTTTAATTGACGATTCCTGCTCACACACACTCCCCCTCCCCCTCCCTTTCCACTTGCAAAACACACAACTTACACACAAACATACACACACATACACACATGGCGAATGCATACTTACAACATACACACACTGACACGTGTGCTGCTGCAGGTGCGCATTTGTATGGAGAAGGCCGGTGCGGAGGCTGAAGGATCAGTGCTTGCCTCCGACGCTTTCTTCCCCTTCTCCTGGAATGACGGTGTGGAGCTCGCCTGCAGGTCCGGAGTTAAGGCCATTGCCCACCCAGGAGGCAGCATTCGTGACCAGGTATGATTGAGGGTGCAAATGGTCTTGCATTGAGGAGGGTGGCTATTGGGCAGTTGTTGTCGGGGCCTACCAGGTGGTTAAAACACATAATATAAATGCAGTGTCTATTGTGGAGCTTGCATGCCGATTTAATGACAAGGCCTTGCCACCAGAAGGCGGCATTGGTGCTTAAACTTGAGGATCAATGAGGGTGTACAGGCATTTTTCAATGAGAAACAGCATTGAAACATCATCACACAGTCCGTCACTGCAGCATGTCATATGTGCATATGTGACGACTTGAAACCTCACACCTCCTCTTATCTAATTCCCTATCTTACCCGACACCTTACATATCGTCTATCGTACAACACAGGATGCTATTGACTGCTGCAACAAATACGGCGTGGCTCTGGTGGCAACCGGCATCAGGCATTTCAAGCACTAGTGCTTAAACCAGCCCACCGGATAGATCCAAAGTTAATGTCACGTCTTCTTTCTTTTGCTACTGTGACTCCTTGCCTTTGCTGTGGCTTTTTTATAGGCTGCAGATACCTGATCTCAAAATTACAATGACTGACCGCGTGACCTAGCTAACGTTATTGCCACGGTTCTTTTTTTTATGGATGCATTCTGGATGCATGCATATTTATTGCTGTTCGAAGCTGAAATAGCCTGAGCTTTGACTATGCTACCATCCAGGAAAAGTGGTTTTGCCTAGCAAATTATGTCAGACTCACCATACAACTCGTCGGGGAGATTTGTTGGGGAAATAACAGATTGCTGCCTGGCTGGTTCCTCCTCCTGTCTCAGCAAATGCACAAAAACAGGAAAGCGGCGAGATTTGAAGGTAGTTGAGATGAGAAACGTTGGATCTTGAAGCAGATCCTGCGAGAGTTAGTAACACTACTGGAAAGGGCGTAAACAAAAAGGTACAACGACGAACGTTGGGGGAGTACACAACGAGTGAAATTCAGTAGGACTGGACTGGAAATTTTCGTGATAACCAAGCTTAGTGAACAGAGGCATTTTAACCGCCTACAGCCGTGAGGAAGGGGTTGAATGAGAGCAGGTGGGAGGGGGGCTCAAGTTTTTATTCCGCACTCATTTCTTCAATTTATAACAGACATTGTGAAAATTTCAATTGCATGTTACTTTATGGTGACTTGCAGGTATAATGTCCCAGTTGTGTCCCCGGGAAAACAAAAAAGTGAAAAAAATCAAAACAAAACAAAACCAAAACGGATTTTATGATACAAATATAGAAGGGAAGGGGGGAACAATGCAAGCACAGCCTCCCCGTCACCGTCCCTATGACAAGCACTTGAGAGAACAGGTTGTGCACCTCTACTTTGTGATTGGAGTGTGAAGTGCTCAGCCATTGCTAGATGGTTCAGCGGACGTCCTTGCAGGAAGACTGTCCAGCGGATCATCTACAGGGTGCATCGTGCAGTCCGCGTGCCCCAGGGATGGAAGGGCTTTCTCCGCTCCCACAGAAAGCATGATGCGGTGGCTGCCCAGATGCTGGTGTCTATTGTGCAGGATGACATGCAGGTTTGACACATGCTTGCATTGCACGTCCCTTGCCATGCTTGCACGCACATCCATGGCAGGGGCGACCAGGACGCACACCTTCCGTGCTCTCCTCCTGTGTGTTGGCAGCAGCTCCTCTGCGCCTACGAGGAGGGGGGGTGTCCGCGTCTGACGGCTCAGGCCCCAGCTTTCTCTATTGCTCCATCAGCTCGGGGTTGAGCCCTGCGCCCCTTGTAAGCATTGCTGATTATAACAATCACATTTGCATTTGTTTTGTTTTCTTTTCTTTGTTTTTTTTCACTTTTTTGTTTTTCCCGGGGACACAACTGGGACATTATACCTGCAAGTCGCCATAATGGTGAATGTAACGACGCAGGTCGTAATAAATCAGAAAATACAGATTAAATCAGATACAATCAGATGTACCAAGCATCCGTGCTTGCACACGTGAGTACTTTTCGACAATCCGAGAGAATCCATCCGAGGGAATCTATCAGGAAAGTACAAATACTCAGATTTCGGGGTTGTCAGTATTCTTTTAATTCCGTCAACCGAATAGCTGAGAGGTCGTCGGTATGCCTTGCGGGATCAACTCCGTCTGCCCCATTTCCCAACGTTACAGTGAATCTCACTTCGGGTCGAAAAAAGAGAAAAAGACAAATTTGTCTTTTTCCAGTCAGTTTATAACTATTCAGTGAATGGTGAAATGGCGTAAACCGACATGAAAGGAAATGATTAAATCGGGATAATGCAAGTCGTACATACCTCGTGATATCGAAATTTCCTAGATTAATCGAATCTCATAAAAACTCTTGTCTTCGAATTCTTATCAAACAATATTACGCATATCTTGTGTTGCCTGTGCAACTTCCAATGTCCTCCTCCATGGATCCTCGGTAGCTGGGCGTGAGTCATGTTGTTCACCAAACAGAAGTAAAAAACCGCAACTGTGAAGTCAAACGGGGCATGGACGGCAACCCTGGTCTTCTGCAGCAGCAGCAGCAGCGTGAGCTGCAAACTGTAGCAACAGGATTTGCAACCATTACCCAGGTATTTTTTTGTGCGGATGACAATACGTATTGGTATACCTGATGACTGGCCTGCTATGCCTCATACCGTCCAGCTCTCAGCACCTACTTGCTACACTGCGCCTACTTGCTTGTAGGGTTCCTCCTGCCCCTCGTCTCCTCCTTTGGGGACATTTTGCAAACGGGCAGGGAAACGGAAGCAGGTGTTCTTAAGAAGGCACATGGCAGCAGGTAAAGAATACCTTTATCTAATCGATTCCGCTTTCAATATTCACGTTTGCCAGCAAATCTGCATTTCCCTCTGATCTATGCATCAGTCAGAATCCCGCGTGACCAAGATTGATGCATAGATCAGACACACACACACACACACACGCACACGCACACGCACACGCACACGCACACGCACACGCACACGCACACGCACACGCACATGCACACGCACACGCACACGCACACGCACACGCACACGCACACGCACACGCACACGCACACGC
>Ga0307942_1001819_pt1:0-15000 | contig 17219 bp, 16 predicted proteins | sample OrgLakmetagen175_FD_201846 | JGI IMG/M metagenome (GOLD analysis project Ga0307942, IMG submission 201846) | Saline water microbial communities from Organic Lake, Antarctica - #175 | ecosystem: Environmental > Aquatic > Non-marine Saline and Alkaline > Saline | place: Antarctica: Organic... | reverse complement strand
TGCGGAACACAGGAGAAAGCAATGTGAAACAGGAAGAAGCAGCTGGTCTAACACGTTGGTTCGAAAGAGCTTGCGTTTCCTTGCACGTTTTAGAGCCTATAAATTGCAACAGGGGTACTTCCACGTGACAACAGCAACCTGAACAACTGCAACCTGTCAGGCTCTGTGTAAGTATTGGCAATAGATCCTCCAAAATTGCGTTGCCCCCAAGTGTCAAGGTCGTCAAATAGACGTACGTGAGCACCAAGAAGTATGCATATGCTTGCACACAAAAGGACACCCTCCTCCTCACACGGACACACATGCACACAAACATACTACTCGCAAACGCACATACACACCCACACATGTACTCACATGCACACAAAACGTACACGCACGCACGCACGCACGCACAAGCACACAAAGTATGGGCTCACACACTCACACTTGCAGGTGCCGCACGGTGCAGCAGGCCTGTATTTGCTTGGCCGTGTGTATCGTCTGGTGGGCAGGGCAGCAGATGCACGTGAGCAGTTTGTACGTGCCTTGAGGATAAATCCTCTACTGTGGTCAGCGTTTGAAGAGCTGTGTGCCCTAGGTATGTGAGGCTAAGGGCTAGGCATTTGCTGGTCTACCATGTTCCTACACCCCTTTCTTTGGAGGCGCAATCTTCTTTCCTTTCCGTGCATACCTGTGAAATACTTTTGGGAGGGAACAACCCTCTCAGATTCCCTTTTGCACCTAGAACTTTAATGGTTCTGTCCAATCCCGTGCGTGCATGGTATTCCTACAGTGAGAACCTGCGGTTAGTCAGGTGCATTTATGCAACGCACATCATTGAGGGGTTCACTTCTTTACTGCTCGTGCCTGTGCAAAAGGAGCTGTGCGCCTTAGGGAGCTGGTGTGTTCTAAATTTTTGTGTTTGTACCTCTTTATGGTTTTCTTAAATGGTTGAGATAGCAGTTTGCCTTTGTGTGCGTGTGTGCCCTGGCTTTTTAAACTGAAGCCACGACATGCAGTTGCAGTCTAATGTCCAGCAGTTCTTACACCGCCATTGCGTCCTGTGGGTCAAATTATTTCACGAACAAGCCTTATGTTTATAAAAAAAGTCATTGTTCGAGTTGGGCACGGGGTCATTAAGATGTGTGTTGCTATGCTCTTTATGATGTGAGACACAAGCACCCATGCCTCGCATCATAGCAAGGCTGCAGATTTGCTCGCACAAAGGCAAGGACCTTGAGCCAGGACATTGAATCTAGAGCCCAGCAGTGTGCTGGATGTCATACTTCAACGCCCTGGTGTGGCTCCGTCAACTTGCTATTCAACACTGTGGTCTGGCTAGGTCAAACTATACAACAGCAATCTGGTGTGCCTTGGTCAAGCAGATGGAAGGAGGCACAGAACTCAAATCCTTGATATCGGCCTCCAGCTCCGTAATTTCTCATTGCCGTGTCATCTATGCATTCAGATTCAAAGACCAGGTGCCAAAAACACAATCAACCTCTCAACAATGTTGATCGGGATAAGAAAGGCTTAGCAGGTTGCTGTGTTTGTTTCTTGCGGTGTTGCTCACCGCTTGTGGCATTCATACTCAACCACTAGGCAACTTGTGTGCTACTGTCCCACAGGCGGAGACAACGAAGCTCAAGAGATCGTCAACTACGCAACCTCTTGCAGCATCGCACTTCAGCAGCAGCAGCAGCAGCAGCAGCAGCAGCAGCAGGCTCTCAAAAGCGATGATCTGAATCCTCGCATGTCAGTCCCCTTAGGCAAGGATCAACAACAGCAAGCATCCAACGCAGCAGCAACAGCAGCAGCAGCAGCTGCAGCAGCTTGTACACCAGGGGAACACATCACTCCCCTGCCTGCACACACACGAGGAGGTGGTGGTGGCCGACCGATGCCAGGTGGGTGGACTGGTTGTGTTAGTGCGCACAGGAAGCTTATGTTGCTAGACATGATGACCAACAGTGGAAATGTGCTAGATTAGTAACGGTAAGAGGCGTTGTTGATGTGTGTAACGGACCGCCCTTCCTTTCCAGCTGATGGTCGACAGATTACCAGAGGCGCACGCGTACACACACGTGCACACACTTTTGCACAGCAGGCCTTGCTGTAGGCTCGAGCAGCCGCAACGAGCAGCAGCAGTTGCACGGTAATCATCAGGCCCTGCACAACTCAGCCACAGCCAGGAGCAGCAAAAGCAGCAGTGGCTGGGTAGGCAGCAGGCAGCAGCAGCAGCAGCAGCAGCTGCAACAACCGCAACTACAACAACAACGAGAACAAGATCTACAGCAGCAACAGGGTTTCCGTCCCCTCCATCCCACTCACAGTGCTCCTGCCCCCTTCTCCGACCCCTCCACCACCTCCACACCCTCAATGCCCCCCCACGCCCACACAACCCCCGCCTCCGCCTGCGCGCCCAACGGTAGCTTCACAGGGGGTGGCTTAGGAGGCACTTGGGAGGCACGTGGCTGTCCACCTCCTCCCCCTGTGCGAGCCCAACGCAGTGGCAGCAACGCAGCCGCCGCCGCAGCTGCAGCGGCAGCAGCAGCAGTAGGGGCTGATACCCCTAGTACCCATAGGTACGCGGGCTAGGCTTGTTGATGCTTGTGCCATGAAAAGGTTGTGGAGTGCTACAAAATGGTGGATCAAGTTAAATTGAGGTGCATTGAATGAGCAAAGGCAAGCATCAGTCAGGAAGTTGCTGATCCACATGATTGGTAGGAATAAAGGTCTGGACTGAGTCAAGGCTGCAAGTTTGTCTCGCACCAGCCAGCGCTCCTCCTCTGATCCTGCCTGTCCTGCTTGTAATTAATTGTTTGGCTTTGATGACAAGCGTGCATCATCTTCGGATTTTTTTGGCAAACAAGCTTACGAGCACCTTGACGTTCTGTAAACCTTACTTGCAGGCCGTCTACAACAGCAGCAGCAGCAGCAGCAGCAGGGCAGGGCTTGCAAGGGCAGCATGCACCCCCACACACAGCACAGCCCAGCCTGGCTGGCAGCATACATTCAGATGCTAGCCGCAGCACCACCAGCTTACACCACCAAAACCAGCAGCAGCAGCAGCAGCAGCAGCAGCAGCGTGAGGTGAGAGTTTGTGAGTGCTTGGGGGTAATGGGTCCAATAATGGACAGTTTAGAGAGCTGTCTAACATTAACTAGAGAGGAAACGCTACGCAGGCAGGGACACCACTCCCCACAGAAATCAATACTGAAGTGCTGCACGGTCCTCTGCTATTCAGTTCCCCCTAGTTCTGCAACTCAATTCCTTTAGTTCGGGGCAGGTATTAGCCGTGGTGCAGGCTGCACGTACGTTACCACTGGGATGTGTAAGATTTGGTGCACACAGTGTACAATACGGCAAAAACTGTGTGTAGGGTCGGCCAAAACCGTATCCAAACATTGCAATCGACCGTACGTGTGGTAAAATCTTTGCTCAAAAATAGGGTATTTACGCCATACATGTATTCGCATTTATGTGCGGTTCTACACTACTAATGTTTTGTTAGCAGTGTGTATCACAATACGTGCAGCAACCCGTGCAGTGCTTATTGACAAACGACATATAATGACTTGACCATACATTACTCATGTGCTAATGAACATCGTGTGTGCGCGTGCCCTGAACACACACATACACACATGCAGTTGGAGCAAGTGCAGGGAAGGCAGTTCCCTGCAGGCCCAGACTTAGGACTTGGAGAGCAGCAGCAGCAGCAGCAGCAGCATGCGGTCCAAGTCCCTGACCGAGGGCAGTTCAATCTGAGCCCAGCAGAGTACAGCAGAGTAGGCCCTCCCAAAGGTGGGATCATAGAACCATAAGCACTGCACGGGCAGTGCAGAGTAGGCCCTCCCACCGGCAAGGAAAAATGATCAACAGTATGAGCTAAACAGGCAACAAGCCAGACAATTGGGAGGCACACAGTGGCAACAGTTTTTTGGGTTTGCGCTTGTGATGTAAAGGCTAGATGTTTCTCTCTGTATTTTGACAAGCCTGGTGACCGTGCTATATTCCTATTTGCACATGAACACAGAACACTACTCACTTCCTGCTTCCTGATTCACCTGCCAGTCCACATCTGCGAGCTAAACGTCCTTGGCTGTACGCATTCACCACACAGCGCTGACCCTATTACCTATCACACCATGACTGCAAATGTCTGTTCCTGCCCCTTCAAGTCCTCGGTTCCGTTTCAATTTTCAACCTGGCGTTGCAGGGCAGCACAGCGTGGGAGCCAGCAACAGCATATTCACACACACAGGCGCCCCCCTGAACCACGGCCAAGGCCAGCAGCAGCTACTCGCACCTACGCCCTCTAGCTTTGCCACGCCCATGGTCAGCTCAGGCGGGGGCGGCGATGCAGCCCAGCACGCAACCCAGCACACCGCAGCGGTTGCCGCCACCTTGTTCGATACCCCAGGCATGGGAGAGACGCCACAGGGCAGTGCGCCCTTTGTGGTTCGCAGGTGGGTTATGGCCAAAAGTGGAGTAGCCCACATGGAACAAAGTGTGTTGCGCCGTTTTCTGCTGCTAATGGTAGAGGCAGATGGCCTGGAAGATGTGAGGGTTCAATATTGTGGCTGCAAACGTTTGACCGGCGCTACCTTGTTCTCATGCCAGTCGTTGCTGGCATTTCCTTGCACTTCAGCCAGCAGCCAACGTAGACGCCTGACAATGGCGGCACAGTCCTTAGATTGTAACAGTCGAAAAGAGTGCAAGGGAGGAGGTTGGTGTGCGCCCAGGCTGCTGATCAGCTTGAGCTTGTCAATCAGGCAGGCAAGCCATTCTTGTGCTTGTTTGAGGGGTTACTGGTTTGTCTGCTGCAACACACGCATTGCAATACTTTCTTTAGAATGCAAGCACGGGCCTCCAGCAAAGCCACAGCTTTCACCGCTTACAAAGGTCGGCGTGTCAATGTGTTTAAACAGAGCAAACACACACCTTGTAAGGTAAGGTTACATCGCTATATTTGCCAACGTATTTAAACAGAGCAAGCATACACCTTGAAAGGCTACAGAGCTGATTCTTCTCCTGCACACCAACCGTGCCTGCAGAGCTGGAGGTGCCGGGTTCCCGCACTCTGAAGCAGGGGGGGGACGGGTGAGAGGGGAGGAACAGGAAGAAGCGGAGGGAGCGGGCATGGAGGACGAGGATGACGAGGAGGAGGAGGAGGAGGAGGAGGGGGAGGGGATGGAAGAGGAAGAGCCTCAGTCTGCTTGTGGATGGGGCGAAGGGGGGGCATTTGTGACGCCGGGTGTGTGCAACAGCGGCCTGGTGCCGCCTGCGCCACCACAAAAAAATATGGAGGCCATGGGTGAGAGTGTGTACATGCGTGTGTGTTGAGAGCTATGAGTGAGGGGTGGGAGGGAAGATTTAGATTGCTTTTGTTCAGTCCGAATCAGATCATACATTAAGATCGGTAGGAGAAAATGTCCATTTTGTTTGTGCTAGTGTTTTTATAATCGAGACACAGTTTTGTGTACAACACACATGCAAACACACACAAACACGCGTGCATACACAACAGGTCAGCTTGGCTTTCCTGGCTTCGGTGGGCAAGCAGATTCTGCATTCAGAGAGACCACAGACAGAGGTCAACCCACAGACACAAGCCATCATGGCCAACACCAAACACGCCACCAGTCTCACCTCGTGGACGATGGGGGAAAGGTGTGGATGTGTTGTGCTTGCGTGTGAGCATGTGTTTGCATGAAAGCATGTGTTTGCCTTGTGTGTGTACGTGCACCAGCCTCTGTATTGGTGTACGAGCTTTCCACTGCTTTTCACTGAATTGCAAACACACAAGTGCATGCAATCACGTACTTTCTTCTTGCATGCAGGTACGCAAGATCAGTGGCAAGTCCTTGTTCCACGAGAGTGCAGCCAGGTGGGTCGTCTGGTAAAACGCTGGCGTGGTGTTTGGTGGAGGTGTTTTACGATACTCAGCACCCGAGAAGCTTTTTTGCTGAATATGATGTTGGGAGTACTCTCACTGCCTGCGTGCTTTTGTGTCAGTGTTTTTGTCAAGCCCCTTGTACACCTCTCAAATGTGCCCCAATGGGTGGTTTACATGCGCTGAGCAGGACGGTTTGAGGACGGTCGCCTCATGTTGCAGTCTGCTTCTCCTGCTGCAGCTCATGAGGTTTTCAATTTGATGTGTACTCATTGAGATGCTTTTCTATGGCACAATCTAGCCCCCTGTATCTTCATACACACAATCATCTTTGATGTATGGTTAATGTAAAACTAAAGCTGCATGAGGTCATACGTCATGGCTTCATCTGTTTTGCACGTCCGGTCGTGGAAAGCATGCTCACACACGCGCACGTCCCCTTTCCTCCTTCAACACATGCGCACGTCCCCCTCCCCTATTTCCTCTGCACGCAGCTCCCACGGCGGTGGCCTCAGCAGTAGCAGTAGCAGCAGCCGCCGCCGCAGCTCGCGCCTTGCCGCACAACATGCCAACAACAGCGGGCACGGCATGCCCATGGACACACAAGCCACGGCTACTACCACCACCTCGGCTGGCCAAGTGCCTCCAAACTCTGCCACCGGTAAGGGCCGGCCGAGGCTGTTACGTTTTTCAACTAAACTAAGCAGTTGAAGCAGAGATAGCCACCTCCCATAGCGTCTACAAGGTACCCCCTTCAAGAGATGTGTCGATGAAGGCGAGGCTTCCATTCGCAACTGGCTCTGGCCCTGCCACATGTGCTGCAAATTCGTGGTGCTCCCCAGCTCGCACACACGCGTGCAGACACGCACGCACACGCATGCGCACACACACACACACGCACACACACAAAGATGCACAACAATAAAAAGTGCTAGGATAGCCAACTCAAAAGCTCTCTCTCTCTCTCTTTTCTCTCTCTCTCTCTCTCTCTCTCTCTTTCTCTGTATATATATCATCTCTCTCTCACTCTCCTGTTCTCTGTATATGTACGTATATGTATCTTTATTTAGTCCCCTCGTCTCTTATTCTTCCTCCCCTCATTGTCCCCTCTGTCTTCACACAGGAGCAGCAGTCACGTTCCTCAACCCCTCTCACCCGCATCTGCACCACCAGCAGCATTATCCACAGCAGCAGCAGCAGCAGCAGCAGCAGCCACATGGAGCCATGCGGTCTTTGGACGGCTTTGGTGGCTTCAGCCAGAACGCCCAGAACCAGCCAGATCCTCTGTACCCCCCGCCTTTACCGTCTCACACACAGACCACTTTTGATGCGAAGCTAGCGTATCAGCCGGGCTGCATGCCAAGCACGTCGTTTGTGCAAGCTGTCCCAGGTGGGATGGAGTAGTATGGGTTTGTGCACGTTGTAGTCACGTGAGTGGGCCATTGTGATGGTCATGTGTGGGTGGGTTTGAGTATGTATACAGTTAAATTTGATTGTGTATCACTTAATCTCAACTCATTTGGAAAAGGGACAAGGGTAAGTGATTCCGGTTAGCAAGAGGGAGGGTGGAAAGAGGAGGGCTAAGCTGTGTTAAAGCATGCGCAAGTTTAATTGAAAGGTGCGTTTTCTTCTCCACGCCATCTCTGCAATCGACGTACCAGCAAGTTGTGGGTCAACACTTGTTTTGTTTGCCTGGAAAGAGATGATAAAGTATGTAACAACGTGTGCAATGCTTGAACTCACATTCACATTCACACGCACACACACCCCAATTCACAGCTGCTGTGGCTTTCTTATCTGCCAACCGCATCAGACGCCCACTCTGTACGACCTTTTTTGGTTTCTTAGCTTGTTAGGTGCTTCCTGCTGTGTGGCTGTGTGTTGTGTGTTTATGTTTGATGTTTCTGGTCCTAACAAGTGCGTGTCTGTGTGAACGGACCTGCAGGCCGTGGAGCAGCCATGGCAGAAAGAGGACATAGGGACGTTTTGGATACGCATGGCCAGGTAAGGGCACGTCAGCAAGGTTAACTTGAGCTACCTTTTCATGCCACCACGACATTACATAGAAGGTTAGCTTAAGCTACCTTTTCATGAGCTACCTTTTCATGAGATAGAAGGCTAACTTGAGCTACCTTTTCATGCCACCACGACTTCACATAATCGACATGTTGACTTGATTTCACCACCCTTAGTTTACAAGAGATTGATGTCTGTGCGCACAGAATAACAGCCAGGAAAGCCTCTTAAGTGCAAAGCGTGTGTGTATGTATAGGGTTGGCCGGAACCATGTATATACACCGTATATGACCGTATTTTTGGTGATTTCTCTGCCAAAAATACCGTATATATACTGTTTATATATATACGATCCTGGTCAACCCTATGTATGTATGCACGGCTCTAAACAACTAGACGTCTGGCATCTGGTTTGTGGTTACTGCAAGTGAATCCAAGTGGTAGCTGTGAAGGTAGGGCTGCGTGCCCCTGTACAGGACTGGCAGTGTAGGGGTAGGGAGTTGTGGAATCGAATGGTAGCATGGTAGTTAGTCAAGCAGCAAGGTTTGATATGGTATCGGCCAGAGATGCAGTATGTGATGCATCATGTGGTACCGTAGGAATGAGGAAGAGGAAGTTGTGTAGCTGGTAAGAGCTGCTTATTTTGAACGAGGCCTCCTCTTATCCAGGAGGGTGTACTTATCTATCCAGTGCCTTGTCTGACTCCAAAAGTGCGCTGGCACACATGCACTGCTTTGCCACAGGCTCAAAGTGTGTGCAGTCTCTGTACCTAGATCAAGCATTTGTATTTGTTCATAATGATTTTGCAATGAGTTCCTGGTACAGCTCACTGAGTTGCTAAGTACAAGATGGTTTGACTTGGTGCAGACCCATTATCGCAAGCAACAATGTATTATCTAAAGATTACTTGGAGTACTTTACCCTGTTGTGTGTGTGGTAAAAATTAAAGATAGTTGAGGGAGATCAGCAGCAGCATTTATAGTTGTAAACAATTGAGTGTGTATTGTGGGATGGTGGGGAATGAAGGAATAAAAGGAGGAAGGAGATCAAATGAGGTACCTGGCCTTTTCTATCTGGTTTGGCCCGTCTATGAAGTAGCGTGCCTATGTTGCATGATATAAAGTGCCTATGTCTATGTTGTACGATATAAAGTGCCTATGCCTTTGAATGATATTAAGTGCCTATGTTGTATGATATTAAAAAGTGCACGTATGTCCAAATGAAGCCTATCACTAGAACTCCTTTCCGACACACATGCTGAGCGTGTTGAACAGCTTCTCATGTGCACGTGCGTGCAGATGTGCTGCATGGCCTTACTGCAGCCTGCGTACCAAGGTCACCTACACTTAGCCATGTACCGATGCACAGAGGCGCTGCAGTCCTTTCAAAGGTGTGTGCGCACACATATGTTCAAAATAAACACTACATACGCACGTGCACATTAAAGTGCAAATGATGATGCCGGTAAACTTTCCATTAAGTTGCACCCTGTGTTTGGTCCTTGAATAGAGGACTGAGGATTTGGGCGAAATTGCTGCTTTTAGCAGCGCTCCAAAAGCTTCAAAATTGTTTAAAAGTGCACTTGTGCCAGCTGTGTTTTTCCTTGAGGATGATGCACACCGTGCAAACTAAATATAGGTTTACTGGTTTACTACACACATACAAGCACATCTGCGCATGCACACAGGTTCCCATGCATCATTGCGCACAAGCTGATGCAACTTCTACGCAACGCACACTAAGAGCACACTTATCTGCTCACACACGCACACACACGCACAAACATATACACATACACACACTCGCACCTGCCTGCCTGCCACCCCTACCACGCAGTCTTATGTCGCACCAAGCGCGTACACCATGGGTATGCTGTCAAATGGCACGGGCCTATTTTGAGCGCATGGACTACAGCCAGGCTGCCCACGCATTTGAGAGCGCACGGCAGGTGGGCGGCTTGGTCCCATGACATTTTACTTGTGCCATGCCCCTTTCTTGTACTCACTGATCTCAGATTGATCACTGTGCTGTACTTGCAGCCTCTGGAATGAAAGCTAGCTGCTTTGTGAATGCTCCTGAGCAGCGTGTACACCTTATGATAACCCTTTATTCATAGAGTGTTTGGTACGGTTTGGCGCCAACGGCACCAGAGCATGATGCCCTTTGGCGACGTCATTTGTGAATATGAATTGTGAGTTGTCGTCAGAGCTGTTCAAAAATAGGTGGATGCAACTGCATGCACGCTTCTGAGGAACCTTGGTACGAGCGCGCCTGCGCTGGGGGATGTTTTGCTCCCTTTGACTTGGTACAGGGGGCGTGCTTCTTACCTGAAACCTGGGTGTGTCTGCCCTGCTTGTTCCCTCGCTATGCCTCACCTCTTGGTCACGTTTTCACCTGGTCTGTTCACAGCTCGATAAGCAGCATGTGGAGGGCATGGAGGTGTATAGCACAGTGCTGTGGCACCTTAAAAGGGACACCGACCTGTCTTACCTAGCACAAGACCTCGTGGCCATCGACAGGATGGCTCCTCAGGTGGGTGGGGGTGGGGGTGGTGGAAGTGCGAGCCTAGGCAAAGGGTGGGCATATGCTCGTGCAGGTACGCGAGTGTAGGTATGGGAGTGTAGGTATGCTGATGCAGGTATGCAAGTCTAGGCGCAGGGTGGGCATATGCGCATACGAATGAATGTTGTCCGATATGTGCGTGGTTTACGTACGAATCATTGAAACATGCGTACCCATCCTGTTATAGAGTACTGTTTTGATAGTTAAGCACTCATAGGCCCAGCGGTATCAGTAGCGAGCCACAGCATGCACTTGCAGCAGTCCTTATCCTTCTTGCACTAGCACATGAAAGGTTAAACGTCGTTGCCCTTCTATTGCAGACCTGGTGTGTCCTGGGAAACTTCTTCAGCCTGCAAAAAGAGCACGAAGCGGCCCTCAAGCTGTTTGAGCGAGCACTGCAGCTGGACGCCTCGTTCACGTGCGTTTTGTGGACTGCACTGTATCTTGGACAAAAAGTGGCTGAGGTTGCGTGTCCACATAGCTGACGTTCTAATAACCCTGGTGCCTTGGGTTCTTACGGTAGGAAACTGTTGTTGACACTTGCCAATGGGTGGCAGTCTGACTCTAGGGTGCAATAGCCTTTGCAGCAATGCAGGCCCTAGGAACCAACGCTTTCCAAGCACGAGGACTTGATTCATACAATAAGGGTGTGACAAAAGCACCCTGATGTGCAAAGTGTCCATGCTCAGCTTCTTGCGTATGTATTGTTTGCCGCTCAACTGCAACGCTTGTGTGTATCTTTTTTCTTTGCAGCTACGCCTACACACTGAGCGGGCATGAGCATGCAGCCAATGACGACCTGGACACTGCTCTCACATGCTACCGGAACGCCCTGCGCTTTGATGGCCGGCACTACAACGCTATGTGAGGCACCTGGCTAGAAATGATGGGGGGGACAAATATTGAAGACAGAGGCTGCATTCGCAAGTTGAGCTTTGTGGGCCCTTCCTTTGTTGGGGCGAGCACACAAGGCGCACAGCACACCCTGACTTGCTACAGGGGCACTCTGTGATGTTGCTGCAATGCTGCGTGTTCAGGCAGCGCCCCCGTTCAGTGCTGCACAGAACCCACTCCAGGCTACGCTTTAATTGAATTGCAGAGACGCTGCGCAGATATGGCGTGGGGCCACTTCTCTGGTTCAGCAGCACAACTGCACTGCCATCGTTACATTTGTACCTGTCCGAACTCGCTGCAACACCAACCTGCTGCTATCATGATGCCAAGTTGACATGAACATGGCGTTCACCAGCGCTAACTGTTTCCTCTGTTACCATCGAATGATCAACTGTGTGCCAGGCTTGCATCGTTGAACTGTACCATCGTTAAACTGTATAATCGATCAACTGTGTGCCAGGCTTCTAAAGCTCAAAGCCGTGAGCCGTGCGGCTGTCAGGCTTCCAGGGCTCCACCCGACTGTGTTTCCAATCTCCTTTCTCTCAGGTATGGCATGGGCCAACTGTACTTCCGGCAAGAGAAGTACGATGTAGCGCTGGTGCACTTCAAGAGTGCAGCTCTAGTCAACCCCCAGTCCTCAGTGCTACGCTGCTACTGGGGCATGGCCCTGGCCAAGCAAAACATCCTCGGCAACGCACTGACCAAGCTGCAGGTGAGACGAGGGCGTCAGGTGGTGGTGGAGTGCGTGAAGGCGCAAGCATTGTATGATGATGGTGTTGTATCCGCAACTTTGGTGTGTTGCTGACCGTAACAAAGATGGTTATTGGCCAAAAAATCACATCTTTGGTGTTGATGCGTAGGGCTCTCTTTGAATGATGCTGTTGGTTGTAGTACCTCTAGGGTTGGCTTAGGTGTTGATGCGTAGGGCTCTCTTTGAATGATGCTGTTGGTTGTAGTACCGCTAGGGTTGGCGAGGACCGTATATATACACAGATATGACCGTATATTTTTGTGATATCCCTGCCAAGGATACGGTATATACACCGCATATATATGGTTCTGGCCAGCCCTGAGTATCTCTGTTTGTTACACTCGGGGCAACCCTAATGGCATCCATCCATTTTGAGTGTTTTGAATCAATCAAATCAGGGTTTAGAAATTTGATCAGGCGGTGCTTACATTACTGCTTGGAATATATACATGCTTGAAGCTCGTAAAAAGGCCTGTGCTCCACTTCAGTCGTTCAAACAAGTTCTTATCCTTGATGCTTCCAACTGGGCAATGGCATGCTGGGACTTGGCTAGGAAGTGCACTAGACTGAGAGTGTCATCTCCGCGCTCACTTCTTTGTAAGCATGTCCCCCCTTCCTCCTGGACCACACTTCCTTGGCATTCAGGAAGCCGTGGACTTGGATCCTCGGAACCCTCTGGCTCGTTATGAAAAGGCTGGTGTGCTGGCGGCTAGTAACACAGATGTAGGCGTGGTACGTGCCATTGCTGAGCTTGAGGCTTTGATGTCCATTGCTCCTGGGGAGGCGTCTGTGTACTTCCAGGTGAGGATGGCCTTGCCTCCAATTAGAAAGGCAACTATCTATGCAAAATGTGGATAAAAGGCACATACAACGTACAAGGCTGGCCAGATCACACTGGGTGCATATCCACGCTAGTGCTGAATTCCTGCCCACAGCCCTTAAATCAAAAACCGTGCAAGCAGTGAAGACCTTTCTCTCCCCACATAATCAAACCTTACTTCATACTGACTTAGTAATGGATCTGGTCAGCAACATGGATGCATAATAGTGTGTTGCAACCGCCCAAAAAAGAGGACGCCCAAGCCGCACCGATTGTGTTCACACTGATACTGTCTCGTACAATAATGTCAATATATAATGTGCTGCTGATCATGCATTTGCAGTGTGGATTCCAGTTTTAACACAGTGTGCCATGTTGCAGATGGTGCAGAAGTGCAGCAGAATGTTCTTTCAATAGTTGGGAGCTCGGCTGCTTACTTGCTGCATTGCAGATGGGCAAGCTCTACAAGCGCTTGGGCAATCTGGGGGCGGCACAACGCCAGCTCGAGACAGCACTCTCTCTCAACAGCGCTTCCTCCGCAGATGCCGGCCTCATTAAAGTCGCAATTGACAAGTTGAGTGTAAACAACGAAGAGGAAGAGGAGGAGCTGTAGGCTGCTTGAGATTGATATGAATTGCCAAGGACAGAAGGGGCTCCTTGCCATCTTCTCACAACAACAGGCTTTGAAAACGAGTACTAGCTTGGGCCATCTGTGCTTTTGTGGCATACACATTGTGTGCCTTCCTGTGTACTGGAATCATCAGTCTGTGCCTAGCTGGCCTCCAAAACATGCTGCAGGAAGTGCTCTAGGGCTGTTGGGTATGGGGCTTCCGTAGCACTGACTCAGAACTTGTCTAGGTATTTGTGCAGCTAGCTGTTGCAGGGAGCTAATAACGAAACACATTGACGGTTGCAGTCCAACAGATGACGACATGACGGAATTTGTGGGTGGTTGTAGCCGCTTCCCCAGTTTTCTCAGTAGTAGCATAGTAGCCGTCCAGTTTAGCGCCATTTCCCACACCCAGAATAGGACTTAAGGTGTGTTTCTTGTGGCTTATCCGACAAGGTACAGACCACCACAAGGCCGAATCCTGGGTATAGGTAGCACTAGCACAGCCAGAAGACTCGTTTCTTTATAGTAAAATAACACTATGGTGTAAACACCTTCAGCAATGTTATGGGTTGAGCCATACAGCATCCCACTGTGCCACACAAAAAGGAGAAAATACAAAAAAAGACTCCTGCTCCAGATGGGATGTTGTGTGTCTCTGCATCCATTGGGCGAAGCAAAACACAAAGCAACATCCTTTCCTAATCCATGCCGGTAATGTTCTTTACACGATCTGCGTTTCTCTTCTTTCTTTAAGTGTTAGGATCATCACGCCAATTAATGGCATTCCAATATTCCAATAAGCAACTTATTGAACCAGACCAGGCAAAGCAAGCTCAACTGGAGATCAATCTTCGACTTGTCATACAATTGCCACTGTCGTCAGCCACAGGCATGATCACAGGGTTGTGACAGGATTGCGGGCGAACTGCCGGCAGCATGAAGCCTAGCTGCAGCCAGTGGCACTCCTCTTGCTCCTAAACACGCCTTCATGGTGTGTCATGCGCAAGTGTGGATTGGAACCCCTAGAGTTCATTTGGTTTCGCGCGGCGATGCGGCTGTACAAAAATTTGACTAAATCCGACAGCTACACAATGGAAAATGTTTTAAATGCTGACATGCAGCTGAGTACACGGTCCAATGATTGCGCTGGTCAGCCCATAATCTTTCTGCCATGAACGATCTGACGCATTCGTATATCTTCAAACAGAAGCTGCAAAACTGTGAACCCATTGATCTCAGCTGTTTTGTCGTAGACCTCAGGGAGAGACACTTGGAGTACTGGACACCTTATTCTGAAACTCATCCGAGAGAACACAACAGCAAACGCTCTAATTATCACCAGGTGCATGTTTGGTTTTGTTGTGTGTGGTAGGTGCCGTGGTCTGGGTGGGGGGGGTAGTTGCTCTTGTGGCTTGTGTGGGGCGTTTTAGGTGGTGAGGGGATCCTAGGTTAGCCGTTAGTAG